>VFQN01000231.1_pt1 | contig 116732 bp, 80 predicted proteins | sample 3512371 | NCBI WGS metagenome assembly VFQN01 (sample SAMN10412370, study PRJNA504923) | tailings metagenome | isolation source: Replicate 2 from Balatoc abandoned mine | place: Philippines: Itogon, Benguet | collected 2017-08-28 | reverse complement strand
ACGGCTCTCCGAGCCGTCCGCCGGGCGCGGGGCCGATCCCACGACGGACGGCCGGGACGGCCGTCCCTGCCAACGGCCGTCCGCCAGCACCGACGGCTACGAGGCGGTGGCGCGGGCGGGTGACACCACACTGAAGGCGAGGGCCGCGGCGGCCGTCACGCTGGCGCCGACGAAGGCGTACCAGGTCCAGGCCACCGGGGTGGCCATCCAGACGTAGACCAGCACCGCGAGGCCCACGCCCATGCCGGCCAGCATCGCGCCGGCACTCACGCGCGTGGTCGCGAACCCGACGAGGAACGCGCCGAGCACCGGTCCTGCGGTCAGCGAGAGAATCGACAGGCCGGCGTCGAGCACCGACCGGTCCATCCACTGTGCGCCGAGGGCCACGGCGAGCTGCACGATGCCCCAGAACAGCGTGGCGCGGTGCGACACCCGCATCATCGTCTGCTCGTCGGCCGTCTCGTTGACGTAGCGCAGGTAGAAGTCGTTCACGGTGGTCGCGGCCATGGCGTTGATCGACGGCGAGAGGGCGGCGGCCACGATGGCGGCGACGATGAAACCCGACACCCCGCTCGGCAGGGTGTTGATCACGAACACCGGCAGGATCTCGTCGGGGCGTCCGAGCGCGGGCAGCGGCACCTGCTGGTAGTAGGTGTAGAGCATCACGCCGATGACGAGGAACAGGCCGAACTGCAGCAGCACGAGGACGCCGCTCAGCACGAGCCCACGTCCCGCGTCGCGGGCCGACGGTGCGGCCAGCAGCCGCTGCACCAGGAACTGGTCGGTGCCGTGCGTGGCCAGTGTGAGGGCGACGCCGCCCACCACGCCGGCCCAGAAGGTGTAGATCTTCGAGAAGTCCAGTGCGAAGTCGAACACCTCGAACTTGCCCGCCGCGCTGCCGGTGGCCAGCACCGTCGCCCAGCCGCCGTCGATGCCATACAGCAGGGCCACGAACACGATGATCGCGCCGGCCAGGTAGACGAACATCTGCACGACGTCGGTCCAGATGACGGCGGCCGACCCGCCATACATGGTGTAGACGATCATCGCCGTGCCCAGCAGGACGACCGTCCACGGCACGGGAATGCCCGTCACGACCGCGATCACCAGCGCCGTCGTGAACAGCCGGATGCCGTCGGCCAGCGAGCGGGTCACCAGGAAGATCGCGGCACCTGCCGACCGCACGCCTGGTCCGAAGCGCCATTCGAGCAGCTGGTACGACGTCATGAGGTCGCCACGGAAGTACGCGGGCAGGAACACGGCCGCGACGATCAGGCGTCCGATGACGTACCCGATCGGGAGCTGCAGGAACGCCATGTTGCCCGTGTAGGCCGCCGCGGGCACGCCGATGAACGTGATCGTGCTGGTCTCGGTGGCGACGATCGTGAAGCAGATCGCCCACCAGGGCACGGAGTGGCCGGTGAGGAAGTAGTCCTTGGTGGACCGCTGGAAGCGGGCGAAGTACGTGCCGAAGGCCGTCAAGGCGAGCACATAGCCCGCGATGACCGCGTAGTCCAGCCAGTTGAGCACCATCGTGGGGGGGAGAGTACAACACGGGAATGCCGGGAATGCCGGGAATGCTGCGAATGCCGGGAAGCTCGCAGCGGGGAAAGCTGAGAGGGCAATGGCATTGCCAGCATTCGCGGCATTCCCGGCATCGCGGCATTTCCCGTTACCATTCCCCGATGTCGTCGCTCGCACCCGCGGTCTTCCTCGACCGCGACGGTACCCTCATCGAGGAGGCCGGCTACCTCGATCACGTGGACAAGCTCGCGCTGTTTCCGTCCACCGTCGATGCGCTGCGGCTGCTGGCACGCGCAGGGTTCAAGCGCGTGGTGGTGACCAACCAGAGCGGCATCGCGCTCGGGCTCTTCGACGAGGCCTTCGTCCGCGAGACGCACGACACACTGCAGGCCCGCCTGCAGCGGTCCGGCGCCGGACTCGATGCCTTCTACTTCTGCCCCCACCACCCGTCCGGGCAGGTGCCCACGTTCACCGGCGCCTGCGACTGCCGCAAGCCGGCGCCGGCGCTGGTACATCGGGCCGCCGCCGATCTCGGCCTCGATCTCGCGAGGTCGTGGATGATCGGTGACCGCTGGGGCGACGTGCAACTCGCGCACGCAGCCGGCCTGGCCGGTGGCATCCTCGTGCGCACCGGCTACGGACGCAGCGCCGAGGCGCGACCGGCGACCGGCGTGAGGCCCGCGCTCGTCGCCGACGACCTGATGGAGGCGGCTGGGTGGTTGCTCCGCCAGACGCGATGATCTCGACCGACCGCCTGCTGGCCACGCTCGACGCCCTGGCCGGACGCCGCACCGTGGTGATCGGCGACATCGCCGCCGACGAGTTCCTCTACGGTCGTGTCGCCCGCGTGTCGCGCGAGGCGCCGGTCCTGATCCTCGAGTACGACACCACCCAGATCGTGCCGGGCGGTGCGGGCAACGCCGCCAACAACGTGGCCGCGCTCGGGGGGCGGCCGCAGCTGTTCGGGTGTGTCGGCCGCGACGCCCAGGGCGCGCGCCTCGTCGAGGCCCTGGAGGCCGCGGGGGTCGATGCGCGCGGGGTCAGCCGCCTGGCCGGTCACGTGACGACCACCAAGACCCGCGTGCTCGCCGGCGGCATCCACTCGGCCAAGCAGCAGGTGGTGCGCATCGACCGGAAGGGGAGCGGTGTTGCGGCCCGGGAGGTGCACGCCCGGTGGGGTGCCCGGCTCGACGCCGCGCTGCGCCGCTGCGACGCCGTGCTCATCTCCGACTACGGCGCCGGTGTCGTCACGCCTGGCCTCGTGCGCCACGTGCGTCAGGTGCTGCGCACGCGGCGGGGCACGCGGGTGCCCGTGCTCGTGGACTCGCGCTACGACCTGCAGCGCTACCGCGGACTCACGGCCTCCACGCCCAACGAGTCGGAGGTCGAGGCCCTCCTCGGTGTGCGGATCGACGACGACAGGAAGATCCTCGAGCGCGCGGGCCGCACGCTGCTGGCCGACACGCGGATGGAGGCCGTGCTGATCACGCGGGGCAGCCGGGGCATGGCGTTGTTCGAGCGCGACAGGCCGACGGTCCACATCCCCATCTACGGCACCGACGAGATTGCCGACGTCACCGGCGCTGGCGACACGGTGATTGCCGCGTCCACCCAGGCGCTCGCGGCCGGCGCGTCGATGGAGGAGGCCGCGCGGCTGGCCAACTACGCGGGTGGACTGGTCGTGATGAAGCGGGGCACGGCCACGGTCGGCCGCGACGAACTGCGCGCCGCGATCGAGGCGGATCGATGATCCTGTCCCGATCCGAACTCCTGGCGCGCGTGGCGGAGCACCGCGCCCACGGGCAGACCATCGCCCTGGCCAACGGCGTGTTCGACCTGTTGCACGTGGGCCATCTCCGCTACCTCCAGGGGGCGGCCGAGGAGGCCGACGTCCTGGTCGTCGCGGTCAACGACGACGCGGTGGTCGCACAGCTCAAGGGACCCGACCGACCGGTGGTCGGTCAGGCCGAGCGGGTCGAGCTGGTGGACGCGCTGCGCGGCGTGGACTACGTCGTGCTGTTCGGCGATCGCACGGTGGGCCCACTGCTCGAGGCCCTGCGACCCGACGTGCACTGCAAGGGCACCGACTACACGGTGGACACCGTGCCCGAGCGGGCGATCGTGCAGGCGTACGGCGGCCGCACGGCCATCGTGGGCGACCCCAAGGACCACTCGACGCGCGACATCGTCGCGCGGCTGAAATGACCGGGTCGTTCCTGATCGTGCGCCTCGGCGCCCTCGGCGACGTGGTGCACGCCATTCCCGTCGTCGCGGCCCTGCGCGAGGCCTGGCCGCAGGCGCGCATCGGCTGGCTCGTGCACCCCAGGTTCGTGCCGCTGCTCGAACTGGTCGAAGGGCTGGACCGGATTCATCCCCTCTCGCGCAAGGGCGGTGCCCGGGTGCTGGGCGACGTCAGGCGCGAGGCATACGACGTGTGTCTCGACCTGCAGGGCCTGATCAAGTCGGCCGCCGTCGCGCGGCTCAGCGGCGCGCGGCGCGTGATCGGGTTCTCACGGGCCCTGCTGCGGGAGCCGGCAGCGGCCCTGGCGTACTCCGAGACGGGGGGCGACGGGTCGGGGCACGTCATCGACAAGAACCTGTCGCTGCTCGAGCGGGTCGGCATCGCGACCCGGGCGCGTCGTTTTCCGCTGCGGGTGCCCGAGACGCCCGTGGTCCCGTGCACGCGGCAGATTCTGGGGCTGGCGTCCGACGGTCCATTCGCGCTGCTCAATCCGGGGGCCGCCTGGCCCAACAAGCGCTGGCCACCCGAGCGTTTCGGTGAACTGGCGAAACAGGTGCGACAGCGGACGGGGCTGAAGAGCGCGGTGTTGTGGGGCCCCGACGAAGCGACCCTGGCCGGCGCAGTGGTGCGGGCCGCGGGCGACGCCGCGGAAATGGCGCCCCAGACGACGATGGTCGAGATGATCGCGCTGGCCCGGGCCGCGCGGGTCGTGGTGTCGGGCGATACGGGCCCCCTCCACCTGTCGGCCGCGGTGGCCGCTCCCGTCGTCGGCCTCTATGGCCCGACGCCGCCGGGCCGGAATGGCCCGTGGGATCCCCGCGACATCACGGTGTCGGCCCATGAGCGCTGCGCCTGCGCGTTCAAGCGGACCTGCCGGGCATCGACCTGGTGCCTCGGCACGATCTCCGTGGACCACGTGGCCGACGAGGTGGCCCGGCGCGTCGAGGCGGCAGCATGAGCCGCGCCGGCACCGCCCCGCGTTCGCCGCGAGCCGGGTTGGCCCGCTGGCGCGTGCCCCTCGGGTTCCTGTTCGGCGGGCTGGTCCTCTGGCTCGCCCGGCCGACGGTCGAGAGCCTGCGCCTGGGTCTCCCGCTGGCGCTGGTCGGCCAGGCCGTCCGCATCTGGGCCGCCGGGCACCTGGAAAAGAGCCGCGAAGTCACGTCGTCTGGGCCGTATCGGTTCACCCGGCACCCGCTGTACCTGGGGTCGCTGCTGATGGGGGTCGGCCTCATGGTCGCGGCCAATCGGCTGGCGGTGGCGATGCTCGTCGGCACCTACCTGGTGGTCACGCTGGGCCTGGCCGTGCGCACCGAAGAGGCGTACCTGCGTGCCACGTTCGGCGACACCTACGACCGCTACGCCGAAGGCGCCCTGCCGTCGGTGGCGCGCCGGTTCTCGCTGGCCCGGGCCTGGCGGAACAAGGAGTACCGCGCGCCGTTGGGCCTGCTGGCCGTGAGCCTGTACCTCGTCTGGCGCGCCGTCGGCTGACCTGCCGGCGGCGTGCCCCGGCCGTTCGTCCCACCGAGCTGTCGGTTTGAGTGGCAAAGTATCCACTTTGCCCCGGCTGTTTCTTGACTTTCGGGTTCCACCGGCCCATGCTGGCGAGCATTCTGTCGAGGTGCACCTCTTCGAGGCGCACCTGCCGGCTCGAGGCGGTTCCCGCCGCAGGCTCGACCGGCACTTGTTTCCCCGGCGTTCGCGTCTCCCACTGGCGTGTCCGACCGGGGTTTCGTGGTTCTGAGTTGCAGGAGGTGGATAGTGAGGTCTTCGCTCTCCAGGCTCTTCATGAGCCTGCTGACGGCCGTGGCATTGTGTGCCACGCCGACCGCGGTGGCCGCCCAGACGGGCACCGCGACGCTGTCTGGCACGGTCACCGACGACCAGAAGAGTGCGGTCCCCGGCGCGACCGTCACGGTGACCAACGTCCGCACGGGGCTCTCGCGCGAGACCGTGAGTGGCGACAACGGCGGGTACACGCTCGTGTCGCTCCCGCCCGGGACGTACAACATCAAGGTCGAACTGTCGGGCTTCAAGACGACGCTGATTGAAGGTGTGCAGCTCAGCACCGACTCGACGCAGCGCGTGGATGCATCGCTGACGGTCGGAGGCGTCGAGGAGAACGTGCAGGTCACGGCCGAGGCGCCGGCCATCAACACCACCGACGCGAGTCTCGGCAACGTGATCAAGGAGGCCCAGATCCTCGGCCTGCCGCTCGAGGCGCGCAACCCGGTCGGCCTGCTCTCGCTGCAGACCGGCGTGGTGTACATCCCGCGCAACAACCCCGAGACCACGGTCGACCCGCGGTTCGGCTCGGTGAGCGGTGCGCGTGCCGACCAGAGCAACGTGACCCTCGACGGCATCGACGTCAACGACGGGCAGAACCAGACGGCGTTCACCTCGGTGCTGCGCCTCACGCTCGACTCGGTGCAGGAGTTCCGCGTCACGACGAGCTCGTACGGCGCCGAGGGCGGCCGTTCGTCGGGTCCGCAGGTGTCGCTGGTGACCAAGAGCGGCACCAACAACATCCGCGGTGCCGGCTACTACGTGAACCGCGACACGCGGTTCTCGTCCAACGAGTACTTCAACAAGCTCTCGCAGCTGAAGGCCAACCAGGAGAGCAAGGCGCCCCTGCTCGACAAGAACATCTTCGGCGGCTCGGTCGGCGGGCCGATCCTGCGCGATCGCCTCTTCTACTTCGTCAACTTCGAAGGCCTGCGCGAGAAGCGCGAGTCGGTGGTGGAGCGCGCGGTGCCGTCGGCCGCGATGCGTGACGGCGTGCTGACGTACCGCTGCGCGGTCGCGTCGGCGTGCCCGGGCGGCCCGGTGCAGGGTCTGCGCAACACGCACAACATCCCGGCCGGCTACTACGGGATGAACCCGGCGGAGTTCCGTCGGGTGGACCCGACCGGCCTCGGCGTGAGCCAGTTCGCCGCGCAGTACTGGCAGCAGTACCCGCTGCCCAACTTCGACGGCCGCGACGCGTTCAACATCATGGGCTACCGCTTCACGTCGCCCATCGACAACGAGTTCAACACGCTCATCGGGCGTGCCGACTACCGCATCACCAACACGCAGTCCTTCTTCACCCGCTTCAACTCCCAGGACGATGCGATCGTCGGCGTGCAGCAGTTCCCGGGCCTGGCGCCCAACACGACCCGTGAGGTGAGGAACTGGGGCTTCGCGAGCGGCCACGACTGGGTGCTCGGCAGCAACATGGTCAACACGCTGCGCGTCGGCTACACCAAGGTCGACGACGCGACGATCGGCCTCCAGACGGCGAGCGCCAACGTGTTCCGGTTCATGGACAACTACGACGCGCTCACCTCGACCAACGGTCGTGAACTGGGCACCTGGAACATCACCAACGACTTCTCGTGGATCAAGGGCAACCACACGTTGAAGTTCGGGACCAACCTGCGCTACATCCGCAACGACACGTTCACCAACGCGAGCTCGTTCTTCGGCGGAACGGCCAACGGCTCGTGGGTGACGGGCGTCGGCCGCCGGTACATGCCCGGTGGGCTGTGCCCGGCGCCCGCCGACTGCTCGGGCCTGCCGGCCGTCGCGTCGGCGGCACAGGCGACCTACGCCGACTCGTTCATCAACATGCTGGGCGCCATCACGCAGACGACGGCCCGGTACAACTACACGATCGACGGTGGCGTGATTGCCGAAGGCGCGCCGCTGCCGCGCCTGTACGTGGCCAACGAGTACGATTTCTACGTGCAGGACCAGTGGCGCATCGGCGACAACTTCACGCTCACCGGCGGCCTGCGCTACAGCCTGTTCCCGCCGGTGTACGAGGGGCGCGGCCAGCAGGTGGTGCCCAACGTCAACATAGGCGACTGGGTGGCCACGCGGCAGCGCAACATGCAGGCGGGCATCCCCTCGAGCGCCGATCCGATCATCTCGTTCGTGCCCGGTGGGGAAGCCAACGGCGCGGCGCCCTGGTACCAGTACGACAAGAACAACTTCGCACCACGGGCGAGCTTCGCCTGGACGCTCACGCCGAAGACCACGGTGCGTGGCGGCTATTTCCTGGTGTACGACCGCATCGGCTCGGGCCTGGCCACGCAGTTCAACAACGTCGGCTCGTTCGGCCTGGCCACGGTGCTGAGCAGCCCCGTCAACACGAACAACGAGACGAACCCGGCCATCCGTATCCGCGACATCAACGTGATCCCGGCGACCTACCCGGTTGCGCCGCCGGCCAGCTTCCCGGCAACGCCGCCCACACGGTCCGGCACGATCACGTCGGCGATCGACCAGAACCTGCGCACGCCGTACTCGCACGCGTACAACCTCACGTTCAGCCGTGACCTCGGCCGCAACTACGCGATCGACGTCGCGTACGTCGGTCGCCAGGGGCGCAACCTCCTGATCCGGCGCGACGCCGCGATGCCGTCGAACCTGGTCGATCCGAAGTCGGGCGTGGACTACTTCTCCGCCGCCAACCAGATGATCCTCGAGGCGCAGCGCGTGGGTGTCGAGAACCTGGCACCGATCCCGTACTGGGAGAACATGTTCCCGGGTGCGGCCGGCGGCGGCATGTCGGCCACGCAGGTGATGGCCGAAGAGTTCCTGGCCAACGGACCGGACTGGATCACCGCGCTGTGGGCAGCCGATCAGTTCTGCTTCCCGGCCTGCCCGTCGACCGGTCGCTTCTCGTTCTTCAACCAGCAGTACGACTCGCTGGCCGTGCAGAGCTCGCTGGCGCGATCGGGGTACAACTCGATGCAGCTCTCGCTGCGTCGCCGCTACGCCGACGGCTACCAGTTCGACTTCAACTACACCTACGCGGTGGCCAAGGATCACGGCTCGTCGCTCGAGCGTGGCTCGTCGTTCGGCAACTTCGCCACGGGCGGCTACTCGGGCTTCCTGGTCAACTCGTGGGATCCCGACCAGCAGTACTCGTACGCCGACTTCGACGTGCGCCACCAGATCAACGTCAACGGCCTCTACGAGTTGCCCTTCGGACAGGGCAAGCGCTGGGGCACCAACGCCAACGGCTTCGTGAACGCGCTGATTGGCGACTGGTCGCTGGCCGGCATCTACCGTTGGACGAGCGGCTTCCCGTTCAACGTCTACAACTGCCGCTCGTGCTGGGCGACCAACTGGAACCTCCAGGGCAACGCGATGCTGGTCGACCCCAACCGGCTGCCGCCCACGCAGACGACGCCCAACGCCGTCGGTGGCCAGCCGAGTCCGTGGGAGAACGCCACCGAGGCGCTCACGTACTTCCGGCGTGCCACGCCGGGCGAGTCGGGCACGCGCAACCTGTTCCGCGGCGACGGCTACTTCGGCATCGACGCGAGCATCGGCAAGGCGTTCCGCATGCCGTTCGGCCACCGCCTGCTGTTCCGGTGGGACGTGTTCAACCTGACCAACAGCGTCCGGTTCGACACCAACACGCTCGACATGTTCCCCGACATCGCCGCCACGTTCGGCCGCTACAACGGCACGCTGGCCGGCTGCGACGGCGCCGCCAACCGCTGCATGCAGCTGAACCTGCGGTACGAGTTCTAGTCGACCTCCGACCGCTGTCGCGGTCTCGGTCGACAACGGCCACGCGAGGGCGTCCCTGACCGGACGCCCTCGCGAGTTCTGATCGGCAGGTAGGGCCGGCTCGAACCTGTCCCGCCGCAGCCTTGGCGGAGGCGGAGCCGGCCGTGACCTCCCACCGCCACCCTCAGCGGCCGGGCGCTCGCAACCGCGGGCGTCCGGCCGTTCGCCATTTCACGAGGTCGACGGGACGAACGGGAGACTCCCGCTGGCGGTGGCGCCCGGGCCTCGCTATCCTCATCAGGCTCACGTCAGACACGGCGCGGTGTCGCGTCTGTCCCTGGGGAGGGACATCATGGCCAATCCGGTGGGGTGGTTCGAGATCTACGTGCAGGACGTGGACCGCGCGCGGCGGTTCTACGAGACGGTGTTGCAGGTGACGCTGCAGCAACTACCAGTGGGCGACCTGGAGATGTGGGCCTTTCCGATGGACCCCGAGGGCTCCGGATGCTCGGGCGCGATCCTGAAGGCGCCGGGTGTCGCGTCGGGCGGCAACAGCGTGATGGTGTACTTCAACTGCGAGGACTGCGCCGTCGAGGGCGGTCGCGTGGCCGCGGCGGGCGGCGCGGTGCAGCGCGAGAAGATGTCGATCGGCGAGTACGGCTTCATCGTCCTCGCGAGAGACACCGAGGGCAACATGATCGGCCTGCACTCGCAGGCGTGAGGGGATGCGGCGCGGCAGGTAGGGACGGCGCTCTCCGAGCCGTCCGATCGTCTGCCACATCGCACCACGCGCATGCAGGTGTGGGGGATGCTGCGCGGGAGGTGACGGACCGTTGGGCCAACGGTCCCTACCAGCCCCAGGGGGCTGACATCGCAGACGTGTCGTCGCCCACACCCGGGGGCAGGTAGGGACGGCTCTCCGAGCCGTCCGTCAACGCGACCAAGACGCATGTTGCGGGAGTGGCGGGGTCGACGGGGGCTCGACCCGAGGCGACGCGCGGTCGCCCGGGCTGTAGGCCGTCGGGCCCGCCGCGACCAAGACGGATGTTGCGGGAGTGGCGGGGTCGACGGGGCTCGAACCCGCGGCCTCCGGCGTGACAGGCCGGCGCTCTAACCGACTGAGCTACGACCCCGCAATCTGGTGGTTCGAGTGGTGGGCGGTACAGGACTCGAACCTGTGACAGCCGGTGTGTAAGACCGGTGCTCTACCAACTGAGCTAACCGCCCTCCCAGCCAGCTGTATCGCGCGAGCGCAGCCCGCGACAACCCAACGAGTATACACGGGCCCCGCCTCGGCCCGTCAAGCCCCGGCCGCCGTTGCGCGCCGCCGCCGAGTCGTCCGGCGCCATGGCACCACGACCCTGTTCCACCACAGCAATGCGCCGGTCACCATCAACGCCGCCGGCGCCAGCCCCAGCACGGCCCATGTGGCGTGCACGACCGGCCCGCCGAAGTGTCCCGTGTGCAACGGCCCGATCCACTCGATCAGCCGATCCCCCATCGCGCGCGAGTCGTCCGGGCGTCGCACGTCGAGCACGGTACCCGTGTACCGATCGACGTAGTACCGCGTCTCGCGGCGCGGGCCGTCGGCAGGCGACCTGCCGAGCACCACCAGGTAAGGCGACCGGGGCCCGCCCGGCAGATCGACCCGGAGGACACGCAACGCAGGCTCGGCACGCCCGACCGTCGCCAGCACCGCATCGACATGCGCATCCGACATGGGCCGATCGGGTGTGGCGCTCCGCGGCGCCGGCGCCTGTGTGACCGGGGCGACCCGGCTCACGAGGCCGCGGTACACCTGCGGCCACGTGAAGTAGGCGCCGGTGATCGACAGCACCACCACGGGCGCCAGCAGCCAGATACCGAGGGCGTTGTGCAGGTCGAAGACGATGCGCTTCCAGCCGGCGCGCCAGTCGACCGTGACGGCCCGCGCGATCGCGCCGCGTCCAGGCCACCAGATGACGAGCCCCGTGCCGGCCAGGAGCACGAGGAGCAGGCCTCCGATGCCGTTGGCGACGCGGCCCGGGCGTCCCGCGAAGAAGTTGGAGTGCAACCGTTCGATCCACCCGATGACGGCTCCGCGTCCGTGCACGGGAGCGGAGACGCGGCCAGACACGGGGTGAACGAACACCACCCGATACTCGCGCCCCTCGAGCAGACCCACGGCGTGGGCCTCGTGCGGCCACGCGGCGGGCTGCAGGTTCAGCAGCGTGCGGCCGGGGCGGGCGCGGCGGACGTCCTCGAGCGCCTCGCCAGGCGTCCGGACGCGTCGGCCGGCCACGTCGCCGGCGGCCACGCTGCGCAGGTCGCGATGCGCCCACTCGCCCAGCTGCGGGGCGTACACCAGGATGGATCCGCTCACGCTGATGACGAGCGCGTAGAGGCCGATCGCGAGGCCGGTCCAGAGGTGCACCTGGAACACGGCACGGCGCACCATCGACCGCCGCGGCGACGAGGCGGAGGGCACCACTCGGCCCGGCGGGGCAGCACGACGCGCCTGCATGACGCGGGGAACTCTATCGCACCCCTCGCCCTGCGCCTGTGTTGAACCCTCCGCCGTGTCTCCGGGATTTCCCGCAGCTGACAGGGCCTCGGTTCGCGCGCATGCCCGTGAATCCCGTGCATCGGTGTGCGGCCCTCGACTTGCAGGGCGTGGGTCCCGTGATGGCAGATGTGTCGATGCTGCAGGACGGCCGGGTCGGAGACCCGGCCCTATCGTCAACGCGGGCGGCCACGCTTCCCCCAATCATCCAGGGGGGCATGGGCGTGGCGATCTCCGACTGGCGGCTGGCGCGCGCGTCGGCGGCGGCCGGCGCGCTCGGCGTCGTGTCGGGCACCGCGCTGGACCAGGTGCTCGTCCGGCGGCTGCAGCTGGGCGACCCCGGAGGTCACGTACGACGGGCACTGGCGGCCTTTCCCGTGCGAGGCGTCGCCGATCGCGTCTGGGCCCGCTACCACCTGGTGGGCGGCAAGGCGCCCTCGGCGCCGTTCCCGACGTTGCCCCTGCACACGCGCGAGGGCAGTCGCGAGATGCGGGAGCTGATCGTGGTGGCCAACTTCGTCGAGGTCTGGTTGGCCAGACAGGGACACACGGGGCGCATCGGGATCAACTTCCTCGAGAAGATCCAGATTCCCCACCTGCCGTCGATCTACGGGGCGTTGCTCGCCGGCGTCGACGCCGTGCTGATGGGTGCAGGCATCCCGCTGAAGATTCCCGGCGCCATCGATGCCCTCTCGGCGCACCAACCGGCCAGCTATCCGCTGACCGTCACTGGCAGCGCGCCTGGCGACGACACGCTCGTGCACTTCGATCCCGCCGAGGTGATGGGCACCGGCCGCCCGACCCTCACGAGGCCCGCGTTCCTCGCCATCGTCGGCTCCTCCACCCTGGCTCTCACGTTGACCCGCAAGGCCAATGGCGACGTGGACGGCTTCGTCGTCGAGGGGCCGACGGCGGGCGGGCACAACGCCCCTCCGCGCGGACGACTTCAGCTGAACGACGAGGGCGAGCCCGTCTACGGCGAGCGCGACCGGGTCGACCTCGCCGCGTTTCGTGAACTCGGGCGGCCGTTCTGGTTGGCGGGGGGCTACGGGACGGCCGACGGACTGCGAGCGGCCCGGGCGGTTGGCGCCGCCGGCATCCAGATCGGCACGGCGTTCGCCCTGTGTGCCGAGTCGGGCCTTCGCGACGACTACCGCGAGGCGCTCCTCGAGCGCGTGCGGACGGGCGAGACGCGCGTGAAGACCGACCCGCTCGCGTCGCCGACGGGCTTCCCGTTCAAGGTCGCGCAGTTGCCGGGGACGATCGCCGACGACGCCGTGTACGCCGCGCGTCCGCGCATCTGCGACCTCGGGTATCTCCGCGAAGCCTACCGCTGTGAGGACGGCACGATTGGGTATCGCTGCGCCGCCGAGCCCGTGTCGCTGTACGTGGCCAAGGGCGGTCGGGCCGAGGACACCGTCGGTCGCAAGTGCATCTGCAACGCGCTGATTGCCACGGCTGGATTCCCGCAGGTGCGTGCCGGCCGCCTCGTCGAGGCCGGCATCGTCACGACGGGCGACGCGCTCGGCGAGGTGGCGCAGTTCCTGGCGCCGGGCGCCCGGCAGTACACCGCCGCCGACGTCGTCCGCGTGCTCACGCAGGGCCGGTAGGGACGGTTGGCCCCAACCGTCCGTCGACACATCCTCATGCGTGCGTGTCGGCTGACGCACCGCGCTGACGGAAGGCTCGGCGAGCCGTCCCTACCAGCCCTCACATCGCGGCCAGCACCTTCAGCACCGTGGCCCAGTGCGGGTCGTCGTCCGATCGCCGAGGACACGGCCCGCGGCCTCCATCAGTGTGCCCGCCAGAACACCGCCTGGACACCACAGGTAGGCGGCACGCCTGCCCACGTGCAGCCGCTCGGGTGTCCAGTCGCGAGCCGTCAGGGGCGTCAGCTCATCGAGCGCACCGACATCACGCACGAACGCGACGAGCAGGCGCGACGGATTGTCGGCCTGCGCGGCGAGGGCGTTCTCCCGGACGATGGTCTCGAGTCCGTCTCGCGAGACGACGATGACCGCCGACGAGAAGCCCGCCCGCTCGGCAATGGCGTCCTCGATCCGACGTGCAATGGTCGCCTCATCGCCGTCGCGTGCGGCAAACGTCACGTTGCCGCTGTTGAGCAGGGTACGGACGTCGCCGTAGCCGAGGTCGCCGACGAGTGCTCGCAGGTCGGCCATCGCGATTCGCTTCGCCTTGCCCACGTTCACGCCGCGCAGTAGCGCGGCGTACCGGACGGTCTCGGTCATGTGCGGATCGTAGTGGACTCGGAGCCGTTCGTCCCACATTCGTCCCCACTCATTCCGCGTGACCACGCCGCCGGGCATTGACCGGCCGTCCAAGTGGGTGCTAGTTTTTCAGCACTGCTAAATTTTCAGCATCAACGCCCCAAAGGACACGCTCGTGAGTCAGCCCACCGCTCCCCGACACCTCGACGTCAGCCGCCGCGAACGCCAGATCCTCGACGTCCTCTTCGCCAACGGGCGCTGCACCGCCGCGGAGGTCCAGGCTGCACTTCCCGACGCGCCCAGCTACTCGGCCGTGCGCGCCCTTCTGCGCGTGCTCGAGACGAAGGGGCTCATCCGGCACGAGCAGGACGGTCCGCGATACGTCTACCTCACGGCGATCCCGCGAGACACGGCCAAGCGTTCGGCGTTGAGACACCTCGTGCGCACGTTCTTCGACGGCTCCACGGAGGATGCCGTGGCCGCGCTGCTCGACGGCGCCTCGGCCAACCTCTCGACCGCACAACTCGACCGGCTGCAGGCGCTCATCGACGCGCGGCGCAGCCGCCAGGAGTAGCGCCATGATGCTCGACGTACTCGTGAAGGCGACCCTCGTGCTCGGGGTGGCTGCGGCGTTCAGCGTGCTGTCGCGCGGGCGGGCCGCGGCGGCCACGCGGCACGCCGTGTGGGTCGCTGGCCTCGTGGGGGCCGTGCTCGTTCCCGCGCTGTCTCCCGCCCTGCCGACCTTGCGGGTGCCGTTGCTGCCGGCTGAACTGATGGCCGCACCACCACCGTCGCACGGCATCGACACGGCACCCGCGGCGTGGCCCGACGCCTCGACAGCCGATGCTCTCCTGCCGCCGCTGCGATCCGACGCGGGCCCGCAGGCGGCTGCACTGCCCGACACCACCGACACGCGCGCCGTGTGGCGCGAGGTGCGCGACACGGTGGTCGGGGTGCCGATGCTCGCGTGGCTGTGGGGCGCGGGGGCGGCACTGCTGCTGGTCCGGCTGGCGGCTGCGCGGCTCTCGGTTGCCCGGCTGACTCGCGCCCGCGTCCCGGGCCGGGCACCGTGGCTCGCGCTGGCCCGCCGCCTGTCGCGGAGGATGCGCGTGGCTCGCCGCCTCCGCTTCCTGCGCTCGGACCGCGTGGCCATGCCGATGGCGTGCGGCGTCGTGCGTCCGTCCGTCGTGCTGCCGGCCGAGGCCGACGCCTGGGCCGACGATCGGCTCCAGGCCGTGCTCCTGCACGAACTGGCCCACGTCCGTCGTCACGACTGCCTGACGCAGCTGGTGGCCGACACGGCGCTGGCCGTGCTGTGGTTCCACCCGCTGGCGTGGGTGGCCAGGCGGGCGATTCGCCGGGAGCGGGAGCGCGCGTGCGACGACCTCGTGCTGACGGCCGGGACGCCGGCAGCCGACTACGCCAGTCATCTCCTCGACGTGGCGCGCGACGCGCAGGCGCGCACGTCATCGCTCATGCTGGCCGGCGGCGTTGCCATGGCGCGTCCGTCGGAACTGGAAGGACGACTCATGGCCATTCTCGACGATGCTCGGCCGCGCCGCGCGGTCACGCCGCGCCGGCTTGCGGCGGTCGGATCCATCACCCTGCTCGTGACGGCGCCCCTGTCGGCGCTCGACCTCTGGCGCGCCCCCGGGATGCGGATGGAGGCCACGCCGGCCTCTCCCATCGACAGGCCCGCGCCGTGGTCCTCCGCGTCCGAAGGCAGCCCCGCGGTCGGGGCCGCGGCCCACGCCGACGCCGGCACCCAGGAGCCGATGCCCGCGCCGACGCCGTCGCCGACGCCCACCGTCGCTCCTGCGCCGCCCGTGGTCGCCGCCACGCCGGCCGATGCCCCGATGGCGGCCGCGCGTGCTGCCGCTGCCGAAGCCGCAGGGGCCGCCATTGCGCCTCTGCCGCCGGATGTCTGGTACACGCCGCCCGCGGCCCACCTGGTCGAGCTCCATGCGGAGGTCGCTGCCGAGGTCGCGGCCGCGCAGGCTGCCCTGGCCCCAGCAGCGCCTGCCCCGGGGCAGCCGGGAGCGAAGCCCGGGCCGGTTGCGCCAAAGGCACCGGCTGCCAGGCGCGAACCGGTCGATCCGAAAGTGGTCGCCGCGCTGACCGGTGCACTCGACGACAGCGATCCGGAGGTACGTCGTCAGGCCCTCCACACGCTGGGCAGGTTCCGCGATCCGTCGGCGATCGATGCGCTGGTCAAGGCCCTGGCGCACAGCGACGTCGAGATGCGACGACACGCCGCAATGGCCCTGGGACAGATGCGCGACCCGCGTGCGTCGAAGGCGCTGCAGGGCGCGTTGAAGGACACCGACGTGAAGGTCCGCCAGCAGGCTCTGTTCGCCCTGGCGCGCACGCGCGATGCGGCGGCGTTCGACCCGCTGGTGGCGGCCCTGAAGGACGCCGACCCCGAGATTCGTCAGCAGGCCGCGTTCGGGCTCGGGCAGTTGCGTGACGCGCGAGCCGTTCCGGCGCTGGCGTCCGTGGTCGGCGACGCCAACCGTGACGTGCGCGCGCAGGCCGTGTTCGCCCTGGGGCAGACGCGATCGGGCGACGCGGTGGGTCCTCTCTCGGGGGCGCTGAAGGACAGCGACGTCGAGATACGCCGACAGGCCGCATTCGCGCTGGGGCAGATCCGCGATCCCCGGGCGCTCGACGCGCTCATGCTGGCCGCCAGGGACCAGGATGTCGCCGTGCGCAAGCAGGCGTTCTTCGCGCTCGGCCAGGTGGGCGACGGCCGCGCCCAGGACCTGGCCATCGCCGGCCTGAAGGATGCCGATCCGGAGGTGCGCCGCATGGCCGCGTTCGCCCTGGCCAGGCTTGCCGACCGCGACGAGTAAGCGAGAGGTCTCCGATGACACGACGACTCCTGCCGTGCCTGCTGGCCCTCGCCACGCCGCTGCTGGCCGGCCAGGATCGCCAGGCCGACCCGCTGGCGCGATTCCGCGGGCTGCCGATCGGGGCTCTGGTGGAACAGGCCGCGTCGCCGGTGCCCGAGGCGAGGGCACTCGTCGCCTGTGCGCTCGCCGAACGCGGCGCCTCGGCCGCGACGGCCATTCCTGCACTCGTGGCCATGCTGGGCGACGAGACGCCTCTCCATCCTGCGCTCTGCCAGGCCCGGACCTGGCTGTCGGAGGAGGACGATCGGCTGCCGACGTCTCCCGGACGTGAGGCCGCACGGGCGCTCGCGCGAATGGGCCCGGCCGCTTTCGATCCACTGGTGGCCGCCCTCGCGCACCCGCGCGCCGCCGTGCGCCGGCACGCCGCGTTCGCCCTCGGGGCGCTCGACGACGCGCGAGCGGTGGAGCCACTCGTGGCGCACCTCGACGACCCCGACGCCACCGTGCGCGAGCAGGCGGCCTGGGCCCTCGGCGCCATCGACGACGCTCGTGCGGTACCGGCCCTGGTGGCGCGACTGGCCGACACGGTACCGGCCGTGCGCGCCCGAAGCGCCTGGGCGCTCGGCGCGATCGACGACGCCCGCGCTACCGACCCGCTCACCCGGAGTCTGGCCGATGCCGACGCGACCGTGCGGGCCCGCGCGGCGTGGGCGCTCGGCGCCATCGACGACGCGCGGGCCGTGCCGGCGCTCGTGAGGGCGCTGGGCGACACCCAGCCAGCCGTGCGGCGACACGCGGCCTGGGCGCTGGGGGTGATCGAGGATCCGCGCGGCGTCGAGCCCCTGCTGGCCAGCATGCGCGATCCGCAGGCCGAGGTGCGGGCCCACGCCGCGTGGGCGCTCGGCACACTCGAGGATGCGCGTGCGGTCCCCGTGCTGCTCACCGCGCTGCGCGATGCGCAGCCGGAGGTCCGTCGCAAGGCCGCGTGGGCCCTCGGCGTGATCGGCGATGGTCGCGCCTCGTCGGCGCTGACCGTCGCCCTGCACGACCCCGATCGTGACGTGCGCCGACAGGCGGCCTGGGCACTGGGACACGTGGGCGGTCGCTGACGTACCATGGCGGTCGACATGGCCGCCTTCTATCCGTTCCTTCTCTTCCTGCACGGGCTCACACGGTGGCTCGTGCTCGCCGGTGGCTTGTGGCTCGTGGTCGCCGCTGTGAGCGCGCTCGGGCGATCCGGACCCGTCGGTGAATCGCCGACCAGAATGCCGTGGCGGCTGTACATGGGCAGCATCCATCTCCAGTTGCTGCTCGGCATCATCCTGCTGCTCATCAGCCCGCTCGCGTTGGCCACCTGGTCCGACATGGGCACGGCGATGAAGGTGCGGCCGATGCGGTTCTTCACGGTCGAGCACTCGACGATGATGATCGTCGCGCTGGTCGTGGCGCAGATGGGCGCCGTGCGGGCGCGCCGGGCCGTCGATGCCCGCGGTGCTGCGCGCACGAGCCTCATCTACGGGGGACTCTCGCTGCTGATCATCCTCGCGGCCATCCCGTGGCCGTTCATGGGTGAGATCGCGCGCCCGTGGCTGCGCTCGTGGTGAGGGCCTGACGCCTGACGGGTGATGCCTGATGCCTGATGCCTGATGCCGAAGGGCCGAAGGGCAGAAGGGCAGAAGGGCAGAAGGGCAGAAGGGCAGAAGGGCAGAAGGGCAGAAAGGCCGAAGGGCAGAGTGGGGCGGCGGACGCGATAGACTCGGGCCGTCATGCGTCTTCCACGATGGCTCGTCGCGGGTGTCGTGCTGGCCGTGGGGGTGGCGTGCGGGCGAGAGGCGTCCGGGCAGGCGCCTCCGGTGTTCCGTGCGGGCGCCGCCACCAGCAACGTGACCCCGCCGCTCGGCGGTCCCATCGTCGGCGGGTGGGCGCCGTTTCCGGCCACGCACGTCCACGACGAACTGCACGCGCGTTGTCTCGTGCTGGACGACGGCCAGGGGCGTATCGCCCTGGTAGTGGTGGACAGCCTCGGCATTCCGCGGCACGTCGTCGATCACGCCAAGCGACTGGCCCACGAGCACACGGGCATTCCGGCCGATCGCATCCTCGTGAGCGCGACACACACGCACTCGGCGACGAGTGCGCTCGGGGATCGCTGGTCGCCCGCCGCCTACGACGTCGCCCCCGCGCTCGACGCGTACCAGTCGTTCCTGGCCACCCGCATCGCCGATGGCATCCGGCGCGCGGTCACCAACCTGCAGCCCGCGCGGATCGCATGGGGCCGCGCCTCACTGCCCGACGAGGTGTTCAACCGTCGCTGGCACATGCGGCCGGGCCCGCACCTGCAGAACCCGTTCGGCGGGACCGACCGCGTGCAGATGAACCCGCGTGTCGGCAGTCCCGATTTGATCGAACCGGCCGGACCGACCGATCCGGAGATCGCGTTCGTCGCGGTGCGGGGGCTCGACGGTCGCCCGATCGGCGTGCTGGCCAACTACTCGCTGCACTACGTCGGCGGCGTGCCGCAGGGCCACGTGTCGGCCGACTACTTCGGCGTGTTCGCGCGTGTGCTCGCGCGCATGGTCGGCGAGGAATCCGGGGCGTCGCCCTTCGTGGCCATGCTCGCCAACGGCACGAGCGGCGACGTGAACAACATCGACGTCCGTCGTGCCCAGCCGTCGCTGCCGCCCTACGAACGCATGGAACGCGTCGCCACGCGCGTGGCCGCGGCCGTGTACTCGGCACTGCAGCATGGTACGTGGCGCGATCACGTGCCGCTGGCCTCGGCGCAGCGCGTGCTGACCCTCGAACGACGGCAGGTGACCCCGGCGCTGGACGCGTGGGCGAAGGAGGCCCTGGCCCGACCCGCCGACGCCCCGCGCCATCCGCGCGAACGCATCTACGCCGAGCGCGTGATGGGCACCGTCGGTGCGCCACCCACGCTGGACGTCGTGCTGCAGGCGTTCCGCATCGGCGACCTGGCGATCACGACGTTCCCGTTCGAGGTCTTCACCGAGATCGGACTCGAGATCAAGGCGAAGAGCCCGTTTTCGCAGACGTTCACGATGTCGCTCGCCAACGGCTCCGAGGGCTACCTGCCGACCGAGGCGCAACATGCCCTCGGCGGCTACGAGACGTGGTTCGGCACCAATCGCGTGGTGCCGGGCGCCGCGCGCACGATGACCGACGTCCTCCTCACCCTGCTGGAGCAGTTGCGGGCGGGAGTGACGCCACGACCCGCTGCGCCGTGACTCACCGCCGACGATGGCCGGTCGTGGTGGCCGGGTTGCTGGCGCTGACCGCCTGGGAGCCGGGGATGGCGCGGCGGGTTGCCGCCCGATCCGATCTGCCGCAGCAGTCAGGAACCCTCAGGGACGACCGGCCCGCCCTGGCCCCGGCCGAGTCGTTGCGCCGCATCGTGCTCGAGCCCGGCTACCGGATCGACCTGGTCGCGGCCGAGCCGCTCGTGCAGGATCCGGTGGCGATCGCCTTCGACGAGCACGGCTACCTGTACGTGGTCGAGAACCGTGGCTATCCCGATCCGCTCGAGGGGCAGCCGGCCGAGCCGGCGCAGGGTGTGGTTGCGAGGCTGTCGGACACCGACGGCGACGGCCGGTTCGACACGCGCACGGAGTTCGCCACCGGTCTGACCTATCCCAACGGCGTGATGGCGTGGGACGGCGGCGTCTTCGTGTCGGTGGCGCCCGACCTGATCTACCTGAAGGACACCACGGGTGACGGCGTGGCCGACCATCGCCGCGTCGTGCTCACCGGCTTCAACGCGACGCGCACCGCGCAGATCCGCTTCAGTCATCCGACGCTCGGCCCCGATGGATGGGTGTACCTGACGAGCGGGCTGAATGGCGGACGCGTCACTGCACCCGCACATCCCGAGCGCCCGCCGGTGTCGTTCACGTCCAGCGACTCACGGGTCCATCCGCAGAGCGGCGTGTTCGAACTCGTCGGCGGACAGGGACAGTACGGACTCACGTTCGACGACCACGGCCGACGGTTCATCTGCGCCAACCGGCACCCCGTGTGGCACGTGGTGCTCGAGCCCGCGCACCTGCAGCGCAATCCGCACCTCGCATTCTCCGACACGGTGCAGGAGGTGTCGACGGTCGGGGCAGAGGCCGCCGTGTGGCCGCTCACGCGCGACTTCACGACGGCCTCGTTCCATCCCACGCTGATGGCGACGCCGCACGCCGGCACGTTCACCTCGGCCAGCGGCGTGCACATCCACCGTGGCGATGCCCTGCCGGCCGGCCACGCCGCCAGCGTGTTCATCGCCGAATCGGCCCAGAACCTGGTGCAGCGCCAGGTGATGGAGGCGTCGGGCGTGACCTTCCGGTCGCGTCCGGCGCGTGAAGGTGTGGAGTTCCTGGCCTCGCGCGACAGCTGGTTCCGGCCCGTGCAACTGGCCAACGGACCCGACGGCGCGCTCTACGTGGTGGACATGTACCGGAAGGACATCGATCACCCCGCGTACGTCCCTGAGGAGAGCCGGGGGTTGTTCGACTTCACCGCCGGGCGCGGCCTGGGGCGGATCTATCGGGTGGCAGCGGAGGGCAGGCCCCCGGTCGCGCATCGCCCCACGCTGGCCGGGGCCACCGACGCGCAACTCGTGGCTGCGCTCGGGCACGGCAATGCCTGGTGGCGCGAGACGGCCCAGCGCCTGCTCATCGAGCGCCGATCCACGAACGCGGCGCCGCTGCTGCGCGAGCGCCTCGCGACCGGCTCCGACCTCGCGCGCCTGCACGCCTTGTGGACACTCGCCGCGATGGGCGCACTCGACGAGTCGGATCTCGCCGGAGCCCTGCGGGACGACACGCCGGCCGTTCGTGAGAACGCCGTGCGGCTGGCCGAGGCGCGGCTGCCGACGTCGCCCGGCCTGCTGGCGCCAGTGCTGGCGCTCGCCGCGGACGCCGACGCACGGGTCCGCCTGCACGTTGCCACGGCGCTCGGCGGCGTGGAGGATGCGCGCGTGGTGCCCGCCCTCGCGGCCATCGCCCGTCGCGATGGCGCCGATCGCTGGACGCGCGCGGCCGTGTTCGCGGGCCTGCACGACCGGGCAGGCGCGTTCCTGCGGGCGTTCCAGGGCCCGGACCCGCCCCGCGCGAGTCCCGCGGCCGTTGCCGCCGTCATGCAGGATCTCGGGCGCCTGTACGGCGTGTCGGAGCCGCCCGAGTCGTGTCTTGCCTTGCTGACGGCCATCGCCGATCCGCGCGAGGAACTGCGCTGGCAGCCGGCCGCGCTGGCCGGGCTGGCCGAGGGGCTTCGCAGCCGCGGGTTCGGGTCGGCGACCGAGTCGGCGCTGCTCGCGATCGCGTCTGGCGACGACGTGGACGCGCGGCGCGCCAGGGAGCGTCTCGACGTGCAACTGGCACGTGCCGCCGCACTGGCCTCGCTCGACTCGGCGCCGGCCGAACAGCGGTTGCCGGCGATCGAGTTACTGGGCCACGGCCGGTGGGACGACGCGGCCGCCACGCTGGAGCGCCTGCTCGACGCCACGCAGCCGGCGCCGGTCCAGATCGCCGCGGTGCGCGCCTTGTCGCGGGTGCCCGATCCCCGGGCAGCGGCGCTGCTGCTCGCCCCGGCCCGATGGTCGGCCTACTCGCCCCGTGTCCGAGACGCGGTCTTCACCACGCTGTTGGCCGACGATCGGCTCACGCGTGCCCTTCTCGATGCGGTGGAGCGTCGCGACGTCGCGCCCGCCTCGCTCGGGGCGTCGCGTGTGCGCCGGCTGACCAGCCATCGCGACGCCGCGCTGCGCGACCGGGCTCGCGCGTTGCTGGGCGAGGCGGCGACGGGGGGAGGGCTGGCCGACTACCAGCGCCTGCGTCCCGCCGTGCTCGCGCGCACGGGCGTCGGGGCACGCGGGGCCGACGTGTTCGCCGCGCAGTGCGGCGCGTGCCATACGTTCGGCCGCGACGGTGGGCGTGTCGGTCCGGATCTCAGCGGCGTCCGCAACCAGCCGGCCGACGCGCTGTTGTTGCACGTCCTCGTGCCGGACCACGAGATCACCCCTGGCTACGAGGCGTTCACGGTCGCCACGCGCGACGGGTCGACCCTCTTCGGGCGCCTCGAGTCCGAGACGGGCGGGAGCGTGACCCTGCGCGACGCCGCGGGCCAGTCGCACACGATCCTGCGTTCGCGGATCACGACGATGACGGCCGCGCCCTCGTCGCTGATGCCCGCGACGTTCGGCGAGGCGTTGTCGGCCCAGGACCTCGCCGACCTCATCGCCTATCTCAAGAAACCTTGAAGGCTCATGGCTCAAGGCTCAGAGAGCTCTCTGAGTCCTGAGCCGTGAGCCCTGAGCCTGTTCAGAATGTGATCCGCGCGCCGACCTGCACCAGGCGCGGCGCCCCGGGGAGGATGCCCCGCGTGCGGTCGACGATGGCCGTCAGGTCGGTCAGGTTCTTCACCGTCGCGAACATCGTCACCGGCAGGCGACGCAGGCGGTAGTTGATGGCGGCGTTCCAGATTGTCATCGCGGGGAGCAGCCCTCGCTGGCCGTCTGCCGTCGATGGGATGGTGTTGAGGTCGTCGGCGAACTGCGCGCCGACGTGCTGCGCTTCCACCATGAGATCGAGCCCGGCGGGGTGCGCGTAACCAGCGGTCGTCGTGAGTGCCTGCTCGGGGGCGTACGGCAGGCGATTGCCGGTCACGCTCACGGTGGAGAACCCCGGGATGTTGCTGTAGCGGACGCCCTCGAACCGGGCCACGGGCAGCCACGTCCACGCGGCCCGTACGTAGAGGTTGTGCGCGGTGGCGCGCAGCGGCGCCGAGTCGAGGCGCGCGGCGACCTCCAGGCCCTGGTGCACCGTGGCGCCGCCGTTGGTCAACGTCGCGCCGACCCCGCCGGCGAGGCTCGCCGGCACGAGCTGATTCTCGTAGTCCATCCGGAAGACCGCGCCATCGAGGCTCAGGGCCTCGACCGGCCGGCTGCGCACACCCACCTCGTAGTTCCAGCTCAGCTCGGGGTCGAGTTCCACGACGCCGCCGTTGTTCGTCACGATGTCTTCGACGCGGGGTGGCGCAAAGCCGCGGTGGATCCCGCCGAACACGGTGGCGTGCCGGGCCGGTCCCCAGGCCACGCCCAGGCCGGGTACGGCCTGCGTCAGCGACGTGGCGCCCGAGAGGCCGGTGCCGTCGTTGCCGAGCCGGTTGGTCCGCGCAAACTCGATGTGCTCCACGCGAAGGCCCGGGGTGATGGTGAGATCGCCGACGAGCACGCGATGCTGCACGAACGCCGCGACGGCATCGGCCTGGCGCACGTTGCTCTCGACGAGGCGGCCGGTGCGGCTGAACGGCAGGTCGCCGTTCTCCTGCCGACGGTCCTGGTGCTCGGCGTGCAGCCGCACACCGAGGTCGGTTTCCTGGGTCAGTCCGAACGCGCTGTAGTCCACGCGCAGGCGCGGCTCGATGCCCACCGTCCAGTAGTCGCGCAGACGCCCTTCGTTGCCGCAGGTAGTCAGCAGGTTCGTCATGCCGGCGCACGCCGGGTCACTGGCGTCGTTGGGCCGCTGGGCCGAGTTGCTCGACTGACGCCACCAGTCGCGCGAGAACCAGGAGGCGTAGACGTTGGTGCTGAGCACCGCACGCGACGACAGGACGAGGGCGTGCGTGGCCGAGGTGCCGGTGCGGCGGCCGTCGAACCGATCGTTGAGGAACGGATTCTGGCGTGGGTCGGCCTGGTATTCGTCAAGGCGGAGACCGGAGTACGTGACCTGCGAGTCCTCGGTGTAGTGCGATCCCCGCAGGGTGAGCACCTGCGACGGCGTGAGCGTGACCACCGACTTGGCCGTGAGGTCGTTCAGTGCCGAGTGGGTGTTGTCGCGCATGCCGTCGCCCTGCCGGTTCATGTAGCTCCCCAGCAGGCCCACCCGGCCGCGCGTGAAGCCAAGCGTGCCGTAGCCGTTGAAGAAGTCGCGCGAGCCGGCCTCGAGCGTCGCGGAGCCCGAGGTCCGCTGCGGCGGCACGGGCGTGACGTAGTTGATGACGCCGCCGACGGTGGACGGGCCGAATGCAATCTGCCCCGAGCCCTTCAGGACCTCGATGCTCTCGATGCGCTCGACCGGCGGGTGGTAGTAGGACGCGTTGTCGCCGTAGGGGGCATAGGTGAGGGGAATCCCGTCCTCGAGCAGCAGCACCTTCGTCGAACGCGTCGGGTTCAGGCCGCGAATCCCGATGTTGGGCCGCAGCCCGAAGCCCTCCTCGTCGCGCACGGTGATGCCGGTGACCTTGCGGAGCGCCTCGTTGATGGTGAAGACGTGCGAGGCCGCCAGTGTGCCGGCATCCACGGTCTCGAGCGAGCCCGGCATGCGCTGCAGGGTCTCGGGCAGGCCGGCAATCCGGGAGGCGGCGACGGTCACCTCCTCGGCGAGGCTCCCCACCTCGATGGTGAGACCGACCGTGGTCGTCGCGTCGGGTTGGATCGTCACGTCGCGCGACACCCGCGTGAAGCCGGGGACGTCGGTGGCCAGGCGCCAGGTCCCGGTGCCGAGTTCGAGGCGGACGCGGCCGGCGGCGTCGGTGCGGAGCCACTGACCGAGACGCTCGCGGCCATCGGCGCCCACCGGCCTGACCTCCAGCGTTGCGCCGGCGACGGGCCCCCCGCTCGCGTCGGTGACGAGCACGTCCAGCGTGCCGCGGGTCGCCGCTGCGGGCGCCCCCGGTGCCTGGGCGGCCAACACCATCGGCGAGAGGAGCCCGGTGAGGGCGAGGGTGATCGGGATCAGGCGCGCGAGCGAGCGGAAAAGGGCAGGCACCGGGACGTTCCTTTGGACGAGGCCACAAGTGAGACAGAGTCTCACTCTTGATGTCGAGAGACTATATCCGACTTCTGTGGTCGTCAATCGGAATCTAGCAACGCTGCCCTTCACCCCGCGTCGAGTCCTGCGCGCTGATACCCTCTACGGCCAGATGGACATCTGGCCAGGGCGGGCGTACCCGCTGGGGGCGGTCTTCGACGGGGCCGGCACGAACTTCTCAATCTTCTCGGAGGCGGCACAGACGGTGGAGCTGTGCCTCTTCGACGACGAGGGGCGCGAGACGCGCGTGCCGCTGCCAGAGGTCACGGCCTATTGCTGGCATGGCTACGTGCCCGGGGTGCAGCCGGGCACGCGGTACGGGTACCGGGTCCACGGGCCCTTCGACCCCGGCCGCGGGCACTGGTGCCACCCGAGCAAGCTGCTGCTCGACCCGTACGCCAAGGCCATCGAGGGTCAGGTGACCTGGAACGAAGCGGTCTTCCCATACCGCTTCGGGCATCCCGAGGGACCGGTCAACGACGCCGACTCGGCCCCGTACATGCCCCGGTCGGTGGTGGTGGACGAGAGCTTCGACTGGGGCGACGACCGCTTGCCCCGAACACCCCTGCACAAGACGGTCATCTACGAAGCACACGTCAAGGGGCTCACCATGCGGCACCCCGACGTGCCGCCGGAGCTGCGCGGTCGCTACCTCGGCATCGCGCACCCGGCCGTGGTCGAGTACCTCAAGGCGCTCGAGATCACGGCCATCGAACTGCAGCCGGTGCACCAGTTCGTGCACGACTCGCTGCTGGTCGAGCAGGGCCTGCGCAACTACTGGGGCTACAACTCGATTGGCTTCCTCGCGCCCCACAACGAGTACGCCACGAGCGAACGCGGGGCGCAGGTCACCGAGTTCAAGCAGATGGTGCGGACCCTGCACGCGGCCGGCATCGAGGTCATCCTCGACGTGGTCTACAACCACACCGCCGAAGGGAACCACCTCGGCCCCGTGCTCTCGTTCAAGGGCATCGACAACGCCGCGTACTACCGCCTGGTCGGGAGTCACCAGCGGTACTACATGGACTACACGGGCACGGGCAACAGCCTGAACATGCGGCATCCCCACGTGCTGCAGCTCCTCATGGACTCGCTGCGCTACTGGGTCACCGAGATGCACGTGGACGGGTTCCGCTTCGACCTCGCCGCCACGCTCGCCCGCGGCCTGCACGACGTCGATCGGCTGTCGGCCTTCTTCGACCTGATCCAGCAGGACCCCGTGGTCTGCCAGGCCAAGCTCATCGCCGAGCCCTGGGACGTGGGCGAAGGCGGCTACCAGGTGGGCAACTTCCCGCCGCTCTGGTGCGAGTGGAACGGCAAGTATCGCGACTGCGTGCGCGACTACTGGCGCAGCCAGGACCAGACGCTCGGCGAGTTCGCCTATCGCTTCACGGGGAGCAGCGATCTCTACGAGGGCACCGGCCGCCGGCCCTACGCCAGCGTGAACTTCGTCACCGCGCACGACGGCTTCACGCTGCGCGACCTGGTGTCGTACAACCACAAGCACAACGCGGCCAACGGCGAGGACAACCGCGACGGCGAGAGTCACAACCGCTCGTGGAACTGCGGCGTCGAGGGCCCGACCGATGATCCCGGCATCAATGCCCTGAGGGCGCGGCAGCAGCGAAACTTCCTCGCCACGCTCTTCCTCTCGCAGGGCATCCCGATGCTGCTGTCGGGCGACGAGTGCGGACGCACCCAGCACGGCAACAACAACGTCTACTGCCAGGACAACGACACGAGCTGGTTCGACTGGGAGGGCATCGACGAGGACCTGCTCACCTTCACACGGGAACTCATCGCCTTCCGCAGCGTCCACCCGGTCTTCCGGCGTCGCCGCTGGTTCCAGGGCGTGGAACTGCACGGCCTGGCCGACATCGAGTGGTTCACGCCCGATGGCAAGGTGATGTCGTCGCGCGACTGGGGCACCGGCCACAACAAGTCGTTCTCGCTCTTCCTGAACGGCGAGGCCATCCCGAGCCGCGGACCTCGCGGGGAGCGTGTGGTCGACGACAGCTTCCTCGTGCTGTTCAACGCGCACTACGAACCGCTCAGATTCACACCGCCGGCGGGCGTCTTCGGCCGCAAGTGGAGCACGGTCATCGACACCACGACAGGACAGGTCGGGCTCACCCACCGCGTGTTCCGCCACACCAGCCGCATCAAGCTCGAGAGTCGGGCCCTGATGGTCCTCCAGCGGCGCGAATAGCCGGATGACGGCGCGGTCGGAGACCGCGCCCTACCACGGCGGTAGGGCGGCGTGTCCCACGCCGCCTCCGGGTGCCGGGTGCCCCTGGCCGGCATTCCGGCATTCCCGGCATGCTCGGCATTTCCGATACCCGACACCCGATACCCGCTCCCCGATACCCGCTCCCCGCTACCCGTTCCCCGGTACCCGGTACCCGGTCCCCGGATCTTGGAGTTACGCTGGTGAGATGACGATGCGTGCGCGACTGCTGACGTTGGCGCGAGGGCAACAGCCGGGCCCGGTGCGTCGGTGGTTCCTCGCCCACCCGCGGGGATTGGCGATGGCACTGGTCGCGCTGTCGGTGTCGGCCTGGATCGCCTTTTTCGGCGGCCTCTGGTTCGCGTGGGACGTGTATCGCTCGCTGCCCGACCGACGTGCACTGTCGTCGGTGGGCGACATGGCGCAGGCGACGACAATCCTCGATCGCGCCGACCGCCCGGTCTTCACCATCTTCAAGGAGCAGCGCATCGAGGTGCCGCTCGAGCGCATCGGGCCCCATGTGCGCGCGGCGGTGGTCTCGGTCGAAGACCAGCGTTTCTACAGCCATCGCGGCGTGGACCTGGTCCGCATCGGCGCGGCGGTCGTCGCCAACGCGCGCTCGGGCACGCGCGGGCAGGGCGGCAGCACCATCACGCAGCAGCTCGCCAGGATGAGCTTCCTGACGCGCAAGAAGACCTACACGCGCAAGGTCAAGGAAATCATGGCGGCGCTCCTGATCGAGCGCACGTACACGAAGGACGAGATCCTCGAGCTGTACCTCAACAAGGCGTACTTCGGCGACGGCTATCACGGCGTCGAGGCCGCCTCGCTGGGGTTCCTCGGCAAGCACGCCAGCGAACTCGACGTGCCCGAAGCGGCCCTCATCGCCGGGCTCATCCAGTCGCCGTCGGCGTACGCACCGACGATCAACATGGAGAAGGCCGTCGCCCGCCGCAACATCGTCCTCCTCACGATGGTGGACAGCGGCGCGATCGACAGAGCGACGTACGAGCGGGCACGGCGCACGCGTGTGCGCCTGGAGAATCGGCTCAGGCGCGACGAGCCGTTCGGTCTCTACTTCAAGGAAGCCGTGCGACGCGAACTCGTGGATCGGTTCGGGTGGCAACGGGTGTCGGAAGGGGGCCTCAAGGTCTACACGACCATCGACCCCGAGTTGCAGCAGCAGGCCGAGGCCATCGTCGAACGTCGCCTGCAGGAGATCGAGCGCCGGCGGGGCTACAAACACGCGTCGCGAGCGTCCCTGCAGGTGGAAGAGGGGGTTGCACCACCCTACCTGCAGGCGGCCGTCGTCGTCATGGATGCGCGAACGGGCGCCGTGCGTGCGCAGGTCGGCGGCCGCAACTTCCGCGAGAGCCGCTTCAACCGTGCCGTGCAGGCGCGCCGCCAGTCGGGCTCGGCCTTCAAGCCGATCGTGTATGCCGCAGCGATCGAGCAGGGCCAGTCGCCCGGGTCGATCGTGACCAACCTCAACGACCCCATCAACACGCCCCAGGGCGACTACGTGCCCGAGGACGAACATTCGGGCGCCGACAGCATGACGCTGCGCACGGCGCTGCGCACGTCGAGCAACCGCGCGGCCGTGCAGTTGCTGCGCACGGTCGGCATCCCCGAGGCCGTGAAGACGGCCGACGCCCTCTCGCTGGGCCGCATGCCGGCGGTGCCGTCGATGGCGCTCGGCGCCGGTGAGGTCACGCTGCAGTCGCTCACCGCGGCGTATGGCGCATTTGCCGTCGGGGGCGTGCGGCACGAGCCCCATCTCATCCGGCGCGTCGAGGACGAAGACGGGCAGGTGCTGCTCGCCACGGAGGTGCGCGAGACGCGCGTGTTCTCCGAGCAGACGGCGTTCCTGGTCACGAGCATGCTTGCCGACGTCATCAACGCCGGCACGGCGTGGCGGGCGCGGGCCGAAGGTTTCCGGCTGCCGGCCGCGGGCAAGACGGGCACGACCAACGACTACCACGACGTCTGGTTCGTGGGATACACGCCGAGCACGGTGACCGGTGTGTGGATGGGATTCGACCAGCCACGCCAGATCATCGCCAACGGGTACGCGGGTGAACTCGCGGTGCCACTGTGGGCGAGCGTGATGGGCATGGCCACAAAGGGCGACGAACCCGAGCCCTTCACGCGGCCTGCGGGCATCAGCGGTGTCGAGATCTGCCGCATCACCGGTCGCCGGGCCGGCGAGGGGTGTACGCAGGTGCCGGTGGCGGGGGGCGACGGCTCGGTCGAGATCCGGTCGATGGTGTACACGGAGTACTACCGCAAGGGCACCGAGCCCTCGGGCACGTGTGAGGAACATCGTGGCGCCAGCTTCTTCGAGAAGCTGGCTGGCTTCTTCGGCAAGGACACCGGGCTCACCCCGGTCACCGCGGACCAGGCGGGTCTTCCGTCGGCGCAGATTCCCCGCGACGTGCCTGCCCCGCCGCCCGTGCGCGCGCAGGAGGAAGCGCCGCGCGTGGCCGAAGCAGCCGGGAAGTCCGACCGGGCCCCCGAGGCCAAGGCCGAGGAGCCGCAGAAGAAGCGGGGCTTCTGGGGCCGACTGTTCGGTCGTCGCGACAAGGAACCGGCCAATCCGAAGCCCTGAGCGCCTGTGAAGACTGCCGACGCGCGCAATTGCTGACCCCTGAGCCGCTGAGCCTTGCCCCAAGGGTAAGATCGTGAGATGAGGCTTGCCGACGTTCTCGGCCACGCGCAGACGCGTGCGCTGCTGCTGCGCGCCCTGCGTGGGGGCAGTGTGCCGCAAAGCCTCCTGTTCGATGGGCCCGAGGGCGTGGGCAAGCGCACGACGGCGCTGGCGCTGGCCTCGGCCCTGAACTGCGCGCAGCCCGGTCCCGACGGCGATGCCTGCGGGCAGTGCTCGTCCTGCCGCCGGATCGCCCGCGGCCAGCACCCCGACATCGTCGGACTCGTTCCGAACGAGAAGGGGACCATCACGGTCGACATGGCGCGCGAGGTGATCGGGCAGGCCAGTTACCGGCCGTTCGAGGCCAGGCGGCGTGTGGTCGTCATCGATCAGGCCGACGCGCTGCAGCCCCAGGCCCAGAACGCGCTCCTGAAGACCCTCGAGGAGCCGCCGCCCTCGTCCATGTTCGTGCTCGTCACGGCGCGACCGGACAGCCTGCTCGAGACCGTGCGATCGCGGTGCCCGCGGGTCCGCTTCGGGCGCCTCGGTCCGGCCGATCTCGCGGAGGTGCTGGTCCGCCACTGCGGCGTGAGGTCCGCCGACGCCACGCGCGTGGCGGCCGTGGGTGATGGCAGCGTCTCGCGCGCGCTGGCGCAGGACACGGGCGAACTCGTCGAGGCGCGGGCCGCCGCCCTCGCGCTGCTGCAGGGGGTGGCGAGCCGACCGCCGGCTGGCGTCCGGCTCAGGCTGGCGCAGCAACTCGCGGAGGTCCCGAAGAAGCGTGGGGCCGGCACCGATCGCGACGTATTGGCCCGACGCCTCGAGGCGCTGTCGCTGCTGGTCCGCGACCTCGGCATGGCGGCCGCCGACACCGCACGGGATGCACTGGCCAACCCCGACCTGCACCGCGACCTGTCGGGGCTCGCCCGCCACTTCGACACCGGGCGTGTGCTGGGGGCCTTTGCAACGGTCGAGCAGGCGCGGCGTTCCCTCGAGCGCAACCAGGCGGCCAAGGTGGTGGCCGACTGGCTGGCGTGCGAGTTGTAGCCATGGCCGACGAGACCCCGCAGCCCGTGCCACCCACCGCGAGCGTGCGGTTCGTGCCTGCCGGCCGACGGCGCACGTTCCTGCTGCCCGATCTCCCACTGGATGGCCCGCTGACGCCCGGCGAGCCGGTCGTCGTGGCCGACGGCGAACGCGTGAGCCTCGGGTGCGTGGTGGCCGAGGCGCCCGCCGTGGCCGCGCGGCGTGCGCCCGAGCCCGACGGCGGCACCCGGGTGCTTCGACGGGGGACCGCCGAGGACGTCTCGCGCCGCCTCCATCACCAGTACCGCGAGCAGGAGGCGTTCCAGTTCTGCCTGATGCGGATTCGCGAGCGTGGACTCGAGATGAAGCTCACGCGCGTCGAGCACGCCTTCGACGGCTCGAAGCTGATCTTCTTCTACACGGCGGAGCATCGGGTCGACTTCCGTGAGCTGGTGCGAGACCTGGCGGCCGCCTTCCACATGCGCATCGAGATGCGCCAGATTGGCGTGCGCGACGCCGCGCGTCTCGTGGGCGGCTATGGGCCGTGCGGACGCCCGCTGTGCTGCACGACCTGGCTCACGTCGTTCGAGCCCGTCTCGATCCGCATGGCGAAGCAGCAGGGGTTGAGCCTCAACCCGTCGCGGCTCGCCGGCATGTGCGGCCGGCTCAAGTGCTGCCTGCGCTACGAACTGCCCAACGGCAAGGGGGAGCGTCACGCCGGCTGCGCGAAGGAAGGCGCCTGCGAGGGCGGCTGCAGTGGCGACGGCGCGTGCGGCAACGAAGGGTGCTCGTGTTCGGCCTAGGGGGTGGATCGTGAGTCGTCGCGCAGTGTCGCGTCCCCGCATCGCCATCACGGTGGGAGACCCGGCAGGCATCGGCCCGGAAATCGCGCTTGCGGCGGCGGCGTCGCGCGAGATCCGGGCGCTCTGCGAGCCCGTGCTCTACGGGCCGCACACCCAGGACGCGCTCGAGGCCTTCCCTGCGGGGCAGGTCTCGGCCGAGGCGGGCCGGGCCGCCTACGAGGCCATCGTGGCGGCGGTGCGCGATGCCCAGGCCGGCGCCGTGCAGGCCATCGCGACAGGGCCGGTACACAAGGAGGCCTTCGCCGCGGCTGGCCTGCCGTGGAAGGGACACACCGACCTGCTCGGCCACCTGACCTCGAGCCCGCAGGTCGCCATGATGTTCCACTCCGAGCCGCTGCGCGTGGTGCTCGCGACGGTGCACGTGCCGCTGGCCGACGTGCCGCGCCTGCTCACGCGCGCCCTGCTCGAGGACGTGATCATGCTGACCGCGCGGAGCCTGCCCGACTTCGGCTACCCGACGCCCCGCATCGGCCTGGCGGCTCTCAACCCGCACGCGGGCGAGCACGGCCTCATGGGCCACGAAGACGATGCCGTGCTGCGGCCGGCGGTGGAGGCGTGCCGGGCCCGGGGCGTGGATGTGCAGGGCCCGCTGCCCGGTGACACGGTCTTCCTCAAGGCCACCCGCGGCGCATTCGACGTGGTGGTGGCCTGCTACCATGACCAGGGCCTCATCCCCGTGAAGATGCTGGCGTTCGGCCAGTCGGTGAACGTCACGCTCGGCCTGCCGATCATCCGCACGTCGGTGGATCACGGCACGGCATTCGACATCGCTCGCCAGGGGACGGCCGACGCGTCGAGCATGGTCAGCGCGATCCGGCTCGCGGCCAGGCTGGCGGCGGGTCGTGCGTCGCACACGGCGCTGCCCGCCGGCGGCTGACGTACGCAGCACACCCACCACCCATGGCTACGCACCAGACCTCCTCGCCCAGGCCCGTCAGGGCCGCAGAACGGACGCCGCGCCTGCTGGCCGACAACCGCAAGGCCGGTTTCGACTTCGAGTACCTCGAACAGTACGAGGCCGGTGTGGTGCTGCTCGGCACGGAGGTCAAGGCCATCCGCGAGGGCCGCGTGAACCTTCGCGACAGCTATGCCCGCGTCGAGGGCAGCGAGGTCTGGGTCTACAACATCCACATCAGCCCGTACAGCCATCGCGGCTACGCCGAGCACGAGGCCCTGCGGCGCCGCAAGCTGCTCCTCAACCGGGCCGAGATCCGGAAGCTGATCGGGCGCACCGTGGAGAAAGGGCTCACGCTGGTCCCGACGCGCATGTACCTCAAGCACGGGCGCGTGAAGATCAACCTCGCGCTTGCGCGCGGCAAGAAGGCGCACGACAAGCGCGAGACCATCAAGCGTCGCGAGACCGACCGCGAGACGCGCGCCGCCGTGAAGAGCCGCGTCGAACGTCGTTGACGCATGGCGCATAACGCATAGCGCCGAACGCCACCAGGCAGGCTGCAGGCTGTAGGCCATAGGCTGCGTGAGAGCGCCGCACGCCGAAGGGCGCTGACGCATGGCGCATAGCGCATAACGCATAGCGCAGAACGCCACCAGGCAGGCTGCAGGCTGTAGGCCATAGGCTGCGTGAGAGCGCCGCACGCCGAAGGGCGCTGACGCATGGCGCATAGCGCAAACGCCACCAGGCAGGCTGTAGGCTGTAGGCCATAGGCTGCGCGAGAACGCCCATCGTCACGCACGTGTGCACGCCGGCCAGCCCTACCGCGTCGTGATGCGGGCGACGAAGATCTGTCGTGTGCCGTCCGATGCGTCGAGGCCCGGGAACAGGAAGGCGTCGCTCGTCCGGTTCCACGCCGGCGATCCGTCGATCCGCAGGTCGCCCGAGGCGTAGGCCCCCCGCGACATGGACGGGGTGCGCGCCCACGATCCGTCGGCCAGGCGCAGCACCGTGTAGCCGTTCATGCCGTCGAGGCTGTGCCCGTTCACGAACCAGCGCTCGTCTGGCGAGAGCGCGATGTCTCCGCCCGGCTGCGGGAACACGTCGGGTGCGCCGATCGTGTCGACGATGCGTCGCGTGGTGACGTCGTAGACGACCTGCCGGCCCTCCTTCACGCCAATCATGCGTGTGCCGTCGCGCCATTCCGGGTGGCCCCCCAGGTGCTCGTGCATCGTGAGGCCCGTGCCATCGGGGCGAATGGTGCAGGGAATGTCGATGCGTTCCTCGCGGCGGTCGAACTCGGCGCGCACGTAGAAGTAGACGTGGCTGTCGTCGCGGCTCCAGAGGGTGTGGTTGACGAACAGGGCCTTGCGGTCCACGTCGGGACGCGCGGGACGAATCAGCGCCGCCATCTGTGCGTACGACACCAGCAGACGCCGCCGGCCGCTTTCCATGTCGATCAGGTGGATGCCGTCGTCGGCCGGGTGCAGCACGCCGGCCGTCGGGTCGTGTGCGCCCTGGTAGCCCGTGACGCGCCGCAGGCGCGCGAGCCGGCCATAGTTGAGGGCGAGGAACCGGCCGCCCGACTGTGCGACCCCGCTGTTGGCGATCGAGACGTCGTCGAAGCGGTACTCCCGGAGGCGCCGGCGTGCGGCCACGTCGAACAGCACCGTGAACAGGCGACCCGTGGCCGTGTCGCGATCGTTGAAGACGAACTGCGTCGTGTCGGCGCGGGGATTCCAGTAGAACATCGTGCCCTGCTGCGGGTTCCAGCCGCGCGTCCGGTCGAGGGCGATCACACGATGGCCGTCTCGCGCGTCGAGCACCGTGACGTCGGCGGCGTCTTCGGCGCCGGGCATGCGGTCCTGGAAGGGCGTGCGCAGCGCCAGCACGTAGCGGCCGTCGCCGCTCCAGGGGATGGTGCGGGCATGACCGATGTAGCCGAAGAAGTGATGCAGGGGGCCGCGGGTGATCTGCTCGACGTCAATCGACCAGTCGCGCGCGGTCGGCTGCGCGGCGCCGAGGGCGGCCGCGACGAGGATCCAGAGGCTCCAGCGCATGACGCGCATCGTACGGCAGAAATGGCGTGGACTGGCGGACGGCTGGGCGCGACGGCCCGTTCGGCGAACGGGCCCTACCGGCCCAGGGTGTGGAGGAGGACCTGCTCGTAGGCGGGCAGCACGCGATCCCAGGTGAACGCCTCGGCGTGACGGGCGTAGCTGGCCTCTCGCATCGCGCCGAGGGCGACGTGATCGTCGAGCAGGGCCGACAGGGCCTGTGCGCACGAGGTCTCGTCGCGGAAGAAGCAGGCGCCAGGCCCGGCGACCCAGCGGTTGAAGGCGTTGTCGTGCGCCAGCACGGGGGAACCCGCACCGAGTGCCTCGACGAGCGACGGGTTGGTGCCGCCGACGGTGTGTCCGTGGATGTAGATGCGCGCGTGGTGCCGCAGCGCCTGCACGACCGCGGCGTCGTAGATGGCGCCAGGGAACCGGACCTCAGAGCCGGCGGCCGCCTGCACGGCGCGGTGATAGGCGTGGTCGCGTTCGTACGCACCGAGCACGAGGAGCGGTCGCCCACGTGGCACCGACGACCACGCCCGCACGATCTCGAGAATGGAGTTCTCGGGCTCGGGCCGCGCGATCACGAGGCCGTAGTCGTCGGCCTGCACGCCGAGCGACTGCAGCGCGTGGGCCGGGGCCGCCACGACGCGATCGGCGCCATACGGCACCATGGTCGTCCGGGCCTCGAGTCCGCGTCGCGCCAGCAGGGCGGCGATCTCCGGGTGGTCGGCAATCAGCGCCTGGGCGGAGACACCCGCGACCCAGCTGTTGACGTAGAACCACGCGCGCACCGGCGGCGACCACTTGCCCCGCTGCCACTCCACGCCGTCCATGTTGACGACGTGCCGGCGGCCGCGGACGCGATACCAGGGGAACAGCACGGCGGTGTTGAAGCCGAGCGTGAGCACGAGGTCGTCGTGCCGCGCGGCATGGCGCGTCGTCCACGCGTCGAACCACACGCTGCCACGTGCGCCGGGGAAGGGCGTGGGCACCCGCTCGAGCACGACGCCGTGCCAGCGATCCTGTCCCCACGCCGCACCCGGGGGCTCCTGGCAGTAGACGGTCACCTCCCAGCCGCGCTCGACCAGCCAGGGCGCGAGGTGCTGCGCGCAGGCCTCGAAGCCACCGTGTCGGTTCGGGATCCCTCGCGACCCGAGGATACGCAGGCGCCGGGCGGCGGTCACGAGGCTGCCCCCGGAACACGGCCGAGGACGACGATCATGTCCGAGTGATTGGCGTCGTAGCGTCCCGCCGAGACGAGACGGCTCGCCAGACCCACAGCCGACAGCAGCAGATCGGCAGACCGGTGCCGTCGGCGCAGGTGTCGGGGGACGGGGCCTTCGTACAGCAGCAGCGTCCTCGTGCGAAGACCGTGGGCCGCCGCGAGGCGCTGCAGAGCCGACGGGCGCAGCAGGAACGGGAAGGCCGTCGGGAACTGATCGGATGCGTCGGTGCCCGCCGACGCATCGCCGAGCACCCGGCGATACACCCAGACGTGGAACCACCACGGCGTGAACCGCGTGACCAGTCCCTTGAGCGAGAGGATGTTCGGCAGCGCGAGCACCGCGAGGCCGTCGCCGGCGAGCACGCGGGCGATCTCGCCGATCACCCGCTCGGGTTCGGGCACGTGCTCGAGCACGTCCCAGCACACGACGATGTGGGCCGACGCCGTTGCGATCGGCAGCATGGCGACATCGGCCTGCGCCAGTCGCGACGTGCTGGTGTTGCGCTGCAACTGCGAGCGGAGGATGTCGATGCCGACCACGCGCGCGCCGGGCGGATAGCGCAGGTGCGACCGCGCACCGCAACCGGCCTCCACGACGCGCGGAGCGGCGTGGAGGCCCCAGCAGGCGTCGATGAACGCCTGCGCCGTCGCCACGGCGTGTGCGCCCGGATCGTCGGGACCCACTACCGGGCGCCGCGGCCGAGCAGCACGGCGGGGATGGTCTTGAGCGCGATCTTCACGTCGAGCCAGAGCGACCAGTTGTCGATGTACTCGAGGTCCAGGCGCATCCACTCGTCGAAGGTCAGCTCGTTGCGCCCGCTGATCTGCCACAGGCAGGTCAGGCCCGGCTTCATGCTCAGGCGGCGACGCTGCCAGGGCTCGTACTGGTCGACTTCCTCGACGACGGACGGGCGGGGACCGACGAAGCTCATGTCACCGCGCAGGATGTTCCAGAGCTGCGGCAGTTCGTCGAGGCTCGTGCGCCGCAGGAACCCGCCGAACGGGAAGACGCGCGGGTCGTTGGTCATCTTGAACGCCGGGCCGTCCATCTCGTTGAAGGGCTCGAGCAGGGGCTTGAGCCGCTCGGCGTCCACGCGCATCGTGCGGAACTTCAGGAACGTGAACCGGCGCCCGTGCAGGCCGCAGCGCAGCTGCCGGAACAGGACGGGGCCGGGCGAGGCGTACTTGATCCCGATCGCGATGGCCAGCAGCACGGGGCTGAGCAGCACCAGGAGCGCGCTGGCGAGCACCACGTCGGCTACACGACGCACCGCGAGCCGGACCTCGTTGCCTGGCGTCGTCGAGAACGTGAGCAGCGGGAAATCCTCGCCCAGCTGATCGAAGCTGAGGCGGGAGATCGAGCGGGGCAGGAAGTTCATCGCCAGGCGCACGACCGTGCCCTGTTCCTCGAGGCGCGCAATCACGCCCGCGATGTCGTGCAGGTCGGCGAGCTGCCCGATCGCAGGCGCAATCAGCACCTCGGCGGCGTGCTGCTCCTGCACCAGTCGGAACAGGTCGGCGTAGGAGCCGAGCACGGGGTGCTGCGATCGACCCTCGTCGTGCCAGCGACCGTCGGTGACGAGCCCCGCCACCTCGAGTCCCCAGTCTTCATGGGCGTGCACGAGCGCGGCCGCCCTGGCGACTTCGTCACGTCCACCGGCCACCAGGATGCGCCGGGCGTGGCCACCGTGCAGCAGCCACGCGCGCACGACCCGCCGCAATCCCACAACGGACACGAAGTCGAGGAGCAGGAAGGCGACGATCACGGGCCGGCTGATGAACGTGAGCCGCGCCGCGAAGATGAACGTGATCAGCAGCAGGCCGGCGATGACGACGCTGGTGAGGATGACCGACGTCTCGCTGTTGAGGGTGCGACCCTGCCGGCCATAGAGGCCGAGGGCGTAGAACACCAGCGGCCACACCAACAGGATGCAGACGACGACGGGCAGGTACCACGCAAACGGCGGGAGCGATCCGGACAGGAACGGGACGCTGTCGCCCGGGATCACACCGCGCAACAGGTAGGCCATCCCCAGGGCCAGCACCGTCGCCAGCGCATCGCTGAGGACGTATGCACCATTGATGAGGCGAGCGCGTTCGGTAATCATTCCGCCGCTCCCTCGAGCCGGAGCCGTCGTCTCACGGTCGCCCGCACGCGTAGGTATTGTCCGACACCACGATCAGCACTGACAACTGCAAGGAACTTGAGGTCCGGCCAGCTCGACAGGAATGCACGCTCATCTGCGCGGCAGGCGCACCGTGCGTGACGCCGCAGTCGAGCCATCGAACCAGGCCGCGAGTTCCGCCGACGAGACACGACGTCTGCCAAGAACGTGCCGGCGACGCCTCAGCATTGCCGGCAGCAGGCGGCACACGTCCACGAGGCCGGGGATCGATGTCCACTCGCGCAGCAGCACGTAGCCGACGACCAGGGCATCGCGCCGCAGGGCGGGCCACGCAAATCGCCACGCGAGGCCGGCAGACTGGTTCTTCAGCCGGAGCAGGAACCGGTTCCGCACGGAGTATCGGTTGATGGCGGCCGGCAATGCAGACCTGCGTTCCGGAGTCACGCGCCGACGATGCCACGCCACGGCGGTCGGCACGTAGAGGCTGCCCCAGCCGCGCCACTGGGCGCGCCAGGCCAGGTCTGCATCCTCTCGATACGCAAAAAATGCCTCGTCGAAGTACTCGCCCTCGAACGCGATGTCGTCCAGCATCGCCCGGCGGTAGAGCGCCACGGCCCCGCTCGGGCCGAAGATGGGCTCCGGGCCCTCGAGGTAGCGTTCGGCTGCCGCTTCACCGGCGCCCCTGTCGAGGTGGCGCTGGTCCGGCGTCATCACGATGCCCGTCGAGTCGATCACCGAGTCGTCGTCCAGCCGAAGCAGGCGGCCGGTGGCCGAACCCACGGCGGGCGAGGCGTCCAGGGCCTCGACCAGCGCCCTGACGTACCCGGGCGACAGCACCGCGTCGGGATTCAGGCAGAGGTAGTACCCGCCAGTCGAGCGCCGGATCAGCGCATTGTGGCCACCCGAGAAGCCGAGGTTGGCGGGCGAGAACGTCCGTTCGTCCGGAGCGGTGTGGGCGGAGATCAACGTCTGCGACGCAGGCGACGAGGCGTTGTCCCAGACGTGCAGGTCGATCGCGGGCCAATCCTGGGCGCGGACCGAGGCGATGCAGCGGGCCAGGAGATCGTCGGGGCGAAACGTGACGATCCCGACCGAGACATGAACCATACGTTGGTAGGGACGGCTGGCCCAGCCGTCCGTCGATGCCCGCGCCCAGCTGTCCGTCGAAGGCGACGGACCGCTCGGAGAGCGGTCCCTACCTTACCCGAAACCTCCCACCGACGGTGATGGTCAGCGGACGGCTCGGAGAGCCGTCCCTACCTCCACTCACACCGACCGTGAGGGTCGGCGGACGGCTCGGAGAGCCGTCCCTGCCTCCACCCTACCTCACGCGGATTCCGGTTTCGTTGGTGCCGGCGCCGAACGGCTCACCGCCGCCGTCCCAGTAGAGCGCCCGCTCGATCACGATGGGCGTGCCGTTCACGCTCTCGACGAGCACGCCGAACATCTCTCCGTCCTGCAACTGCGAGAAGGCGTCCTGGCACGGGCCCGGCTGTCCGGCGTAGCAGGTGAAGCGCGAGTTGGCCGGCACGGTGAAGTCGGTGGAGGTCACCACCGACCGGCCGTTCTCACGCAGCAGGCGGAGGCGCACCGTGGCGGACGCGCTGGACGGGTTGGCGATCAGGACGAAGGTCTTGTACTTCTGCGCCCCGCCATTCTGGCCCTCGGCCATCGCCCAGGCCGTGCCCGTGGTCGTGACCCCTGCGCTGTTGTGCGCGTCGGTCCAGTTCTGGAAACCGCCGAACCAGTACATCGCGCGTTCGACGACGATGGGCACCGGGGCCGAGACCTCGGCCGACACGTCCACCTGGCTGCCGATCGCGTCGCGTCCCGACACGGCACCGAGCTCGTGGTCGACGTACAGGGTGAGGCGGCTGTTGGCGCGCACGCCGTACGTCTGCGTGTAGGCGCCCTCTGGCGTGAGGTAGCGCACGGTGGCCACGGTGTCCGTCGTGCCGGGGTTGGCGATGAGGAGGTACGTGTCGAAGTTCGGTCCCGTGGCGCCCTCGGCCACGAACCAGCGCGTGGCGGGTGTGGTGACGGCGGCCGAGGCATGCCCGCCCTCGAACGTGCGTCCTCCGCGATTGAAATACATCGCGCGCTCGACCGTGATGGGCTGGTCGGCGGTGATGCGCGTCGAGAATGCCTTGCCCGCGAGCACGCGCTGGCACACCGCGCCACCGGCGGGCGCGCACAGTTCGTTGGCCCACAGCGTGAGCCGGCCGGGCGCCGAGGGGAAGTCGTAGGGCACCGACACGACCTGGCCGTCCTCGAGCAGGAAGTCCACCGTCACCCGGGGCGCCACGTTGCCCGTGGCGGTCATCAGGATGAACGTCTGGAAGAAGTCGTTGGCGGCGCCCTCGGCGAGGAACCACTGCCGCGCGGGCGCCATCAGGGCCTTGCCGGTGTGACCGCCCCAGCCGTCGCCGAAGCTCATGGTCCGCTCGACGACCACGCCGCCGCGCAGCGCCTCGACGATCACCGACACGGCCCGGCCCTGCCCGTTGTACGACGCATTGGCGAGCGCGTTCACGTTCACCGTGTGCCGGCCGTACGCCGCAATCGGGATGTCCTGCACCACGGGCGCCGGCGGCGCGGCCTCGCCGAGGTCGGCGCGCTGGCCGAACAGGACGATCACGCGCGCGATGGCGGCGCGGTTCTCGGGGTTGGCGATGGCGACCCGCTCCTGGAAGAAGCCCGTCGAACCCTCGGCCAGTTCATAGCGGTTGGCGACGTGCGGGCTCGTGCCCGCGTCGAACTCCTGCTGGTTGTTCAGGCCGTCGCCGTCGGGGTCGAGCCCCATGTCCGTGATGCCGTAGAAGGTCCGCCACTGCGACAGCGTCATCGGCGCCTCGTAGGTGCGGGTCACCTGGAGAGGGCCCGTCGAGTACTTGCCGAAGCTGTAGCCGGCGCCGTCGGTCATCTCGACGTACACCCAGTAGGTGCCGGGCGTGATGCCACCGGGCGTCGCCGCCAGATCCCAGATGTACGCTCCGGCCGAGGCGTTGAGCCCGCTGGCCACCAGTCGCCGCCCGGCCGGATCGCGGTCGGTGTCCACGTAGATGGCCACCGTCGCGTTGGGCGCCGTCGGGTTGATCGTGTACCGGCCGTCCTGTGCGGCCCACTGCACCACGAACTGTCCGGCCGCATCGGGTTCGTCGTCGGCGGCCAGCTTCACGTTCGAGAGCGTGAACGGCGTGTCGAGGCGACCCTCGGTGATGTCGAGGCGGAAGTTGGTGATGTTGGACGCGAGGTTGCCCCAGGCCGACCCGGAGGGCAGGAACTGCAGGCCCTCGTCCGAGCAGCCCACGTCGGCGCTGCCGTACGCGCTGAGATCCACGGTGTAGGTGCGCGGCCCGCCGTCCTGCACGACGATGCCGCACGACTCGGCGAAGATCCCCCCGCGGTGCGCGGCCGTGCGCCAGACCACGCGCATCATGCCGCCGACGCCTGGACGTCCCGTGTTCACGTCACGGTCCTCGAGGAAGGGGCGTGGCGCGAGCGGGTCGAAGGTCGGCTGCACGGGGATGTCGTAATCGATCGTGAACGTGAGCCGGTGGTAGCGGCGTGCCTGATCCGGCGTGAGCGCGAAGCGGGCCCCGAGGTCGTCGTCGAAGAACCGCACCTGCGAGTCGCTGTGCGGAATGCCGTACTGGCCGCTGAAGAACGCCGTGGCACGCAGGCCCTGTGGCGTGAAGCTCGCGTTCTTCACGTCGTAGAGCGCCGAGGTCGGCGACGTATACCGGAACACGTCCTCGCGGTTGGCGAGGTCCCACGCGTCACCGATGATCGTCGACGCCATGTCCTCGCCGCCGGTCTCGTCGGGGTTCAGCACGGTGAAGAACGGCGAGGCATCCACCACGAGGGTCGCCGTGCGCGTGGCGTTGGCGCCGCGTGCCGTCAGGGTCCAGGTGCCAGGCGTGAGGTGGCCGTAGTCCCAGGCCACGCTGCTGTTGTCGGGGAACGCGCCCGTCGCGGCCCGGGGGCTCGTCGGATTGCTCAGGGGCACGAGGTCTTCGGGGAACACCTGCACGGTCTGCGTGCCGTCGGTGGCCGTGACGACCACGTCGCCGCCGAGGGACTGCCACGACAACGTCACGCTCCGCGCCGCCGTCAGGCGCACCCAGTCCAGCTGCACCGTGGACCCGATCGGACCCGTGCCCGGCGTGAGGCTCAGGCCGGCGACCGAGCCGGCCCAGGGCGTACCGGCGAAGCGGTTGCCGGGCAGCACCCGCGGGTCGGTGAGGCGCACCTTGTAGACCTGCCATTCGTTGGCGGTGCCCTGCGCGCCGATCGGGTTCTGGTTGATCCAGCGGGCCGTGTCGTTGTCGTAGCCCCTGGCCAGCAGCAACAACACGCCAACCGGCGTGGACACGTCGCGCCGGCCCTTCTCCCACAGCACCTTCAGGGCCTCGGTGTTGCCTGCCGCCCACGAGCGCTTCACGCGAAACGACAAGGTGACGTATCGGTCGGCATCGATCGGCGTCCGCATGCCGGTGTCCTGGCGCGCGTTCATCGCGCCGGGCACCCCGCCGAAGAGCATCTGGATGGACGGCGTCTGCTCGCGGGTCACGCCCGAGAACACGCCGTTCTGCACCGTCGGGTAAGGCGCCCACGCCGTGTACTCGTTGCCGTTGTCCTGGGGCGTGTCCTCGCCGAGCGAGTAGGCGTAGACGTAGTCACTCGCCTTGTCGAAGTCCCACGGGTCGCCCTTCGCCTCGGCGGCGTAGTCGGGCGCGGCGGGCACGGTGACCGTGCTCGCGCCATTGACCCGGAACGTCTGGGCCGTGACCGGCCCCGCTGCCAGCAGGCCGAGCATCGCGGCACCGACCGCTGACGAAAACCGCACTGGGGAGCACATTTCTGTAAGCGCCGCGAGGCGCACGGTGCCGACCGCCGAGTGGCAGACACTGCCGGGATCAGGGCGCGCTGCTGGCCGAAATGCCGCCATGACGTGGACACCAGCACGTCATGGCGCCCGGCGGCGAGGGTTCGGGCTCAGGTACGCGGCCGCCGGGCGCTCAGGAGAGAGGCAAAGGCGATACCAACGAGCGCGATGACGGAAAGGCCCAGGGCGGGCCGCACGAACGGCTGTGTGTAGGTGAGGGTGACGGTCCGGCTGCCAGGCGGCACGGGCACCGCCATGAGGACCGCGTTGGCGACCTGCCACGCGGCGGGCCGGTCGTCGATTGCGGCGGTCCAGCCGGGGTTCTCTCGCTCGGCGACCAGCAGGACACCCCCGTCGGGGGCGTCCACGCCAATCGTCCGCCGGTCGTCGGCGAGGGTAATCGAGGTCACACGGGCCGACCGGGATGGCCCGTGGGCCGGTTCGGCAGACAGCCAGGCCTCGCGTGCGGTGTCGAAGGGCCGCGTATGCATTGCCGACGCGTGCGTGGACACGTCGGCCACATTTACACGCTCGACGAACCAGGCGAGCGGCCGCGCGTGCGGATTACGGTAGACGTTGAGATCGCCGGCCCTGACGAGCGTCGCGTCCCCGAAGCGGCCGGGCGCATCCGAGAAGGTGCGGAACCACAACGTGCGGCCGTCGGGCGTCTCGTCGATGGAGAGCGTGGTCGGAAGCGGCGAGGCGGTGGCCGTGGCGAGGATCGTGGCGCTCGTCTCCGGCGTCCCGCCGTCGCCGCGGATCTCCAGGGTGACCGTGCGGCCGGCCGACCCTGCGACGGGCGTGAACGCGATCGACCACCAGTCGTTGTCGCGCAGGTCGGCCTGGGCCACGGCCCCCGACGCGATCGGCGCGCCATCCGCGTCGGCGAGCGTCCAGGACCAGCGGCCCTCGTTGCGCCGGCCATACGTGGCCGTGAGCAGGTCGATCCGGCGCAGGCCGTCGTGGCGCACGGGGACCGTGAGCCGCACCACGCGGCCGCTCGAGACGGGCCCGATGGGGACGTAGCCGCCCGACCTGGGCATGAGGTCGAGCGGCGCCGCGACCACGTAGCGGGCGCCGAGCACGCCGAGCAGGCGCAGGTCGAGCGTCTCGCGCCGCAGTCCGACGAAGTCCCAGGTGGCCGGAACCGGGGTGGCGGGCGTTCCGGGCGGGTGCTGGGCGAGACGCAGGAAGTCCTGGTAGGCCTGGTCGCCGTGATAGTCGAATCCGGTGACCGTGGACAGCCCGAACATCGACCACACGTGGCCCTCGACGAGGTCGGCCGCCGGGTCCACGAGGGCGAGGCGGGTCTCCGACGCCTGCTCGCGCAGCCAGTCGAGCGTGGGGGTGATCGGGTAGTACCTGTCGCGCGAGACGGTCGGGTTGAAGCCGCGATGGGCGTGTACGAGATCGGCCGTCGCCACGGCCGCGACGATCAGGCCCGCCGCCAGACGCCAGCGGCGGTCCCTCGCCCACGCGGCGACTGCCAGCAGCAGTCCGGTCGTTCCCGCCACGACGACGAAGCGCACGGCCTGCGCCCGCTCGAATCCCTGGAGGTTCCTCGCGCGCAGCTCCGGCAGGTGCACCAGGAGTGCTGCAACGGCGACGCCGGCCAGCGCGAGGCCGACGACGAGCGGGCCAGCCAGGTACCAGAGGCGTCGTCGCCGGTCGGGCTCCTCGAGGCTCGCGTGCAGGCCGAGGCCGGCCAGCACGGCCAGGGCGCAGGCAGCCAGCGCATACCAGCGGAACGGGTTGGACTGGGCCTGGCCCGGCAGCAACAGGAGCCAGCGTCCCGGGAAGGCGCCGTAGGCCCGGGTGAGGGCCACGACCGTGAGGGCGACCATCGTCCAGCGCACCACCGACAGGTCGCGCGGCAGCCTGACCACCACTGCAAGCGCCGCGATCAGGACGATGGCCACGCCGAAGTACGCGACGTGCTCCGGGTAGTTGGCGGAGGCGTCGGGGTGCCACCACGTGCGCGTGACCGGTGATCCCCAGAAGTCGGGCATCGCCAGTGTCGCGAGGTTGTCCCACGCCGCTCCTTCGGGCGACACCACCCGACGCCCCGCGGGAGAGTCGCTGAGGGAGACCAGCATGGGCACGAGCGCGGCGGCGCCGAGGCAGAGGCCCAGCACGCCGCCACCCGCGAGCGCGGCGACACCGCGCGTCGACGATGGCGCCGGGGTGTCCGTCGATCCGACCGGCGATCTGGCAGGCCGGGCGATCCACAGTTCGACAAGGGCATACACGCCGAGCCCTGCGAGACAGACGAGCGTCGTGGCCAGGTAGGATCCGAGGATGAGGGCGCCGACGGCGAAGCCGAGTCCTCCGACGTCGGCCCACGATCCGCGGCGGACGCAGCGGCGCGCCTGTCGCAGTGCCAGCGGCAGCCATGCCGCAACCGTCGGCATCGGCGCGCTCAGCCACGTGAGGAAGTGGCCGTTCAGGCCGTAGGCGACGCCAGCGGTTGCCGCAGCGACCGGGCTGGCGCCGAGCTCGCGGAGGAAGAGCCACATGCCCAGGGCCGCCACCAGCAGGCGCAGCGGCCCGTACCAGTTCACGGCGTCCTCGGCCGGCAGCAGGTAGAAGGGCAGGCTGAACGGCGAGACCGCGCGGCCGACGTCCAGCCCCTGGAAGAAGGCCGGTACGCCCGAGAGCCGCGTGTCGTCGAGGTCGGGCCACTCCCCCTGGCGGAGCCGCGCGAAGTGCGACGCCATGAGCGGCTGGTGGTAGAAGGCCTCGTCGGACCGAGTCGGGTTGGCCGACGGCTGCCGTGGCGCGTCGTGGGCCCAGGGAAAGAACTCGAAGACGAGATCGGCTGGCGAGAAGATCTCGCCATGCCGCCACTCGCGCTCGAAGAGCACGAGCAGGGCCGCGGTCATCAGGACGAGCAGCGGCAGCAACGCCCGCCGCGTCGCCGTCCATCCACGGTCGGCCTCGATTCCCCGGTCCCCGGTCCCCGGTCCCCGGCCCCCGGTCCCCTGCCGCCCGTGCTTCATGCCCGGGCCACCAGTGCGAACTGCGACGCAGCCCGTCGCAGCCCCGGCACGGCCAGCCATGCCCGGTCGAAGGCGAACACGGCACGCCACAGGAGCGGCGACTCGTTGCGCAGCAGCCACGGCAGCGGTCCGCCGATCACGTCCACGTAGTCGATCCGCGCGTCGCGGAACCCGGCCATCGCCACCTCCCGCGCCAGCACGTGCGGGTCCAGCGACGCCTCCTGTTCGGCGTGCACGTCGCTGCGCCGGCGGAACCACGACTCCAGCATCCGCCTGAGCAGGCCGCGTGCGTTCGGATCCCGCACGTAGAGCCAGCCGGCCGGCGCCAGCCATCGGTGGACGTGCCCGAGCAAGACGCGGCGCTGATCGGGCAGGAAGTGGTGGAACACGCCCATGGCGTAGACGACGTCGAACTGGTGAGCCTCGAACGGCTGGTCGTCGATCGCCCCCGCGATCACGTCCACGTTGTGGACGTGCGCCTCGCGCAATCGTGCGCGCGCGGCCTCGGCCGCCGTCTCCGACAGCTCCACCGCGACGATGTGCCTGACGAGCGGTGCGATCGCGAGTTCGTAGTCGCCGAGGCCGGCGCCGATCGACAGCACGCGCATGTCGAGGCGCAGGGGCACCTCGCGCCGGAAGGCCGCGACGTTCCAGGCGACGAGCTGGCGGAAGCCCTCGCGCTCGAAGAAACGCTCGCGCAGGGCGCGGGCGTACCACGCGTTCTCGTGCGCGCGTTCCTGCTCGATGATCGGATCGGGCGCGCTCACGGCCGTGCCTCGCTGCGGGCCGTCCACCACCCGACGTGCCATTCCCACAGGGCCGTGAGGCCGAAGGCGATGACCGCTGGCCACTGACGGACGGGCGTCGTGGACCAGAGTGCGCCGAGGCCGCCGGCGACCAGGACCGCGTCGAGCGCGGCAATCACGCCGCGGGCCGGCGGCACCAGCCACAGCACCTGCGCGGCCAGGATGGCTGCGGTGACCGTCGGCACGTGATCGACGGCGCGCGCGCGGCCATGGCGCCACACGAGCCGGCGTTCGGCCTCGCCGTAGCGTCGCATCATGCGGCGGAACCAGGCGAACGTCCCGGGTCGATGGTGGTGGACGACTGCCCACGGCACGTAGTGGAAGGTGGCTCCGCGCGCGGCCAGTCGCAGATCGAGATCGACGTCCTCGCCGGGCCACAGTCCCGGCGTGAAGCCGCCCGCGGCGCGCAGGGCGTCGATGCGGTACGCACTGCAGCAGCTCGGGACGTGCTTCACGGGACGAGGGCGATCGTCGCCCCGCGTGTAGTCGGCCACCAGCGACGACGCGCGGAAGAACGCCTCGAAACCCGCATGCAGGTACTTCTGCTCGCGCGGGAAGACGTTGACCTGCCGTCCGCCCGCACCAGTCGCGTCGCTGCGCTCGAGGGCCTCGACGAGCGCGCGGACCCACCCGGGATCGGCCACGCAGTCGCCGTCGGTGAAGGCCGCGATCTCGCCCCGCGCGATCTCGATCCCGAGGTTGCGTGCCGTCGATGCGCCCACCGGCGGCGTCCGCACGACCCGTACGCCTGCGGCCTCGGCCACGGCAGCCGTGTCGTCGCGCGACCCGTCGTCGACCACGATGATCTCCAGCGGAGCGTAGTCCTGTGCGAGCAGCCCCTGCAGGCATGCCGGCAGGGTCACGGCGCTGTCGCGCGCGGCGACGATCACGCTGACCATCATGCCTGTCGCGCCTTCCGCCGGGCTCGACGGACGGCCATCGCGTTACGCATCGCCATGCCGGCCCGCACCGGTCCCCAACGCTTGAGCGCCTCGACGTCTGCCTCGCGCACGCCCAGCCGCAGTGCCGTGCGCTTCAGCCAGCGCGACGCCTTGAAGCTCTCGGCCATGGAGGCACGGAACGCCACCACCTCGTGCTCCCGATCGGCGGCGAACTGCGGCTCGGCGCACCATCGTCGCAACGGGTCCACGACGCGATCCCAGGTCATCGTCCCGGCCACGACGTCGAGGGCCGCGCTGGCCTGTCGCCGGGCCGGCTCGTGATCGAGCAGGGCGGCGATGGCATCGGCCAGCGCAACGGGATCCCCGGGCGGCACGGCCCGGCCGAGACCGCGGGCGCGGACCAGATCCCCGAAGTGATCGCCGTCGGTACACACGATGGGCAGGCGGGCCCACAGGTAGTCGAGCATCCGCGTGCGGAACGCGTAGCGCGTCTCGAGGTGCGCGTGATGCGTGCTCACGCCGAGGTCGGCCTCCGCGAGGTACAGGGCACGCTCGTCGTACGGCACCCAGTCGTTGAAGACGACGTGGGTGTCGGCCAGGCCCAGCGACGCGGCCAGCCGGCGCGAGCGCTCGACGACGGCCATCGGCTTCACCTGGGGGTTGGGATGCTTGACGCCCATGAAGAACAACCGGATGTCGTCGCGCGTGCGCGCCAGGTGCGCGATGGCCCGGATGAGGGTCTCGGGGTCCTGCCAATCGAGCAGCGAGCCGCCCCACAGCAGCACGCGGTCGTCGGGACCGATGGCCGGGTGTACGCCCTTCAGCACGGCGGCAGGCTTGCCTGCCGCGAGCCGCGCCTGGCGGGCCCTGGCCACGGCGTCGTCGATCGGCTCGGCGGGCAGGCCGAACGGCACGACATCGATGAGGGTGCGCAGGTCGGCGTCTCGCCCGAGCGTCCGCGGGTTGACGCGACCGGCCGTGTGCAGGGCACCGATCCAGAAGTCGCGCTGCCGCTCGCTCGCGCAGACGAAGAAGTCGGCCTGCTGCAGTTGGCCGTTCTGGACGGCGAGGATGCCAGCGGCCTCCTGCTCGACGCCGATCGCCGTCTCGCCGGTGGCGCCGCGCGTCTGCTCGAGGTGCTCGAGCGTGAAGGGGCAGTAGAGGTCGGCGACGATGGGGCACACCAGCCGGGTGAGGAACGGATAGCTCGTGAGCGCGAAGCCCTGGACGATGAGCGCGTCGGCCGATTCGGCCTGGGCCTTCAACGCCGAGGGACGGGTCGGGTCGAACGGTACGAGCGCGATCCGGTCGTCGCGGATCTCGAGAGGCGCCGGCGCGCAGACGGTGACCCTGGCGCCCCGGCTCAGGGCGCGCGCCATCTCCAGCACGCGGATGGCAGGACCCGACATGTTCGTGCGCAGCGCCTCGTGTGTGAGGAGCACGACGTGCGGCCGGATGCCGAGACGTGCGCGCAGGCCGAGCATCTCGACGAGCGCGCGTTGTGCCGCGCGATACGAGCGCCGGCCGTCGAGTTCCTCGAACGGACGGCCGAGGAAGGGCAGCACGGCGGTGTCGGGCACGCGGCGCCGCCGTTGCTGGGCCTCGTGCAGGTCGAGCAGGCGCGGCAGATCCTGGAGCGTGGCGCCGATGGCCGCGAGCTCCGGCATCGCAATCGACGCCAGCACGCGCGCCCCGGGCCGGCGGGTCGCGGCGAGGGCGTCGGCGTCGCGCCGGTAGAGGCCTCCACCGACCCGATGGCCCCGCGCCGGTTCGAGCCATGGGCGCAGCGCGTCGCGCAGCGGCGTCCGCAACCACGCCATGTCCTGAGCCACGCGCAGCCCGGCCAGGAGCAGGATGGCGGGCAGCACGTGGGGCAGCGTCCGGTCGTCGTAGTTGCGCACGCTCGTCCACAGGGCGTTGCGCGCCATCAGGAAGCGCTTGTGCGCGCGCGGCTGCGTGGCAGTCGTCGCGCTGTGTCGGTGGTAGGCCACCGCGTCGGCCACCGTGCGGATGCCGTGGCCCGCCATGCGGAGTCGCCACCCGAGGTCCACGTCGTCGTAGTAGGCGAACAGGGCGGGATCGAAGCCGCCGGCGTCCTCGTAGGCGCGGCGCGTCACCGCAAAGGCGCCGCCATTGGGGAAGAACGACTCGGCGAGTGCTGTGCCCGGCGCGTACGCCTGGCCGAAGTGCTCCTGGAACCCCCGGGCCTCGAAGCTCGACGTACCCCGCACGAAGTCGATGTGCGCGCCGTCCCAGCTCATCACGCGCGCGCCCGCGCACGCCGCCCCGTCGTCGAGCGCGTCCACGAGCCGCGACACGAGCGTCGGCTCGAAGCGCATGTCGTTGTTGACGAACAGGAACACGTCGCCGGTGGCCGATGCCACACCCGCGGCATTGCCTCCGGTGAAGCCGCGGTTCTCGGGCAGGGCCACCACCCGCACGCTCGGGTACGCGCCGGCCAGCCAGGCGGCGCTGCCGTCGGTGGAACCGTTGTCCACGCAGATCAGTTCGAGCAGGTCGCGGGGATAGTCGCTGGCCAGCAGCGAAGAGAAGCAGGCCTCCAGGTGAGCGCGCCCGTTCCAGTTCACGACGATCACCGACACCCGTGGCCGGGTGACGGGCAGTCCGGCGTCGGGCCGCGGACGGACGACGGGCTGTGGCTCGGCCCGATGAGGGGCCGCGAGCCCGCGGCCCGCACGGTCGCGGACCAGCGTCGGCAGTTCGAGCGCGACGGCCTGCAGCGCGGCCAGCGTGGCGGCCGTCGCGGCCTCGTCTGCCGGCCACAGCGACTCGGGCGGCGGCCCTCCGAAGCGGGTGCGTACCCGGGTCGCGAGCGAGGCGCGTCCCCAGTCGCCGCCGAAGGTCACGCGCAGCGCGTCGAGGCCGGCCGAGTGCCAGGCCGAGGCCAACAGCTCGATCAGGACCTCGCCCAGCTCTTCGCCGACGCGATCGGGCGGGCTGTGCCGCGCCGTGAGGCGCAGCCGGGCCCGCCAGCGCAGGAAGCGGTCCACGTCGGGGTCGAGTGGGTATGCCGTGTCGGCTACGGGAACCGGGGGGTGCCCGAGGTGTACGACCCGCTGACCCGCGAGGCGGAGGCGTGCACGGAGATCCTCGACCACGCCGTACGACCACAGGGACTCGTCGAGCCCGCCCACGTCGAGGATGGCCTCGCGGTGTGCGGCCCACACGGGTGGATCGGCGACGTCGGGCACGCGTGGGTCAGCGGCTCGCGTCCGCAGCCGGGCCAGCCAGGGCTCGCCCGGGGGCTCGGTGGGGGCGCCGGGCAGGGCCAGGGGCACGTCTTCGGGACCGGTGGCCTCGACCAGCGCGCGCAGCATCTCGTCGTCGGGCCGCGCATGGACGTCGCAGACGAGGATGCGTGGCGCGAGCGTGCGGCCGAGGGCGTGCATGATGCAGGCCGCGGCGCCGCGGGCGGCGCCCGGCTCGTCGCGGGCCAGCACGATTTCGACCTCGCGCCCGAGCGCGCGGCTCAGGCGGTCGCGCCACTCCGCGCCGGCGTCGCCGGCCGGCCAGCGCGCGCCGTGGAGGATGGCGGCCAGGCGTGGCGCCGTCACGGGGCGACCGGCTCCCGCACGTCGGCCTGCCGCAGGCTCCACGTGCCGCCCAGCGTCACCTTGCCGAAGCGCTCGAGCGTGCCGCCCTCGGTCACCGTGAACGTGGCGACGCGCTCGCGATGGTCGAGCGGCTCGACCAGCTCGTAATCGTAAGCAGACACCGACACGATATAGCGGCCCGGCAGCAGGGGGAGCCGTGCAATGGTGTAGCGCACCTCGCCCTCGCCCTCGACGGCCGGAATGGCCAGGCCGCCGGTTCGGGTGTTGGGGCCGGTGAGGTGCGTGCCGTCCTCGTGGTACACGGCCAGGCCGAACACGGGGCGGGTCACGCGGCTCGCCGCGCGGTAGGCGAACGCGATCGTGAGCGTCTCGCCGGTGCGCAGGCTGGTGAGGGGGCGATCGTCGGCGTCGAGCAGCGACACGCGGGGGATCTCGACGTCGCGCGATCCCCAGCGGTACTCACCGGCCACCTCGCCGCTGGCGGCCGCGATCTGGTGATAGCGCGCGATGACGTCGGCGGCCGGACCCGACGCGACCTGGGTGCCGCGTTGCAGCAGGCAGGCCCGCGTGCAGAGTCGCTCGACCAGCAGCAGGTCGTGCGACACGATGACGACGGTCACGCCGCGTGCCTGGAACTCGCGGATCTTGCGGAGGCACTTGCGCTGGAACGCCTCGTCGCCGACGGCGAGGGCCTCGTCCACCAGCACGACCTCGGGGTCGAGGTGCGCGGCCACCGAGAAGCCCAGGCGCATGTACATGCCCGACGAGTAGTTGCGCACGGGGCTGTCGATGAAGCGCCCGAGCTCGGCGAACTCGACGATTTCGTCGAACTTCGCGCGAATCACGGCTGCCGGCACGCCGTGCAGCGCCGCATTCAGGAAGATGTTGTCGCGTCCCGACAGGTCGGGGCTGAAGCCGGCCCCCAGCTCGAGCAGCGACGTGATGCGGCCGCTCGTCGTCACGCGGCCCTCGTCGGGCTCCAGGATGCCGGCGATGATCTGCAGCAGCGTGCTCTTGCCGCAGCCGTTGTGGCCGATCAGGCCGAGGGTCTCACCCGCGGCCACGTCCAGCGACACGTCGCGCAGGGCCCAGAAGGTCTCGCGCGCCTCGCGCCGTCCACCGGCCAGGCCCACCAGCCGTTCCTTGAGGCCGCGGCCACCCTGGTGGTAGAGCGTGAAGCGCTTGGAGACGCCGTGCAGCGCGACGGCCGGGGCAGGCACAGGGGAAGTATAGCGGGCCCCACAATTGCAGAATTTCAGAGCTTTGGAATTTCAGAATCTCATCGTCACCGCCAACCTTCGAAACCGACCCTGTTGGTAGTGCAATTCCGCAATTCCGCAATTCCGCAATTCCGCAATTCTGCAATTCTCCAATTCTCCAATTCTGCAATTCTCCAATTCCCCTTACTTCCCCCTGATCCACGCCTCCGTCACGATGGCGTGGTTGATGACCTTGCGGCTGTCCGACGTGTAGACCACGTGGATGCGGCCGTCGCGGGCCTCGAAGGCGACGGGGTAGGCGAAGCTGTTCTCGCCCGTGGCGAGCGCACGCCGCACGGGGTAGCTGCGGTCCTGGTCGTCCGACAGCGCGAGCATCAGGGGCGTCCGCTTCCACATGTGGTCGTTGTAGACCAGCAGGAGCGCACCCGACGACAGCTTCAGGAAGTCCACCGCGGAGTTGGGGTTCGGGAACGACGAATCGCGGCCCTCCGTCCACGTGCGACCGCCGTCGCGCGACTCGGCCCGCACGAGCCAGCCGTCGGTGGTCGGCCCGTAGCCGCCGCCGCGGCGTGCGTAGGCGATGAGGTGCCCCGGCGCGACCTCCACCACGGCGGGCTGGATGTTGCCCTTGGGCGATCGGATCTCGCCGAGCGTCGCCCAGGTCTGCGTCTTCGGGTCGAAACGCAGGAAGCGCGACGTACTCTTCGGTCCCACACTCTCGGTGTCCTCCCCGTCTTCGAGGTAGACCGGCAGCAGGTAGCTGCCGTCGTGCAGGACGACCGGGCGATTGCGCACCATCATGCCGGCCTCCAGCGCGAGCGGGAACGCGTCGGACCACGTGGCCCCGAGGTCCCTCGACACCTTCGCCTGGATGCGCGACGTGCTCCAGACGTCGCCGAAGCGCACCACGTAGAAGAGCCAGACCAGGCCGTCGGGCGCCTGCCACACGACCCCGTTGCCCACCGAGCGGAACGGGTCCTTCGCGATCGGTACCGGCGCCGACCAGGTGGTCTCGCCGCGCTTCAGGCGCGCGCCGAACACGGTCGTGTCCTTCGCGTACTCGCCCTGGCCCCCGTAGTACACCAGGTACAGGTCGCCGTTGGACAACTCGGTCAGGCAGGCCGGGTGCTTGTAGGGCCCCGTCGGCGTCTCGGGGCCGAACACCCGCGTGATGACCGGAGCCTGGGCGACGGCCGGCAGGGCCGCGACCAGGGAACAGGCGAGCGCGACGCCCGCCACGAGAAGGTGACGCATCAGGGTGTCTCCAGGGCCGGTCCGCAGGCCGGCCGGAACGCGGGCGGTACAATGCGGGAACACGGATGCCCACCCGTACCTCCCGACCTCCTGCCGCCGCGCCTCGCACGGCGGCGACGCGTGCCCGCGACGACAAGTACTACTCCAAGGTGATTGGCCGGGCGCTCGAGATCCTGGCCGTGCTGCGCAAGAGCGAGCAGCCTCTCGGCCTGGCCGACATCGTCGGCCACGTCGGCCTGGCCAAGAGCTCCGTCTTCCGCCTGCTGCACACCCTCGAGGTCTCGGGTTACGTCGATCGGACGGCCGACGGTGCGTACGCGTTGTCGGCAGACCTGCGCGTGTGGGGCGACGGCAAGCGCGTGAACGACCTGGTAGACGCAGCGCTGCCTGCGATGCGCGCGCTGAGCCGCGAGTTCGGCGAGACCATCACGCTGGCCATGCACTTCGACAATCGCATCGAGGTGGTGGCCACGCTCGACAGCCCCCAACTCATTCGCATGGCCAACACGGTGGGACGCATCCTGCCGCCGCACGCCAGTTCGCTCGGCAAGGCCATCACCGCCTTCCAGCCCGACGAGGTCGTCGAGCGCCTCCGCCGCAGCTACGGCAACCATCGCTTCACCGAGCACACCATCACCGACGAGGTCGCGCTCAAGCAGGAGTACGAGAAGGTGCGCCGCCAGGGCTTCTCGACCGACGCGGAAGAGAGCGTGCTCGAGGGCTGCTGTTTCGGCGCGCCCATCACCGCGCCCGACGGCGTCGTGATCGCTGCCCTCAGCCTGTCGCTCCCGAAGATGCGCCTGCGCGACAAGGCGCACCAGAAACAGATCATCGCCGCCGTCCGTGAGGCGGCCGCACAGGCCGGCCGCGCGCTCGCGAGAGCCTGACACCGGCGTCAATGCGTCAGCGTCCACTGACGCAGCTTCTCGACCGTGAAGCCCGGCGCGGCGATCAGGTCGAGCAGCGCGCGTTCCTGCCGCCGCACCTCCGCGCAGGCCGCCGCCACCTCGCCGGCAATGGACTCCGGCACCACCAGCAGTCCGTTCACGTCGCCGTGCAGCAGGTCGCCCGGCGCGATGGGCAGGCCGTGGATCTCCACCGGCACGTTCACGTCGAGAATCACCGGCTGGCCGTGCGACACCACGAACCCGGGACAGAAGTACTGGAAGCCGCCGAGCGCCTCCACCTCCCGCACGTCGCGCAATCCTGCATCGCACACGCAGCCCACCGCACCCAGGGCCTTGGCGATGGTCGCCATGATCTCACCCATGTGGCAGCCCTTGCGCGGATCGGGCCCCACGTCCTTGAGCACCAGCACCGCCGGCTTCGGCGCCGCCTCCAGCGCCGACCAGAGCCCGAGCAGGCCCGCCCCGTCGCGGCGTCCCTCCGTGGTGCTGTCGGCGGTGCACGTCACCGCGTAGCCGAGCATCGTGCCGAGCCCGGGGAAGGCGCACCGCAGGTCGCGGTCGGCGTAGCCGTCCACCCGCCGCCGGACCCGGAAGCGCTCGATCGCGTTGGCGACCGTGGGGCTGTCGATGGCGGCCAGGGCCGCCACTTGCTCGGGAGTCAGTCTCGCCATGGCCTGCTCGGAAAGTGAGATGGCATTTATAAAACAGTTGGTGTAGAAAATGGAACGACTTTCAAAATGGCATCTCGCGCTCCCTCCCGGAGGCCTCGCTCATGATCGCCCCCGTCCGCTCGTCTCTCGCCCTCCTCCTGTGGCTGGGCGCCGCCGCGCCCCCCGTCTGCGCTCAGGGCGCGGCAGCCCGGCCCCTCGATCTCACCTCCGCCACCATCGTCGTGGCCGCCGATGCCACGCCCCGCGAGCGCACGGCCGCGACGATGCTCCTCGAAGAAGTGCAGCGGCGATCGCTCGCCCGCTGGACCCTGGCCGACCGGGCCGATTCCGGCCCCGCCATCCACGTCGGCCGGCTCGCCTCGCTGCGGCGCGGTCCGCTCGCGGCCCGGCTCGCCGGCGCCACACCCGGCGCGGAGGGCTATCGCCTCGCGGCGACCGCCGATGGCCTCATCGTCGCCGGCGCCGACGACCGCGGCGTGCTGTTCGGCGTGGGCCGCCTGCTGCGCGCGCTCGAGATCGGCCACACGCGCGTGGTGCTGCCCGCACCCCTCGACGTCACCGAGACACCGGTCGTGGCCGTGCGCGGCCACCAGCTCGGTTACCGGCCGAAGACCAACTCCTACGACGGCTGGGACGAGCGGCAGTGGGAACAGTACATCCGCGACCTCGCCGTCTTCGGTACCAACGCCATCGAGCTGATTCCGCCCCGGTCCGACGATGCAGCCGACAGCCCGCATTTCCCGCGCCCGCAGATGGAGACGATGGTGACCATGTCGCGGCTGGCCGACAAGTACGGCCTCGACGTCTGGGTGTGGTACCCGGCGCTCGACGACGACTACACCACCGAACCCAACGTCGCGAAGGCCGTCGCCGAGTGGGAGGGCGTGCTGAAGCAGCTCCCGCGCGTCGACGCCGTCTTCGTGCCGGGCGGCGATCCCGGCCACACGGAACCCTCGGTGATGTTCGGCCTGCTCGAGAAGCAGACGGCCAACCTGCGCCGGTTCCATCCGCGGCTGACGATGTGGCTGTCGCCGCAGGGATTCACGGCCCAGTGGATGGAGACGTTCTACGGGCTCATGGCGAAGCAACCGACCTGGCTCGCGGGCATCGTCATCGGCCCGCAGAATCGCGACTCGCTCGCCACCGTCCGCAAGCGGATTCCGCCGCAGTACAGGCTCCGCCGCTATCCCGACATCACGCACACGATCCGGGCCGAGTACCCCGTGCCGCTCTGGGACGTCGCGTTCGCGCGCACCCTCGACCGCGAGCCGATCAACCCGCGCCCCCTCGACCAGGCCGCGGTGTTCCAGCGATGGCTCGGCGTGTCGCCCGACTTCGTCACCTACTCGGAGGGCTGCAACGACGACGTCAACAAGATCGTCTGGAGTGCACTCGGCTGGAACCCGAAGGCCGACGTGCGCGGTGTGCTGCGCGAGTACGCGCGCTACTTCGTCGGACCGGCCTACACCGACTCGCTGGCCGACGGCCTGCTCGGACTCGAAGAGAACTGGCGGGGCCCGCTGGCGGGCAACGTCGGCGTCGAGCGCACGCTCGGCCGGTTCCAGGCGATGGAACGCGCCGCGGCGCCGCGCGACCTGCTGAACTGGCGCCTGCAGCAGGCCCTCTACCGGGCGTACTACGACGCGTACGTGCGGCGCCGCCTGCTGCACGAGCAGCAGGCGCAGCAGCAGGCGATGAGCGTGCTGTCGGGCGTTGCCGGGATGGGCTCGGCGGCCGCGATGGCCGAGGCCGAGCGTGCGCTGGCGGCAGGAGCGCAGCCCATCGCGCAGGACCTGCGGACGCGGGTGTTCCAGCTCGCCGAGGCCCTGTATCAGAGCGTGCGGATGCAGTTGTCGGTGCCGCTCTATCGCGCCATTGCCGTCGGACGCGGGGCCAATCTCGACCTGATCGACGCGCCGCTCAACGACCGGGTGTGGATCGCCGAGCAGTTCGCGGCGGTGCGTGCGTTGCCCACGGAGCGCGAGCGCGTGGCTGCGCTGGAGCGCATCGCCCGCTGGACCGATCCCGGGCCGGGCGGCTTCTACGACGATCTCGGGGTGCCCGACGCGCAGCCCCATCTGGTGGCGCCGCCAGCGTTCCGGCAGGACCCGGGGCCGTATCATTCAGGCCTGACGGGCTTCGGATCGCTGCCCAACTGGCGGCTCTCGTGGATGAGCCATGCCGAAGCGTTCTACGATGGCGCGCTGCAGATGCGGTATGCGGGTCTCGACCCCACGGCGAGCTACACGGTGCGGGTGGTGTATGCCGGCGACGTCTACAGCCAGAACGTGCGCATCCGGTTGATGGCCGACGACACGCACGAGGTGCACGGGCCGATGCCCAAACCGTCGCCGGTCGCACCGGTGGAGTTCGCCGTGCCGAGGGCCGCGACCGCCGACGGCGCCCTGACGCTCACCTGGCGCATCAACGACGGGATCGGCGGCGCGGGCCGCGGCAACCAGGTGGCCGAGGTGTGGTTGATCAAGGACACGACGACACGATGACCGACGGCACGACTCCGACACCCTGGGTGAACCCGGTCAAGGCGCGCCTCGCGCGCGGCGAGTACGTGGTGGGCATGCCCGTCACCTCCACCAGTCTCGACCTGGCGGTGATCGCCGCCCGATCGGGCTTCGACCTGCTGTGGGTCGAGATGGAGCACGGGCCCGTCACCCTGGAAACGCTGCGTCATCTCGTGCTCGCCACGCGCGGCTTGCCGGCCGTGCCGATCGCGCGCGTGCCGGGTGGCGAGACGTGGATGGCCAAGCGCGTCCTCGATCAGGGGGTGCACGGCGTCGTCTTTCCGTTCACCAGCACACCTGCGGCGGCCGAGCAGGCCGCTCGCGCCTGCCGTTATCCGCCCCGAGGCCGACGCGGGTCAGGGTCTGGACTGGCGGAAGCCACGTGGCCGACCGTGCCCTCGTACTTCGATTCGGCCGACGACCAGGTGCTGGTGGTGGTGGTGATCGAGGAAGCCGCTGCCGTGGAGTGCTGCGAGGAGATTGCGGCCGTCGACGGCATCGACGTGCTCTTCGTCGGCACGAGCGACCTGTCCTTCTCGATGGGTTACCGGGGGAACCTGATGCACCCCGAGGTCTTGAAGGCGGCCGAGCGCGTGCGCGACGCGGCGCATCGTCACGGCAAGGCGTGCGGCCGTCCGGTGGCGTCGCCCGAGTCGGTGCAGCGCTTCGCCGCCGAGGGGTTCCAGCTGTTTCACGCCGCGTCCGATCTCACGCTCTTTGCCGAGGGCGCCAAGGCGTGGCTCGACCCCCTGGGTCGTGCGACGGGTGGACCGCGTGCCGCGTACTGAAGCCGCTTCGGTAGGGACGGCTCTCCGAGCCGTCCGTCTCCGAGCCGGCCGTTCGCGCGCCGATCGCCGGCAGTTCCTGCAGGCCGGGCTCGGGGCGCTGGGCCTCAGCGCCTCGGCCTGCACGCGGCAGGAGGGGCCCTGGCCCTCGCGGGAGGTGCGCGTGGTGGTGCATGCCGCGCCCGGCGGCATGTCCGACACGGTGGCGCGGTTCACGGCCCGCGGGCTCAACGAGCAGCTGCACGTCCCGGTGTTGTGCGAGAACCGCGTGGGCGCGATGGGCGCCGTCGCGTTCTCGGCCGTGAAACATGCGACGCCCGACGGATACGTGGTGGGGTACGCGCCCGTCGAACTCGCGGTCGTGCCGCACCTGCGCTACGTGGACCTGTCGCTGGCCGACTTCGATCTCCTCGCCCGGCACCACCGGGCGCCGGCGGCCCTCGCGGTGCCGGCCGCCTCGCCCTGGCGTACGTTGCGCGACTTCCTCGAGGCCGTCCGCGGGGGCGCGCGCGTCGCCATGGGCGCGGCCGGCCCGCTCAGCGTCTGGCACCTCGGCGTGCTCGCGCTTGGCCGTGCCCTCGGCCGGCCGTTCGTGTTCGCGCCGTTTCCCGGATCCGGGCCGTCGACCACGGCGTTGCTCGGAGGACACGTCGATGCGGTGATGGCGGGGGTGCCCGAAGTGCAGGCGCTGGTGCGCGGCGGAGCCGTGCGGTTGCTGGGCGTCATGGCCGACACGCCCTCGTCGGTCTTTCCCGAGGCCGTGACGTTCCGCAGCGAGGGCCTCGACCTGGTCTTCGAGGCCTGGGGCGGCTTCATGATGCCGAAGGGCGTGGCGGCGGACCGGCTCGCCCGTCTCGAACGCGAGATCCTCGCGGCCTTCCAGCAGCCGCCGTTCCTCACCTACTGCCGCACGGCAGGGCTCGACGTGCAGCCGATGGACTCGGCGGCATTCCGCCGGTTCGTCGAGGCCGAGACGACGCGTTACGCGCGCCTCGTGCGCGAGTTCGGATTCGTGACGGCATGAACGGCCCCCGCCTCGTCGCGTACGTCCTGGCTGCCATCGCCGTCGCCATCCTGGGTGTCTCGCTTTCCTGGCCTGGCGGGTCGCAAGGGGTGCCTGGCCCGGCCCTCGTGCCGCGGGTGCTCGGCGCCGGGCTCCTCGTCGTCGCGCTCCTCATCGTGCGCACGCCCGGGCATGGTGCACCCGCCCCCGTCCGCAACCAGGTCGCCGTGCCCATCGCGATGGGGCTGCTGGCCGTGTACGCCCTGCTCTGGCACGTCGTGCCCTATGGCGTGCTCACGGCCGTGGTGCTGATCGCGTACCTGCGGACCGCGGGCCTCTCATGGCGCGGGGCCCTCGTCGCGGCCGTGGTCATGGCCACGGCTCTTGCCGTGCTCTTCGAGCGCGGTCTCGGAGTGAGGATGTAGCCGTGCCCGGCGATCCGATGCTCCTCCTCGCCCCGCTGCTGTCGCCCGACGCGTGGCTCTACGTACTCACCGGCGTGGCGCTCGGCGTGCTCTTCGGCAGCCTGCCCGGCTTCACGGCCACCATGGGCCTGGCCGTGCTCACGCCCTTCACGTTCTGGGTGAAGCCGGATCAGGCGATGGCCATGCTGCTCGGCCTGCTCGTTTCGGCGATCTTCAGCGGGGGCGTCCCGGCCATCCTGCTCAACACACCGGGAACACCGGCCTCCATCGCGATGACGTGGGATGGCCATCCGCTCGCGCGACAGGGCAGGGCCGGCCTCGCGCTCGGCCTCAACGCCATCGGCGCCTTTCTCGGCATCTTCCTGAGTCTCGTCGTGCTGCTCATCGCGGCGCTGCCGTTGTCGCGGCTGGCGCTCCGGTTCGGCCCGGCCGAGTACTTCGCCGTTGCCGTCTTCGGGCTCAGCACCATCGTCGGCGTCTCCGGTGGCTCGATGCTCAAGGGGCTCGCCACGGGCATCATCGGCTTGATCCTGGCCGTCATCGGACTCGATGCGATCACCGGGTACCCACGCTTCACGTTCGGACAGCCGGAGCTGCTCGACGGCGTGTCGTTCATCCCGGTGATGGTGGGCCTGTTCGGCATCGCCGAGGTCTTCACGCAGATGGTCGGTCCGCCGCGACAGCAGCTCGGGGCCGAGACCCAGACGGCGGGCATGCTGCCGACGCGTGAGGAGGCGCGCCCGCTCTGGGCGCACGGCCTGCGCGGGTCGCTCATGGGCATCTGGATCGGCATCATGCCGGCGGCGGGCGCCGACGTCGGGGCGATTCTCGCGTGGGACCAGAGCCGGCGCTTCTCGAAGACACCGGAGAAGTTCGGCAAGGGGTCGCTCGAGGGCCTCATCGCTGCGACGACCGGCGCCAACGCCGGCATCGGTGGGTCGCTGGTGACCACGCTGGCGCTCGGCATCCCGGGCGACTCGGCTGCCGCGGTGCTGATTGGCGCGCTGCTGATGCACGGCCTGCAGCCCGGTCCGCTGCTGTTCCGCAACCGGCCCGACCTGGTGGCCACCATCGTCGCGCTGGTGTTCATGGCGTCGCTGGTCACGCTGGTGTGGGGCCTCATCGGCGCGCGCGTGCTCGCGAAGATCCTGAAGATCCGCGATCAGTACCTGTGGGCCACCGTACTGGCCGTGGCCATGGGTGGCAGCTACGCGCTCAACCAGTCCATCGGCGACGTGTGGACGGCGCTGGTCGCCGGCGTGCTCGGCTTCGCGATGCGGCAGCAGGGGTTCCCGATGGGGCCACTGGTGCTGGCGTTGATCCTCGGTCCGATGGCGGAATCGAACCTGCGGCGCGCGCTCGCGCTGTCGGAAGGGTCGATGTCGGTGCTGGTCACGCGGCCGATCTCTCTGCTGTTCCTCGTGCTGGCCGCGCTCACGCTGCTGTGGCCGCTCATCTCGCGGCGCGGCGCGGGCAATGCCCGCCTGCCGGATTCGTCGATTCCTGACAGCGACACACTCTGACGCAGAGCGCATGGCGCATGACGCGGATGCCGAACGCACAGGGCATGGCGCATCACGTCAGGCATCAGACGTCAGACGCCATGCGTCATGCGTCAAAGCTCGTCGGGATGCCAGATCGACGCGGCGATGAACCGCTCCGGTCCGCGCGCGTCGTTGTAGTAGTAGACCGACACGAGGCGCCCGTCGGGCCGGACGACCGTGCGCGGATACCCGAGGTCCCAGTCGCTCGCACCGGCCCGCAGGGCGCGCGGCGCCGTCCACGTCGTGCCGCCATCCCCGCTGAGCGTGACCCGCATGCCGAACGGCTCGGCGCGGAACCCATACAGGCAGCACAATCGGCCGTCGCGCAGGCGGACCAGGCTGGCAGGGTTGCCTCGGCCGGTGTCGGCCGCGACGATCCCGGTCGGCGCCCACGTCGTCCCACCGTCGGTGCTGCGATAGCCTTCGAGGTGGTGCCGCGTGTCGTCGCGACGACGGATCACGGTGAAGAGCCGGTCTCCGCCCAGGGCCACGGTGGTCGGCATGATACGGAAGCCATCGGTTTCCGGTCCGATCCAGCCCAGGCGCTCCCACGTGCGTCCGCCGTCGCGCGTGCGGATGGCCATCGGGCGGCCCTCCTTGCGGTTGGTCTTGAGCGCAGTGACGAACGCGACGAGCTCACGCCGGCCGAGGACGATGTAGTCGGTGCGCGGGTCGAGGCCCGGCGTGTCGAACGCCGGCACGGGGTGCGGGCCGCTCCACGTGCGGCCGCGGTCGCGGCTCGCGAAGAGCCACGCGCCCGCGGTGCCGTGTGCCGCGCGGAACGTCAGCGCGAGGTCGGGCTCGGTGAAGTCCAGCGGCGCGTGGAGCGGCGCCAGTGGGGGCAGGCGGAGCGGCTCCCCGGTGCGCGCCCTCACCTCTGGCCGCGGCGGGGGCTGCAGCGCCGGGGGCACCTCCATGCGCCAGGTGCGCCCGCCGTCGCGCGATCGGGCGACGGCATGCTGCTCGCCGGCGGCGCGATCGATCGGGTGGCGCATCGGGTCGCCGGTCTTCAGCGTGCCCGCCGTGAAGCCGACGAGCACCTCGTCACCCCAGTTCCAGATGCCGTGGTTGGCCGGCCACCCTCCATAGCGGCCGCTCTCCCGCCACACGTCCACGTGCTCGACGCGGGATGCTGCCCATGGCCGGTACAGGCCGGCGACGGTGAGCGAGCCGGCGAGGAAGGCCCGACGGCCTGGCCGCGATGCTCCGCGCATCAGCGTGCGTCCACGAGCGACTGGCCGATGGCCGCCTCGACGCGCCCGAGGAAGGCGGGCACCCACGCCAGGAAGGCCGCCCGCTGGGCCACTCGGGCCGGCGACAGCGGCAGGGGGAGCGGGCCGACGGGCACGCCGCGCGCTTCGAGGGCAATCCGGATGGCCCACGGTGTCGGGAAGACGGCCATCTGCGCGAAGAGTTCCGCAAGCAACGGCTCGAGTACCCCGAGCCGCACGACGTCACCGTCGCGCGCCGCCTGCAGGGCGGCGAGCATCAGCTCCGGGAACGCCCCCGATGTGCCGGAGATGCAGCCGTCCCAGCCCTGTCGCAGGGCCGCGACCAGCAGGCCGTCGTCGCCCACGAGCAGACGCCACGGCCGGTCGCCGCGCGCCGCGTGCAGGGCGGCGATGCGATCGGCCTGGCCGCTGCTGTCCTTGATGCCGACGACGTGCGGAGCCGATGCCATCAGCCGGATGGCCGTGTCGGTGGCGAGCGGCGTGGTGAACGACGGCAGGTCGTAGAGCAGGACGGGCCCGTCGATCGCGGCAGCCGCGTCCGTGCAGAAGGCCTCCAGGTCCTCCTGCTGGTACCGGAAGAACAAGGGCATCGACAGCAGCACCGCATGCGCACCGGCGTCGAGCGCGGCTCGTCCGAGCGGCACGACGTCGGTCGGAGCGGCGGCCCCCACCCCGACCAGCAGCGTGGCGTTGCCGATGCGGCGTGCCGTGTGCTGGATGAGGTCGAGCCGTTCATCCCGGCTGGCGTGGGGATACTCGGCAGTCGCGCCGCCGAGGCAGATGCCGTCCACCCCGGCGGCCAGGAGCAGGTCGAGGACGCGATCGAATGCCGCGACGTCGATGACGCCGGTCGCTGTCCGCGGCGTGACCGCCGCGGCGAAGAGGCCGGACAGGGCGGGAGGCCCGGAGGCCTCCGTCAGGGATGCACGTCGTGGCACGCGTTGTCACCTCAGAACTCTTGACACCCCGGCACGTGACGTGTGGAGTCCCGTGCCGGGGCGGAAAAGTGAGCGTTGCAGGCCGAGGCCCATGCTGGGCCGGAGGCCTGCTAGAACCAGAAGCGAAGGGCCAGCTGCAGGATGCGGGGATCCTGCGCCGACAGGATACGTCCGAAGTTACCAGACGAACGGTTGCCCTCCGGGATGTTGAAGTTGGTCCGGTTGAGCGCGTTGAACGCCTCGAGCCGGAACTGCGTGCGGAGGCGGGTCGACAGCGAGAACGTCTTGTGCAGCCCCAGGTCGAGCGTCTGGAAGTCGGGGCCGCGCAGGGAGTTGCGCCCTGCGTTGCCGAACGTGCCGAGCGCGTTGACGGTGAAGGCCGACGTGTTGAACCACTGCGCGATGCGCTCGGAGGTCGGCCTGTCGCTCGGGAGCGCCGGATCGCCGACCTGGTCGGCGAACTGGCCGCCGGTGCCCGAGCGGGCGTTGTCGACGCCGCTCGTGACGGTGAACGGCTGGCCGCTCATGATCGTGTAGATGCCCGTCAGGTTCCAGTCCGAGAGCACGGCATCGAGAATCGGGTTGTCGAACTGGCCGGGCACCTGCCACAGCAGTGACGTCACCCAGCGGTGCCGGCGATCGGCGTTGGCCGGGCCCCAGTCGTACGACAGGTCGAACGGATTGACGGCGGTCGTGCCGTTCTGCTTGTTGGCCGACGTGTTGTCCATGCTCTTGCTCAGCGTGTAGTTGGACAGCACCGACAGGCCGCCGCTGAGGCGCTTGTCGAGGGTGAGCTGCAGCGAGTGGTACGTGGACCTGCCGAGGGGCTCGATGCTGGTGATGTTGCCGTAGTTCGGGAACAGCGGGCGCCGCTGGTTGGTGGTACCCGTCGTCGCGCCGGGTGCGTAGATCGCCGGGTTGCGCTCGATGCCGATGGTCAGGCCATCGCCGCGCGACCCCGCGTAGGCCACGCGCACCATCCAGGTCGGGAAGATCTCGCGCTCTCCGGTGACGTGCCACGAGTGCATCTTGCCGGGCCGCATGTCCTCGGCGTAGCTGAACGCATTGAACGGCAGCACGACCGGCGCGTCGGCGGGCACGTTGAAGATGTCCACGGGGAACGGGCTGGTCGCAGCGCCCCACGTGTTGCGCAGGCTGTTGGTCGCGTTGCCGTCCACGCGCGCGACCGTGCCGAACGGACCCTGCGTGGCTGCGCTGTTGGTCGTGATGGTGTTGGGCTTGTCGTAGAACAGGCCGTAGCCCGCGCGCAGACTCGTCTTGCCGTCGCCCGTCACGTCGTACGCGAAGCCGACGCGCGGCGCGAACAGGCCCCAGCTGCTGTCGTAACCGCCGTCGGGGAAGCCCTCGTCACCCGGGTAGAGCATGCCCACCGGGGCATTGAGGTAGATCTGGGACTCGCGACCCGGACGATAGCCCGCCAGGCGGCCGTTCACGTCGGTGTAGGGGATGTTCGGATCCCAGCGCAGGCCCATCGTGAGCGTCAGGCGCTGGTTGACGCGCCACGAGTCCTCGATGAACGCGGCCAGGTAGTGGAAGCGCGTGTTCTTGTACTCCCCGACGCCCTGCTCGAACGACTGGAACTTGCCGAGCAGGAAGTCGGCCAGTGCGTCGCCGGTGAACGGTGCGGCGTTGTTGAACGTGTACCGGCCGTTCGCGCGGAAGTTGTTGATGATGTCGCCCTTGCCGTAGCTGTAGTCGATGCCGCTGGTGACCTCGTGGCGGCCCTTGCTCCACCGCAGCGTGTTGACGAACTGGTACTCGTCGCGGTTGAACTGGTTGGTGTCGCCGGTGTTGATGCCGAACCAGCCGCCGACGTTGAAGAACCACTGCGGGTTGGCGTCGTTGTAGACGCCCGGGATGCCGATGTCGGCATACGAGGGCGACGGCACCTGGAAGTTGTCGTTGTAGGTCCGGTTGTAGGTGACGACCAGGTTGTTCACCAGAGCGGGCGACACCACCCACGTGTCGTTGACCGAGATGATCTGGTTGTCCCAGGTCCGGCCGAACGCGCTGGTGAGCACGTTGGTCGGGTCGAGGTTCTCCGGCACGGCGGCCTTCGACAGCCAGTAGCGGCCGTAGATGCGGTGGTTGTTGTTGAAGCTGTGGTCCATCCGCAGCAGGAACTGGTTGTCCTCGGAGTTGTTGGGTCTCGAGTACCGCAGGGTGTTCACCGGATCGCCCGCGCGGGGGTTCGGCAGGGGCAGGTGCTGCGCCAGGATGCGCGCGGCCGTCGGGTCGATGCGGTCCGACGGAATCACGTTGCCCGGGAACGGCTGGCCCGTGAGCGGATCGCGGAGCGTGCGCAGGTAACCCGCGAAGTTGCCCTGCCGCTGCGCCGCGGTCGGCACGAGTGCCGTCAGGTCCGCCGGGCGCTGCTCCTGCAACGTGCCCTGGTAGGAGCCGAAGAAGAACGTCCGGTTCTTGACGATGGGCCCGCCGAACGTGCCGCCGAACTGCTTGCGGTTCAGGCCGTCGTCGATGCCGGGCGTGAAGAAGTTGTTGGCGTTCATCGACGAGTCGCGCAGGTAGCCGAACGCGAGGCCGCGGAACGCATTGGTGCCCGAGCGGGTGACGGCGTTGACGATCGCGCCGGCGTTGCGTCCGTATTGCGCGCTGAAGGAGTTGGTCTGGACCGAGAACTCCTGCAGGGCGTCGGGGTTCGGCATCGGGTTGGACGCGTTGCTGTAGTGGTCGTTGTTGGACCCGCCGTCCATGATGTAGTTGGTGGAGTTGGCGCGCGCCCCGTTGGCCGTGATGCCGCTGGCGCCGGGGTAGGTCGCACCCGACGTCACGTCGGCTCGCGGATCGGGAATCACGCCCGCCACGAGCGTCATCAACTGCGTCGGGTTGCGCCCGTTCAGCGGTAGTTCCTCGATGCGCTTCTGGTCCACCACGGTCTTCAGGGTGCTCGACACCGTGTCCACGGTGGTGCTGATGCCGCTGACCGTCACCGACTCGGTGAGGTTGCCGACCTTCAGCGCGACGTCGAGGCGCACCTCTTCGTTCACCCGCACGACGACCCCTTCGACCTGCACCGTCTGGAAGCCGGCCAGTTCCACCTGCACGGCGTAGGTCCCCACCGGCAGGCCCCGCAACACGTACTGTCCCCTCTCGTCGGACACGGCCATCAACTGCGTCCCCGTCGCCGTGGCCGTGGCCTTGACCGTCGCGCCCGGCACGACCGCGCCGTCGCTGTCGCGGATGACACCCGTCAGTCCGCCCGTCGTGGTTTGCGCCTGCAGGCCGCCCGCCGTGGCCAGGATCCCCACCAGCGCCGCCAGTGCCGTCCTCGTGAGTTGTCGGATCATCGCGTTGCCGTCCTTGCGCCCGGCCGCGTCCGCCCGCGACGGGAGGTTCACGTGACGGGGAACGGAACCACCCGTTCCTTCGGCGTGTCGAGGCGCCTCCAATGAAACTCCCCGTCCTGAGACGTGTCAATAAGAAAATGATACAAGTGTTCAATTTTTGAAACGCAGTCCTGATATTGAAAACGGCCAGGCGATCGGCTAGCGTGGCCCGATGCAACGCACGCAGTGCGCCGCCGTCGCTGCCGTCGTCGCCCTGAGCGCAGGCCTCGCGGCCCAGGCGCCGACCGGCACCTTCCGGTCCGAGGTGCTCTTTCCCCTCGAGCACTGGCACAACCACTCGCCGAGCATCGTCGAGCATCCCGACGGGCACCTGCTGGTCACGTGGTTCCACGGGTCGGGTGAGCGCACCGCCGACGACGTCGAGATCCTCGGGGCATGGCAGCGAGCCGGCACGACCACGTGGACCGCGCCCGTGCGCCTGGCCGACACGCCGGGCTATCCCGACACCAACCCGACGCTCTTCGTCGATCGCACCGCGCGGTTGTGGCTGCTCTGGCCGACGATCCTCGCCAACGAGTGGCACACCGCGCTGATGAAGGTGAAGACCGCGTCGCGCTGGCCCGTCGGGCAGGTGCCGGCCTGGGAGACCAGCGAGGTGATGCACCTCTCGCCGCCCGACACCTTCGCGGAGATCACCCGCCGCGAGGTCGATCGGCTCGCCACGGGGCTCCCGCTCGGCGACGAAGGGAGCCGGACGCGGCTCTACCTGGAGCGGCTGAAGAAGGACGCCGGCGACAAGCTGACGCGTCGCCTGGGCTGGATGACGCGCACCCATCCCCTGCAACTGGCCGACGGCCGCATCATCGTGCCGCTCTATTCCGACGGCTTCGACTGTTCGCTGATGGCCATCACCGACGACGGGGGGCAGACCTGGACGACGAGCGACCCGCTGTACGGCGGCGCCAACATCCAGCCGGCGCTCGCGCGGCGCACGGACGGCACCATCGTCGCCTACATGCGCGACAACGGACCGCCGCCCAAGCGGATTCACGTGAGCGAGTCGCGCGACCGCGGCCAGACATGGAGCCAGGTCGCCGACAGCGTGCTGCCCAACCCCGGTACGAGCGTGGACGTCGTCGTGTTGAAGAGCGGCCGGTGGGTGCTCGTGTACAACGACCTCGAGCGCGGCCGCCACAGCCTCGCTCTCGCCGTATCGGAGGACGAGGGGCGCACCTGGTCACGACGCCGACATCTCGAGCGCGACCCCGAGGGGGTTGCGGAGGCCGAGCAGGGGCAGTATCACTATCCGTCGATCATCCAGGCCCGCGACGGCATGATTCACGTGACCTACAGCCTCTTCGTGCCCCCGGCCCGCAGCCAGAAGGACGCGCAGGGCCGACTAATCCGAAAGACCATCAAGCACGCGGCGTTCGACGAAGCCTGGCTGACGTCCTGAAATTCTGAGATTCCGAATTCTGAAATTACTCATGCTCGCCCACCTCCAGCCCCGCCCCCTTCGCATCGGCCTGCTCGACTTCGGTGATGGCCGCGACTTCCTCAGCCAGCCGCTCGCGCCCGTGCAGCGGCAGTTCCGCGACGCGCTCGCGGAGCGTCTGCGCGCCGACGGGCACGAGGTCGTGCTCGGCGACGAGGTGATCTGGCGCAACGACATCGCGGTCCGCAACGGCAAGGCGATGGCCGCCGCCGACGTGGACGCCGTGATCTTCAATTTCTCGGTGTGGGCGTGGCCGCAGTACGCGCGCGTGGCCGGGCAGTTCTGCCCGCAGCCGATCGCCATGTTCTCCAACGTGAACCCGCAGTATCCGGGACTCGTGGGCATGCTCGCCAACGCGGGATCGCTCGACCAGGCCGGTATCCGCTTCACGAAGACGTTCGGCGACCTCGACGACCCGGCCGTGTACGCGGCGCTGGTTCGGCGGGTCCAGGCCGTCGCGGCGGCGCGGCGGCTGCGAGGCCTGACCTACGCGCTCATCGGGGGCCGCTCGCTCGGAATCGACACCACCGTGATCGATCCCGCGCAGTGGATGGCGCAGTTCGGGATCGACGTGGACCACGTCGACCAGATGGAACTGGTGCGGCGCGCCGAGCGCGAACTCGCCACGGGCACACGGGTCGACTCCGCGCTGGCCTACCTGAAGGCGCACGTGGGCCGCATCCACTGGACAGCGCCCGACGCCACGTTCCGCCTCACCGAGGACCTGCTGCGCAAGCAGCTCGGCATGTACTACGGGGCGATCGACCTCATCGAGGAGTTCGGCTACGACTTCTGCGGCATCAAGGGCCAGCGCGAACTCACCGAGCACTTCGCCACCGCCGACGTCGCCGAGGCCTTCCTCAACGACCCCTATCACCCCGACGGCACGGCCAAGCCGTCGATCGTCTGCTCGACCGAAGCCGATTCCGACGCCGCGCTGACGATGCAGATCTTCAAGCACCTGTCGGGCACGCCCGTGCTGTTTGCCGACGTGCGGCACTACCACGCCGACCTCGGCCTGTGGGACCTGTGCAACAGCGGCGAGCACGCCACGTACTTCGCCGGCCGGAGTACCGACCCGGCCGTCAACCTCGCGAAGACCGAATTCCGTCCGCAGGGCTTCTACTTCCCGGCGGGCGGCGCCTCGGTGTATCACGTGGCCGCGCCGGGCCCGGTCACGCTCGCACGCCTCACACGCCGCGCCGGGCGTTACCGCATGGTCGCGTTCCGCGCCGAGTTCGCCGACCTCGGCGACCGCGCGCACGACGTGGCGGCCATCAGCCAGGACAACTGGCCGCACGCCTTCGCGAAGTTCTCCTGCACGCCCGAGGCCTTCATCGAGGCGTTCAACTGCAACCACATCCACGGGGTGTACGGCGACTGGGTGGCTCACCTGCAGGGCGTGTGCGACGTCCTCGGCGTCGAGTGCGAGGTGCTGGGCTGACATGGCTGCGGTCGTCGGCATCGACTTCGGCACCGAATCGGCCCGTGCGCTGGTGGCCGACGCGCGCGACGGGCGGGTGCTCGCCACGGCCGTGCGCGCCTACGCCCATGGCGTGATCGACGAGCGGCTGCCCGGAACGAATGCACCGCTCAGCGCCGAGACGGCGCTGCAGCATCCGGGCGACTGGCTCGACGCCCTCGAGGGCAGCGTTCGCGACGCCATCGCCTCGGCTGGCGTGGCGCCAGCCGACGTCGTCGGCCTCGGCATCGACTTCACGGCGTGTACCGTGCTGCCCGTCGACCGCGACGGCCTGCCCCTGATGCAGGACGTACGCCTCGCCGCCGACCCGCATGCCTGGCCCAAGCTGTGGAAGCACCATGCCTCGCAACCGCAGGCCACACGCGTGACCGACCTCGCGGCCTCGCGTGGGGAGGCCTGGTTGCCGCGGTACGGCGGGCGGATCTCGTCGGAGTGGTTGCTGCCCAAGGCCCTCCAGGTGCTCGAGGAGTCGCCCGACACGTTTGCGGCGGCCGATCTGATCGTGGAGGGCGGCGACTGGGTCGTGTGGCAGCTGACCGGTGCGTTCGCGCGCAACGCGTGTGCCGCCGGGTACAAGGGACTCTGGCACAAGGGCGACGGCTATCCGTCCGACGCGTATCTCGCGGCGCTGCATCCAGGTCTCGCCGGCTTCTACGCGACCAAGGGCGGTGGCCAGGCCGTGGTCGCCCCCGGGACGCGTGTGGGCACGTTGACACCCGCCTGGGCGGCGCGACTCGGGTTGCCCGAGGCGACGGCCGTGGGCGCCGCGCTCATCGACGCGCATGCGGGCGTCCTCGGGAGTGGCGCGACGGCCGTCGGCGATCTGATGCTGATCCTCGGCACGTCGACGTGTCATCTCACGCTGGCCGAGCGGGAGCACCTCGTGCCCGGCATCGCGGGGGTCGTCGAGGACGGCATCGTGGCGGGGCTCTACGGCTACGAGGCGGGGCAGGCGGCGGTCGGCGACAGCTTCGCCTGGTTCGTGGACGCCCTGGCTCCAGCCGACGTTCGCGAGGAAGCCTCGAGGCGCCAGGTCAGCGTGCACGACGTCCTGAGCGAGCGCGCATCGACGCTTCGCCCGGGCGAGACGGGCCTGGTGGCGCTCGACTGGTGGAACGGCAACCGCAGCACGCTGGTGGACGCTGAACTGAGCGGCCTGCTGGTCGGCGCCACGCTGGCCACGCGCGCCGATCACGTCTATCGCGCGCTCGTCGAGAGCACCGCCTTCGGCACCCGCGTCATCGTCGATGCCCTGCGCACGGGCGGCGTGCCCGTCACGCGCATCGTCGCGGGAGGCGGGCTGACGCGCAACCGGCTCCTGATGCAGATCTACGCCGACGTGCTCGGCCTCGAGATCGAGGTCGCCGGCGCGTCGCAGGCCTCGGCGCTCGGCGCAGCCATGCTCGGTGCCGTGGCCGCCGGGCAGGCTGCCGGAGGACATGCCACGGTCGCCGCCGCTGCGGCAGCCATGGCCCCGGCGCCCGCGGAGCGCTTCGTCTGCGACCCCGCCGCGCACGCCCGTTACGACGCGCTGTACGACATCTACACGGAGCTGTACGACACCTTCGGCCGCCAGACCGACCTGATGCACCGGCTCCGCGCACTGCGGTAGGGCGCGGTCTCCCTGGGCACCGACGCGTTTCGCGGAGTCGCAGAATTTCTGAAGGATTTCAGCAATGCACGACCTTCAGGATCGCTTCGAAGGTTGGCGGTGGTACTGAAATTCAGAAATTCAGAAATTCTGCAATTCCCCGTGTCGAGTCCAGTGATCTACCCTTCCACCGTGCGTCCGTCCTCGCGCGCGTGGGCGGCCTTCGGGCTGCTCTACGGTGTGCTCCTCGCCTGGCAAGTCGACCGCTGGTTCTTCACACCTCACGGGCTGGTCTCCACGTGGGACGACCGGCGCTCGACACTCTCGGTCTCCGCGGGCACGCCGGGCGGGCTGTCGCAGTCGTTCGTCATGGGCGCCGACGGGCTCGACGGCCTGTGGCTGCGCCCGGTCTCGGACACGCGAGCAGTGGCAGGCGAAGTCCTCGTGGACGTGCTGGCCGTCGAGGGCGACCGGAAGAGCCGTGTGGAGCGTGTGGCGATGCCTGCCGCAGTCGTGGCCTCATCGCGCTCCCTGCACGTGCCCCTGCGGTCGCAGCGGCACTCGCGCGGGCGGGCGTACGAGGTGGTGCTGCGGCACGTGCACTTCGACCCGGGCCCGGCGCTGGCCTTCGTGGTCACGCGCGAGAACCAGCTCGCAGACGGTCGTCTGTTTGCCGACGGCGTCGAGCAGTGGGGCGACCTCGTGTTCGAGACGTCGTCGGGGCGCGCGACGCTGCCGTTCTGGCTGCACGAGGTGCTGAGGCCATGGCCCGCGTGGGTGCGCGCCTGGCCCACGGTGACCGGCGTGCTCGTCGTGTTCAACCTGCTACTCGCGTGGGCCTGCGCCCAGGCCACCGGCGTCGTCGGCCCGCGTCGCGACGCGCTGGCCTTCGAGTCGCGCGTTCGTTCGGCGCCCGTCGATCCCCGCCGTGTCGGCCGGCTCGCCGTCGGTGCCCTCGTCGTGGCCGGGATCGTGGTCGCGATCCTGCCGACGCCGTCGCACCGCACGCTGCACCTGGTGGATGCGCTGCCCGAGGCCGCCATCGAGACGACCTGGCCCGTGCTCCACGATGGCGTGTCGCCCGGCCCCATCGTCTTCAACGGGCGCATCCATCGTTCGATCGTCGCCATGCCGACGACGCGCCTGTCGTGGACCGTGGACGTCCCCCCCGATGCGGTGCTCAAGCTCGGCGCCGCGATGCGTCCCGACATGTGGGAGAAGGAGAGCGACGGCATCCAGATGCGTGTCGTCATCACCCACGCGGGTGCCCGGACGGTGGCCAGCGACCTGACCTTCTTTCCGCTCGGCGTGCCGGAGCACCGGCGGCTGTTCACCTTCGACGTGCCGCTTCAGCCATGGGCCGGTCAGCGCATCGCGCTCGAACTCGAGACGACGCCCGAACGCTGGGGCAATGCGGTCAACGACGTGCCGGTGTGGGCCGACCCGCGCATCGAGTGGCCCCGCCGCCACGGTCCCGGCGTGGCGCGGATCGTGCGGGAAGGGCAGTGAAATTGCAGAATTGCAGGATTTCAGAATTTCACCACCACCACCACCACGACCACCACCACGACCATCACCGTCACCACGACCACATCACGACCGCCACCAGCGCCGTGCCACTACCGGAAGCGCTTTGAAGGTTGGCGGCGGCGATGCAATTCTGCAATTCTGAAATTCTGAAATTCTCTAGACGTACTCCGCGAACCGCTTCTGCGCGTGGCCGAAGACGGTCCAGCCGACGAGTAGTGCAAGCCCGGCCAACATGGTCAGCAGGGCGAAGGTCGTGAGCGACGGCACGCGGTGCGCGGTGACGATCTGCTGGTACGCGGTCACGAAGTGCAGCATCGGATTGAGCTGCAGCCACCGCTGCAGCGGCTCCGGTGCGAGGCTGGCCGCGTAGACGATCGGCGTGAGCCAGAACCAGATCTGCAGGGCGACGTCGAGGAGGTGGCGCGCGTCGCGCACGAACACGTAGGCCGTGGCGAGCAGGAGGCCGAGCCCCGCCGTGAAGGCCGTCTGCAGCAGCGCGACGGGCACGAGGGCCACCCACGCCAGCGACAGTCCGCCCCCCGTCGCGAGCGCCGTCGGCACCAGGACGGTGTACATGAGCGCGAACTGCACGAGGGCCGAGGCGACCGCCGCCAGCGGCAGCACGGCGCGCGGGAAGGCGACCTTGCGCACCAGGGTGCCGTTGTCGGCAATCGAGGCCGTGGCGGCAACGAGGGCCCCCGTGAAGAACATCCACGGCAGCAGCCCGCTCAGCAGGAACAGCGGGAACCGCTCGATCGGCACGCGGACGACGTAGCGGAAGGCCATCGTGTACACGGCCGCCATCACGAGCGGGTGGAGCAGCGACCACGCCACGCCCAGGATGGAGCCCTTGTACTTGACGGTGAGGTCGCGCTGGACGAGGCCGCGCAGCAGGCCGCGGTAGGCGACGAGGGCACGGAGGTCGTTGGCCGCCACGGCGGGCCGAGTGTAGCATGCAGCGAGTGATGCAGGTGCCGCTGCTCGACCTCGCCGCCCAGTACGCCCCCATCCGCGACGCCGTCGTCGAGGCCGTGACCCGGGTCGTGGACACCCAGCGCTTCATCCTCGGACCGGAGGTGGAGGGCTTCGAAGCGGAAGTGGCGGCTTACCTCGGGGCGCGGCACGCCATCGGCGTGTCGTCGGGCACCGACGCGCTGCTGGTCGCGATGATGGCGCTCGAGCTCGGACCGGGCGACGAGGTCATCGTGCCCACGTATTCGTTCTTCGCCACGGCCGGCTGCGTGAGCCGCGTGGGTGCGACGCCCGTCCTGGTGGACATCGACCCGGTCACCTTCAACCTCGACGTGGACGCCGTGCGGCGCGCGGTCACGGCGCACACGAAGGCCATCGTGCCCGTGCACCTGTTCGGGCAGGCTGCCGACATGGCGCCGCTGCTCGCCCTGGCGACCGAGCACGGACTGTCCGTCATCGAAGACGCCGCGCAGGCCATCGGCGCCACGTGGGAGGGGCGGGCCCTGGGCACCCTCGGGCGCTTCGGCTGCTTCTCGTTCTACCCGAGCAAGAACCTCGGGGCCGCTGGCGATGCCGGGCTGGTCACGGTGCAGGACGACGAGATGGCCGATCGCGTGCGCCTGCTGCGGGTGCACGGTGCGCAACGCACCTACCACCACGAGCGCGTGGGCGGCAATTTCCGGATGGCGGCGATTCAGGCCGCCGTGCTGCGCGTCAAGCTCCAGCACCTCGAGGCGTGGACCGAGGCCCGTCGTCGCAACGCCGATCGCTACCGCCAGCTGTTTGCGGCCCTCGCCCCCGCGGCGCCCGTCGCGCTCCCGGTGGAGCAGCCCGGGTGCCGGCACATCTACAACCAGTTCGTCATCCGCGCCGAACAGCGCGATGCGCTGCGCGACTACCTGCGCGCCCATGGCGTCGGCTGCGAGATCTACTATCCCGTGCCGTTCCACCTCCAGCCCTGCTTTGCGTACCTCGGCGTGCCCTCCGGGGCGCTGCCCGTGGCCGAACACGCGGCCGCCGAGACGCTCGCGCTGCCGATTTACAGTGAACTCACCGAGGCGCAGCAGCAGTACGTCGTCGAGACGATTGCGGCGTTCTACGCACAGGGCTGAGGCCCCGTTCCCATGGCCAGAATCGAGATCCAGACACCGGACGCCCCGGCGGCGCCAGGCGGGTGGCGCTGGCCCGGAGTGACGGCGCAGATCTTCATCGGGCTCGCCCTGGGGATCCTCCTCGGCGCGACCGTGCCCGACGTCGCGGTGGCCATCAAGCCGCTGGCCGACGCCTTCCTGCGCATGATCAAGATGATCATCGCGCCGCTGCTCTTCAGCACGCTGGTGGTCGGCATCGCCGGCACGGGCGACATGAAGGCGATGGGCCGGATCGGCGTGAAGGCCCTGATCTATTTCGAGATCGCGACGACCATCGCGTTGTTCCTCGGGCTCGGTCTGGTCAACTGGCTCCAGCCGGGCGCCGGTGTCTCGGTGAGTGCCGACGCCACGGCCGACGTGGCGGCCATGGCGCAGCGCCAACAGACCGGCTGGGACATCTTCCTGCACCTGTTCCCGACGTCGATCTTCGACGCGATGGCCAAGGGCGACATCCTGCAGGTCGTCGTGTTCGCCACGTTCTTCGGCGTGGCGCTCGCCGCGGTGGGCGAGAAGGGACGCCCGGTCACGGAGTTCTTCGAGGCGGTGGCGCAGGTGATGTTCAAGTTCACCGCCTACGTGATGCGGTTTGCGCCCATCGGCGTGATGGCGGCGATGGGGGCCACGGTCGGCGGCCGCGGCCTCGCCATCCTGCTCACGCTCGGCAAGCTGGTGGGCGTCATGTACCTGGGCCTGTTCATCTTCCTGTTCGTGGTGATCGGCGGGGTGGCCGTCATCATCCGCGTGCCGTTCTTCACGTTCCTGCGGGCGATTCGTGAGCCGTTCCTGATCGCGTTCACCACCGCGAGTTCCGAGGCGGCGCTGCCCAAGGCGCTCGAGGTGATGGCACGCTTCGGCGTCCCCCGCAACATCGTCGGCTTCGTGCTGCCTACCGGCTACAGCTTCAACCTGGATGGTTCGACCCTCTACTTGTCCATCGCCAGCGTGTTCGTCGCGCAACTGGCCGGCATCGAGATGTCGTGGGGGCAGCAGCTGGTCATGATGCTGACGCTGATGCTCACGAGCAAGGGCGTCGCCGGCGTGCCGCGCGGGGCGCTCGTCGTGCTGACTGCCGCGCTCAGCACGTTCGGCCTGCCGCTCGAGGGTGCGGCCATCCTGCTCGGCATCGACCAGGTGCTCGACATGGGCCGCACGGCCGTCAACGTGACGGGCAACTGCCTCGCCACCGCCGTCGTGGCCCGGTGGGAAGGCGTGCTCGACGATAGGCAGATCGAGGCGTTCCGATGAGGCTGCTGGTCCTGGGGGCGGCGGGGCAACTCGGAAGCACGTTCGCCGGGGCGCCAGGCCACGAGGTGGTCGGTGTCACCCGGGCCGACGTCGACGTGACGCGCCGCGACGCGCTGCGGGCCCTTGTGGAGCGAGTGGCCCCCGACGTCCTGGTCAACTGCACGGCCTACAACAACGTCGACGGCGCCGAAGACGACGCGGCGACGGCGCTGGCCGTCAACGCGTTCGCCGTGCGGTCGATGGCCGCGGCGGCCGCACACGTCGGCGCGACGCTGGTGCACTACAGCACCGACTTCGTGTTCGACGGCGAGGCCGACACGCCGTACCGGGAGGAGGACAGGCCACGCCCGGTCAGTGTCTACGGCTGCTCGAAGCTGCTCGGGGAGTGGTTCGCGCAGGACGCGCCGCGCTGGTACGTCCTGCGCGTCGAGAGCCTGTTCGGCGGCCCACAGGCGCGCAGCAGCGTCGACAAGATTGCCGCGGCGTTGCGCGAGGGACGCTCCACGCCCGTCTTCGTCGATCGCGTGGTGACTCCGAGTTACGTGGCCGACGTTCGCGATGCCACGCTCGCCCTGCTCGCACGTGGCGCGCCCTCGGGACTGTTCCACTGCGTGAACAGTGGACAGGGGACGTGGGCCGACGTCGGCCGCGAGGTCGCCGAGCTGATCGGGGCCGATCCCGGTCTGCTCGTCGAGACGTCGGTTCGCGACGTGACGATGCGGGCGCGGCGACCTGTCTATTGCGCGCTCTCGAACGAGAAGCTGTCGGCAGCCATCGGTGCGCCCCTGCCCACGTGGCAGGACGCGATCGCGCGCTACGTCCCGCCCCGGTAGGCCGGAACCCCCACGGTAGGGCGCGCTGTCCCAGCGCACCGCTGTCCTCGTCGGCCCCGCGCCAGGCGGACGGCCGGGACGGCCGTCCCTACCAACTCCCGCGGGCGGACGGCTCGCTGGCCCCGAGCGAAGTCGAGGGGGAGAGCCGTCCCTACCGACGAACACCGTGCTGCTGTCCCTACCGTGACACGCGCCAGGCCACGCCGAACAGGGCGATGGCCAGCAACGTCAGCGACGCAGGCTCCGGTACGGGCTGGACGGACCACCCGACGATCAGGTCGTTGAAGTCGTAGTCCGAACAGGGCTGGTCCTGCAGCGCCCCGCAGAACGACGGAGTCACCCGGCCGAACTGGTCCTCGAGCCCGAGCCAGTATCGGTTGCCCTGTCGGAACAGCGCGAACTGCTGATGGAACGCCGCGTCGGCCAGCGAGAGCTCGTCCTCGAAAGCGGCCGGGAGCGCACCCGGTCCCCAGGCCTCGAAGTACTGGGCGTAGCCGCCCGTGCGGTTGAAGCGCGACTCGGTGAAGTAGAGGACGTCGCCGGCCGGGAAGCGGGTGTTGCGGTAGTAGAAGCCGAAGTCGCCGGACGGAATCGAGGTCGTCCCGCCCACGCTCACCGTGCCGTCGTGGCTGGCAAACGGCCCCCCGGGGCCGACGATGGGCGTACGCGCGTCGGGGGATCCGGCTTCGTACCACCCGAATTCGACGTGGTCGTCCCAATCGGTCAACTGCGCCAGGATCGCCCACTCGAGCTCCAACGCACCCGAGAAGTAGAAGTTCATCGGCGCGTTGGCTGGGGCCGTGGCCGGGGCCAGCAGGCCGAAGTATTCGAGCGGGGTTGCCCCGGCTGCTGCTGAGGGGAGAGGAAACGGCTGCAGTCCCGTCGGCGTGTTCCAGTCGCACGCGGTCCCGCCAATCAGGCTGCCGGCCGCGCAGGCGCCGGCCGGGGTGTTGGCGACGCTGTCGTAAGAGCGCCTGTCCCAGAAGCCACCGCTGCCGGTGCTGGTGGGGGATGCCATCGGCAGCCATCCGGCCACCTCGGCAGAGCCACGCGGGTCGAAGACCAGCGAAGCGGCGAGTCCCCCGCGAGGCGCGAGAGTCGCCACCAGGAACACCGAGAGAAACAGCAGGCGCGTCGCCATCGCAGCACACGGGCGCCGCGGTTCCAGGGAGCTGGAGCCGCGCACGTCGCCCGTCTCCTTGCCTTGGACGCCGTGGTCCTGCGAATGGTTACTACCCAAGGGTGGTCATCGGCCACCCCCGGGCACGGCGTCAGCGCCGCCGACGGCGCCAGACGGCGGTCGCCAGCGCGCTACCAATCAGTGTCAGCACGGCCGGTTCGGGAACCGACGGGTGCTGATCCATCCCGATGATGAAGTCGTTGAAGTCGTAGTCGGAGCAGGGCTGGTCGCCCGGGAGATAGCAGAACTCTCCGGTGATGCGTCCGAGCTGGTCCTCGAGGCCAATCCAGTAGCGCGTACCCTGCCGGAAGATGATGAACTGCTGCAGTCCGGTCACGCCCACCGCGTTCCGGAACGCCAATTCATCGTCGAACCGGGTCGGCCCGGGCCAGATGCCCGACTCCGGGTCGGAGAAGTAGGCGAAGTAGTTGCCGAGCCGGTTGAAGCGCGACTCCGTGAAGAACAGGATTTCGTTCTCGGTGCTGCTCCCGTACCGCGTGTTCCGGTAGTAGAAGCCGAAGTCACCCGTCGGAATGTTGGCCGTGCCCTGGACGCCGGGCTGCCCGTCGTTGTTCGTGAACGGTCCGCCCGGGCCGACGATGGCGGTGCGGGCATCGGGGTTGCCGGCTTCGTACCAGCCGAACTCCACCGTGTCGTCCCAGTCGGTCAACTGGAACAGGACGGTCCAGTCGAAGTCGAAGGGGCCGGTCAGGTAGAAGTTCAGCGGGGCGTTGGTCATGCCCGGCAGCGCGTTGGTCAGGCCGAAGTACTCGAGGGGCTCGAGGGGGTTGGCCGGATTGGGGCTCGCAATGGAGGTGGCCGGTGAAGTTCGGGCCCAGTCACACGGCGCGCCAGCCACCAGCATGCCGGCCGTGCACGCGGCGACAGGGGAGTTGCTCGCGCTGTCGTAGGACCGCCGGTCCCAGTAGCCCTGCGTGCCGACGCTGGTGGGTGTGGCGCGGTCGACGGGAAGCCATGCGCCCGTGGCGCCGGTGCCGAGCGAGTCGAGGACGATGCCGGCCGCCGTGGCCGATGCCGGACACGCGAGAGCGGCGACAACGGCGACGACGGCGAGGTGGAGCGACTTGAACATGAAATCGGGCGGGGGAGCGCCGCGCTCATTACCACAGCAAGGGCGGTGCCAAGCCACCGACCGGGCTCCCGGATCGCGAGTTTCCCACGAAAACCGCGTCCTGTTGGCTGAAATCTGCTTGCTTGTCGTCTTCGGCCAGGAATTCCTCGCTACCGCGAGGCTGAAAAGGTATCTCTCGGGCGGACTCTAGTCCGTCATCACGCGGCTTCTGTGGGTCCGTGGCTTTGGCGGGGCCAGGTGGCCGCCGGGAACGGGGGATTCCCGGCGACAGGGGGTGCAGAGGGAACAGCGAGAGCGGCTAGCGTCGGCGTCGGCGCTGGGCCCAGGCCAGGCCGAACAGCCCGCCGGCCAGCAGGGTGAGGGCGCCTGGCTCCGGTACCGGGCGATCGTGGAAATGCAGGATCAGGTCGTTGAAGTCGTAGTCGGAGCACGGCTGGTCGGGCGCCTGGACGCAGAACTGGGGATTCACCCGGCCGATCTGGTCTTCGAGGCCAATCCAGTACCGATTGCCCTGATTGAACATCACGAACTGCTGGAACATCCGCTCGTCGATGCTCGCCAGGAACGTCATCTCGTCATCGGTGCGCGTGCCCTGCAGGCCCGACTCCGGGTCGGAGAAGTACCCGTAGTAGCTCCCCAGGTTGTTGAAGCGCGACTGCGTGTAGAAGGTGATCGGGTTGGCGACGTCGTATCGCGTGTTGCGGTAGTAGAACCCGAAGGGCCGGTCCGGCGCGGGACCAGAGCCAATCGCGCGCCAGGTCAGGTTGTCGGTGAACGGTCCGCCGGGGCCGATGATCGGATGCAGGTCCGTGGGATCGCCGGCGCCGTACCACCCGAACTCCACCGTGTCGTTCCAGTCGCTCAACTGGAAGAGCACCGTCCAGTCGAAGTCGAAGGCGCCGGTGAAATAGAAGTTGAGTGGCTGATCCGACATCCCCGGCAGGGGATTGGTGATGCCGAAGTACTGGAGCAACTGGTTCGGGTCGGCGGCTCCAGGGTTGGTGAGTGTCTGCGGCGGCGCCGGGATTCGCGGATCCCCGCCCCAGTCGCACGCCGTTGCATTGACGAGTGTGCCGGCCGTGCAGGCGCCCGTCGGCGTGTTGGCCACGCTGTCGTACGAGCGCTGATCCCAGTAGCGCGGTCCCACGCTCGTCGCCGGCGGCTGGTTGGCGGGCAACCACGCTGCCGAGAACGTACTCCCGTTCCAGTTCTCGAACACGATGCCGCTGGCCATCGCCGTGGAGGGCGCGACAGCCGTGACGGCCATCGCCGTGAGTGCAGTGAGCGCCAGGGGCGCGAAGCGAGCGACTCGCGGAGCCGCCGCGAAGGTCGTGGAAACCACGGTGCCACCTCCAGGATGTGCAGCCAACGCCGGTGCCTCCAGAACCGCCAGCCGTCCGTCCGGAATCGACACGCGACGCCAGGTCGGCGCAGCCACGCAGCCCGATAGGGACGCGCGTCAGGCGGCGTATCTTCGGGTGCGGAAGCGGGGGGAGGCACAGGCCCTTTCGGACCTGCGCGTTAGACGCCTGATGTGGACGCGAGGGTGCAATGGCCGAGCATGTCAGCGAGACGACACGGCTGAGCAGCCGAGAAGGGCGAGAGCAGGCGCGATCTGAATGTATTGACGCGGGACCGTCACCTGAAGGTGCATGGCCACTTCGGGCCAGGTCGATAGGCAGAACACAAGTGCCCCGGCCATCGCGCCACATATCACGACCATCTGCCCGATACGCGCGTCCGTGCGCCACGCCTGCACCTGCAGGGCGATCAGTCCCACCCAGAGCAGTCCCCAGGTCCGGACGAGAAGCGCTTCGCCGACGTAGGCGCGGGCGATGAGCGGCAGCCGACCGAGCGCCGTGCTCGTGCCCGGCCACGCGTACGCCATCGTCGTGGGCGCACCGACCGAGGTGACCCATGCCTGCCACGTGGCGGTCAGCACGAGCGCGGGTGCGGCGAACAGCCCCGCCGTCCACTCGCGTTGTCGCCAGGCACACGCGACCGCTGCAATCGCCACCGCCAGCGTCCCCTCCTGTTTGGTCCAGGCGAGGGTCGCGGCGATCACGGCGAGCAGCATGTGCCACTGGCGGTGTTCACCCCACCTGCTGCGCCAGGCGATCCACACGAGCGCCGCGAGGAGTCCGCCGGCGGGTCCGTCGGCGTAGCCACTGGTCACGCTGCCCTCGCCGACGAGCAGGCGTGGCGTGCTGGCCAGCAGCAGCACCGCACACGCGGGTCGCCATGCGGCATCCGGCACACCCCGACTTCGCTCGCGAACCGCTGCGGCCACGAGACACCAGATGGCCACCGCCCACGCTGCCGGGAGCACCTTCAACGCCCGCTCGTCCTCGACCGGTTGCCACAGCCGCACCCAGGCCATCGCGGCCGGCACGTGCAGCGGGTAGTCGGGCGCCGTCCACGACCGCGTGCGATCGGCGAGCGTCGTGGCCGGCAGCGTGCCGGCCTCCGCGATGGCGCGCGCCTTGTGGTACCAGACGACGGTGCCGTCCCATCCGAGCGTGGTGCGCGCCGCGACGAGCGACGTCGCACTCACGGCCGCCAGCAGCACGACGACGAGCAGGGGCGAATGCGAACCCGCGGTGCGAGCGTCGTCGGGAGCCGGCGCCCGACGGCCGACCACCCTCGTCGCGCGCACGCGCCACGCCGACAGGACGGCTGCCGTGGTGACCAGCGCCACCGCCGCGAGCCGCCAGGGTACGGGGAGGTGGAGTGGTGCGGCGACCAGCAGCGCCGCACCGATGGCGGCGGTCCCGATGAGCCCCGACAGCCCGAGCGCGTCGAGCACCGGCAGTCGTTCGTCGCGCGGCCAGACCGACAGGACCACGGCGAGACCGGCCACCCACGCGATCGCCACGGCGAGGACGGAGGCGATGACGCTCACGGTCGCAGCGTGGCGCACGCGGTGCGCGGATTGGCGGTGAGCTGTGATGACCTTCGCAGTGGCGCTGCATCACCCGGGATGAGGTCCACGCGCCACGCCGGCGTCGGCGACTCGTGCGGCACACGGAACTGCTCGACGTGCGGTGTGGGCTGGCAGGCGATGTAGGTCACCGGCCGTGGCCACAGGCGCATCGCCACGACCATGTAAGCACTTGCCATCGCGTCGGCGGAGGCATGGGCCACGACGACCCCGGGTGCGTCGGGCAGCGATGCGTCCAGGGCATCGAGCGTGTCGGCTGCGCGAGGGAGCGGCAGGCCCTGCACGAGCACGTCGCTGCTCGGGGACCGCGAGTTGGCGGACCACGCCGGCAGCAGCGGCAGCATCACGGCCCAGGGCCATGCCTGGCTTGCCACGACAACGGCCGTCGCGGTGAGCAGGCGCCACGTGGTGGGGCGGGATGGACCGGCCCGTGGCCCGCGGTCGGTCGCCATGGCGGGCGGATGGTAGCATGCGCGACGTGACCACGGGCCATCTCCCGATCGACGATGGCCGCGTCGGGGTCGTCATCCCGACGGTGTCGCAGGCTGCGCATCTGGCCGAGTGCCTCGCGGCTCTCCGGCAGCACACCACGCCTTCCCGGATCGCGATCGTCGTCGTGCTCAACGGGGCGACCCCGGAGGTGCGCGACGTCGCACGTGCCGCCCATGGCACACGGGTGATCGAGAGCGCGGTCAATCGAGGCTTTGCGGGCGGGTGTCAGCTGGGTGCCCGCCACTGTGACGCGCCGGTCCTGGCCTTCCTCAACGACGACGTGCGCGTCGGCCCGGGATGGCTCGAGCCGCTTCTCGAGACGCTGCGCGACAGGCCGCGTGCCGGTGCGGTTGCCCCCCGGGTGCTGGCGACCGACGGCACCGTGCAGGAGATCGGATCGGTGATCTGGCGGGATGGCACGACGCGGCCCTTCGGGCGCGGTCTCCCGGCCTCGTCGATGGCCTGGCGATGGCGCCGTCGTGTGGACTACGCGTCGGCCTGTGCCCTGCTGGTTCGCCGCGAGGCATGGGATCGGGTCGGCGGGTTCGACGAGGGCTACCACCCGGCGTACTACGAGGACGTCGATTTCTGCCTCGCGCTCGACGCAGCAGGGTACGAAGTCTGGGTCGACCCCCGCGCCGACGTGGTGCATGCCGAGTCGGCGAGTACGACGTCGGCCTTCAAGGCCTTTCTCTTCGAACGCCATCACGCGAGGCTGACGACCCGCTGGGGGGCTGCACTGGCCGCCCGGGTACCCGCGCCCGTCCGCCCCGCCGACGTGCCGCACGCCATGCGGGCAGCGGCGGGTCGGCTCGAGGCGCGCTCGCTGCGTGTGCTCGTCGTGGACGATCGCGTGCCTCGGCACGGCATCGGATCCGGCTTCGACCGCATGGCCGATACCGTGCTGGCATTGACCGAGGCGGGGATGTCGGTGCGCCTGTTGCCCACCACGACCCGGCCCGAGTTCTCGCCGTCGCTGGCGGCGGCAGGCGTCGAGGTGCTCGAGGACGTGCGCGAGGCGGCGCTGGCGCGCGAGCTTGCCGCCAGCGACGTGGCGCTCGTGTCGCGGCCGAACAACGCGACGTGTGTGCAGCAGGCCCTGCGCCTGGTGGACGCCGACCATCGGCCACGTCTCGTCTACGATGCCGAGGCCCTGTATCACCGGCGCTTCGAACGCGAGGCCGGACTCCGGCATGGCTTCACGGCCTACAGGGCGCGGCGTGCCGCCGCGGCCTGGCGCGCGGCCGAGTCGGAGGTCGCCGCCCACGCCGATGCCATCGTGTGCGTGTCGGACGACGAGGCGGCGTACTTCATCGCGCAGGGTGCGCGGTCCGTGCACGTGCGCCTGCCCTGGTTGCGAAAGGCAAGCCTTACGCCAGGCGGCCTGCACGGACGGGCCGACATCGGGTTCGTCGCCGGCTGGCTCGCGGGTGCCGCGTCGCCCAACGGCGACGCCCTGGAGTGGTTCGTGACCGAGGTCCTGCCTCGGGTCACGGCCGTGATGCCCTGGGTGCGCCTGCGGGTCACCGGCCAGCTGCCCGAGTCGTTGCGGCGCTTCGAGGGCCTCCACGTGCGGAGCGAAGGCGTGGTGGGCGACCTGGCCGGCTTCTACGCGAGCCTGCGCGTGGCCGTCGTGCCGCTGCGCTACGGCGCCGGTGTGAAGCTCAAGACCGTCGAGGCGCTGCAGTACGGCGTGCCGGTGGTCGCGACCACCATCGGGGCCGAGGGGCTCGGCACGCTGCCGGCTGGCGTCGTGGCCATCCACGACGAGCCCGGGGCGTTCGCGTCGGCGGTGCTCCACCGCCTGTGGGACGTCGGGGCGTGGCGACGGCAGCGCCGCGCGATCGAGGAGGCGCTCCGACGCGCCGACACGCACACCGACTGGCCGGCGCTGCTCACGGGCAGTCCGAAGGAGGACCCGCGTGTCCATCGCGCGATATAGCCGCGAGGTCCACTTCGACGATCTGAACAACGTCCACACGTTCGCGGTGCTCGCGGTGCCTCCGGGCAGCCGCGTGCTCGATCTCGGCGCGGCCGACGGTTCGGTGGCGCGTGTGCTCGCGGCGCGGGGATGCGACGTCACGGCCGTCGAGCGCGACCCCGACGGCGTGCGCGCCCTGGCCGCCGCCGGCCTGCGCGCCGTGCGGGCGGATCTGGACCACGACGGAGACCTCGGACTCCCGTCGGGCGCCTACGACGTCGTGCTGCTGCTCGACGTGCTGGAGCATCTCGTCGATCCGGCCGCCGTGCTCGCTCGCGCGACCCGCTGGCTCGCGCCAGGTGGGCGCGTGATGCTGTCGGTGCCCCACGTGGCCCACGCCGCCGTGCGCCTCTCGCTGCTGCAGGGCCGGTTTCCACGGACCGACATCGGCCTGCTCGATCGCACGCACCTGCACTTCTTCGACAGGGAGCAGGTCGAGGCGTTGTTGACGGGGGCCGGACTCAGCGCGCTCGACACCCTGACCGTCGTGCGGGACCTGCACGAGACCGAGCTGGCCATCGACCCTTCGTCGCTGGCGCCGGAGGTGCTCGCCGCCGCGACCTCGGATCCGCTGGCGCGCGTCTATCAGTTCTTCATCGTGGCGCAGCCGGGCGCCGTCGCCGTGGCGGGCGGGGGATTGCTGCAGCACCTGCTCACGCGCCTGCAGTCCGTCGCGGCCAGCCATCGCACGCTCGAGGCACGCGCGCGGCAACTGGAGGCCGAGCGGCTCGCGCTGCAGGTGCAGATCGAGCGACGCAGTCGCCAGGGCGAGGCCGGTGTCCGTGCAACCGAAGCGCCTGCGCCTCCGCGGGATCCCTCGCACGTGACCGCCGCCCTGGTGGATCTCGAGGCCGACCGCGACCAGCTCCGACAGCAGTTGATCGATCGCATGGAGGCGCTGCGTGATGCGTCCGAGGCCATCGCCGCGCTCCAGCGCGAGGTGCAGGTGCAGCGGGCCTTCGCCCAGCGCATGGGCGCCACCCTGCCCCCAGCCATCGGGCGCGTGCCGACGGCGGCCCTGACGCCCGATGGCGCCGGCGATCTGCCCAACGACGCGCTCATCGCATTGGCGGCCGAAGTGGCCGAGTACCGACGGGCACCGTATGCGGCCACCTTCGCGGTGGTCCGCCGCGTCGACACGTGGCTGCTTGGCCTGCCGCGGCTGCGGCGTGGCATCAAGGCCGCCGCGCGGCTCGTGGCGCGCGCGCGGGGCGGCGTGTGACGCGGCGCCAGGGGTGGCTCAGGTCCACTCGACGTCCACGTCGATGCCGACCAGCCCCGTGGCTTCACCTGGCCAGAGCGAGGTGAAGTGCCAGGCTTCGTGGCGCCACTCGTGGTGCACGTGGTGAGCCTGGGTGCCTTCGGCGACCGCCACGGCCACGAGGTACTCGCCCGGGAAGAGCCTCGGCATGGTGAACACGAATCGCGCCCCGAAGGTCTCGCCCGATGCCACCGGTCGGCGGGATCGCTGCGCCAGGGTGTTCTCGCCGAACAGGCACTGGCCGAGGCGATCCTTGACGTAGAACCCGATGATGGCCTGGTGGAGCGGCGGCCCGGTCGCGGCCGTGACCTCCAGCACCACGCGTTCACCTCCGCGCACACGCAGGACCGGCGCACCCGTGTCGTCGACCAGGCGGACCTCGACGATGCGCGCCGGGCCCGTCGGCGGGCTCACGGTCGGTAGCCGCACGGGAGCGCGACTCTCCGGCAGCCGGTCGGCCCCAGTGGGCACGACCGTCACCGCCACGGCATCCTCCCGCGTCTGCCGGTCGTCGGCCGGGGGGATGCCGAGCATCGCGTCGAAGTAGGCCTCGGTGACCTCGCGTGGAGCGCCGACCATCCGGAGGCGGCCGCGATCGAGCCAGGCGACGCGCGAGCAGAGGCGCTGCACGGCGGGCAGGTCGTGGCTCACGAGCACGAGCGTGCCACCCCCAGCCCTGAAGCGTTCGAGGTGCCCCAGGCACTTCTGGACGAACCGGATGTCGCCGACGGCGAGTGCCTCGTCCACCACCAGCACTTCGGCGTCCACGTGGGCCATCACCGCGAAGGCGAGCCGCACGTACATGCCGCTGGAGTAGGTGCGAACCGGCTGATCCAGGTAGGGGCCGATGTCGGCGAACGCAGCGATGTCGGCCTCGCGCGCGGCGATCGTCGCGGGCGACAGGCCGTGCAGCAGTCCGCTGAGATGCACGTTCTCGCGGCCCGTGAGGGCGGGGGAGAACCCGGTGCCGAGTTCGAGGAGGGCCGCGACCCGGCCGCCCGCGTGTACGGCGCCTTCGCTCGGCGCGAGCGTGCCGCAGAGCAGGTGCAGCAGCGTGGACTTGCCCGACCCGTTGGCGCCGATGATGCCCATCGACTCGCCGCGGTGCACGTCCAGCGACACGTCGCGGAGGGCCCAGACCCGTGTCGCCAGGGCATCACGTCGTCGGGCCGCCACCGGCCCGAGACCGGGCAGGACTGCGAGACCGCTCCAGATGACGTGGTGGGCCCGGGCCCGATCGGTAGGGAAGATGTCGAAGGCCCGGCCGAGCGCAGACGCGGTGACGATGGGTGGCGAGTCGCTGACGCGCATCCGCGACGCACAGGGTAGCGCACCGCGCCGGTCGGAGGTGTGCACGGTAGAAGCTGGAAGCTGATCTGTTAGAGTGAGGATCCTGACGCCACGCAGCGCCGCGCAAGAACGCCCCGCGTGGGGCTGGAGTCCGATGTCGCCCACGCCCAGGCTGCTCGCTTTCGTGTTGTTCTACAACGCGTCCGAGGTGGCAATCCGGACGGTGCGATCGCTGCGCGCACAACAGGGCGTTGCGCTCGACGTGGTCGTCTTCGACAACGCGTCAGCGCCCGAGGCGCGACAGCGTCTGCAGGCCGCCATCCCCGACGTCGAGATCCACACCAGCGCCCGCAACCTCGGGTACACGGGCGGCAACAACGCCGCGCTGCAACTGGCCGCAGATCGGGGGTACGACTACGTCCTGCTATGCAATCAGGACATCGAACTCGAGGCGTTCGCCGTGGCGCACCTGGTCGAGTGCGCGGCGGCGCGCCCGTCGGCCGGACTCATCGGCGGTGTCGAAGTCGCCTACGCGTCGGGCGATCGTCGGGCTGCAGGCGCGCGGGGGTTCTCACGGATCACCGGTCGCCTGCGCTGGGACACCGACGAACACGTCGCCGACCCGTCCGGGCGGGTCGTCGACTTCGTCCAGGGCGCGATGGTGATGGTCGCCGTCGACGCCGTCCGGCGGGGGCTCCGGTTCGACGAGCGGCTGTTCCTCTACTACGACGAGGTGGACCTCGGACTGCAGGTGCGACACCTCGGCATGCAGGCCGTCGTGGACGACCGCGTGCTCGTCCGTCACGACAACGCCGGCAACCATCTCAGTCCCTCGTGCGGATACCTCCACCAGCGCAACCGCACGTACCTGGTGCGCAAGTACGGCACGCCGCTCACGGTCGTGGCCCACGTGGTCGTGGTCGGGGGTCTCGAACTGCCCATCAAGACGGTCGTGCGCGGGCTGCAGGGACACGGGCGCTTCGCGGCCGCCTGCTGGCACGGGTTCCTCGACGGGTTGCGGTCGGTGATGGGCGACGGCCACGTGGCCCGGTGGCGCCCCGCGCGCTGAGGTACACTAGGCCGATCGGCGGCCTGGCTTTCGCCTTGGCAGGCGACGTGTCCCTGTCAGGGGCCCGCCGGATCCGCCCCAAGAACACGCATGGCCAAGACCGCACTCATCACGGGAATCACCGGACAGGACGGGTCGTACCTCGCCGAGTTCCTCCTCGACAAGGGCTATCGGGTCGTCGGTGTCGTGCGCCGGTCGTCGGCGCCGAACCTGTGGCGCATCGAGCACCTGCTCGATCGCATCGACCTGCGTCCGGCCGACCTGCTCGATCAGTTGTCGATCGTGCGGCTCATCGACGAGGTGAAGCCCGACGAGCTGTACAACCTCGCGGCGATGTCGTTCGTGCCCGCGTCCTGGGACACGCCCCTGCTCACCGGCGAGTTCAACAGCCAGGGCGTGACCCGCGTGCTCGAGGCCATTCGCCAGGTGAAGCCCGACACGCGGTTCTACCAGGCGAGCTCGAGCGAGATGTACGGCAAGGTGCGCGCCGTGCCGCAGAGCGAGGACACGCCGTTCCACCCGCGCTCGCCGTATGGCGTGTCGAAGGTGTTCGGTCACTACATCACGGTCAACTACCGTGAGAGCTACGGGATGTTCGCCTGCTCGGGCATCCTCTTCAACCACGAGTCGCCACGCCGGGGCCTCGAGTTCGTCACGCGCAAGGTCAGCGACGGCGTGGCGCGGATCAAGCTCGGCCTGGCCGACAGCCTGCCGCTCGGCAACCTCGACGCGCGCCGCGACTGGGGCTTCGCGGGTGACTACGTGCGCGCGATGTGGCTGATGCTGCAGCAACCCAGTCCCGACGACTTCGTCGTGGCCACCGGCGAGACGCACCCCGTGCGCGAACTCGTCGAGATCGCCTTCAGCCACGTGGGACTCGACTGGGAGAAGTACGTGAAGGTCGATCCGCGCTTCCTGCGTCCGGCCGAAGTGGACCTGCTGATCGGCGATCCCACCAAGGCCCGCACGCAGCTCGGCTGGAAGCAGGAGGTCGACTTCCCCGGGCTCGTGAAGATGATGGTGGACGCCGACGTCGCCCGCCTCGAGAAGGCGGCCGTGCCGGCCCAGCCGCTGGCGTGATGCCGCGGGCGCGTGAGCGCCCGCTCCCTTTTCGTGATTCGCGTCGTCCGCATCATCGCGCGCCTGAACGTCGGCGGTCCGGCCATCCACGCGACCCTCCTCGCGGATCGGCTCGACCCCGCCAGGTTCCGCACCACGCTCGTGACCGGCGCCGAGGCGGCGTCGGAGGGCAATTACCTGTCGCTCCACGGCGGCGGGCCGCGCGACCTCGTGCAGATTCCGGAACTCGGCCGCGAGATCAGCGGCGCGCGCGACCTCGGCAGCCTCCGCGCCCTCATGGGCGTGATTCGGCGCGAGCGCCCCCACGTGGTCCACACTCACGCGGCCAAGGCCGGAGCGCTCGGTCGCGTGGCTGCCGCGCTGTGCCGTGTGCCGGTGGTGGTGCACACCTACCATGGGCACGTGCTGCGCGGGTACTTCTCGCCGCGCAAGGAACAGGTCTACCGGGGCATCGAGCGGGCGCTGGCGCGGGTCACCGACGAACTGATCGCCGTCACCCCCCGTGTTCGCCAGGAGCTGCTCGACATGGGCATCGGGCGCCCCGACCGCTTCAGCGTGGTGCCGCTCGGGTTCGATCTCGAGCGCTTCGCCGACGCTGCGGCACATCGCGGCGAACTGCGGTCGGAACTGGGCGTGCCCGCCGAAGCGCCGATGGTCGGCATCGTCGCGCGCCTGGTCCCGATCAAGGCGCACGAAGTCTTCTTCGCGGCCGCGCGCCGGCTCCATGCGGCCCGGCCCGACATGCGGTTCGTGGTAGTGGGCGACGGCGAGCGTCGCGCGGAACTCGAGCAACTCGTGACGACGAGCGGCCTGCAGGGCGTGACGCACATGCTCGGCTGGCGCGCCGATCTCGCGCGCATCTACGCCGATCTCGACGTCGTGGCGCTCACCTCCCGCAACGAGGGCTCTCCCGTGGCGCTGATCGAGGCCATGGCGTGTGGGCGCCCGGTCGTCTCCACGCGTGTGGGCGGCGTGCCCGACGTGGTCCGTGACGGGGAGACCGGCTGGCTCGTGGACATGGACGATGCCGACGCCCTTGCGGAGCGGGTGATGGACGTGCTCGACCTGCCGGACCGCGGGGCCGAAGTGGCCGCGGCCGCGCGCCGCGCCGTGCACGACACCTACGGGGCGGACCGCCTGGTCGGCGACGTCGAGGCGCTGTACGACCGGTTGCTGCGGCGAAAGGGGCTCGCATGACCTGGGTCCGGGTGTGGGGGCCAGCCCTCGTCGCCTTCGTGCTGGTGGTCCTGCTGACCCCGCTGGTCAAGCGCGTGGCCGAGCAGACGGGCCTCGTGGCCATGCCGAAGGCCGACCGGTGGCATCGCACGCGCATCCCGCTCATGGGCGGCGTCGGCATCGTGCTCGCTGCGGTCGTCGCGGTGCTGCTGGGGCAGCCGACCAGCATGCCCGTGTGGGTGCTCCTGGCCTGCGCGACGGGCCTGGCCGTCGTCGGCTTCATCGACGACGTGCGGGTGCTGCGGCCGCAGACCAAGCTGTTCCTGCAGATATTCGCGGCAGCCGTGATGACGGTGGTGGGCCTGCAGTTCCAGTTCACCGGCGTGGTCGTGATCGACATGCTCATCACGCTCGTGTGGCTGGTGGGCATCACCAACGCGCTCAACCTGCTCGACAACATGGACGGCCTGGCCGCCGGCATCGCCGCGATCGTCGCGGCGTTCCGCCTGACGTTCTTCCTGGCCGACGGGCAGATGGAAGGCGCCATGCTGGCGGGCGTGATCCTGGGCGCGTGCCTGGGCTTCCTCGTCTTCAACTTCAACCCCGCGTCCATCTTCATGGGCGACACGGGCAGCCTGTTCCTCGGGTTCATGGTGGGCGGGCTCAGCCTGGTCGGCGGCTGGCCGTACGCGCGCGGCACGGCGCTCGTGCTCGTCCTGCCCGTGCTGGTCGTGCTCGTGCCGATCTTCGACACGACGTTCGTCACGATCGCGCGGATCCTGGCGGGCCGGCCGGTCTCGCAGGGCGGCCGCGACCACACGTCGCATCGCCTCGTAGCGCTCGGCATGAGCGAGAAACAGGCCGTGCTCACGCTCTACGGCCTGGCCACGGCGGGTGGTGCGATTGCGTGGTTGTCGTACCGCTACGGCCTGTCGTACGGTGCGGTGCTCGCGCTGCTGCTGATGCTCGGCACGGCGCTGTTCGGCATCTTCCTCGGCCGCCTGCAGGTGTACCCCGAGGGCCAGGCGCCGTCGGGCGTCGCGCTGCTGCTGGCCGATTTCACCTATCGGCGCCAGGTGGTCACCGTGGCGATCGACACGCTGCTCATCGTGGTGGCGTACTACTCGGCCTACCTGCTCCGGTTCGAGTACACGGTCGGCGCCGAGCAGGCGGTGTTCGCGCGCTCGCTGCCCATCGTCCTGCTGGCGCAGGTCACCGCGTTCCTCGTGCTCGGCACGCATCGCGGCATCTGGCGCTACACCGGCCTGTGGGATCTGATCCGCCTCGCACAGGCGTGCGCCGCCGGCACGGTGCTGTCGGTGCTCGGCGTGCTCGGCGTCTACCGCTTCGAAGGCTACTCACGTGCCGTCTTCGTGATTCACGGCGTGTTGCTGTTCGTGCTGGTGGCGGCCACGCGCATCTCGTTCCGGGCGCTCGACTCGGCGCTGCGGCGCGATCCGCCCGATGCCGAGCCCGTGCTCGTGTACGGCGCCGGCAAGGGTGGCCTGCTGGTCGTGCGTGAGCTGCGCGAGAACCCCGACATCGGGTGGCGTGTCGTCGGGTTCCTCGACGACGACTCGGGCAAGCAGGGCACGCGCGTCGATGGGGTACGTGTGCTCGGCGGACTCGAGAGCCTCGCCGAGGCGCTGCAGAGCACCCGGGCGTCGCGCGTGATCCTGTCGACACCGAAGGTGTCGCCGGAGCGGCGCGACGAGCTCGCCGCGACCTGCGAGGCCCTCGACGTCGCCGTGGTGCAGGCGCACCTCCGGTTCTACCCGCTTGCCTGACGCGTCAGGCCCGTGGCTTCACCCCGACGGCGCACCAGAACGGCATGGTGTCGCTGAATCGCACGTCCACGAGCCCCGCGTCGGCCAGCATGGCCGCAATCTGCGTGCGCGTGAAGCGCTGCTCGAGCCTGGTCCCGAAGCGGTCGAGCGCGTCGGTGCGCATCGTGTAGAAGCTGCGATCGGCGTAGTAGTGCAGCGGCCAGTTCGACGAGTCGAGCCCGGCCCGGTCGCCCAGGCGGGCCGCCCGCGCGAGCGGCCAGTACACCCCGGCCGCGAGGACCTGGCTGGCGGCGTAGCGCAGCGGCATCGGCAGCCTCGATATGCCGCGCCGCAGGACGTCGCTGGTCTTCCAGACCGTCCGGAACCACGCGGGCCGATTGTCGAAGGCGTAGTACAGGTACACGAGGAATGGCGCCCCTGGCCTGAGGCAGCGGACGCACTCCCGGATCGCCCCGGCGGTGTCCGGCACGTGGTGCAGCACTCCGAGCGAGTACCCGAAGTCGAGGCTCTCGCTCTCGAAGGGCAGCGCCCCGGCGGACGCGAGGTGGAATTCGCAGTTCGACTGCGTACGCAGTGCGCGTCGAGCCACGCCAAGGGCGTCGGGGCTCGCATCGACCAGATGGAGTCGGCCGACCCGCGGAGCCACGCCACGCGCCCACCGTCCGCTCCCGCAGCCGACGTCCATCCCGACGGCGCTCTCAGGCAGGCGGTCCCACGGAAAGATGCCGAAGTACTGCGCGAACAGTTCGTCGTACTCGACCGCGGTGAGCGCGGTCTGGTCGAAGCGCGACCATTCGTCGCCGAACCCGTGCACGGTGGCAGCGTCGACGTTCGGGCGTGGATGTGACTCGTCTTTCACGGGTGTGCGGTGGCGGGCGCTCGCGATTGTATGTCACGTGCTGCCCCGCAGGGCGACGCGCGCAGGCGATCCGGGTTGCTGGCGATCCGCCGGACGCGCGAGAATCGCGACCTGTGCCTCGACGCGATGATGGCTGATCTGGCGGACGCTGAGGGCCGATCCGGCCCGCCGGCTCGCCTCGACCGGCCGCGCCGGTACCCGTGGGGGCGCGCGTGCATGGGCCTCGCACTGGCTGCCTGGGCCTGGGCTGCCGTGGCGCGACCCTGGGGTGCTGCCACCTGGCTCGGCCTGGCTGCGGCCTCGGTCGGCTGGATGTTCGTGGCATCGCCCGCACAGCCCGCCGCCTCGCGCGCCCGTCACGTCGCATGGCTGGCGGTGGTGCCTGCGCTGGCGTGGACCGCGATGATCGTGCTGTTCTGGCCGGGCATCCTCAGCCCCGACTCGATCGATCAACTGCTGCAGGCGCAGGCACGGGACTTCACCGAATGGCAACCCGTCGGCCACACGCTGATGCTGGTGCCCTCCGAGTGGCTGTTCCTGCCACCGGCCGTGTTCCTGATGGCGCAGGTGGCCGTCGCGGCGGGGGTCGTCGCCGTCGCCTTCGGTCAGCAGGCGCGGGCCGGCATCCCGAGGTGGGGCCTCGTGATCAGTGCCCTCGCCCTGGCGGTGTCGCCGCCACTGCTGTTCATGTTCGCGACGCTCTGGCGCGACGTGACGTACGGCGTGTGCCTGGTCGGGGCCGGCGTGTGTCTCGTGGCGTCGCCCGAGCAGCGCTGGCGACTGCCTGCGCTGGGGCTCCTGCTGTTCGGTGCGATGCTGGCCCGCCTCAACGGCCCGCTCGTCGTCGGCCTCTGCCTCGGGCTTGCCGCGGTGACGGGCGTCCTGCGACTGCGGCAGGTCGTCGCGCTCGGTGCGGCCGTCTATGCCGCGCTGTTCGTGCTGAAGGGACCCGTCTACACCGCCTGGGGCGTCGACCGGAAGGCACCCGACTTCGTCGTCGCCGCCCACCAGATCGCCGCCCACCTCGACGCGGGGACCCCCCTGCAACGCCAGGAGGTGGCAATGCTCGACCGGATCTCGGCGGTACAGGGCGGCTGGCGCTACACGTGCTGGTCGGCGTTTCCGACCGCGCTGGTTCCCGCGTTCGATCTGGAGGAGGCCCGTGGGCATCGGCGTGAGTTGATGCGGCTCGCGTTGGTCCTGGCGTGGCGCGACCCGGCAGTCACCACGCGGCACGTGGCCTGCCTGTCGCGGATCGCCTGGGCGTTCGAGTACACCGACGCCTGGCTCTACCGCACGGAGGCCCGACTCACGCCGCACGGGCTGCACTACGTGGTGGACAACCGCGTGCTGGGCGTCACCGAGCAGTCTCCGCGCCCGGAACTGGCCCGGCGGGTCGTGCGAGCACAGGCGTCGCAGCCCACGTTCGTGTGGGCTCCCGGCACCTACCTGTTCCTCATCGCCTTCGCGCTGGCACCGGTGGTGGGGCGTGTCGGGTTGCCGTGGCGGCATCTCGCGTGGAGTCTGCCGCTCCTGGCGCACGCGGTGACCCTCGCCATCCTCAACATCGCCTTCGAAAGCCGCTACGGTGTTCCGGTCATGTTCGGCGCGCTGCTCTGGGCGCCTGGCCTGATCGCCCTGGCGGTGGACACGCGGTTCGCCCTCGTCGGCGGCCGGATCCGCGGGCAGTCGTGAGAATCACGCCCCCGGACGCACGGCGCCTGCTCACCAACTCCGGCATCGCACTGGCGGGCCGGGTGGCCGGCATCCTCCTGTCGCTCGGCCTGGCGATCGGTCTCTATCGCCTCCTTGGCCCCGACGCGTACGGTGCGTGGTCGCTGCTGGCGGCCGTCCTCACCTCGACGGCCGTGCTCGACCTCGGCCTGGCTGGCGCCGTCGAGCGCGAAGTGGCCGCGTCGATGGCCGTGGGGGCCCCGACGCGCGCGGCGGCTGCCGTGACGAGTGCCCTGGGCATCGTGGCGGTGGTCTCGCTCGTGGCCGAACTCCTCGTCCTCGCGTGGCCGGTCGCACCGGCGGGTGCGTTCGGGGCCGCCGTCTGGGAGGGAGTCCGCGTGCTGCCCGTCGCCTTCGGGATCGGTCTCGCGGCGCTCGTCGCCGGTGCCGGACTCACGGGGGTCGAGCGCTTCGCCGCCCACCATGTGTGGAGGACGGGAGGGCTCGCCGTCGGGACGGCCCTGACCCTCGCGTTGGCCGCGTCGGGCGTCCAGCGCCTCGACGGTCTCGTGCTCGCGTATGCCTCCGGCACCGCGCTGGCGGGGGTGGGCTCGGTCGTGGCGCTCCATCGCACCTGGCCGTCCTGGCGTGCGTGGCGCGGCTTCGACGCCGCCCCGTTTGCCGACATCCTCCATCTCGGGCTCGCGCTGCAGGCGGCCAGCGTCGGGCCGTTGCTGGCCGACTTCGCGCTGCGCTGGATGCTCGGGACGCGCTTCGGGGCCGCGGCGGCCGGCGTGTACGACCTGGCCGGCCGTGCCGCCATCGTCCCGCGCAGCCTTGGAGGCGCGCTCCTGTCGGCGGTCGTGCCTGTGTCGGTCCGGCTGTACCAGACCTCGCGCGACGAGTTCGCGGCCTTGCACGATCGAGTGAGCGCGGCCGCGGCCGCCGTGATGCTCCCGGCCACGCTGGCGGCGATGCTCGTGACACCGTTGGTGGCGGCCTGGCTGGTGACACCCGAGGCACGGCCGGTGTTTGCCTGGACCATGGCGGGACTGCTCGCCTGCCACGGGCTGGTCACGCTCTGGGTACCCCGTCTGTTGATGGCGCGCGGAGCCCGCCTCGTCTGGCCCGAGGCGCTCGGGGCGACCCTGGCGGCGGTCGCCGCGCTCGCGCTGGCCGCGGTGGCGCCGTCCATGCCCGTGGCCGCCGTCGGGTTCTGGCTGGCCCATCTGGTTGGGCTCGCCCTTGCGGGCGCAGTGGTGGCTCGGCGGCTGGGGTTGCATGCGCTCCCGATGGCCTGGCGCCGCGGCAGCTCGGCCCTGCGGCGAGGCCGCACACGCTCGTCGCCGACCCTGTAGAATCTCGACGCGTGTCGTACTCCGCGAACATCAGGCGCCCCGAGGTCCGTCCATGATCGGCGCCAGTCCCGTGCTCGCCTGCGTGCTGATCCTGGTCGCGCTCGCGGCGGTACCTGTCGCCCGGCGGTTCACTGGCGACTATTTCCCGCCCGGGGCGCTCCTCGTGGGCAGCTGGGCCGGAACGCTGGGGCTGTACTTCTTCCACGTGATTCCGTACCCGTCGATGCGCGTCGTGGCGCTGCTCTTCGTGGTGGCGGCGGTTGCCACGTTCGTGGCCGGGGGGTGGGTCGGGCAGCGGTTGGCCGATCGAGGTCCGGCGCCGGCGCCGACACCGCCGGAGGCTGCCCATGCCGCTCGCGTTGCCTTACGCGTGGTCGCGGTCGGCGGTCTGCTGGGCACGGCCTGGTACGTCTACTTCGTGGCCACGATTCTCGGTGCCGACGCGTTCGTCGACAGCCCGATGCGCATTCGCCTGGCGCTCGGCGACTACACGATCCCTTCCCGGTTCCTGTTCCTGCAACTGCTGTGCGTCGCCGCGCCGCTGCTCGGCCTGGCGCTGCACCTCACCCGCACGCGCCTGCGACCGATCGACTGGCTGCTGGTCGTCGCCTGCGTGCTCGCGACCTGGATCACCACGGACCGGACGCAGTTCTTCATCGTCACGCTCACGTCCTACTTCATGGTCGTGCTGGCGGGTGGACGTCGCCTCGGGTACGTCCGCCTCGTGGCGGTCAGTGTGGTCGCCGTAGCCGTACTCGGCGCCTCGTTCCTGCTGATTGGCGCGTGGCTCGGCAAGACTCCGTCGAACCTTGGCGTGCAGGTGCAGTTGCCGGCTCGACCGCCGGAGACGGCGTCCTCATCGGCGCCCGCGCGTCCCCGGCTTCCTGGGGCGCTGCCCCCCGCCGACGCCCGCACGCCCACATCGACGTCTGACCCGGCGGGTACGTCGGCATCGTCCGACCAGGCCCCGGGTGCCGTGCGCGGGCTCGCCCTGCGTGTGCTGCAGCGGACGTCCACGATCTATCTCTATGCGACGGGGTCGTATGCGGCGCTGGACACCCTGCTGCAGACCGATCCACCGAGGACGCACGGCCTGCACACGTTCTACCCCATCGCGCGGCTCCTGCAGCGCGCCGGCGTCATCGACGCGGAGTTGCCGTCCGACATCGCGCCGTTCGTCCCCCTCCGGCTCACCAGTGGACCCGACATCGAGTTCAACGGCTACACCCTGCTCTATTACCCGTTGAGCGATTTCGGCCGCCTCGGCGCCTACCTCTACATGGGCGCGCTCGGCCTGCTCTGCGGATGGGTCTACGGGCGCTACCGCCGCGGTCGCGACTCGGCCTGGCTGCTGCTCACCATGGGCCACCTGTCGATGGCGCTCGTCCTCAGCGTCTTCGTCAACAAGTTCAACAACACGGCGTCCTGGTACATCTACTTCTGGTCGTGTGCGCCGTTGCTGGCCGGTTCCGTCCTGCATCGGCGCTAGGACCGGCCCGACGGGACGTGGTGCCTGTCTTCACGGCAAGGGCGCGACGCGCCCGTCACGGTACAGCCGCAGTCGCTGTCCCGGTTCCACGGTGAACGTCCGTTCGCCCGAGTCGAATCGCACGCGCACGACGTGCGGCACGGCACGCGGCAGGCCCACCAGCAGCGTGTACTGGTTCTGCGAGAGCAGGCCGCTGCCGCCATCGACCACGCGCGTCATCACCAGACCGGGCTCGTCCACGGGCGAGAGCCGGACCACCCGCCCGAACTGGTTGCGCCGGCCGTCGTCGTCGACGATCTCCAGCTCGACGTGCGTCCCCGTCGTCGGCGTGGTGTTCAGCGCCCACGCCAGTGTCACGCCGCTGACCCGGCGCACCAGGTCGATGCGTCCATCGCGGTCGAAGTCGCCGAACGCGGTCGCGTCGTTGCCGAAGTTGGTGATCGTCGACCAGGGGTTCTCGACGAACCGGGTGCCCACGTTGCGGAGGATTGGCGACTCCCGCGTCCATCCACCCGACAGGACGATGTCCTCCCGCCCGTCGTTGTCGAGGTCGTAGATGTTCAGGCCATAGCTGTTGATCGGCCAGTCGCGGTGCGGCAGCACGTCGGCCAGCGTGAACGTCGCGCCATCGGACTGGTAGAGCAGCGGGCCCGCCCAGGGGTTGTGCATGAGGAGATCGAGGTGCCCGTCGTTGTTCCAGTCGAGGAACTTGAGGCCCTCGTCGAACCGCGCGGGCAGGCCGAGGGCCTCGCGGCGGTCGATGAACGTGAGGTTGCCCTGGTTGAAGAAGAAGGCGCTCGCCACGTAGAGATCCAGCCATCCGTCGCCGTCGAAGTCCACGGCCTGCGCGCCCTCGACCTTGATCGACTCCGGCCAATTGCGCATCGCCACACCCGCGGCGTCGGCCCGATCGGTGAACTTGCCGTGGCCGTCGTTGACCAGCAGGTAGTTCTGTTCGGTCGGGTCGTTGTGCGTGTAGTGCGGCACGAACACGTCCAGGTCGCCGTCGTTGTCGAAGTCGGCCACGACGAGACTCTCGCCGAAGCCCGTCACGCGCAGCGCATCGAAATCCGGATCGGCGGCAAAGGTGCCGTCACCGCGGTTCACGTAGAGGCGGGCGTAGAAGCGCGAGCCGTCGGTGGAGTAGACGTTGGTCACCAGATCGGGCAGTCCGTCACCCGTGAGATCGGCGACACGCGTGTCGCGGATGGCTCCGCCCGCAATGGCCTCGAGGTAGCCGCCGAGGCCCGCGGCCTCGAGATCGACAGGCACCAGCGCCCCGGTGCCCGTGTTGCGGAACCCCGCGACGTCGAGCCAGCCGTCGCCGTCGATGTCCCAGACGGCGGGGAACATCGGCAGGCCGACCTCGACCGGCTGCGTGAACGTCACCGGCGCAAGCCCGCGACGCAGACGCGCATCGCCCAGCCCCGCCGACGTGTCGGCGCCCACGCGGTCGGCCATCGTCCAGTCGGGACCCCAGGTGGCCGGCGCATCGCACGGCCGCACGTCGAGGGGCGCGCGGCAGATCGTGACCTCTCCGGAGGCTGGATCCTGGAGCACCACGTCCGTCAGGCCGTCCCCGTCCATGTCGGCGGCGGCCACGTCGCGGCCGGCCGGCCACGCCCCGCCGAACGTCGTGGACTCGCCGGCGCCCCGAGCCTGACTCGTCAGCCACCACTCACCCGTCGACGGCCGGTACACGAGCAGGTCTGTGCGGTGGTCGCCCGTGAACTCGCCAACGGCCGACACACCGTTGGCCGGGTGCTGCGCGGCCTGCCACGCCATGGCGGTGACACCCGAGTGGAGTCGCGCCGACTGCCCGGTGGCGGGCGCGTAAGCCAGCAGGTCGGTCAGGTCGTCGTCATCCAGCCGTGCGCGATGGAGCGTCCAGCCCATGCCCCACCAGCCGCTGTCCAGCTCGACATAGCCTCCCTCGGGCTCGCCCCGGTGCCGGTAGCGCGTGAACGCGCCCGACGGCGGATGGTAGACGACCACGTCGGGCAACCCGTCGGCATCGACGTGCAGCGGGAGGACCTGGGCGCCGAGCGCCCATCGGAGCGTGGCCGAGTTGCCGCGGTACGAGAAACCGCCCGTGCCGTCCGACAGCACCTGCACCCAGACCCCATTGCGGGCGTTGTAGAGCAGGAAGTCGTCCACGCCGTCGGCGTCCAGGTCCACAGCCGTCACGTGCCAGCCCGGTGCCCAGGCGAACGGCATCTGCTCCCTGACCCAGCTCCCGTGGCGCCGCCGGGCAATCTGGACGGCACCCGTCTCGGGCGAGTAGAGCAGGGCGTCGGTTTCCCCGTCGCGGTCGAGTCGTGCGGGCACCACCACCCAGCCCGGCTCCCATGTGGTGTGTTCGAGGGCGATGGCCCCGCTGGTCGGCGTGAGCCGCGCGATCGCGGTGGTGCCGGATTGCGCGTCGTGCAACAGCAGCCCAGACGAGGTCTCCGGCCCGAACTGCAGCGCCGTTCCCGGCGTGGTGTCCCGCGACCACACCGGTGGACCCGAGAGGCGAAGGCTGATCGTCCGGATTGGCCCACCGCTCGTCGTGGCGAACTCCAGCGCGAGCGGAACGCCGACCGACAGGGCGCTGCACGGCAGGGTCCCGAGCAGGGGAGCCAGGCACCGCTGCATCTGACCCGTCGCAGGATGGACGAGGAGGACGTCGGAACCCGCGTCGCCATCGAGATCGATCACGAAGGGTTCGAACCCCTGCGCCCACGACCCGGCGGTCTCCGTGGGTTCGGTCTCCGGTTCCGCGGGGGCAGGCGCCATGCGCCACGTGCCGGTGACCGGATAGCTGAGCAGGACATCCGTGCGGTGGTCGCCCGTGAACTCGCCAGTGCGGAGAATCGCGCCGGGTACCGTCCAGCCGGACGACACCGGCGCAAACGCCGCGCCCGGCTCGCCAAGCAGTCGCAGCCACCGGCCGGTCGGCGGGGCATACCCCACGAGGTCCGTGACCGCATCGTCGTTCAGGCGCGCCGGCCAGAGCCGAAGTCCCGGTTCGATCATTTCCTGCCCGGCAGCGGTGAACCCCGGTGCCGGGGTGCTTCGTGCGAGCAGGCGGGTCAGTCGGCCGATGGCCGGCTCGTGCACCACGACATCCAGCCGGCCGTCTTCGTCGAGATGCACCGGCAGGACGTCGGCGTCGAGGGGCCAGAGCTCTGGACCGCCGTGGTAGGCGAATCCACCCGACCCGTCGGAGACGGCCACGACGTGTACGCCATTGCGCGGGTTGTAGAGCAGCAGGTCGTCGAGGCCGTCACCCGAGAAGTCTGCGGCCGTGACCAGCCAGCCTGGCGCCCATGCGTACGGCGCCGACTGACGCACCCACCCGCCCGCGCGACGCCACGCCAGCTTCACGGCCCCGGTCGCCGGGTTGTAGAGCACGGCATCGGTGAGCCCGTCGCCGTCGAGTCGTGCGGGCGTGACGATCCAGCCAGACTCCCAGGCATCGGCCTCCAGGCGCAGGCCGCCGGCGTGGCCCGGATCGACGAGCACCGTCCGCTGGCTGCCGTTGGCCGGTGAGTAGGCAATCACGGTGGCACGGCCGGATCCGTCCGGCGCGAGCGGTCGTCCGCCGAGAGTATCGGGCGCCCACTCGGCCGGCCCGGACGGGATGGGAGACACGCGACTGGGCATCCCCGACGCGCTGAGCCGATCGAGGCCCGCAGGCAGCGCCGACAGCAGCGGCTTGCAGGAGGTGGTCCCGCCGAGGGGCGCGAGGCATCGGCGGACCTGGCCCGTCGTCCGGTCGTGCAGGAGCACGTCGGACCTCGCGTCGCCGTCGAGATCGATGACGATGGCGTCGAAGCCAGGCCACCATGTGCCGGTCGTCTCGGCCGGCGCCGTCGTGGGATCGGCCGGCGCCACGGCCATCCGCCAGGCGCCCGTACCCGGATGGACGAAGAGCACGTCGGTCAACCGGTCGCCCGTGAAGTCGCCGGTCGAGAGCACGGCCCCGGGAACGGTCCAGCCGCCTGCCACGGCCAGCGGCGCGGCCTCGGAACGGCCAAGGAGACGCAGCCACTGTCCCGTCAGCGGAGCGTAGGCCACCAGGTCCGTCAGGTCGTCGTCGTCCAGCCGCGCCGGCCACAGGAACGCGTTCCTCACGCCGAGATCGTGCTCGCCGAGTGCCGTGAACCCGACCGACGGGCTCACACGCCCGCTCAGGCGAGCCAGGCGTCCCGTGGCGGGCACGTGCACGATCACGTCGAGCCGGCCATCGTCGTCCAGGTGGACCGGCAGCACGTTGGCATCGAGGGGCCAGCGCTGTGCGTCGCCGTGGTACGTGAACGCTCCGGCGCCATCGGCCAGGGCCAGCACCCAGACGCCGTTGCGCGGGTTGTAGAGGAGGATGTCGTCCAGGCCGTCGGCCGAGAAGTCGGCGGCCACCAGACGCCAGCCGGGCGCCCACACGTACGGCATCGGCTGCCGGACCCAGCTGCCGCCGCGGCGCCACGCCACCTGCACGGCGCCGGTGTCGGGGTGATAGAGGAGCGCGTCCGTGAGGGCATCACGGTCGAGGCGCGCGGGCACGATCATCCACCCCGGTTCCCACGCCTCTCCCTCGATGTCGAGACCATCGACGAGGTCTCCGTCGACCGACGCGACGACCTGGATCCCCGTGGTGGCGTCGTACAGGACCAGACCCGGGGACCCGTCTCCCGCGAGTGTCAGTGGCGTCCCGCCGAGGACCCCCGGCGCGCCCGTCACGGCGGGGAGGGGCGCTGGTCTCGTCAGTGGCGCGCCGTGGACGCTGGCGATGAGCCAGCCACTGCTCCAGAACGGCAGCGCCGCACACGGACGCTGATCGAGTGGCGAGGCACACGCATCGACCTGGCCGTTGCGCTCGGCATACAGCAGCACGTCCGACAGCGTGTCGCCGTCGAGGTCCAGGACGACTGGCACGCGGGCCGGGCGCCACTGGCCGGTCACCGCCACCGTTGCCCGGGGGTCTTCGCTGGCCAGCTCGGCTCGCCAGGCCCCCGATGCGGGGTAGTACACCAGCAGATCCGACCGGTGATCGCCCGTGAACTCGCCGACGACGGCATGCCCGCCGGGTGCCCACCATCCACGCGCCACCGGAACGGGGGCCGTGTCGGTCCGCGACGCCAGCCGGACCCAGCGACCGGTCTGGCGGGCGTAGACGAGCAGATCCGTGAGTCCGTCGTCGTCTAGCCTGGCGGGCAGGAGCACCCATTCGCGTTCCCACCGGCCCTGGTCGAGCGGTTCGAGGCCCGGTTCGGGGAGTCCACGCGAACGGAGGCGGAGATACTCGCCCGTGGCCGGGGCGTACACGAGCACGTCAGGACGCGCATCCGCGTCGTGATGCACGAACAGCACCTGTGCCGCGAGTGGCCAGCGTGTCGCGCTGGTGCCCGAGTGATAGGTGAACTGCCCACCGCCGCGGGCCACCACCAGCACCCACACACCGTTGCGCGGGTTGTACAGCAGGAAGTCGTCCAGGCCGTCGAGCGTCACGTCGGCCGCCTGGATCGTCCAGCCCGGAGCCCACTGGATACCGAGTGGGATGCGATGCCAGTCCGCGCCGCGGCGCCACGCGCCTTCCACCTGCCCCGTCGCGGGGTGATAGAGGAGCGCATCGGTGAGGGCATCGCCGTCGAGCCGGGCCGGGACCACGGACCAGCCCTCGCCCCACGCCGATTCCGACACGTCGACGTCGAGTGTGCCCGCCGGACTGGTGGCCGCGGCCATCAGACCCGACACGGGGTCGTACAGCAAGGCCGACGCGCCTGTCTCGCCCGACAGCCGTATCGGTCGCCCCGGCAGCGTGTCGGGCGCCCACGTCACGTCGGTCGCGGGGAGGGGACCGATCGTCTGGCCCACCCGCGTCGCCGCGTGGGCGGCGTCGGGCCACGAACCGAGGGGCGTGCACGGCGACTCACCGAGTGGAGCCCGGCAGCCGAGGACGTCTCCGCCGTGGGCCGGGGTGAGCAGGAGGTCGGTTCCTCCAGTCCCGTCGAGATCCACCGGCGCTGGTACATGGCCGGCGGGCCAGACGCCCGTACGCTCGGTCCCGGCCGATGTCGCCACGGCCGGCGAGTGCCGGAGCGTCCACGCACCCGCCCCGGCGATGGTCAGCAGGTCCGAGAGGCCGTCGCCATCGAAGTCCGCCACGACGGCTTGTGCGCCCGGTGACGTCCAACCGGATGCGACAGGCAATGGCACGCCACCGCCCTGGGTGGCGAGGCGGATCCATCGCCCACTCGGGGGTGAATAGACCAGGAGGTCCGAGTCGCCATCCCCGTCCAGCGTTGCCTCGTGCAGGAACCAGCCGGGCTCCCACGACCCTCCATCGACGCGCGCGAGGGTGCCTGGAGTCTCGAGAAAGCGATGGCGTGTCCACGCGCCGCTGGCGGGCTGATAGAGCAGCAGGGCCGGCCTCGGCTCTCCGGCCAGTCGAATGGGGAGGACCTGCGCGCCGAGGGGAAAGGGCTCGGACGCCGGGTTCGATCGATAGGCGAAGCCGCCGGCGCCGTCACTGACGGCCGCGACGAGGACGCCGTTGAGCGGGTTGTAGAGGATGAAGTCGTCCAGGCCGTCGGCGTCGACGTCAACCACCGTCACGTGCCACCCCGGCGCCCATGCGTACGGCAGCGCCCGGCGAATCCAGCCCGTCGGCGTCTGCCAGGCGATCTGCACTTCCCCGGAGGCCTGGTGATAGAGCAGCGCGTCCGTGAGCCCGTCGCGATCGAGTCGGGCGGGAGTCACCGACCAGCCCGGTTCCCACGCAGGGCTCGTGGTCAGGTGGAGGCTGGAAGTCGTCGGGTCGATCCAGCCCGTGGCGTGGCTACCCGTGGTCGGGGCGTACGCGACGAGGCCCGGGACCTCCTGGACCGACGTGCGGAGGGGAGCCTGCGCGTCGGCCAGGGTCGCCCACCCGAGGGCGACGCCCATCGCCAGCCATCCCGCCGGTATGATCGGCCGCGCATGTCGTCGTCTGCCGCGCGTCCCTTGCGGGTCCTTTGCGTTGTCTTGGCTCCCGAACCCGTTCCCGGGCCGCGTTATCGGGTCCTCCAGTACCTCCCCTCGCTCGAACACGCCGGCCTGCGGTGCAAGGTCCTCGCCATCCAGTCGGCCGTCACCGCGCGTCGTTCGGTGGCCAGCAGTCGGGGGCCGTCGTGGCTTCGGCTCTGGCACTGGGCCCGGATCGCCATCGAGACGCACCTCGGGTGCGCGCGACTCCTGCTGAACCTGTGGCGATATGACCGGGCCCTGATTTACCGCGTCGCCCTGCCCGCCTGGGCGGCCCTGGCGTTGCGGCCCTGCCACGACCGGCTGATCTACGACTTCGACGATGCCCTCGACGCCGGGGAGGGAACCACGCTCATCGACCGCTGGCGACGACGTCACCTCGCATCGACGCTGCGTCGCGCAGTCGTCACTTGTGCGGCCGTCGTCACGTCAAATCGTCGGAATGCCGACACCGTGCGAGGTCTTGGGGGCGTGCCCGTCGTCATTCCCACCAGCATCGTGCTGGCCCGATACCCCGAACGACCTCCTCACCAGGCGGGCCCGGTCGTCCTCGGCTGGATGGGCACGCCGTCGACCGCCAGCTACCTGGTCGACGTGGAGGAGGCGCTTGCCGAGGTGCTGACCCAGCGGCCGGGAGCTGTCGTGCGACTCGTGGGAAGCGGAGGTAACCCCTTCCGTTCGATTCAGCCCGAGGTCCTGGCGTGGTCGGCCGACAACGAGGTCGCGCAGCTGCTGTCGTTCGACATCGGCCTGATGCCCATGCCCGACACGTCGTGGACACGGGGCAAGGCCGCACTCAAGGCGCTCCAGTACGGGGCGGCCTCGGCCCCCACGGTCGCGTCGTGGACGGCCACCAACGAGGAGATCCTCGCGGCGGGCGGCGGCGTGCGCCTGTGCCGGAATCACCAGGAGTGGGTGAACGCCCTGCTCGCCCTGATCGACGACCCGGTCGCACGAACCGAGATGGGGCGCCGCGCGCGGGCCCACGTGCATCAGCACTACTCCGTCGAGGTGAATGGTGCGCGGCTGGCGGCCGTGATTCGGTCACCGACGGCGGTGCGGACCTGACGCGCCCTCCCGCCCGCGCCTTCTCCCGGCCGTATCCGTTGCGATAGCGTGTACGCCGTGTGCGGAATCACGGGGTTCTGGGACGGCGGGGCGGCGACGCATGAGGATGTCGAGGCGCGTGTCTCGGCGATGGCCGACACCCTCGTCCACCGGGGGCCGGACGACGCCGGCGCGTGGTGGGACGGCGCGGGCGGCCCCGCGTTCGGCTTCAGGCGGCTCGCCATCCTCGACCTCTCCCCGGCCGGGCATCAGCCGATGTCGTCGCGCTCGGGCCGCTACACGGTCGTCTTCAACGGCGAGATCTACAACTACCGCGACCTCAGGGGTGAGCTGCAGCGGGGCGGCTGCGTCTTCCGGGGTGGGTCGGACACAGAGGTCGTGCTCGCCGCGGCCGAGCAATGGGGTGTGGAGGGGCTGTGGGCCCGCCTGTGGGGGATGTTCGCCATCGCCCTGTGGGACGCGCACGAGCGCCGGCTCCACCTCGTCCGCGATCGCTTCGGCAAGAAGCCGCTCTACGTCGGCTGCTGCGGCGGCGTACTCCTGTTCGGTTCCGAACTGAAGGCGCTGCGCGCGCACCCCGCCTGGTCGGCCTCGATCGACCGCGACGCGCTGGCGGCCTATTTCCGGTACGGCTACGTGCCCGGCGACCGTTCGATCCACGGAGGCATCACCAAGGTGCCTCCCGGGGCCAGCCTCGAGTTCCGGGCGCCGGATCATCCACCCGTCACCCACCGCTACTGGAGCGCGATCGACGTCGCGCGTGAGGGCATCGACGCGCGGCCGGCGACCGTGGACACGGGCGAAGCCGAACGGGAACTCGAGGCCTTGCTCGGCGACGCGGTGGCGCGCCGCATGATCGCCGACGTGCCGCTCGGGGCGTTCCTCTCGGGCGGTATCGACTCCAGCCTCGTCACGGCGCTCATGACGCGCCAGGCCGCCGGGCGCGTGCGCACGTTCACGATCGGGTTCGACGAGGCGGGGTACGACGAAGCCCGCGCCGCGCGGGCCGTGGCCGACGTCCTCGGCACGGACCACACGGAGTTCCGCGTCACGCACGCGCAGGCGCGCGACGTCATTCCGCGCCTGGCCGGCCTGTACGACGAGCCCTTTGCCGATTCCTCGCAGGTGCCGTCGTTTCTCGTGGCCGAACTGGCGCGACGGCATGTCACGGTGGCGCTGTCGGGCGATGGGGGAGACGAGGTCTTCGGCGGCTACCTGCGCTATCAGTTCCTGCCCGCGACCCTGGCAAGGGCCGCCTCGCTGCCGCGCCCGGCGCGTCGCGCGGTGGCCGGCGGCATGCAGGCGCTCGCGCCTGCGACCTGGGACCGGATGTTCGCCACGGCTTCCGCCGTGCTGCCGCGCGGCGCCCGGCAGGCCCGACCTGGCGAGAAGCTGCACAAGCTGGCCAACGTGCTCGCCTCGTCGTCGGCCGACGAGGCCTACCTCCGGACCGTGTCGACCTGGGCCGACCCCCAGGCCCTGGTGATCGACGGACACGACCCGCGAGCGACGTGGGACGAGGCCGCCATGGCGCGGGCGTTTCCCGACACGCTGGATCGACTGATGGCGCTCGACACCATCACCTACCTGCCCGACGACATCCTGGTGAAGGTGGACCGCGCCACGATGGGCACGAGCCTCGAGGCTCGTGCGCCCCTGCTGGACCACCGCGTGTTCGCGTGGGCCTGGCGGCAGCCCCAGGCGCTCAAGATTGCCGAGGGCCGCGGCAAGTGGCTGTTGCGGCGTCTGCTTGCGCGGCACGTGCCGACCGATCTCTTCGAGCGCCCGAAGATGGGGTTTGCGATTCCCGTCGGCGAGTGGATGCGGGGGCCGCTGCGCCCGTGGGCCGAGGCCTTGCTCGACCCCGCGCGCCTGCGGCGAGAGGGCTACCTGCGACCGGACGTCGTCCAGGCGGTCTGGCGCGAGCACCTGGCCGGGCGGGGCACGCACGAGGCCCGCCTCTGGAGCGTGCTGATGTTCGAGGCCTGGCTGGAGGCCTGGTCGTGACGTTGCCGACGCGGCGCATCCTGCTGGTCGGGGCGGGCTACACGGCCCGCCTGGTGGCCGACGAACTCGTGCGACACGCCCGGGGCCAGGACCTGGTGGCCGTGCTCGACGACGACCCGGCGTTGGTCGGCCGGCAGCTCGGCCCGGCATCGGTCGTCGGTCCACTGGCCGCGCTCGACGAGGTCGTGCGGAGCCATGCGGTCGACGAGGTGGTCGTCGCGATTCCGAGCCTGCCCGGGGCCAGGCTGCGCGAACTCGTCGTCGCCTGTCGCCGGCTCGGCCTGCCGGTCCGCACGATGCCCGGCATCGTCGAGCTGCTCGGCCAGGCCATCACGCCGCGGCAGTTGCGTCCCGTGGAGGTGGCCGATCTGTTGCGGCGCGCCGAGGTGCGGTGCGACGAGCCGCCGCCGCCCTACCTGCGGGGCCAGCGTGTGCTCATCACCGGGGCGGGCGGGTCGATTGGACGCGAGCTCGCGCGCCAGGTCTGCCGCGCGCAGCCCGAGCGGCTCGTGCTGCTCGGACACGGCGAGAACAGCATCCACGGCGCCCACATCGAGCTGGCAGCCGATCCGGCCGCGCCGTCGCTGGTGCCGGTCATCGCCGACGTGACGGACCGGCCGTCGCTGTCGCGCGTGTTCGCCGCCCACGAGCCCACCGTCGTCTTCCACGCCGCCGCGCACAAGCACGTCCCGTTGATGGAACTGCAGCCGGCCGAGGCGGTGCGCAACAACGTGGTCGGCACGCGCAACGTCGTGCGGTGTGCGGAGGCCGCGGGGGTGGCGCGGCTGCTGTTCGTCTCGACCGACAAGGCGGTGGCGCCCGCGAGCGTGATGGGCGCGACCAAGCGGGTGGGCGAGTGGCTGGTGGCCGACGCGGCCTCGCGCACCGGACGGCCCTGGACCTCGGTGCGCTTCGGCAACGTCCTCGGCAGCCGCGGGAGCGTGGTGCCGCTGCTGGAGCAGCAGATCGCGCGGGGCGGGCCCGTCACGCTCACGCACCCCGACGTGACGCGCTTCTTCATGACGATCAGCGAGGCCGTGTACCTGATCCTGCAGGCTGGAGGCCTCGACGCCTGCGGGCAGCTCTACGTGCTCGACATGGGCACGCCCGTCCGGATCGTCGACCTGGCGGCCGACCTCGTGCAGTTGTCGGGGCGCGAACCGACGTCGGTGCCGATCGTCTACACGGGGCTGCGCCAGGGCGAGAAGCTCGCCGAGGCGCTGTGGGAGCCGGGCAGCCGCGTCGCGGCGGCCGGTCGCCGCGACGTCCTGCGTGTGGAGGAAGCGCCCGGCGCTCCGGCCGGTGAGGCACTGGCGCTGCTGGTGCATCGCCTCGCCGTGGCGGCCCGTCGTGGGGATGCGGCGGCCATCCACCGCACACTGCAGGCCGCGATGCCGACGTTCCTGTCGAGCCTGCAGGCGGCGCCGGCGGTCTGACGCCCGCAGCCGCGGGCTCCTCAGGCACGCATGAAGTCGATGACCTCACGGAGGATCTGGTCGAGGCCGACACGGGGCTCGTAGCCCACGAGCGTCCGGATCTTCGTGATGTCGGGCACGCGACGCGGCATGTCCTCGAACCCCGACTCGTAGGCCTGGTCGTAGGGGATGCGCACGATCTCGGACGCGCTGCCCGTCATGGCCTTCACCTTCTCGGCGAGCGCGTTGATCGAGATCTCCTCGCCGTTGCCGATGTTGAACACCTGCCCCACGGCTCGCGGCTCCTCGATGAGCGCGATGAGCGCGCGCACCACGTCGCCGACGTAGGTGAAGCTGCGCGACTGCGTGCCTTCGCCGTGCACCGTGATGGGCTTGCCGAGCAGCGCCTGGCGCACGAAGTTCGGGATCACCATGCCGTACTGGCCCGACTGACGGGGGCCGACGGTGTTGAAGAGCCGCACGATGATCACCGGCAGCCGCTTCTCCTTGTAGTAGGCCAGCGCCAGGAACTCGTCGATCGCCTTGCTGCAGGCGTAGGCCCAGCGATGCTTGTGCGTGGGGCCCATCACCAGGTCCTGATCCTCGTTGAAGGGCACGTCGATGCTCTTGCCGTAGACCTCCGATGTCGACGCCACCAGCACGAGCTTCTTCTTCTTGTTGGCCTGGCGGAGCACCACCTCGGTGCCGTGCACGTTGTTCTCGATGGTGGCGACCGGCTCCTCGACGATCTTCTTGACCCCCACCGCCGCCGCCAGGTGCACCACGACGTCGGCCTGGTCCACGAGTTCGGCCAGCAGCGGCTCGTTGTTGACCGTGTCGATGGTGTAGCCGAAGGCCGGGTGCCCCTTCAGGTGCGCGATGTTGGTGATCGACCCGGTCGACAGATCGTCGAGCACGTGGACACGATGGCCGGCCGCGAGCAGGGCGTCCGACAGGTGGGATCCGATGAAGCCGGCGCCGCCGGTGATGAGCACGTGCATGGTGGAGTCCATCCTCTCAATGGCGCGGAGGCACCGCCGCCGGCTTCCGGTAATCGCCGCGCGACAGCACCTTCTCGAGCCAGACATACAGGACGATGAAGAGGTAGCGGCTCCCCATCTCCTTGATCTTCAGTTTCGACACGCCGGTGGTGCGGTTGTACCAGCTGATCGGCACCACCTCGTACGAGTACCCGCGCACGATGGCCTTCAGCGGCAGTTCCACGGTGAGGTTGAAGTGCTTGCTCAACAGCGGCTGGCACCCCGAAATCACCTCGCGACGATAGCACTTGAACGCGTTGGTGACGTCGTTGAGCCGCAGGCCGAACAGCCAGCGGATGAAGGTGTTGGCCATCCGGTTGATCACGAGCTTGTGCGTCGGATAGTCCACGACCCTGGCGCCGCGCACGAAGCGCGACCCGAACACGCAGTCCACCCCGGTGGCAATCCGCTGGTAGTACCTGACCACGTCACCCGGGTCGTCCGATGCGTCGGCCATCACGATGCAGACCGCATCGCCCGTGAACGACTCCAGTCCGGCAATCACGGCGTGACCGAACCCGCCGCTGCGGGGGTTCTCCACGCGTCGGAGTTCGGGCAGTTCGCCGGCCAGCCCGGCGAGCACGCCTGCCGTGCCGTCCGTGCTGTGATCGTCCACGACGACGATCTCGAACGGGATCCCCTCGGCGCGGAGGCGTGTGGCCAGCGCCTGCACGGTCGGCGTGATGCCGTCCGCCTCGTTGTGGGCGGGAATCACGAGGGAGAGCGTCAGTGGCCGTTCAGCCACGGGGCGTCGCGATGAGGAAGCTCTGCTGGCCGAAAATCCGCCAGGCGGGACGCAGCTTCAGATAGAGCCGAAGCAGGGCGATCGAGTTGGGCAGAAGACCCTGCGTGGTGAACGGCAGAAAGCGCCCGAGCACGTAGGGCACGTCGAACCCCGTGGTCTCGAGCGCTTCGGAGAGGCTGCGCTCGCACAGCGGCGTGATGTGGTCGAAGAACTGCCAGTAGTCCTCTTTGCAGTAGCGGATGTTCGGTTGCAGGATGAGGAACCGGCCCCCTGGCGCGAGCAGTCGCCGCACCTCGCGCAGCGTCGCCAGGATGTCCTCCCGCGTGAGGTGCTCCAGGAAGTTGCTGGCAAACACCACGTCGGCCACGTCGTCTGGCAGGGCCTCGATGCGCGTGGTCGAGGAGAGCACGACCTCGACGTCGGCGCCGGCGTGCTGCCGCGTGTCGGGGTTGAGGTCGACGGCGATCTTGCGGCCCGCGCGGATGTGGTTGATGAACTCGCAGTACCCGGCGCCGATTTCGACCACCGTTGCGGACGCAGGCACGTACCGCTGGAAGAAGTCGCGGCAGAGCACGTCCCACATCTGCCGGCGGAACGCCAGCGAGTGGGCGAAGCGACGCGCGTAGATGGAGCGGACGTCGATGCTTCCCGCCGCCTTCATCGCCGTGCAGCTGCTTGCCATCGTTCCACGTTGTGGTCGTGGATGTCCTGCAGCAGCGCCCTCACGTCGTACTGCTGGACCCACCCGGGGTAGTGGCGGCGGAATTTCCCGATGTCGCTCACGTACCAGATGTGATCGCCAATCCGGTTCTTGTCCTCGTACGTCCACGAGAGCTCGCGGCCGGCAATCTCCTCGCACAGGCTGATTGCCTCGAGCATCGAGCAGTGCGAGAACCGCGACCCGCCGATGTTGTAGACCTCGCCCTCCCGAGGCGCCTCCACGAACGCATGGAAGGCGTTCACCAGGTCGGCGCTGTGGATGTTGTCGCGCACCTGCTTGCCCTTGTAGCCGAAGACGCGGTACGGCGTCCCGGTCACGGTGCACTTCATCAAGTAGGCCAGGAATCCGTGCAGCATCGTGCCCGAGTGGTGCGGACCCGTGAGGCACCCGCCGCGGAACACGCCCGTCCGCATGCCGAAGTAGCGGCCGTACTCCTGCACGAGCACGTCGGCGGCCACCTTGGAGGCGCCGAAGAGCGAGTGGGTGGACTGGTCGATGCTCATCGACTCGTCGATGCCGTCCACGAACCGATGCGACGGGTCGATCTCCCAGCGTGTCTCCTGCTCGACCAGCGGCAGGCGGTTGGGTGTGTCGCCGTACACCTTGTTGGTGGAGGTGAAGACGAAGACGGCGTCTGGACAGTGCTGCCGACACGCCTCGAGGAGGTTGAGCGTCCCGACGGCGTTCACGCCGAAGTCCGTGAACGGCTCGCGCGCGGCCCAGTCGTGCGACGGCTGCGCCGCCGTGTGGACCACCACCGCGACGCTCGTGCCGTGGTGGTCGACGATGCGCGCAACGGCATCGGCGTTCCGGATGTCCACGTCCTCGTGACGGTAGCGCGGGCCGTGACGGCGCTCCAGTTCGGCGCGCTGCCACGCGGTGGACGCCTCGTCGCCGAAGAACCGGCGGCGCATGTCGTTGTCGAGCCCCACGACGTCGTAGCCGCGTGCGACGAACGAGTCCACCGCCTCCGAGCCGATCAGGCCGGCCGAGCCGGTGATGAGCGCCACAGCCATCGCGCTAGTCTACCTTCCCGGTTCGAGGAGCGCCCATCGGCTACACGCCCGCCTGCCGCAGCCGATCGGCGTGCGCCACCAGCCACGCGTGCAGGTCGCCCAGGACCTCGCGCGGGCCGCGGCGCGGCGCCCAGCCCGTCGCGGCCGTCACCCGCGCGTTGTCGGTCACGTAGATCTTCACGTCGGCCACACGCGTGGCGGGCACCGGCGCGATCGGGATGGCCCGTCCCGTCAGTTCGCGGCAGATCCCCGTCGTCTCCTGCAGGGAGAGGCTGCAGCCGCGCCCCCCGCCCACGTTGAACGTCTCGCCGTCGAGCTCGTCGAGGCGCGCGACCTGTGTCTCGATCAGGTCGGCCAGGTCGTCCACGTGCAGCAGGTCGCGGACCTGCTTGCCTTCGCCCGACCAGCCGTTGTAGGTCAGCGTGCCGCCCTGGAGGTGACGCGCCATCCACAGCGAGAACACGCCCTGATCCACTTTGCCCATCTGCCACGGCCCCGCGATCACGCCGCACCGGTTCACGATGGCACGGAGCCCGAAGGCCTCGCGGTACTCGGCGATGAGCAGCTCGGAGGCCAGCTTCGTGGCCCCGTAGATCGATCGCGCGCCCTTCAGCGGGAAGTCGTCGGCGATGCCCCGAGGCGAGACGCCGGGCAGGGTCTGCTCGATCGCGATCTCGAAGCGCGTCGCGGTCTCGTTCGTCGCGATGGCGTTCAGCGCGGCGATGGGATAGACACGGCTGGTCGAGAGGAACACGACCGCCGCGCCGGCGCGGCGAGCCAGTTCGAGGCAGTGGACGGTGCCGGCCAGGTTGGTGTCGATGACGTAGCTCGGGTCGCCGTCGTAGCCGGCGAGCACCGAGGGCTCCGCCGAGCACTCGAGCAGCAGGTCGAGTGCGTGGCCGAGGGGCGCCAGGTCGGCTGGCGAGCGGATGTCGCCATGCACGAAGGTCACGCCGGCATCCCGCAGTCGAGGCAGGTTGAGCTCACTGCCCCGGCGGCGCAGGTTGTCGACGGCCACCACCTCCGACCCGGGCCACGCCGTGCGCGCGCGCAGCGCCAGGGCCGAGCCGACGAACCCGGCCCCGCCCGTGACGAGCACGCGTCGCGGCGTCATCGCGCCTCTCGCAGCGTCAGCACGAACGATCCCACCGGCAGTTGCGCCTGGATGCGCAGCGGCAGTCGACGCGCATCGTCGGAGATCCACACCGCCAGGCCGCGTCCGACCGGCTGGCCCTTGGTGTCGCGAATCGCGGGCACCACCTTCCACGCGGCCGACTGCCCGAGTCCGGTCTCGACCGACTCCCTGCCGGCCACGTTCAGCGTGACGCGGTAGAGGTAGCCCGAGTCGGAGACGGCAAACGAACTGCTGGCGCCGGGCGCGAAGGTGAGCGTGCGCATCGCCGCCAGCGCCGACAGGCCGTCGTGTGTCGGCCCGGGCAGCGACTGGTCCTGCTGCATCGTCGTCGCCGTGCGCATCTGGAACACCGCCGAGCGGCGAGCCTGGTCGAACCGGGTCTCCTTCATCCGCTGCCGGCCGTTCTCCTGGCTGAACACGGACCCTCGCTGCGGGAACAGCGTGTACGCGTCCACCAGCGAGTCGGCCTTGTAGTAGAGGCTGTAGAGCTTGGAGAGCAGCGTGGTCGGGCGTCCTTCAGCCACCAGGTAGTACGCGGTCGAGCCGAACGACGGCCGCTTGTCGCGCACGGTGAAGGTCGCCGACCCGGCCGTCAGGTAATCGGACCACGACACGTCGTAGGTCAGCGTCTCACCCGGGCGGAACGGCACCGGCTTCTCCGGCCCGGCCGGACGCGCTGCCGGCGCTGGCGCGCCTGGCTTCGCTGGCGACGCGCTCCCCGGCTTGGGCGGGGGGCCGACGGGACCGCCGAGGCGCGACGGCAGTCGCTGCGCGGCGATGGGCGGGACCGCGACGAGCACGACGAGGGCGACGAGGCAAAGACGACGACGGAGAGGCATGCAGGCGGGTGCGGCCATGGCCGCCACAACCAGCCAGTATAACGGACGACCCGGAGGGGCACTGGCAGAGCTAGGATGCTCACGTGCCGTCCATTGCCGCGTCCGTGGCTCCCGCGCAGCCGTCGGCTGCAGCGCGCCGCTTTAGTGTCGTCATGGCGACCAACGAGCCCATCGGCGGCATCAAGTACGAGCGCATCCGGGCGCTCGATGCACAGGTGGCCGCGGTGGGTGGCGAACTGATCGTGGCCTGCGGGGCCGACGAGGCGCTGTCCCTCGCGCCACAGACGACGGTGACGACCTGGCTCCACCAGCCCGGCGCGGGGGTGTTCGCGCTGCGCCTCGCTGCACTCGGGTGCAGTCGTGGGGCGGTCGTCGTGCTCACCGAGGACCACTGCCTCCACCCGCCTGGGTGGATCGCGTCGGTGGTCGCTGCCCATGGCGCACGGCCATGGGCCGACGTCGTGGTGACGCGCGTGGACAACGGCAGTGACGCCTCCCTCGTCGATCGCGCCAGCTTCTGGGTGAACTTCGGTCACCTGCGGCCGCCCATTGCACCGAAGGCGGCTGCGCGGCAGATCACGGTAGCGGGTGGCTCCATCAAGCGCGCGGCGCTCGAACGGGTGCTCGCCGCCTGGCCCGCGGGCGGGCCTGAACTCGTGCCCACGCCCGTGCTCGCGCGTCTCGGGATCGTGGTGGCCGTGGTGGAGGGCCCCGGCCTGGTGCATGTGCAGGCGTCGTCGTGGCTGGGGCACGCCTCCCGTCACTTTCACAACGGGCGCGCGATTGCGGGCGGCGCAGGCCGGGCCTCCTGGCGCACGTGGGCCCGTCTCGCGTCGGCACCGATCCTGTGGGTCGTGCGTGTGGGGCGAACGATCACGTACGCGCGGCGCGACGGGGCATCCGTGGTCGAGTGCGGTCGCCTGCTCGCGCCGGTCGGCTGG
>VFQN01000230.1_pt1 | contig 117213 bp, 114 predicted proteins | sample 3512371 | NCBI WGS metagenome assembly VFQN01 (sample SAMN10412370, study PRJNA504923) | tailings metagenome | isolation source: Replicate 2 from Balatoc abandoned mine | place: Philippines: Itogon, Benguet | collected 2017-08-28 | reverse complement strand
GGGCGAGGTGACCTGGACGGTGAAGGCGGGCGCGGGGGGCTGCTCGGCGGCGAGGGCCGAGATCGGCGCGACGGGCGGCTCCGCGGCGTCGGGGCGCGCGAAGGCCCCGACCCTGTGGTCGGCGCCGAAGACGTCGGCGGGCGGGGCCGCGAGAGCGGGCGGCGCGGCGTCGGCCGGCGGCTCGACCGCGGCGACGGCGGGCGCGGTGGGAGCGCCGAGCGCCCCGGCCAGGCCGGGGGTCGCGGGCGCGCCCATCACGGCGGGACCGACGGCGGCCATCGGACCGCCGGGCACCACCGGGACGCGCGGCACGGGCAGGGCGTCCGGCAGGGGGGTCATCACCGGCGTCACGGGCGTGCGGGCCACGGGCTCCGCGGGGATGCCCGTGCCCGGCACGAGCTCGGGGAGCGTCGGCGCGAGCACCGGCTCGAGGATGTCCCCGACGGACGGGGCCTCGGCCTCGGTGCCGGGCGAGGGCGCGGGGGCGGGCGTCGCCGGGGCCTCGGAGGCCGGGGGCGGTGCCGTCGCGGGCGCCTCGTCCGTCGTGCCGGAGCCCTCGGAGACCGGCTCGGGCTCCGCGGCGGGCGTCGGCTCCGCGGCGGGCGTCGCCTCGTCGGCCGGCGCGGCGGGCGCCTCGCCGGCCGGGGTCTCGGACGCGGGCGCGGTCGTCTCGCCCGCGGGGGGCTCCATGACTGCGGTGCCGGACTCGTCGGCGAGCGCCATGGCGGGGATCAGCAGGGCCATGAGGACGGCCACGACGACGAGGCGAAGGAGCGCGGCGCCGCCGGTGATGTTCAGGGGGGTCCTCACGGGTGAGTCGCCGAATTCGCCGATCGTGTCGGTGGTCACGAGGTCTCGAGCGCGCCGACGATACACCGCCATCGGCCGCACGGCATCAAATCCGAGGTCGTCGGCAAGCGGTGTTGCACCTTTTGATCCATTCGACGAGCTCCCCCAGGTCGCGCACGCGCGGGCACGGCGCGTCGCCGGAGCCGCCGCGCCGGTCGAGCAGGACCGCCCGGACGCCCGCCGCGCGCGCGCCCGCGCAGTCGGCGTCGGGGTGGTCGCCGCAGTGGACGGCCCGCGCGGCCGGGACCCCCAGCCCCGCGAGGGCGCGGCGGAAGATCGCCGGGTCGGGCTTCGCCGCGCCGACGGCGGCGCTGGCGCAGACCGCCGCGATCGCCCCCGAGAGCCCGGCCTCGTGCAGCACCTCGGGCAGGCCGCAGTCCCAATTGGAGACGACCGCCACCGGGATGCCCATCCCGGCCAGGGCGGCGAGGGCCGGCGGGGCGTCGGGGAGGGCCTCGAAGCGCAGGGCCTCGAGGAGGATGGGGGTGAGGCGCGGCGGCGGCGGGGCGTCGCCGCCGAGGGCGTCGGCCAGCACGCCGGCGCAGCGCACCCGCAGCGCGGCGAGGCCCGCCGGGTCGCCGCCCTCGTGCATGTGGGCGCGGTAGTGGGCGATCTCGGCCGCCAGCGCATCGGCGACCCGCCCCGGTGGGTGGGGGTGGCCGGCGGCGGCCAAGAGGGCACGGAGGCGCTCGGCCGGGCGGTCGAGCGCGACGAGCGTCCCGTAGGCGTCCAGGAGGACGGCGTCCACCGGCGAACCGTGGTGGTGGGCCGGGGTCCCGTCCTGGGATATCATCTCGCGTTCCTCGCGGCGCAGGGGGGTCGGGGCATGCGCGGTTCTCGGGGGCGGGTCGCGGTGGCGGTGGCCCTGGTGATGCTCGTCGTCGTGGCAGTCGTCCCCGTGGTCGTTGCGGAGCGGTACGCGGACGGGCCGGGTGGTGCGGAGGTTGGTCATGCGAGGCTGGATCGTGGGTGGGAGTTCGTCTATCACGCCGTGCGGCTCTCGCGCGGCGCGAGCCTGGGCACCGAGGAGTTCGCGCTCGTGCGCGCCCGGGGGACGTGGGCCGGCCCGCCCGCCGTCGCCGAGGACGTCGAGCTCGTCTACATGGACGGCCCCTTCGACGTCCCCGTGCCGCCGGGGGGCACCCCGCCGCCGCCCCAACGGCGCCGCGCCGAGCCCCTCTCGCCGCTCGGCTGGGTCGTCCACGGCCGCGTCCGCGGGGGCCCCCGCCAGATGATCGGCCTCCTCGACTACGCCTCCGGCCGCGTGGCCTGGAACATCCGCCCGCTCGAGGGCGGCGCGTGAGCGACCTGCGCCGCCGGCGCCGGGGCCGGGCGCGCCGTTCGCGGCGGCGCCGCCGCAACCTGGTGATGATCGTCGTGGGCGCGCTCGCCGCCCTCGTGGCCGGCGGCGTGCTGGTCGGCGCCCTGGCGATGAACTCGGTCGCGGAGAACCTGGAGGCGGAGGGCGGCAACCTCAAGGAGATCCGCCTCGGCCAGAACACGCGGATCTACGACAAGAACGGCGACCTGCTCGGCATCGTGGCGGGCGAGACCAACCGGACCGTCGTCGGCCCCAAGCGCATCCCCCAGGTCCTCAAGGACGCCACCGTCGCCATCGAGGACAAGCGCTTCTACCGCCACTCCGGCGTCGACTACTACCGGCTGGTGGGCGCGGGCGTGCGCGACCTCGAGACCGGGTCGGCCGCCCAGGGCGGCAGCACGATCACGATGCAGCTGATGAAGAACCTCTACGAGCCGCAGGCCGACCGGACCCTGTCGAAGAAGCTCGAGGAGGCCTACCTCGCCTTCCAGTACGAGAAGCGGTACACGAAGGAGCAGATCCTCGTCCGCTACCTGAACGGGGTCTTCTACGGCCAGAACGCCATCGGCGTCCAGGCCGCCTCGCTCACCTACTTCGACCGCGACGCCACCGACATCACCCTGCCCCAGGCCGCGCTGCTCGCAGGCCTGCCCCAGGCGCCCAGCCAGTACAACCCGTTCGCGAACCCCGAGGCCGCCCGCGAGCGGCGCAACCTGGTCCTCCAGGGGATGGCCGACCAGGGGTACATCACGGCCGAGCGGGCCGCCCAGGCCAAGCAGGCCGGTCTCGGGCTGAAGCGCGGGCGCGCCTACCAGCGCAAGCGCGAGGAGTACTTCTTCGAGTACGTCCGCCAGGAGCTGATCGACCGCTACGGCCTGGAGGAGGTCCAGAAGGGCGGCTTCGAGGTCTACACGACCATCGACCCGGCGCTGCAGCGCGCGGCGCGGGCGGCGATCCGCGAGAACCTCTTCTACGACGACGACCCGGCCTCGGCCGTGGTGACGGTCGATTCCCACAAGGGCTTCATCCGGGCGATGGCCTCGAGCGAGAGCTTCGCCGACAACCAGTTCAACTTCGCCACGCAGGCCGAGCGCCAGCCCGGGTCGACCTTCAAGACCTTCGTGCTCACGGAGGCCATCCGCCAGGGCATCAACCCGTACACCACGCTCTACGGCAGCCGGAAGCTCGACTTCGTCGACCCCCGCTACGGCCCGATCGACGTGGCCACCTACTCCAACTCGTACCGGGGTGCGATCCCGATCGCGAGCGCCACCCTCAGCTCGGACAACTCGGTCTACCAGCAGCTCACGCTCGACCTCGGCCCGTCGGAGATCATCGAGCTCGCCTACCGGATGGGCATCTCGCGCGAGCGCGAGCTGCCGGACGTCGCCTCCATCGGCCTCGGGGCGGGGGAGGTCACGCCCCTCGACATGGCGACGGCCTACGCGCCGCTGTCGAACGGCGGCATGAGCGTCGAGCCGATCGCGATCCGGCGCATCGAGCTGCCGAACGGCGACGTGGAGAACTTCGCCCCCCAGCGCACCCGTGTGCTGAGCGACGGCGAGGCCTACGAGGTGACCCGGATCCTGCAGGCCAACGTCACGGGCGGCACCGGCGGCAATGCGCAGATCGGGGTGCCGGTGGCCGGCAAGACCGGCACCACCGACGACTTCGCCGACGCCTGGTTCGTGGGCTACACGCCCGAGTACTCGACGGCGGTCTGGGTGGGCTATCCCAACGACGACGGCGTCAAGCGCTACATGACGAGCGTGCACGGCATCGCCGTGGCGGGCGGGTCGTTCCCCGCCTCGATCTGGGGCGACTACATGGCGCAGCTCGTGGAGCTGCTCGGCGACTCGGGCTCGTTCCCGCTCCCGAACGACCCGGTCGAGTGGTCGCCCTTCTCGAGCAGCTTCACCCGCTCCGCCGGCGAGGCCAACTCCGAGCGCTCGGTGTCCGCGGGCTCGACCGACGCGACGACCGAGGCGACCACGGAGAGGACCCCCACCCGGGCGCCGCAGCCCCCGCCGGTGACGCCGCCGCCCGCCCCCACGCCCGTGCCGACCCCGGCCCCCGCGCCCGTGCCGACCCCGGCCCCCGCGCCCGCCCCGGCACCCGCGCCCCCGGCGACGCCCACGACACCGCCCACGCCGCCGACCCCGCCCCCGGTCACGCCCCCACCGCCGACGCCCACCACCCCCTAGCCCCGGCCCCGGAGTCCTCACGGGCATGAGACGACCCGATCGCGCGACGGCGGCACGGCTGGCGCGGACGTGCTCACGCCCGCTCGGCGCAGCGCTGATCGCGGGCGCGCTGACGGCCGCCGTCCTGCTGCTCGCCCCCGCCGGCGGGGACCGCGCCGCGCACCTCTACCTCACCCAGGCCTGGCGCGATCACGGCTGGCAGCTCTGGGACAACTTCTGGTACTCCGGGCGCTACGCGCAGGTGAACTACAGCCTGCTCTTCTACCCGCTCGCCGCGCTGCTCGGCTGGGCCACCGTGGTGATCGGCGCGTGCGCCGGCGCCGCGGCCGCGTTCGCGGCCCTCGTGCGGCGCCGCTGGCCGGCCATCGCCACCGGCCCGACGCTGGCGTTCGCGCTGCTCGTGCCGCTCGGCGCGCTCGCGGGCACCTACCCCTTCCTGCTGGGGCTCGCGGCGGCCCTCGGCGCGCTGGTGGCGCTCCAGGCGGGCCGGCCGCTGCTCGCCCTCGGCGCCGTGGTGCTGACCGCGCTGGCCCACCCCCTGGCCCTCGCGTTCCTGCTCCTGGTGCTGATCGCCGTCGCGGTGGCCTCGCGGGGCTGGTGGCGCGACGCGCGGACACGGGTCTTCATCGCCGGCACGGCTCTGGTGGCGCTCGGCCAGGCGGTGCTGCTGCGCGGCTTCTCGTCGGGCGATGCCGCCTACCCGTTCGACCCGAAGGACGCGGTCGCGATCGCGGGATTCTGCATCGTCGGCCTGCTGCTGACCCGCGGCCTGCCCGACCAGCGCCTGCTGCGCGCCGTGTTCGTCGGCTACGGGGCCCTCGGCGCGGCCGCCTTCGTGCTGTCGTCGCCGCTCGGCGGCAACGCGGTGCGGCTCATCCTGCTGATGGGGGCGCCGCTGCTGCTGCTGCCCCTGGCGGCGCGCGGCTTCCGGCCGCGGGGGGTCGCCGCGGCGTGCCTGATGGGCGTGCTGCTGTGGCAGACCATCCCGGCCGTCGCCGGGTGGCGCACGGCCGCCGAGTCGCGCGCCCAGGACAAGACCTATTGGTACCCGGTGATCGCGTTCGTCGAGGCCCACGGCGACCCGGACTACCGCGTCCAGGTGGTGGCGACGGCGGACAATTGGGAGGCCTACTACCTCGCCCGGCGCGACGTGCCGCTCGCGCGCGGCTGGTTCCGCCAGGACGACTTCCCCGCCAACGCGGTGCTCTACGAGGAGCTGAACCCGCGCCGGTACGCCGCCTGGCTCCGGCGCACCGGCGTGCGCTACGTCTTCCTCCCCGACGACCCCCTCGACTACAGCGCGAGCAACGAGGCGGCCCTGCTGCGCTCCGGCACCTCGGGGCTGGACCAAGTGGCCCACATCGGCGGCTGGACGGTCTACGAGCTGCCCCGGCCCACTCCGATCGCGACGCCCGCCGACGACATCTCGGTGGTGTCCCTGACCTCCGACGCGCTCACCCTGCGCGTGCGCGAGCCCGGCGTCTACCGCCTGCGGCTGCGCTACACGCCGTACTGGCGCGTCGAGGAGGGCACGGCCTGCGCCCAGCCCCGCGAACCCTGGGGCACCGACCTGCGGGTGCGCGAGGCGGGCCTGGTCCGGCTGTCCTTCCAGGTGCGCCTCGGGACGTTCGTGGACGCGGTGCTCGGCGGCGAGGGCGGCTGCGGCACGCCGGTCCTCGGCCCGCCGGCGCCCGGGGCCCCCCCGGCCACCTAGCGCGGTGGCGGGCCTGCGGGTCCTCACCTGGAACCTGTTCCACGGCCGCGACGGGCTGCCGGGGCTCGGGGCCACCGCCCGCTCCACCTGGCGCGGGACGCCCGTGGACGACGGCGTGCACATGCACGTCAACCGCAAGCTGACCGGCCTGATGGCGCGGCGCATCGCGTCCTGGGCGCCGGACGTCGCCGCCCTGCAGGAGGTGCCCACGGCCGCCGTCGGGGAGATCTCCGCGGTCACCGGCATGCGGGCGATCTGGACCGCCACGGGGCCCCTGATCGGCCCGCGGCGCCTGCGCGACGCCCTGGCCGCGCGCAACCCGGACCTGTGGCGCACCCACGAGGGCAACGCCAACGTGCTGCTCGTGGGTCCCGGGCTGCGGGTCGCCGGCGGCGGGGTGCGCGCGGTGCGGCTGAACCCGCTCGGGACGATCCTGCGCGACGCCCGCGAGCTGCGCCTGGAGCGGGGGGAGCTGCTGCGCTACCTGCCCGAGCCGCGCCGCCTGGTGGCCGCCCGCCTGGTGCTGCCCGGCGGCGCGGAGGTCACGGTGGGCTGCACCCACTGCCACAACGCCCGCCATCCCGGCGTGGTCGGGCGCGAGATCCTGCGGGCGGCGGCGGCCGTCGCCGACCTGGCGGACGGGGGGCCGGCGGTGCTCGCCGGCGACCTCAACGCCCCCCCGGGGCACCCGGCCATGGCCGAGCTGGCGGGCCGGGGCTGGGAGGGCGCGGCGCCCCTCCCCGGCATGGGGATCGACCGCATCGTCCACCGGGGCCTGCGCGTGCGGGAGCCGGTGCGCCGCCTGGCGCCGGCCGAGCGCGACGCGGGCGTGTGGTGGCGCGGGCGCGAGCGGCGCGTGCGCCTGTCCGACCACGACCCCGTGGTGGTGACGCTGTCCCCCTGAGGGGCGCGACCCGCTAGGGGGAGCGCATCTCGAGCTGCAGCACGAGCAGGACGATCAGCAGCACCGCGGCGGCGACGGCCCACGGCCGCCGGCGCCGGTCCTCCTCGATCCAGTCGGCGAGGGGCCACACGAGCGGGAACGCCATCAGGCCGAAGCGCGCCATCGAGGTCACGGTCCCGCTCGACAGCGGCACCGCCAGGACCGCGGCCGAGTAGGCGACCCAGGGCGAGCGCAGGCCGCCCTCGGCGCGCCAGAGGCGCACGAGCAGCCAGCCGTAGAGCAGGAGGAAGGCGACATCGCGGGCCGTGGCGTGCCACGCGGCCGTGAAGGTCCCCTCGCGCACGAGCTCCCAGCCCGCCGCGATCTCGGCCGGGGCGGCGGTGACCAGGCCGATGCCGAGCTGGCCGCGGTCCCACGCCCGCTGGGCCTCGAAGGGCAGCATCGCCGACCCCCGCGCCAGCGCCATCCACAGCAGGAAGCCTCCGACCGCCAGCAGGCTCGGGACCACGGCGACGGCCGCGCGGCGCCAGCGCCCCGGGCCGGGCGCCTGCAGCGCGAGCATCGCCACGAGAAGGGCCACGATGGCGCCGGTCGGCCGGGTGAGGGCCGCCACGCCGGCCACGAGGCCCGCGAGGACGAACCTCCCCCGCACCGCCAGCAGCGCGGCGAGGATCGCGCAGGCCACGGCGATCGCCTCGGTGTAGGCCAGCGAGCAGTAGACGGCGGGCGGCAGCAGGGCCAGCGTCCAGGTGGCGCGCGTCGCGGCGGCGGGCCCCATCAGCCGCCCGGTCAGGGCGTGCAGCCCCGCGAGCGCGCCGAGGAACGCCAGGTTCGAGACGACGAGGGCCCCCACGAAGGGGTTGGCGCCCACCTGGAGGAACGCGGCCATGATGGCCGGGAGCAGCGGGAAGAAGGCCAGGTTTGTGAAGACCTCGCCCACCTGGCCCATGTCGTGCGCGTAGCCGTGGCGGGCGACGTCGAGGTACCAGGTGGTGTCCCAGCCCCCGAGCTGGGCGAGGGCGTCGGGGACGGCCGGATCGACCCCCCGCGTGGGCGCGCCGAACGCGAGGCTCGACGCCAGGCCCACGGCGAGCACCAGCGCACGCGAGCCCGCCCAGGCGCGCAGCGGGACGGACCAGCGGGCCGGGGGCCCCGGCCCCGGCGTGCCCGGCCCGCTCACCGCGCCCGCGACGTCCAGGCCATCGCCGCGCCGGCCAGGGCGAGCGCGCCGGCGAGCACCGGCGCCGCCACGGCGGCGCCGGTGATCTCGACGGTCGCCGGGACCACGACGTCCCCTCCGGGCAGGCCGGCGCGCAGCTCGACGTCGGGCGCCACGGCGGCCCAGACGGTGAAGGCGAGGCCCACGAGGCCCGCGACCAGGGCGACGAGGCCGGCGCGCACGGCGGTGGCGCGGCGGCGGTCGGCGGGCGCCGACAGCAGGGCGGCGCCGGCGACCACGGCCACGCCACCCAGCAGGGGCATCAGCAGGAGCTGGCCGGCGCCCGAGAAGCCGCTGACGAGGACGTCGCCGGCCGGCCGCGGGACGACGTACCAGGCGAACGCCGGCACCACCGCCAGCGCGGCGCCGAGGACCATCAGGGAGAGGGCGCCCGCGCGGCCGCTCATCCGCGCGCCGCCGGGGTTCGCCGCAGCACGAGGACCCCGTCCTCCTCGAACACCACCCGCAGGTCGGGCCGGGCGCGCACGGCGGCGACCCGCGTCGCGTGGGCGCGCGGCAGCAGGCGGTCGCCGAGGTAGGGACGCCGCGTGTCGACGATCACCCAGTCGGCCTCGTCGATGACCGGGAAGGTCAGGATGCGCTCGCGCTCGGAGAGGTGGGCGCCGAGCAGGTTGCCCGCCGAGACCGGGACCCCGTCGGGGATGACGGCCACCGCCCGGGCCATCGCGCGGGAGTGGTCGGAGACCCCGTACTGCGCGAGGCGCTGGTTGTCCGATCCCACCAGGGGCACGTCCCTCCACCATGGCAGCGGCCCCTGGAAGAGGCCCGCCAGCGTCACTGCACCCACCCACACCGCGACGACGGCGCCGGTGCGGTCGAGGGCGCGGGCGAGCGGGGCGGGGCGGTCGAGGCGGCGCACCCGGGCGAGGCCGAGGATCGAGGCCGCGACCAGGAAGGGCACGATCACCGACACGTACTGGAACTCGATCGAGTACATCGGGAACCAGTCGGCCAGCACGTTGATGGCGATCTCCGGCAGCGCGCCGGCCGCCAGCAGCGGCGCGGCGAGGGGCAGCAGCAACAGGGGCGCGAGGAGCGCCACCAGGTAGCTGAGGCGGTCGTAGGAGCCGACGAGCTCCAGGGCCTCCCAGGGCCGGGTGAGCAGCGTGGTGGCCACCTCGCCGCCGTCGCCGCCGAGGGAGGCGTAGCGCCCGACGAACGCCGAGCCCTCGCCCGCGTTGTAGTGGGGGATGACGACGAGCACCGCGAACGCGACCCACGCCAGCGACGCCGCCGCCAGGGCGATGCCGTACCGGCGCCCGAGCCCGCGCACGACCATCCAGAGGCCGAGCATCGCCAGCGCGAGCCCGACCTCCTCCTTGCAGAGGGCCGCCAGCACCGCGAGGACGGTGAGCGTGAGGTAGCGCCGCTCCTCGGCGGCCCAGATGCACCACAGCAGCAGGGGGGCCGCCAGCGTGACCGGGTGGAACTCGGTCACCGTGGCCCACTGCAGCGGCGGGTAGAGCAGGTAGACGGCGGCGCCGGCGACCGCGAGCCGGTCGTCGGCGAGCCACCGGCGGCCGAGCCAGAAGGCCGGCACGGCGCCGGTCGCCACGATCACCGCCTGCGCCACGAGCATCGCCTCGGGGAGGGCCCCGGTCCAGGTCAGCGGCGTGAACAGCACGAGGACGGGGTCGACGTGGGCCCCGAGCCGCGAGAACTGGCGCCCCGCGATGTCGGTGGTCTCGAGCGGGCGCCCCTGCGCGGTGCTCCAGACGGCCTGAACCATGTTCCCGACGTCGAAGCGGCCCGTCCAGAAGGCGCGATGGCGGGCGACCGACAGATACGAGAAGACCAGCGCGTAGAGGGCCGCCATCGCCCCCACCGCGAGGACGGCGCCGTCGGGCCGCCGCGGGGCCCACCGCGCCCCCGGGCGCGGCCGGGGCACGGGCGGCGGCGCGGTCCTCACCGGCCGCGCCCCGCCAGGGCCACGATGGCGACGAAGACCAGCTCGACCAGCGTCAGCGCCAGGCGCGACCCGACCGAGAGGGCCACGGCGACCCCCCCGGGGACGTTCTGCGCCAGCGCCAGCGCGAACGCGCCCTCGCGGATGCCGAGGCCGGACGGCACGATCACCGCGACCATCGACACCGCGAACGCCAGCAGGAAGGCGAGGCCGACGAACGCCGGCCCCCCGGCCTCGGCGCCGGCGGCCGAGCGCACCAGCAGCCAGATGCCGAGGCCGAGCACGGACGCCGTGAGGGCGTACCACCCCACCAGACCGAGAAGCGGGCGCGTGGCGATCAGGCGGGGCAGCGGCTCGCGCCCGGCCCGCCGCAGCAGCCAGGCCGACACCGGGCCGAAGATGCGCGGGTGCAGGCCGAGGAGGCCGACGGGCAGCAGCAGGAGCAGCCAGGTGCGCCCGTCCCCGCCGTCGCCGTAGAGCGCCAGGAACAGCACCCCGCCCCCGGCGGCCACGCCGAGCGACAGGAGCTGCTCGTAGGCCATCGCCGCGACGGTCGTCCGCCGGGGGACGCCCCGCTCGTGGCTGAGCACCACCCGGCCGACCACCATCACGACGCTGCCCGGGACATAGCGCCCGAGCAGGGAGCGCGCCCAGATCGAGAGCGTCACCCGCGCCGGCGGCCCCGGGTGGTGGAGGCGGTCGGCGATCGCGCCCCACCCCAGGCCGCTGAGCAGGTAGAAGACCAGCAGCACGAGGAGCCCCGCCGCGAGCAGGCCCGGATGCAGCTCCCAGTCGTACTCGGTGACCGCCTGCCAGCCGTTCGCCAGCGTCCAGGCGAGGAAGCCGAGCACGAGCAGCCCGGCGGCGAGGCCGCCCCAGCGCCGCCACGGCCCGCGGGCGGCGGCGGCCGGGGGCTCAGGCGCCGGGGCCACCGGGGCGCCGGGCCAGCGCGATCAGCCCGTGGTAGCCGGGGCGCCGGCCGACGAAGGCCGAGTCCACCTCCAGCAGGGCTCGCACCACGCGGGCCGCGAGGCGCGGCGGGGCGCCCCCGGCCGCCGCGCCGCCGCCGGCGTCCAGGCGGCGCCGCAGCGCGCGGCGGTAGACCTGGCGGTGGTAGAGGCCGGTGAGCGGGAAGCCCCACCCCCGGACGTCGACCCCGGCGAACCCCGCCGCCTCCATCCGCGTGCGCAGCATCTCCACCGAGTAGCGCCGCCGGTGCCCGGCCCAGCGGTCGGTCCAGTCGTAGCGGTAGGGGTTGGCGGGGACCGTGACGAGCAGGACGCCGCCCGGGCGCAGCACGCGGTGCAGCTCCCCGAGCGCCGCCGCGTCGTCGTCGAGGTGCTCGAGCACCTCCGCGCAGACGGCCGCGTCGAAGGCCGCGTCCGGCAGGTCGATGCGCTGGAGGTCGCCGGCCAGCACGGGGTTGGCCTCCTCGGCGCCCCGCGCGCGCAGCGCAGCGCGGGTCCACTCGCAGAGCTCCGGGCTGTAGTCCGTCGAGGTGACCCGCAGCCCGCGATCGACCAGCTTGAGCGTGAGGCTCCCCGCGCCGGCGCCCGCGTTCAGCACCTCGGGCCCGGGCAGCGCCGGGAGCAGCCGCCGCAGCACCAGCGCCTCGCGGAAGTCGTGCCGGGGGCCGAACAGCTCGGGGGCGTCGCCCCAGTCGTGGACGGCGGGGTCGGCGGTCGTCATGCGCGCAAGGTTAGGGGGGTCAGCGCCCGGAGCAGCGCGGAGGCGGCCGCGGCGGGCGCCCCGACGGCGCGGAAGACCTCGTGCCCGGCGGCCGCCAGTCGCTCGCGGAGCCCGGGGTCGGCGGCCAGGCGCGCGAGCGCCGCGCCGAGCGCCGCGGCGTCGCCCGGGGGCACCAGCAGCGCGCTCTCGCCGTGCCGCAGCACCTCGCGCACCCCCGGCGTGTCCGCTGTCACGACCGCCCGCCGCGCGGCGAGCGCCTGCCAGACCTTGTTCGGGACCACCCGGGCCGCCTTGTCGCTCGTCCCGAAGACCCCCAGGCAGATCGCGCTCGCCGCGACCTCGGCCCCGAGGTCCTCGTAGGGCACCCAGCGCTCCCAGGTGAGCCCGGGCGGGCGGTCGCGCGCGAGCTCGGCCTCGAGCCAGCCGCCGAGCTGGCCGTCGCCGATCAGCCTCACCGGGGGGGCTCCCGGGGCGCGGGCGGCCTCGAGGACGGCCGCCACGCCGTGCAGCGGGGCGAGCTTGCCGTAGAAGAGGGCGCGCGGCGGGCCCTGCGCCGGGGGCGCCGGGGGGAACCGCGCCGGCTCGGCCCCGACCGGCACGACGGCGATGCGCGCCCGGTCGACCCCGAAGCGCTCCGCGAGCCAGTCCGCGCCCGCCGCCGTGTCGGCCAGCACCAGGTCGGCGACGCGCAGGCTCACCCGGTCGACGCCGGCGAGGGCCGCGCCGGCGGCGCGCCCGGCCAGGGCCCGGTCGCCCGCCAGCGTGTCCCACAGCGAGATCATCATGTCCACGACCAGGGGCACGCGCCGGGCGCGGGCGACCATCCAGGCCGGCACGGCGTCCGGCTGGGCCGGGTAGCCGGCCACGACCGCGTCGACCGGCCTCTCCCGCAGGCCCCCGGGCACCAGCGCGGCCCACGCCCCCGCGTAGCGGGCGCCCGTCGCCAGCATCGGCCCCGGGCGCAGGAACCCCCCGCCGGCCTTGTGGCGGCTGCGCTCCCACACGGGCCGGTGGCGCTCGACGACGTCCACGCCCAGCTCGCGCAGCCCCTCGATCAGCACCCGCGGCCGCGGGTAGTCGCGCTCGTAGGTGCCGAGCCACATGATCCTCACGTGCGGGCCCCCGGGGCCGCGGCGGGAACGCCCGGATCCAGGCTCAGCGGAGGACGCGCTCCACCCGGGCGCGGGCCTCCTCGTCCTGCGGGCGCAGGTGGTACCGCTGGATCATCTCGCTCACCAGCCCGATCGTCAGCAGCTGCACGCCGACGACGATCAGCAGCACCCCGAGGAGGAGCAGGGGCCTCCCGCCGATCGCCTCGCCGGCCAGGCGGAGCACGGCGAGGTAGGCGCAGATCAGGAAGCCCACCACCACGAACACGGTCCCGAGGCCCCCGAAGAGGTGCATCGGGCGCTGGCGGAACCGGCCGACGAACAGGATCGTGAGGAGGTCGAGGAAGCCGCGGAGGTAGCGCTCGAGCCCGTACTTGCTCTTCCCGTAGGGCCGGGGCCGGTGGTTGACGGCGATCTCCCGGACGCGGAAGCCCTCGTTGGCGGCGAGCACCGGGATGTAGCGGTACTGGTCGCCGGTCAGCGCGAGCGACCGGACCACCTCGGCCCGGTAGGCCTTGAACCCGCAGTTGAGGTCGTGGAGGCCCACCCCGGACATGCGGGCGGTGACCCCGTTGAAGACCTTGGAGGCCGCGCGCTTGCTCCAGGCGTCCTTGCGGTCGCGCTTCCAGCCGCTCACGAGGTCGGCGCCCGCCTCCAGCTCGTCGAGCAGGCGCGGGATCTCGGCGGGGTCGTCCTGGAGGTCGCCGTCGATGGTCACGATGGCGTCCCCGCGCGCCTCGCGGAATCCGGCCATCAGCGCCTCGGCCTTGCCGAAGTTGCGCCGCAGCCGCACGACGGCGATCTCGGCCTCCTCGGACGCGAGGTCGGCGAGGATCTCGGAGGTGCCGTCGGTCGAGCCGTCGTCGACGAAGAGGATCTCGGTGCGCCGCCCCAGCCCCCGGAGCACCCGCAGCAGCTCCTCCGAGAGAGGGCGCACGGACTCGCGCTCGTTGTAGACCGGGATGACGACCGAGACGAAGGCGAGGCGTGCGGCCACCGGCGCCGATGCTACCAGCGGCGGGCGGGTCCCCCTGCTCACGCCCGGGGACGCGGCGCGCGGGGCTCGCGGGGCGGCCGCGGCTCGCGGGGCTCGCGGGGGGCCCGCGGCAGGCGGGGCCGTGTGAAGCCCGCGCCCGGCCGCGGGCGGCGGCGGCGCCCCGACCCGCCCACGCCGCGCTTGGCCACCAGCGCGCCGATCGACCACAGGCAGGCGACCAGCAGGACGCCGAGCACCAGGCCCGTGGCCCCGCGCGCCCCGGTGGCGGCGGTCTCGAGCAGGTACCAGACCGCGAAGACGGGGCCCGAGTCGAGCAGGCCGCCCATCTGGGAGACCAGCATCAGCAGCGGGAGGACGGCGACGAACGCCAGCGCCGGCAGGTGCCATGTGCGCCGGGCGCCGGTGGCGAGCAGCGCCGCGTGGGCCGCCGGCAGGGCGAGGATCATCGCGTACGGGCTCAGCACCCACATCACGAGCAGGAGCCCCGCCAGCCCCGCGAGGGCCGCGGTGCCCTCGGCCGCCGGCGTCGTGGGCCGGCGGCGGGCGCGGCGGCGCACCGCGAACCAGGTGAGGACCGCGGCGCCCAGCGACAGGGCCACGGCCAGCCCGGCGCCGGCGTCGAACGGCACCTGCGCGGGGATCGGCGGCGAGCCGGCCGCCGTGCCGGGCAGGAGCCCCGCCAGCACGAGCAGGTGGGCCGCCATCAGTCCGGCGACGAGGGGCAGGCTGCGCCGCGCCACGGCCCGCAGGCCGGCGCCCAGGGGGACGCCCGCGCGGCGCTGGCGCACGGTCGCGTCGAGCGCCAGGACGAGCACCGGCAGGGCCAGGAGCAGGAGCGCCAGGCGGGTGATCGTGGGGCGCAGGATGCGGTCGGCCACCATCAGGGAGCCGTCGGCGGCGGGGACGGTGGCCGAGGCGTCGAGTGTGCCGAGGAGGTCGTTGGCGGCGTTCGCGACGAGCTCGAGGCGCTCGGCGGTGGGCTCGCGCCCCTCACGCAGCGGTGACTCGGCCCGGGCCGAGAGGGTGACCGCGGGGAGCCCCGCCGCGATCGAGGCGCCCTGGTCGCCGAACGTCTGCGGCACGCCGAGGCGCAGGAGCTGGCCGCCCACGGAGCGCACCAGCTCGGCCCGCCCGCCGGCGCGCTCCACCGAGCGCTCGGCGATCGTCGCCAGGCCGAGCGCGTGGCGGTCGGTGCGGCCGGCGTCCCAGACGTGCACGCGGTCGCCGGTCGTCTCGCCCGGCGCGTCGAGGACGATCGCCGCCGACAGCGGGAACGCCCGGAAGCGCTCGAGGAACCACCGCATGCCGGCGTTGCCGATGGTCGTGCCGTCCACCGAGACGAACAGGTGCGGCCGCTGATGGCGGGTGGTCGCCGAGGCCTGGGCCAGGCGCAGCAGCACGGCTGTGGAGCTCGTGCCCGCCTCGACGCCGGCGGGTGTGTCGCGCGGGGCGACGACGACGATGCCCGAGCGCGCCCGCCCCTCTCCGCTCCCGGGCACGACCAGGTAGACGTTCTGCAGGCGCACCGCCTCCCGGTCGCTGCGCGCCTCGAGGTCCTGCACCTGCACCCGCCCGGCCGCGCCGGGGATCTGCGAGAGCTGGTCCTGCACCCAGCGCGCGGCGGCGAGGTCGGGTGCCGTGCCGGGCACGCGCTCGGGCGCGATCCCCGCGAGCTGACGGTCGAGGTCCAGCACGAGCTGACCGTCGACGGTGGACGGCAGCGCGGGCTCGGGGCCCGGGTCGGGGGTCTGGAGCGTCAGGAGCGCGACCACGAGGGCGACGCCCGCGACCAGCCAGCAGGTGCGATAGAGGCGGGCGTTCAGCACGGTCGGCGACCGCCGAGGGCCCGGCGGCTGGCGGTAGAGTGTGGCACGTCCTCCGATCCGACGGGCGCGGAGGCCCGCCGTGGACTACGCCGACGACGAACCGGACACCTACATCCTGTCCGACCCGGCCCCCGCCGGGGGATCCGGAGGGAGGGCTCGCATGACACGGCGCGGAGCGGGTGCATGGCCGACGAGGTGACCGCCCGGCGGCCGCCGCTGATCCTGGTCTCCAACCGGGGGCCGGTGTCCTTCTCGTTCGACGGGGACGGCGGGCTGGTGCGCAGCCGCGGCGGCGGGGGCCTGGTGACCGCCCTGCTCGGGCTCACCGAGCACACGCCCGCCCTGTGGGTCTCGGCGGCCACCGGCGACGGCGACCGGCACGTGCTCGAGGAGGCCGGCGGCGGGGCGTTCCCGCTCGACCTGGGCGAGGACACCCGGGGGCGGTTCGTCGCGATCGACCCGGACGTCTACAACTCCTACTACAACGTCATCGCGAACCCGATGCTCTGGTTCATCCAGCACTACCTCTGGGACCTGAGCAACGCGCCCGACGTGCGGCGGGAGGAGCTGGACGCCTGGGAGCACGGGTACCTGGTCGCCAACCAGGCGTTCGCCGACGCGGTGGTGGCCGAGCTCGACGACGACCCCGACCGGGTCGTGATGCTGCACGACTACCACCTCTACACGGCCCCCGAGGCGATCCGCGCGGCCCACCCGGACGCCTTCCTGCACCACTTCGTGCACATCCCGTGGAGCCAGCCCGACTACTGGCGCATCCTGCCGCCGCACATCCGCGAGGCGATCCTGCGCGGCCTGCTGGCCAACGACATCGTCGCCTTCCACACCCGCTCGTACGCCCGCAACTTCATGCTGTGCTGCGAGGACCTGCTGGACCTGCGCGTCGACTACGAGCGGCGCCTGGTGCGGTGGGAGGGCCGCGACGTGTGGGTGCGCTCGTACCCGATCTCCGTCAACGCGCCGATGTTCGAGGAGCTGGCGCGGAGCCCCGAGGTCGCCGCCGAGGAGGGCGCGATCCTGCGCCGCCGGCGCCAGTACCTGGTCGTGCGCGTGGACCGCACGGACCTGTCGAAGAACACCCTGCGCGGGTTCAAGGCCTTCGACGTCTTCCTCGACCGGCACCCCGAGTTCCACGAGGACATCACGTTCTTCGCCCTCCTGCAGCCGACGCGCCAGGACGTGGACGAGTACGTCGAGTACCTCCAGAGGATCCGCGACGTGGTCAGCCACATCAACACCAAGCACGGCACCACGGACTGGATGCCGATCAACCTGCGGATCGAGAGCGACATCCACCGCGCCGTCGCCGCCTACAAGCACTACGACGTGCTGGTGGTGAACCCGATCTTCGACGGCATGAACCTGATCGCCAAGGAGGCCCCGCTCGTCAACGAGCGCGACGGCGTGATGATCCTGAGCGAGAACGCGGGTGCCCACGAGGAGCTCGGCTCGTTCGCCCTCACGATCAACCCGTTCGACGTCGAGGCGACGGCCGAGGCCCTGCACGAGGCGCTCGTGATGCCGGCCGACGAGCGCGCCTTCCGCATCCAGGAGATCAAGCGGATCGTGCGCGAGAACGACGTCGGCAAGTGGCTCGACGCGCAGCAGGAGGACATCGGGCGCAAGCGCTCGGCCGACCGGCGCCGGCGCCGGCGGGGCCCGTGAGCGGCGACGCCCCCCGCCTCACCCACCTCGACGAGGCGGGCGCCGCCCGCATGGTGGGCGTGGGCCACAAGCAGCCGGTGGTGCGCCGCGCCGTGGCCGAGGGCACGGTGCGCATGGCGCCGGCGAGCGCCCGGGCGATGCTCGACGGCGAGCTGCCGAAGGGGGACGCGGCGGCGGTCGCGCGCATCGCGGGCATCATGGCCGCCAAGCGCACCCCGGAGCTCGTCGCGCTGTGCCACCCGCTCCCCATCGACCGCGCGGCGGTCGACGTGGACATCGACCCCGGCGCCGGACTCGTCCGCATCCGCGCCGAGGTCGAGACGACGGCGCGCACGGGGGTCGAGATGGAGGCGCTGACGGCCGTGTCGGTGGCCGCGCTGAACGTCTACGACCTGGTGAAGGGCATCGACCCGGGCATCGTCATCGAGTCGGTGCGCCTGGTCGAGAAGGTGAAGGGCGCGCCGCCCTCGCCGTGACGCTGCGCGTCGCCATCGTCACCGTGTCGGACCGCGCGGCGGCGGGGGCGCGGGAGGACCGCTCCGGGCCGGCGCTGGCCGAGGCGGTGGCCGCCGGCGACGCCGAGGTGGTGCGTCGCGACGTCGTCCCCGACGACCCCGAGCGCCTGGCCGGGCTGATCGCGGACCTCTGCGACGATCCCGGCGCGCCGGACCTGCTGCTGACGACCGGCGGCACGGGCATCGGCCCGCGCGACCGCACCCCCGAGGCGACGATGCGCGTGTGCGAGCGCCTGGTCCCGGGGATCGCGGAGGCCCTGCGCGCACGCTCCCTGGAGGTCACCCCCCACGCGGTCCTCTCGCGCGGCGTCGCCGGCGTCCGCGGCCGGACGCTGGTGGTCAACCTGCCGGGCTCGCCGGGCGGGGCGCGGGACGGCTGGGCGGTGGTCGGCCCGGTGGCCGCGCACGCCGCCGCCCAACTGCGGGGCGGCGACCACTAGGACGAGGGGGCTGCGGCCTGCCCGGAGCCGTTGGTGGCCGGGCGCCCGCGGAGTAGGTTGGCCGCCATGGCCGACCGGGCGCCCCTCGAGCTGTCGGCGATGGGGGCCGTGCGCCCGCCGGCCTCGGCGGCGCTCGCCGCGGCGGCGCGCCGCGAGCAGCAGGGCTTCGACGCCGTCTGGTGGGCCGACCACCTGCTGCACTGGTTCCCCGACAGCATCTGGACCCCCGACCTCGTGCCCCAGGCGGCCGCCGGGCAGGCGAGCCCGCACGTCTGGTTCGACCCGTTCGCGGTCGTGGCCGCCGCGGCCGGGGCCACCGAGCAGGTGCGCCTCGGGATCGGGGTCACCGACGTCGTGCGGCGCCACCCCGCGGCCCTCGCCCAGAGCGCGCTGACGCTCGACCACCTCTCCGGCGGCCGCTTCATGCTCGGCGTCGGCGCCGGCGAGGCGCTCAACCTGACCCCCTTCGGCATGACCAACGAGCGGCCGCTCGCCCGCCTGGAGGAGGGGCTGCACGTGCTGCGGTTGCTGATGGCCACGACGGAGCCGGTCGACCACGACGGCGACCACTTCCGGCTGCGCGGCGCCTCGGTGGGGCTCGGGCCCGCGGGGGCCGCGCCGCCCCCGGTGTGGGTCGCCGCGCACCGCCCGCGCGGCCTCGCGCTCGCGGGCCGGATGGCCGACGGCTGGCTCCCCCTCGCGACCGACCCCGGCGAGTACGCGGCGATGCTGGAGCGCGTCGTCGCGGCCGCCGCTGCGGCGGGGCGGCCGGAGGGCGCGGTCACGCCAGGCCTCTACGCCCGCATCGTCGTCGCCGAGACCGCCGACGACGCCCTCGCGGCCATCGACGGATCGCTGCTGCTGCGCTTCATCGCCCTCACCCGGCCGGCCGAGGCCTTCGCCGCCCACGGCGCCGAGCACCCCCTGGGCCCGGGCGCCTTCGGCCTGACCACCTTCCTGCCGACCACCCTCGGCCGGGAGGACGCCCTGGAGCTCGCCGGGCGGGTGCCGCCGGAGGTCGTCCGCGACACGGTCATCCACGGGACGCCGGACGACGTCGCGGCGACGGTGCTGCGGTTCGTCGACCGCGGCGCCCGGCACGTGCAGCTCACGAACATGACCCCGATGGCCGACCCGGCGCGCGCCGCGACGAGCGAGGCCCTGCTGGCGGACACCGTCGCGGCGCTGCGGACGGGGGCGCTGACATCCGGGTGAGGCGCTCCCCGCTGCGGGCGATCGCCCTGGGCGCCGGCCTCGCGGTCGTCGTGGCCGCACCCGCCGCCGGTGCGTCGCGCACCCTCACGCTCGAGGGATGGAGCCCGCGCGCCCTGGCGTTCAGCGGCGGCCACCTGGTGTGGACCGAGACCGCCGTCGCACGCGTCGACCCGGCGCGGATCCCCGGCTCGCCCCCCGGGGCCCAGCGCTTCGACTACTACCGCTCCGAGACCTCGCGGGTGCGCCTCGACCGCCGCTCGCGGCTCTTCGCCGGGCCCCGTGAGACCCCGGTCGCCGTGCGCACCAGCATCGCCGGGATGACACCGGGGGTGCTGTGGCCGACGGGCGGCGGGAACCTCCTCGTGGCGCCGGAGTCGCGGCGCTTCGCGCCGCCGGTGATCCTCTGCTGCGACGACGAGGGCACCGAGACGGTGGTGGCGAGCGACGGGCGCGCGGACGCGCCGGTCACCGTCGCCGCCTTCGCGGCCGGGACCTCCGTGCGCACGCTCGACATCGACGCCGCCGGGCGGCAGACCCTGCGGGACGTCGACGGCGGGGGGGCCGTGACCGCGACCCCCCTGGCCGCGACGACGGCGATCGGGCTCGCCGCGCTCACCCCGGCCACCCGCGCGTGGGTCGACCCGGCCCGGCCGTCGGAGCTCCTGGTGCACCCGGCCGGCGCGGCGGCGGCCACCCCGATCGCGCTGCCCGGGCGCGCCGTGCGGCTCTGGGGAGCACGCGGCCTCGTCGCGATCTCGGTCCGGCGCGGTCCGGCGTCCTGGGTGGTGCTGCGCGTCGACGATGGCCCGGCGCCGCGCGCGGTGCGGGTGTGGAGCGGCAGGCGCGCGCCGCGGGTCGCCGTGGGCGGGGGCAGCGTGGCCGTGGCCGACGGCCGCCGGGTGCTCGCCGCGCGGCGCGGCGCCGTGCGGCCCGTCGTGACCGCCCGCCGCCGGGTGGACGCCGTCGGGGTCGACGGCCGCCGGGTGGCCTGGGTGGAGCGCGGCCTGCGCCGCGGCGCGCGCGTCGGCGTCGTGCGGCTCGGGAGGGTCGCGTGAGGGCCCTCATCGCCGCGCTCGTCCTGCTGGTCGCGTCGGCCGGCGCCGCGTCGGCGATGCCGATCGTGTCGCTCCAGGACGACAACCTGGTGAACGTCCGCGGCGCCGCCCTGGATCAGCGCCTCGACGCGATCGCCGCCACGGGCGTCCGGGTGACCCGGGTCGACGTGCTCTGGCGCGAGGTCGCGCCGCGTCGGCCGGCGGATGCCCGCGACCCGGCCGACCCGGCCTACGACTGGAGCCGCTACGACGAGATCGTCCGCGGCCTGCACGCCCGGGGCATCGCCGTGATGCTCGACTTCTACCTCACGCCGGAGTGGGCCTCGCGCAGCGGCGAGCGCACGGCCGCGCCGCGGCCCGCGGACGGTGCCCGGTTCGCGGGTGCCATCGCCCGCCGCTACTCCGGCGCCCACCCCGATCCGGCGGGCGGCGTCCTGCCCGCCATCCGCAGCCTCGAGATCTGGAACGAGCCGAACCTGCCCGGCTTCTGGATGCCCCAGTGCCGGAACCGCAAGGGGCGGGCGGTGCTGGTGTCGCCGCGCGTCTACGCAGCGCTCCTGGCGGCCTCGTACCGCGAGGTCAAGCGGGTGGCGCCGGCGATCGAGGTGGTCGGCGGGGTCACCGGCCCGGCCGGGCGCTCGCCGACGAGCTGCCCGAAGGACGGGCGGGCGGCTGCGGGCAGCATCGACTTCGCCCGGATGGTGGCGGACGAGGGCCCCCGGCTCGACGCCTGGAGCCTGCACCTCTACCCTCTCGGTGGGCCGCTCCAGGCGTTCTTCGTGCCCTCCTGGAACACCCTCCCGCAGGTCCTCCGGCAGGTGGATAGGCTTCGCCCGGGGGCACCGATCCACGTCACGGAGACGGGGTACCACACGTCCTACAACCGCTTCCATCGCTACTTCGTGAGCGAGGCGCAGCAGGCCGCATGGGTCGATGAGACCGTGGTCGCGGCCGCGCGCCAGCCGCGCGTCCAGGTGGTGACCTGGTTCAACTTCCAGGACAACCCGCGCTGGACCGGCGGGCTGCTGCGCGGCGACGGCAGCCGCAAGCCGTCGTACGACCGCTTCGTGGCCCAGGCGACCGCCAACCCGCCGCCGCCGGGGTGGGCGGGGTGAGCGCCGAGGGGGACGGCGAGCGGCTGGAGCGGGTGCAGGCCTACTACGACCGGCTCGCGCCGCGGCTCGTGGAGGTGGAGGACCGCAACTGGCACCTCCAGTCGCGGATGGCGCTCAACCTGGAGACCATCGACCGCTACGCCGGTCGCGGCGGGCGGGTGCTCGACGTGGGCTGCGGCACCGGCTTCCTGCTGGAGCGGCTGGCCGAGCGGGGCTACTCGGGCATCGGCGTCGACCTGTCGCCGGAGTCCGTGGAGCACGCCCGGCGGCGCCTGGAGGAGATCGGCGCGGCCGACCGCCTGACCGCGGTCGTCGGCAGCGCCTACGAGCCGCCCGAGGGCCCGTTCGACCTGATCGCGCTGACCGACGTGCTCGAGCACCTCGAGGACCCGCGCGCATGCCTGCAGGCGCTGCGCGCGCAGATGGCGCCCACCGGGCTGCTCGTGATCTCGACGCCCAACCGCCGCTCGCTCCCGGGCGCGCGGCGGTGGCTGAGCGAGCACGGCGTGCCGGGGATCCGCCTCAACCTGGCGCCCGTCGACAACTGGCAGACGTGGGCCGACCTGGAGGGCCACGCGGCCGCCGCGGGCCTCGTGGCGGTGTCGCGGCGGGGCATCTTCTTCCGCCCGGGCGGCCGCATCGGGTCCCAGATCGGGCGCCTCTACCGGCACCCCGCCCCGCGGCGCGCGGAGCTGGCGGCGTCGCGCACCCCGCTGGGCCGGTTCGGCTTCTACATCTGCCTGGGGTTCCGGGCGCTCTGAGGACGCCGGGGTCCTCATGAGCCCGCCCGCGCCCGAGGGCCGCGGGCGGCGGGTGGGCGTCGCGGTGGCGATGCTGGTCCTCTTCGCCACGTCGCTCGGCGTCTTCCTGCTGCCGTTCGCCTTCCCGACGCCGCCGCCGATCGTGACGCGCTTCCAGGCCACGCTGCTGTTCAGCCCGAACGGCGACGGCCGGCGCGACGAGGCGACCATCGGCGTCCGCCTCAACGAGCCGAGCTCGGTGACGCTCGAGATCCAGCAGGAGGGTGAGACGGTGATCCGCCTGCTCGACGACGAGCTGCGCCCGACCGGCTTCTTCACCACGGTGTGGGACGGCCTCGACGCCGCCGGCCGGCGCGTCCCCGACGGCACCTACGCCATCAAGCTGCTCGCGCGCGCCGGGGAGAAGCGCTTCGACACCACCCGGCGGGTCGTGGTCGACACCTCGGCGCCGATGCCCGCCCTCATGACCGTCGCCTCGGCCACCCTGTCGCCGCCGGGGCCCGGCGAGTGCCGGGTCGAGTTCGCCTCCCGCGACGCGGCGACCATGACGCTCGCGGCCCTGCCGGCGGACGGCCGCGGCGAGCCGCTGCGGCGCCTCGGGCCGCGCCCCGCGCGCCCGGACCAGCCGGTGCGCTGGAACTGGGACGGCACGGCGGCCGACGGATCGCGCGTCGACCCCGGCACCTACGTCATCCGCGCGACCCTCTCCGACGCCGCCCGGAACCGGACCGTGCGCGACCGCACCTGCTGGGTCGGCTTCATGGCCGGCACCGCCCGGCCCGCCCGGCCCGCGCCGCGCGACCTCGTGGGGGTCACCCTGCGCGAGACCGACGGCACCCGCATCGCCGGCTCCACACCCGTCTCCCTGGTGCTGCGCCGGCGCACGGCCGTGCCCGGCGGCGGGGCCGGCGAGCCCCTCGGCGAGCAGGTCGGCCCCGGGGCCCGCGGCCCGGCGGGATCGGTGCGCGTGCGCGTGCCGGCCGGCATCAACCCGCAGGCGCTCTGGCTGGTGGCGACGACCCTCGACGGCCGCGCCTCGGCGCTGATCGACCTGGGCGGCGCCGGATGACCGGGACCGCCGCGGACATCGCCGCGGTCGCCGCGGCGCTCGGCGTGGCGGGGTTGATCGCGCCGCTGCCGGTGCTGCGCTCCGAGGCCCAGCGCGCGGCGTCGCTGGCCCTGCTGATCGGCGCCTGGGGCTTCCTGCTCGCCTCGCTGGTGCCGGGCGACGACGCCTCGGACGCTCTCGCCGGCCTCGGATCGCCGACCCGGGGCGGGCTCGCCGCGGTCGGGGTGATCGCGGCGATCGCCGTCGTGGTGGTCGCGGTGCGCCTGATCCTGGCCCGGCCGACGATCTGGTTCGTGCTGCTCGGGGTGGCGCTGCCCATCCGCCTCCCCATCTCGGTCGGGAGCCTCGAGGCCAACCTGCTGCTGCCCCTCTACGCCGTGATCGGCATCGGGGTCGTGGCGTGGGCGTGGGGCCGGGCGCGCGGGCGGATCGCGGCCCCGGCCGGAGAGGGACCCGCGGTGCTGGCGTGGCCGCTCGCCGCCTTCGTCGCGTTCGCGCTGGTGTCGGCGGTGTGGAGCTCCGACCCGGAGGAGGCCGCGATCAAGGCGGCCTTCTTCTACGTCCCGTTCACCATCCTCTACGCGCTCGTCGTGGCCTGGTGGCCGCACGCGCGCGGCCTCGCGGCGCTGGCGGTGACGACCATCGCCGGGGGGGTGATCGCCGCGCTCACCGCCCTCTGGCAGTACGCGACGCAGGAGATCTGGTGGAACCAGACCCTGATCCAGGCGAACGTCTACAGCCGCTTCTTCCGGGTCAACGGCATCTTCTTCGACCCGAACATCCTCGGGCGGTACCTGGCGATCGGGATCCTCGCCTGCCTCGCGCTGGCATGGGTGCGCCCGCGCGCATCGGAGCTGGCCGCCCTGACCGCGGCGGCCGCCGTGATGATGGGCGGGCTGGTGGTGACCTTCTCGCGCTCGAGCACCCTGATGCTGGCTCTCGGGATCCTGCTGCTCGCGATCCGCGCCCTCGGGGCGCGGCGCGCGGTCCCCGCGGGGCTCGCGGTCCTGGTGGTGGCCGGGGGCATCGCCCTCGCCACCAGCGACAACGTCCGGCGCGCCGCGACCGACTTCGACCGCCTCGAACGCGTCAGCGAGGGCCGCTTCGACCTGATGCGCGGCGGCCTCACCATCTGGCGCGACGAGCCGATCGTCGGGACCGGCCTCGGGGCGTTCGAGACCCGGTTCGAGGAGACGCTCACCCCCACCGAGCAACGGCGGGTGCGGGTGGTGATCTCCCACAACACGCCGGTCACGGTGCTGAGCGAGACCGGGGTCGTCGGCTTCGCCCTGTTCCTGGCCCTGCTCGTGGGGGCCGGCTGGGCCACGGTGCGCGGCTCGCGCGACCAGGGGCTCGACGGGTGGGCGCGGTGGACCCTCGGCGCCATGCTCGCCGGGATCGTGGTCCACAGCCTGCTCTACGCCGCCCTCTTCGAAGACCCGTTCGCCTGGGTCGCCGTCGCCGCGGCCACGGCGATCGGCATGGCGGCGAGGCCCGCGGAGGACGCGTCGCCGGAGGCGCCGCCGCCCGACGACTCCCCCGTCACCGCGACCATGCCGGCCGTCCCATGAGCCTGCGGGTCCTCTGCCTCAGCAACATGTGGCCGGGGCCCGCCGACCCGGACTACGGCGCCTTCGTCGCCGACATGTGCGCGGCGCTCGAGGCGTGCGGGATGTCCGTGGACCCGGTCGTCATCGACACCCGGGCGCGGGGGGTGGCCCGGACGCCCGCCAAGTACGCGTCCCTGGGCGCGCGTGCGGCGCGGCGCGCGCGGGACGCCGACGTCATCTACGCCCACTTCCTCTTCCCGACCGGCGGGGCGGCCGCGGCGGCCGCCCGGGTGGCGCGCATCCCCTACGTTCTGACCGCCCACGGCCAGGACGTGCGCAACCTCTCCCGCGGGGTCGTCCGGCGGGCCACCGCCGGGCCGCTGCGCGGCGCGGCGGCGGTGATCGCGGTGTCCGAGCACCTCGCCCGGGGCCTCCGCGACGCGGGCCTCGAGCTGCCGCCCGTGTCGGTGATCGACATGGGCGTGGACATGGACCGCTTCACGCCGGGCGACCGCGCCGGGGCGCGGCGGCGGCTCGGCCTCCCGGAGGACGCCCCGCTGGTGCTGGCCGTGGGCGGGCTCACCGAGCGCAAGAACCCCCTCGGCCTGCTCCAGGCGTTCGCCCGCGTGCGCGCCGTGCGCCCCGGGGCACTGCTCGCCCTCGTCGGCGACGGACCGCTCGCCGGCGCGGTCGATGCCGGGGCGCGGCGGCTCGGCCTGGAGGGGGCCGTCGTGCGCCCCGGGGCCGTCCCGCACGCCGCGGTCGCCGACTGGATGGCCGCCTGCGACGTCCTCGCCCTGGTGAGCCGGGTGGAGCCGCTCGGCATCGTGGCGCTCGAGGCGATGGCCGCCGGCCGGCCGGTGGTGGCCACCCGGGAGGGGGGCACGGCCGAGGTCGTCCCGGACCCGGGCGCCGGGCGGGTCGTGGACCCCCTCGACCCGGTCGCGGTGGCCGCCGCGATCCTCGCGCTGCTCGACGACCCGCCCTCGCCGGCCGCCTGCCGCGCGGCCGCCGAGCCGCACGCCCTGCACCACCAGGCGGCCCGCGTCGCGGCGATCCTCGAGGCCGCCGCGGCCCGGGGCCCTCAGGCCGGGCCGGAGGCGCCCCCGGCGTAGCGCGCGAGCGCGGCGTCGACGCGATCGCCGAGCTCGGCGTCGAGGGTGGCGTTGTGCTGCTCGGCGAAGGGCGGGACCGCGCCGGGGCGCAGGTCCGGGGCCGCGCCCTGGCCGCCCATCAGCTCGCGGACGTCGCCGAGCACGCCCGCCGGGTCGGCGCAGAGCCGCTCGTAGCGGACGGGCAGCACCCGCTCGGGCCCGAGGCGCGCGGCGGCCCGCTCGATCGTCCGCTCGAGCAGCGTCACCTGGGCGGCGACCTGCTCCCAGGGCGGCAGGTCGTCGGGCACCCCGCGCGGGCGCAGCGAGGTCCACCCCTCGTACGTGCCGAGCATCGAGCGCCGCATGCGCAGCAGCGAGAGCGCCGTGTCGCGCGGCTCGCGGCGGATCCACACGTAGCAGGTGCGCGGCATGTGGCGCACCATCTCCTCGAGGTGCCAGGTCAGCAGCATCGGCTTGAAGGCCATCGGGCGCCCGTCCGCCTCGGCCATGCCGACGATCGCGCGGCGCAGGGCGTCCCAGTCGATCGTGTCGCCGTGGCCCGGCTCGCGCTCGGCGAGGTCCGGGTAGCGGAGGTGGTGGTTCCAGAAGTAGCCGAACTCGTGCGGCTCGCCGGCCCCGCTCGTGCGCCCGAACGACGACGCGAACGACGACCCCTCGCCGGCCCCGACGCCGAGCTTGCGCGCCAGGCGCACGCCCGTGACCGGGGCGAGCCAGAAGGCCGCGACCAGGTTGTTCACGTAGCCCACGTCGAGGCCCGCCGCGATCGCCTGGTAGAGCAGGGTGGTCCCGGAGCGCGGGGCCCCGATCACGTGGAGGGTCGGCAGCCGCTCGGGGAGGTCCGCGACGGTCGCCGCCTCGTCGGCCGCCAGCACGCGGTTCATGCGCTCGAGGAAGTCCTCCTCGACGGCGTCCTTGCGGAAGGCCCCGGCGAGCTCGGGGTCGGTGCGCCGCCGGTAGGCGACGCCGCCCACGGGGGGCTCGCTCACCGCGCCCCGGCCCCCGCGAGCGCCGCGACGGCGCCGACCACGTCGGCGACCGCGGGCAGGTGCGCGCTCTCGAGCCCGGGGGCCGAGGGGATGATCCCGTCGCCCGCGGCGACCCGGCGCACGGGCGCGCGCAGCGCGTCCCAGGCCCGCTCCTGCACCCGCGCGGCGATCTCGGCCCCGACGCCGCCGGTGAGCGTGCCCTCCTCCGCGGTGACGAGCGCGCCGGTGCGGCGCACCGAGTCGATCACCGGGTCGAGGTCGAGGGGCAGCAGGCGGCCGAGCGCGACCACCTCGCAGAACACCTCCTCCTCCAGGATCAGCTCCGTCGCCGCCTCGAGCACGATCGGGAGCATCCCCCCGTAGGTGACGATCGTGGCGGCGGCCGGGCCGAAGTCGTTGCCCGAGAAGGTCAGGGCCGGGAACGGCCCCCCGGTCTCGGCGACGGCCATCCCGTCCAGGCGGCCCCCCGCGGGGCGCCGCAGCGGCCGGCCGTACATCACCTTGTTCTCGATCAGGAACACCGGATCGTCGAGGTCGATCGCCCCGAGCATCATCGCCCGCAGGTCGTGGCACTCGCTGGTCGCGACGACGTGGATGTTGGGCACCCCGATCAGGAACTTCTCGAGGGACTGGCTGTGCGTCGGCCCGTAGCCGCGGCGCCCGCCCATCGGCGTGCGCACGACGAGCGGCAGCGTCACCTGGTCGTCGTACATCTCGCGGAACTTGGCGATCCCGTTGACGATCTGGTCGAAGCCGAGCGAGACGAAGTCGCCGAACATGATCTCGAGCACCGGGCGGTAGCCGCGCAGGGCCATGCCGGCGGCGACCCCGAAGAGCGAGGCCTCGCTGATCGGCGTCGTCAGCACGCGGTCGGGCCAGCGTTCGCTGAGCCCGCGGGTGACCTGGAACGCCCCGCCGTAGGGATCGAGGACGTCCTCGCCGAGCAGGTGGACGTCCGGGCGGGTCTCGAAGGCCTCGGTCAGCGCGGCGTTGAGCACGCGCGCGCAGCGCTCGCCCGGGCTCACCGGGCGCCCCCCGCCACCGGGCCGCGGCCCGCCGCCTCGACCGCCTCGGAAAGGGCCGCCTCGCAGGCCTCCTCGATGGCCCGGCGCTCGTCCTCGGCGATGCGCGCGCCGGCCACGACCAGCGGATCGAGCGCGCGCCGGGCCTCGACCTCGGCCGGATCGCGCACGTCGTCGCCCTTGCTGTGCGGGCTGAGGCGGTAGGTGCCGAGAACCAGGAAGTAGGGCTCGCCGGTGGCGCGGACATGGCCGACCGCCCGGGCCGCGGCCGCGTGGACCTCGAGGACGTCGGTGGTGACGACCTCCTCGGCCTCCACGCCGAAGGCCCGGGCGCGCGCCGGGATCGACCCGGCGACCGCCAGGCCGCGGGGGGTGGTCTGCGCGTAGCCGTTGTCCTCCACGACCACGAGCAGGGGGAGGCGCCAGAGGGACGCCATGTTGAGGCACTCGTAGACCGTGCCCTGGCCGAGGGTGCCGTCGCCGATGAAGACGGTGGTGACGGCGCCGGAGCCGCGGAGCTTCTCGGCCATCGCGATGCCGGTGGCCACGGGCACGATGCTGCCCTGGACCCCGTTGGTGTAGAAGTTCGGCGCGCAGAGGTGCTGGCTGCCGCCCTTGCCGCCGCAGACGCCGGTCTCGCGGCCCATCACCTCCGCCAGCAGGCCCTCCTGGTCGCCGTGGAAGGCCAGGAAGTGGCCGTGGCACCGGTGGTTGCTGAAGATCACGTCGCGCTCGGGCGCGAGGTGGTCGATCACGCCCACGGCGTCGGCCTCCTGGCCGATGCAGGTGTGGGTGGTGCCGACCAGGAGCCCCTGCGAGAACATCTCGAGCAGGGTCTCCTCGAAGCGCCGGATCGCGTACATGCGCCCGTAGAGCTCGGGCAGGGAGGCCGCGGTCGCGGCGCGTGGGGTCTCGTGGGCGGTGGAGGCCATCGGGCAGCTCGGGCGGGACGGCGCGCGGGGAGGCGCGCGGGGGGTCGGTCGGGAGGCAGCGCCCCAGGCTAGCGCGCCGAGGCCCCGATCACGGCCAGACGGTCCCGGCGCCGACGATCGCGCCCTCGGGGACGTCGCCCGTGATGACCGCGCCGTTTCCGACGAGGGCCCGGGCGCCGATCGCCAGGCCGAGGGCCACGGTGGCCGCCATGCCGACCAGCGCGCCGTCGCCCACGCGCACGGACCCGGCCAGCACCGCGCCGGGCGCGAGGTGCACGTGGTCGCCGACCACGCAGTCGTGGGAGGCGATCGCGCCCGAGTTGACGATCACGCCCCGGCCGAGCGCGACGGCCGTCGAGACGACCGCGCCCGCGTGGACCTGCGTCCCCGGGCCGAGCGTGGCCGACGGCGCGACGGACGCCGACGGGTGGACGAGCACCGGCAGCGAGAACCCGTGCCCGGCGAGGAGGGCGTCGATCTCGGCGCGCGCGGCGGCGCGCCCGATGGCCCCGACGCCGTTGACCGCGTGCGCGGCCCCGGCCCCGGCGAGGGCGGCGAGGACCGCGCGCCCGCCGGCGACCGGCACGCCGAGCACCTCCGTGCCCGGCGCCATCGCATCGTCGACGACGCAGAGGGCCTCGAGGTCGGAGGTGGCGGCGATGATCTCGATCAGCGTCGTGCCGAGGCCGCCGCCGCCGAAGACCACCACCGACGTGGCGCCCGCCCGGGCGCGGATCGCGTCGTCGAGGTCGGCGGCCGGCGCCGTGCGCGCGATGAGCTCCCGCACGTCGTCCTCGGTGACGAACCGGTCGGTGGGCAGCAGCGCGAGGTCGACGCCCGCCTCGGCGGCGATCGCCGCGGCCCGGCGCGTGAGCCGGGGCCCCGCTCCGCCGGCCGCGGCCCCCTCCCCGGGAGCCGCGCGGGGCGGCTCGGCGTCGAAGATCTCGCAGATCAGGCTCCCGGCGCTGATGTCGTCGAAGAGCGCGACGTGCAGCGGGCCGATCCAGCCGTCGTGCTCGGAGACGACCTCCTCGGTCGACTTGCTCGTCTCGAGCACGCAGATCACCTGGCCGGCGGCGACCCGGCCGAAGGCCTCGACGCCGACCTCGACGACCCGCGCCTCGGGCTCGTTGGTGTTGACGAGGGGCGCGACGACTCGCGCGAGGATCGAGGGCGCTGGCACGCGCCTAGTATCGCGGTCCGCGCGGACGGGCGACGCCGCGGGGGCCCGTCCGGGCTGCGCTACGCTGCGCGGCCGATGTCGATCACCGATGCCCCAGCCCGGGTCTCGGGCCCGGGGGCGGGACCCGGACCGGTCGCCGTCGCCGTCGCCGTCGGCGTGGTGGTGGCCGCCGCCTTCGCCGTCTGGCAGCCGCTCGTGGGCATCGGGCTCGCGCTCGTCGTGCTGACCGGCGCGCTCCTGCGCGACGTGCCCGTGCGCCGGCTCGCCCCCGTCCTCGTGGTGCTGACGGCGGTGGCGGCGGTCGCCGGTCCCAACCTCGCCGCCCCCGGCGCGCCCTGGCTGTTCCTGTTCCGCATCCTGATCGTGCTGCTGGGCCTGGGCCTCGTCGGCTACCTGCTCATGGACGGGCGGCTGGCGCTGCCGGCGGGGGTCCCGCGGCCCGCGGGCATCCTCGGCGTCTGGTGGCTCTGGACCGCCCTCTCGATCGGCTGGGCCGAGGACGCGCTCGCCGGCCTGCGCTGGACCGCCTTCATGGCGATGATGGGCGGGCTCGCCGTGGCGATCGGGGTGCTGTGCCGGGACCGGCGCCGCGCCCGGGTGCTGCTGTGGGCGCTCCTCGGGACCTTCGCCGCCGCGTGCCTGGTCGCCGTGGCCGAGGTGGCGACCGGCCTGCACCTGCCGACCTTCCGCTCGGGGGTCGAGAACCGCGACGCGCTGATCGGCGTGGGGTCGCTGTTCGGCAACCAGAACAACTTCTCGGTCTTCCTGGCCCTGAGCCTCCCCTACCTGCTCGTGCTGCCGGTCGTCTACCGGGACGTGCGGCTGCGGATGGTCGGCATCGGCGGGGCCGTCGTGGCGCTGACGCTGATCCTCGCGACCGGGTCGAAGTCGGGCCTGGCCGCCGCCGGGCTCGTGGTGCTGGGCCTGCTGGTGCTCGTGGGCAGCGACCGCGGCAGCCGCGGGCGGCTGGTGGTCGCGGGGGGCGTCGCGGCCCTCGCCGTCGCCCTGGTCGTGCCGGCCGTGCTCGGCACCGGGCCGGTGCAGCTCGACGAGCGCACCGTGACCAAGCTCGACTTCGGGATCCTCCAGCAGCAGTACGAGAGCGGGTCGGGCTCCGGGGCCGTGCGCGGCAGCCTGCTGGGCGACGGCCTGGCGATCGTGGCCGACACCGACGGCCTGGGCGTCGGCGCGGGCAACGCCGAGACGAAGGTGCGCGCCCTCGACGAGTTCCCCGGCGTCGCGAACCTCCACAACTGGTGGCTCGAGGTGCTCGTCAACGGCGGCGTGGTCGGCCTCGCCCTCTACATCGCCTTCTTCCTCACGCTGCTCCGCGGCCAGGCGCGCGTGGCCCGGCGCGCCCGCGACCCGCTGGTGCGCTACATGAGCCTCGCCGGCACGCTGGCCCTCGTGGGCTGGGTCATCGGCAGCGTGGGCCCCTCGACCGCGATCCACTACGCCCCGATGTGGGTCGTCTTCGGGCTGGGGATGGGATCGATGGCGCTCGCCCGCCGCGAGGCCGACGCACGCGAGGAGGAGGTGGCGCCGTCCGCATCCTGATGCTCAGCCACATGTACCCGAGCGCGGTCAACTGGACCGCCGGGATCTTCGTCCACGAGCAGGTGCGGGCCCTGGTGCGCCGCGGCCACGACGTGCGCGTCGTCTCGCCGACCGGCTGGGCGCCGCCCCTCCTGCCCCGCTGGCGCGCGTTCCGGGAGGTCCCGGGCGTCGACGTGGTCCAGGGCGTCCCCGTGCTGCACCCGCGCAAGCTCAGCCTGCCCGGCGCGCGCCTCGGGCCGCGCAACGGCGACGCCATGCTGCTGTCGATCGCTCGGCCGATGCGGCGCGTCCACGAGCGCTGGCCCTTCGACGTGATCCACGCGCACATGCTCGTGCCCGACGGCTGGGCCGCGGCCCGGATGGGCCGCTCGCTCGGCGTGCCCGTGGTCGCGACCGCCCACCGGGCCGACGTGCTCGACGTCCCCGCGCGCGGACCGGCGAGCCGGGCGCAGGTGGCCGACGCGGTCGCCTCGATCGACCAGGTGTGCGCCGTGTCGGCCGCGATCGCCGGCGCCGCGGAGGCGCTGGCCCGCCCCCGCCGCCCCGTCGAGGTGGTGCCCAACGGCGCCGACACCACGGTCTTCGCGCCACGCGACGCGTCCGAGGCCCGCGCCCGCCTCGGCCTCCCGGCCGAGGGGCCCGTGGTCACCTACGTCGGCAAGCTGGTGCCCCGCAAGGGCGTCGACGCGCTGGTCGAGGCAATGGGCATCCTCGCCCGGCGCCCCGGAGGAGCGCCGCTGCTGGTGGCGGGCGGCATCGGGCCGATGCTGGAGGGGCTCGAGAGGCGGGCCGCGGAGTTCGGCGTGGCCGACCGGATCCGCTTCGTGGGGAAGATCCCGCACGACGACGTGGGATGGTGGATGGCCGCGGGCGACGTGTTCGTCCTCCCCTCGCACAGCGAGGGCCTGCCGACGGTGGTGTGCGAGGCGATGAACTGCGGCCGGCCCGTCGTGGCGACGGCGGTCGACGGCACGCCGGAGATCGTGCGCGACGGCGAGACCGGCCTGCTGGTGCCCCCCCGCGACCCGGAGGCGCTCGCCGCCGCGCTCGCCCGGGTGCTCGAGGAGCCGGGGCTCGCCGCGCGCATGGGCGCGGAGGCCCTGCGGATCGGCCGGGAGACCTACACCTGGGACGCCAACGCGGCCCGGATGGAGGAGCTCTACGAGGAGGTGACGCGCTGAGCCGCGAGACGCCGCCCGCGATCGTGCTCCAGGCCTCCGGGCCGAACAGCCTCGGCATCATCCGCAGCCTGGCCCGCGCGGGCGTGCGCGTGCTCGCGGCCGACCACGACCCGCGCGCGCTGGGGCTCCTCAGCCGGTACGCGACGGCCGTTCCGATGGCCGACCCCCTCACCGAGCCGGAGCGCTTCATCGAGGACCTGCTGGCCCTGGGCCGCGGCGCCGGGGCCGGCGGGGTGCTCTTCCCGACCCACGACGAGGCGATCGCCACGATCGGGCCGCACGAGGAGGCCGTGGACGCGGTGCTGCGCCGCCCCTGGTCGCCCTGGGCGACGATGCGGCGGATCATCGACAAGGGCCACCAGCACGAGGCGGCGCGCCGCATCGGCTTCCCGGTCCCCGCGACGGTGACCCCCCGCGACGACGCGGACGTCGTGGCGGTGGCCTCCGAGCTGCGCTTCCCCATGATCCTGAAGCCGCGCTACGCGCCCGAGTTCCGCCGCCGCTTCCGGGCCCAGGTGCTCGAGGTGGCCGACGCGGAGGAGCTGCGCCGCGCCTGGGACCTGGCGGCCGAGTACCGGCCGCAGGTCAGCGAGGTGATCCCCGGCGGGGACGACCGGCTCTGGTCGCTCGGCAGCTACCGCGACACCGACGGCCGCCCCCTCGCCTCGTTCACCGGCCGCAAGCTGCGCCAGTGGCCGCCCCGCTTCGGCACGGCGCGCGCCGCCGAGGCCCGCTGGGACCCCTCCCTCGCGACCCGGGGCCACGCCCTGCTGGACGCCCTGGGCTTCCACGGGATCTCCCAGGTGGAGGTCAAGCGCGACCCGCGCGACGGCCGCGACAACCTGATCGAGGTCAACCCGCGCTCGTGGCTGTGGGTCGGCCTCGCCACCCGCTGCGGCGTCAACCTCCCCTACGCCGCATGGCTCGACGCGATCGGCGCGCCCCGCGCCTGGCCGGCCGGCCACCGCGACGGGTGGCGCTGGGTGCTCGCGAGCAAGCACCTCGCCGGGAGCGTCCGCGAGGTGCGCCGCGGCGAGTGGGGCGCCCGGGCCTTCGCCGCCTCCCTGCGGCCCCCGGTGGTGGACGGGGTGATCGACGTGCGCGACCCGAGGCCGATGCTCGCGCTGTACGGGCGCCAGCTGCGGAGGCCCCGTGCCTGAGCTGCGCGTGCGCGTGGAGGGGTGCCGCCCGGCGTTCGCCCCCCGGGCCCGCTGGGTGCTGGAGACCCTCGCCGAGGCGCTCGGCCGCGCGGCGGCGCACGTCGACGGGCCGGCCGACGTCGTCTACGCCCCGCAGCGGCCGGCCGAGGGCGTCTGGATCCCCGCCGATCCCGCCGCGCAGGCGTTCTTCGAGGGCGCCGACCCCTTCCCCGCCACGGCGGTGCACCGGGCGCGCGACCTGACCCTGCTGTTCGCGCCCACCCACCCGGACGAGCCGCTGCCGGGCGACCTCGTCGCGAGCGCCTTCTACCTGCTCGCCCGCTGGGACGAGCTGCGCGTCCCCGACCGCGACCGCTTCGGCCGGCTGCCCCTGTCCGCGAGCGCCTTCGGGCGGATCGCCGGGCTCGACCTGGAGGACCCGCCCGTCGAGGGCTACGTCGCCGCGCTGCGCGCCGCGCTGCGCATCCCGCCGCCGACGACCTGGGAGGTGGCGCTCACCCACGACATCGACCGCATCCGGCGGCGCACCGCGAAGGGCCTCGCCGGGATCGCGCGCCGGCGCGGGCCCCGGGGCCTCGCCGCCGCGCTGGCGGGTCCGGACCCGTGGGACAACGTGCCCGACCTGCTCGAGGCGGCCTGGCGGCGGGGCGTGCGCCCCACCGTCTTCCTGATCGGCCGCAACGCGCACCCCCTCGACGGCACGCCGCGACGCACCTACGAGCGCACCCGGCGCGCGATCGCGGCCGGCGTGCGGGCCGCCGGGGCCGAGGTCGGCCTGCACGGCTCGTTCGCGTCGTCGGAGGACGGGGCCGCCCTGGCGGCCGAGCTGGCCGGCCTGCGCGCCGAGGCGGGCGACCCGGTCGAGGGCGTCCGCATGCACTACCTGCGCTTCCGGTACCACGAGACGGTCCGGTGGCTGGAGGCCGCGGGCGCGACCTACGACGCCAGCCTCGGCTTCAGCGAGGCCCCCGGGTTCGCCGCCGGGATCGCCCGCCCCTACCGGCCGTGGCTGGTGGGGGAGGAGCGCCCCGCGCGCCTGACCCTGCTGCCGCTCGCGGTGATGGACACCACGCTGCACTCCCATCTCGGCCTCGACGCGGCGGGGGCCCGGGAGCGCGCCCTGCGCGTCCTCGACCGGGTGCGGGCGGCCGGGGGGCGCGCCTCCCTGCTGTGGCACAACACCTACCTGGCGGACGACCGCGCCCCCGGCTACGGGCCGCTGTGGGGCGACCTGCTCGACGAGCTGCTGCGCCGCGGGGCGGCGCTCGGCCCGGCCGGGCACCCCGCGCCGGCGCCGGAGGGCGCGCGCCTCGACGGGCGGCGCGTGATGCACCTGACGAGCGTCCACCGCCCGCGCGACGTGCGCATCTTCCACAAGGAGGCCGCCGCGGCGGCGCGCGCCGGGGCGGACGCGGTCGTGGCGGCGCCCGCCACCCCCGTGCCCCGCACGGAGCGCCTCGCCGCGGGCTGGCGCCTGGCGCGGCGCGCGCGCGCCGAGGGGGCGGACGTCTACCACGTCCACGACCCCGAGCTGCTGCCCGCGGCGCTGTGGCTGGCGCGCACCAGCGGGCGGCCGGTGGTCTACGACGTGCACGAGTACCTCGGGCGCACCACGCGCACCAAGCGCTGGCTGCCCGCGGCGCTGCGGACGCCGCTGGCGCTGGCGGTCGAGCGGGCCGAGCGCTGGGGCGCCCGGCGGCTGGACGGCGTGGTCACCGCCAACGAGGACCTCGCGGCGCGCTTCGCCGCCTCCGGCGCCCGCGCCGTCGCGGTGACCAACTCCCCGTGGTCCGGGGCCTTCCCCGAGCCGGCGCCCATGCCCGACGAGCCGGTGGTGCTCTACGTCGGCGGCCTCGGCCCGCTGCGCGGGCTGGAGGTGATGCGCACGGCGTTCGCCCGGCTCGCGACGCCGGAGGCGCGCCTGGTGCTCGCGGGCCCGGGAGATCCCGGCGAGATGCCGCCCGGGGTCACGGCGCTCGGGCTCGTCGACCACTCCGAGGTGCCCGCGCTGCTCGCGGACGCCAGGGTCGCCTGGATCCCGCTGCAGCGCCACGGCAACTACGATCGCGCCGTGCCCACCAAGCTCGTCGAGGCGATGGCGGCCGGACGCCCCGTCGTGGCGTCCGATCTCGGTCGCATGGGGCCGATGGTGCGCGCCGCCGGGTGCGGCGTCGTCGTGCCGCCGGACGACCCCGACGCCCACGCCGCCGCCATCGACCGGCTGCTCGGCGACCCCGCGCTCGCGGCGCGGATGGGCGCGGCCGGGCGGGCGGCCTTCGTCGACGGCCTCGGCTTCGAGAGCCAGGCCCGGGCCCTGACCACCCTCTACGCGGGGATCCTCGGGCCGTGAAGGTCACCTACGTCTCCCAGTACTTCGTCAGCGCCGACCAGCCGGGTGGCGTGCGCCACTGGCAGCACACGCGGGCGCTCGCCCGCGCGGGGCATCAGGTCAGCGTGGTGACCTCCTACGTGCAGCACAAGGAGCGCACCGTCCCCGAGCGTTACGCCGGCCGGCGCGTGGTGCACGAGACCGAGGACGGCCTCGACGTGTGGCGCACGTACTCGACGCCCGGCTACGGCCGCGACCTGCGCTCGCGCGTGGCGAGCTACGGCACCTTCGCCTGGTGGTCGGCGATCGCCTCGGCGCGCGCGCCCCGGCCCGACGTGGTCGTCGCATCGTCCCCCTCGCTGCCGTCGGCGGCGGCGGCCGCCACCCTCGCGCGGGCCCGCGGCGCGCGCTTCCTGCTCGAGGTGCGCGACCTCTGGCCCGACTCGGCGATCGCGATGGGCCTGGTGAGCGACCCGCGCACGATCGCGGTGGCCCGGCGGCTGGAGGCCTACTGCTACGCCCGGGCCGACCGCATCGTCGCCCTCACCGAGGGGATCCGCGACGGGATGATCGAGCAGGGCGTCAGCCCGGCGCGGATCACCCTGATCACCAACGGGGTCGACCTGGAGATCGGCGGCGACGTCGCGCCCGCCGAGGTGCCGGTGCCCGACGACGCGGTGGTCGCCATGTACGTCGGCGCGCACGGCACCTACTCGTCGCTGGAGACCGTCCTCGACGCGGCCGACCGCCTGCGCGACACCCCCCGGGTGCGGGTGGTGCTGGTGGGCAGCGGCGACCGCAAGGCGGCGCTCGTGGAGGAGGCGACGCGGCGCGGCCTGGCGAACGTGGTGTTCGCCGACGCGGTGCCCAAGCGCGAGGTGCCGTCCTGGCTGGCGCGTGCCGACATCTGCCTGCTGCCCTACCAGGACAACCCGCTCTTCGCGGGCGCCCTGCCGAACAAGGCGTTCGACTACCTCGGGGCGGGCCGCCCGATCATCGCCTCCGCGCCGGCCGGCGAGCTGACCCGGATGGTCGAGTCGGCCGGGTGCGGCGTCGCGGTGCCCCCGGAGGACGGCGCCGCGCTCGCGGACGCCGTGCGCCGCCTCGCCGCCGACCCGGAGGGGGCGCGCGCGATGGGCGCGCGCGGGCGGGCGCACGCGCTCGAGCACTACGACCGCGAGGCCCTCGCGGCGCGCTTCGTGGCCACGGTGGAGTCCCTTGGCTGAGGCGCCGGGACCCGTCGGCGGGCGCGTCAAGCGCGCGCTCGACCTCGCCGTCGCGCTGCCGCTGGCCGTGCTCCTGGCGCCGGTGATGATCGGCATCGGCCTGTGGGTGCGCCGCGACTCGCCCGGCCCGGCGCTCTTCCGCCAGGAGCGGGTCGGCTACGCGGGCCGCCCCTTCACGATGCTGAAGTTCCGCACGATGGTCGTGGGCGCCCAGGGGATGGGCGCCGGGATCGCCGTCAGCGAGGGCGACGACCGCATCACGCGCGCGGGCGCGGCGCTGCGCCGCCTGTCCCTCGACGAGCTGCCCCAGCTCCTCAACATCGTGCGCGGCGACATGAGCCTGGTGGGCCCCCGGCCGACCCTCGCGTTCCAGGTCGAGCGCTACGACGCCCACCAGCGGCGGCGCCTGCTGGCGCGCCCCGGCCTCACCGGCCTCGCCCAGGTGAGCGGCCGCGCCTCGATCCCCTGGTCGGAGCGGATCGAGATCGACGTGCGGTACGTCGACGCCTGGAGCCTGCGGAGGGACCTGGCGATCATCCTGCGCACGGCGCTGGTCGTGCTGGGGCGCCGTGGCACCTACAAGGGCCCGCGCGGGGGGTTCGACCTGCCCGCCCGGCCCGGGGCGCCGGATGGCTGAGCGCCCGACCCCCGGCGCCGGCGCGCCCCGCCGGCGCGCCACCCGGCCGGTTTCCGGCTAAGGTCCCCCGTCGTGGATCGGGAGATCACCCTTCGCGACTACGGCCGCGTGCTGTGGAGCGGGCGCTGGCTCATCCTCACATCGACCGTCGCCGCGGCGGTCGTGGGGCTGCTGCTCACGTTCGTCACCTCGACGACCTACACCGCGACGGCCCGCGTGTTCCTCGGGCAGGCGACGACGGTCTCCGGCGCCCCGCTCTCGACGCCGGCCACCAACCCGGCGACCGCCGGCACGGTGCTCACGGGCGACAACCTCGTGACCCAGGTGGCCGAGGAGATCGGCGTCAGCCCGTCCCGGGTGCGCTCGGGCGTGACCCTGAGCGCACCGCGCGCGCCGGGCGGCGCCGCCGGCAACCAGCCGACCGTCGCGACGATCACGTTCGTCGACGAGGACCGGCGGGTGGCCCGCGAGGGCGCGAACGCCTACGCCGAGGCCGTCAACCGCAGCTCCCTCGAGAACTTCTCGGCGGTGTTCGACACCTACGCCCGCGGTGAGGAGCGGGCCCAGGCCGACGTCACCCGCCTCCAGAACCAGATCGGCGAGGTGCAGCGGCAGCTCGCGACGGCGACGGGGGAGACGCGGGCGATCCTGACCGCGGTGCTCATGTCGGCCGGCCAGCAGCTGTCGATCGCCCAGACGACGCTCACCACCCAGGAGCTCAACCGGGCGAAGGCCGAGGCCAACGAGAAGCCCTACATCATCTCCCTCTCCGAGAGCCCCAGCTCCTCGAGCAGCGCGCCGAACCGGCTGCGCAGCGTCATCCTCGCGGCCGTCATCGGCCTGATCGTGGGCGTCATCGTGACCTTCGTCTGGCGCGGCAGCCCGGCGGGTCGCGCGGCGCGTGAGTAGGCGCGGGGCGCTCCTCGTGGCGGCCGCGCTGGCCGCGGCAGGCTGCGGCGGGGGGGGCGACCCGACCACGACCGAGGCCACCGCTCCGGCGCCCGCCGGCACGGTCGTCGCGCGGGTCGTCGACGCCGACACCGACGAGCCGCTCGGGGGCGCGACCGTCGTGGCGTTCCGGGGGCGCGAGGAGGTGGCGCGCACGACCGCCGGGGCGGACGGGACCGCCGAGCTCCCCGACGGATCGCGCTTCGCCGAGGCGCGGGTGCCCGGGCGGCCCGTCGCCCGGGCGCGGATCACCGGCCCCGAGGTCGAGCTCGGCGTGTTCGACCCGGCCCTCCAGAGCCCCGAGTACGGCGGCGGACCCGACCGCGACCGGTTCGTCCCGGGCGCCGGCGCGCCGCCGCCGCAGGGCGATCCCGACTGGAGCTTCGAGAGCCGCTCGCTGCTGGAGTTCCCGCCCGCGGTCGCCAACGGCCTGGTCGCCATCGGCAACAACGGCGGGCGGGTCTACGCGCTCGAGTCCGACACCGGCGAGCTGCGCTGGGCGCGCCGCCAGCGGGGCCAGATCGCCGCGAGCCCGGCCATCGCGGGTGATGTTGTCTACGTCTCCTCGATGGACGGCGCCCTCACCGCCTACACGGCGGCCGCCGGGCGCGAGCTGTGGACCTTCTCGACGGGCGGCAGCCCGATCGAGAGCTCCCCGCTCGTCGTCGACGGCCTCGTCTACGTCGGCGCGTGGAACGGGCGCCTCTACGCCGTCGACGCCGAGACCGGGCGTGCCCGCTGGACCTTCGCGGCCGACGGCGACATCAAGGGCAGCGCCGCGATCGCCGACGGGCGGGTCGTGGTCGGCGACTACGCCGGCAACGTCCACTCCCTCGACCCGGCGACCGGTCGCGAGGAGTGGGCGTACGGCGGCGGGCAGCGCTTCTACGGCGGGCCGGCCGTCAGCGGCGACACCCTCGTGATCGGCGACGTCGGCGGGGCGGTGATCGCCCTGGACGCGCGCGACGGCTCCGAGCTCTGGCGCCACGGCACCGGCGGGGCGTTCGTCTACTCGACCGCGGCGATCGCCCGCGGGACCGCCTTCATCGGCTCCTACAACGGCGTCTTCCAGGCCCTCGACCTGGGGACGGGCGCCGTGCGCTGGTCGTACGACATGGGCGAGCGCATCTCCGGCTCCGCGACCGTGGTGGACGACGTCGTCTACACCTCCACCCTGTTCCGCGTCGGCGGCCCGCGCCGCACCGTGGGGCTGGACACGCGGACGGGCGCGGTGCGGTTCGAGCGCGCGGAGGGACGCTACTCGCCGGCCGTCGGCGCCGGTCGCACGCTCTACCTCGTGGGCACGCGGACGCTCGATGCGTATCGGGCGCCGTAGAGCCCTCGGCATCGCCGCGGGGGTCGTCGGCCTCCTGGTGATCGCCGCCGCGGTCGTCGCGTTCGGGCTCTGGCGCGGCTGGTTCGACGAGGGGAGCGTGGAGGGCACCACCGAGGGCTTCGTGCCGCAGGAGGCGCCGCGCGCGGACTCCGGCGCGGGGGCGTGGCCCGAGTACGGGCGCGACGCGCGGCGCACGCGGGCCAACCCGGGGCTCGACATCGCGCCACCCTTCCGTGAGGAGTGGCGATTCGACGCGGGATCGCTTGTGGAGTTCTCGCCGGTGATCGGCGACGAGCGCGCGATCGTCGGGACCAACGGGGGCCTCGCGATCGCGCTCGACCTGCGCACCGGCCGCGAGCTGTGGCGCCACGCCCTGCGCGGGCGGGTGGCCTCGTCGCCCGCGCTCGCGGGCGACCTCGCCCTCTTCACGACGATCCGCGGAGACGTGATCGCGGTCGACCAGGCGACCGGCGAGCGGGTCTGGCGCCGCCGGGTGGGCCGGGCGGTCGAGTCGTCGCCGCTCGTCATCGACGGCACGGCCTACATCGGCACCCTCTCCGGGCGCGTGATGGCCCTGAACGCCCTGACCGGCGGCGTCCGGTGGGCGATGCGCACCGAGGGCGAGGTCAAGGCGAGCCTGGCCCAGGCCGGCCCGAACGTTGTCGTCGGCGACTACGCGGGGCAGGTCTACGCCTTCCGCGCCGCCGACGGCGCGCTCGTGTGGCAGACCGAGAGCCCGGGCGACGCGCTGCGCGGCCCGGGTCGCTTCTACGCCGGCCCCGCGGTCGCCTACGGCCGCGTCTACCTCGGCAACGTCAACGGGCGGGTGGTCGCGCTCGACCGCGACACCGGCGAGGTCGCCTGGGTGCGCGTCCTCGACGACTACGTCTACTCGAGCGCCGCGGTCGCCGACGGCCTCGTCTACGTCGGCAGCTACGACGAGCGCTTCTACGCGCTCGACGCGGTCACCGGGCGGGTGCGCTGGTCGTTCGACGCCGGCGAGCGCATCTCGGGCTCCGCGTCGGTGATCGGCGACGTCGTCTACGTCTCGACCATCGCGCGGGTCCCGTCCGAGGGGCGCACCTTCGGGCTCGACGCGCGCACCGGGCGCCGGCTGCTGACGTTCCCGGACGGCCGCTACAGCCCGGCGGTCGCCGTGCGCGGGATCCTCGTGATGACGGGCGTGCGGACGCTGTACGGCCTCGTGCCGCGGTGACCGTCACCCGCCTCGCGCGCGCGGCGGCCCTCGTCGCGCTGTTCGGGCTGCTCTCACGACTGCTCGGCTTCGCCCGCGAGATCGTCCTCGCCGCGGCCTACGGGACCTCGGCCGCCACGGACGCGTTCGTGAACTCGCTGCTGATCGTCAACTCGGTCGCGGCGGTCCTGCTGTACACGCTGGTCACGCTCATCATCCCCACCTTCCAGCGCGAGCGCGCGGAGGCGGGCACCGACAGCGCGTGGCGGCTGGTGTCGGCCCTCGCGGCCTGGACGGGGCTCGGGCTGGTCGTGCTGGCGGGCTTCGTCGCGATCTGGCCCGAGGCGCCGGCCGCCATCTTCAACCTGGACCCCGCGCGGGCCGAGGCGACCGCGACCCTGATCCGGATCATGGCGCCCGCCCTCGCGCTCCAGGGCCTGTCGGCGGTGTTCACGGCGATGCTCCAGATCCACGGCCGCTTCGCCGGCCCGGCGGCGGTCGGGGTCGCCTTCAACGCCGGCGTGATCATCGGGGTGATCGTGGGGCAGGACAGCCTCGGCATCGAGGCGGCGGCGTGGGGTGTGACCATCGGCGCGACGCTCCAGGTGCTCCTCCAGCTCCCGCAGTTCATGCGCCTGCTGCGGGAGGCGCGCACCCGCCCGGTGCTGAGCCACCCCCGCCTCGGCGCGGTCGGCCTGCTGGCCCTGCCGGTGCTGGGCGCCTCGGTGCTCCAGCAGATCAACAACTTCACGGACAAGTTCTTCGCGTCGACCCTCGACGCCGGGAGCGTCGCCGCCCTCTCCTTCGCCAACGCGCTGGGGCAGGCGCCGCGGGTGGCGCTGCTGCTGCCCCTGCTGACCCCGTTGTTCCCGCTGATCGCGCGCCTGGTGGGCGAGGGCCGCGAGGGCGAGGCCCTCGACGCCTTCCGTCGCGTGCTCGGCCTGCTCGGCCTGCTGTCGATCCCGATGATGGCGCTGATGGCGATCTACGCCGACGAGATCGCCCAGCTGGCGTTCCAGCGCCGCCGCTGCGGGCCGGAGTGCATCGACGAGATCGCGCCGCCGCTGTTCTTCTACGCCTTCGCCCTGTGGCCGGCGTTCGCGTCCCAGCTGCTCAACCGCACGCTGTCGGCCGGCAACTTCCAGCGGGCGATCCTCTGGACGACGGTCGCGACGGTCGCGCTCACCATCGCCCTCGACATCGCGTTGCTCGGCCCCATGGAGCAGGCGGGCCTCGCCCTCGCCGCGACGCTCGGCGTGTACGCCAACGCCGCGATGCTCACCATGCGCCTGAAGCGGTCGTTCCCGGCGGTTCCCCTGCGCGCCCTCGGGCGGCGCCAGGCCCGACTGCTGGCGGCCGGCACGCTGGCGGCCGCCACGGCCCTGCTGCTCAACCTGGTTGCCCCGACCGAGGACATGGGCTCGGTGGAGATGCTCCCCGCCCTCTGCGCCAAGGTCGTCGCGGCCGGGGCGGTCTACGTGCTGGCGGCCCACCTGCTGGCGCGCGAGGAGCTCGGCGAGGGGGTGCGGTCGGTGCGGGCGCTTGTCGCGAAGGGCGGGCGCGCTCGCTAGATTCCCCGCCCGTGCCGACCTCAGTGATCACCGGCGGGGCCGGCTTCCTCGGCTCCCACCTGTGCGACCGGATGCTCGCGGAGGGGCACCGGGTCATCTGCGTCGACAACCTCGACACCGGGACGCTCGAGAACATCGAGCACATCCGCGAGCCGGGCTTCGTCTTCCTCCAGCACGACCTGGTCGGCCACCTGGAGATCACCGAGCGGGTGGACTACGTGTTCCACCTCGCCTCGCCCGCGAGCCCGATCGACTACCTGCGGCTGCCGCTGCACACCCTGAAGGTGGGCTCCTACGGCACCCACAACGCCCTCGGCCTGGCCAAGCGCCACCGCGCGAAGTTCCTGCTCGCGTCCACCTCCGAGGTCTATGGCGATCCGGAGGAGCACCCGCAGAGCGAGGGCTACTGGGGGAACGTCAACCCGATCGGCCCGCGCGGCGTCTACGACGAGGCGAAGCGCTACGCCGAGGCGCTGACGATGGCCTACCACCGCCAGCAGGGCGTGGACACGCACATCGTCCGCATCTTCAACACCTACGGCCCCCGGATGCGGCCCCACGACGGGCGCGCCATCCCGACCTTCATCCGGCAGGCCCTCGAGGGCAAGCCGATGACGGTGTTCGGGGAGGGACGCCAGACGCGGTCGTTCTGCTACGTCTCGGACCTGATCGAGGGCTGCGTCCGGCTGATCGACTCGGACATGCACCTGCCGGTCAACATCGGCAACCCCGGCGAGTTCACCATCCTGGAGCTCGCCGAGACGATCGTGCGGATCACCGGGAGCCCGTCCGCGATCGTCCACGAGGCCCTCCCGCAGGACGACCCGGCGGTCCGCCGCCCCGACATCACCCTGGCCCGGGAGCTCCTCGGCTGGGAGCCGACGATCGAGCTGGAGGAGGGGCTGCGCCTCACCCTGTCCGGGATGGGCGTGGAGGTCACGGCGACTGACTGACCCCACGGGGCCGGTGGTCGCGGCCGCCGGGCTGACCAAGCGCTACGGCGACCTGGTGGCCGTCGACGGCATCCGCTTCGCCATCGGGGCCGGGGAGTGCTTCGGCTTCCTCGGCCCGAACGGCGCGGGCAAGACCACCACCATGCGGATGCTCTCGTGCCTCGCCCCGCGCGACGGCGGCGAGCTCACCGTGCTCGGCCTCGACCCCGAGCGCGCGCCGCGCGCGCTGAAGCGGCGCCTCGGGGTGGTGGCCCAGGAGACCACGCTCGACCTCGAGCTCACCGTGCGCGAGAACCTGCTGGTCTACGCGCGCTACTTCGACGTGCGCCGCGCCGAGGCACGCCGGCGCGCGGACGAGCTGCTCGAGCTGATGGCCCTCTCCGACCGGGCCGACGACGCCGTCGACCGGCTCTCGGGCGGGATGCGGCGACGGCTCCAGATCGCCCGGGCCCTGGTGAACCACCCGCGGGTGATCCTGCTCGACGAGCCGACCACCGGGCTCGACCCGCAGGCGCGCCACGCCGTCTGGGAGCGCCTGCGGCTGCTGCGCGCCGGGGGCGCCACGCTCGTGCTCACCACCCACTACATGGACGAAGCGGCGCAGCTCTGCGACCGGCTGGTGATCATGGACCACGGCCGTATCGCCCGCGAGGGGGCGCCGGCCGACCTGGTCGCCCGGGAGGCGGGGCGCGAGGTGCTGGAGCTGCGGGTGGCGCCGGCCGACGTGCCCGCGGTGCTGGCCGCGGCGCAGGGAGCCGCGTCGGGCCACGAGGTCGACGGCGAGCTCGTGCTGCTCTTCACCGACGACGCCGAGGCGCTCCACGCCCGGATCCGGCAGGCGGGCGTGCCGAGCCGCCTCCAGGCCGCGCGCCCCGGCGGGCTGGAGGACGTGTTCCTGCGCCTGACGGGCCGCCACATGCGGGACTGACGGCTGTCAGGCCTCCCCGGCGGCGGCGTCCTCCTCGGCCTCCGCCCAGGCCTGGCGCGCCCACAGGGGTGGGCCGCCGAACCGCTTGGCGAGGAGGATCCCGAGCCCGTAGAGGACGATCTGCGGCAGCATCAGGAGCAGCATGCTGAACGGGTCGCCGCCGGGCAGGATCGCGGCGAGGGCGGCGATCACGACCAGGGCGATCCGCCACTGGCTGATGAAGAGGTCGGCGCTCGCGACCCCGATCCGCGCCAGCGCCAGCATCGCGACCGGCACCTCGAACATGAGCCCGGAGGCGAACATCAGGGTGGTGACGAAGGCGAAGTACTCGCCGGCGCGCACCTGCGTGAGGAACGTGTCGTCGCCGAAGTTGAGGAGGAAGTCGAGGGCGACCGGCAGCACCACGTAGTAGCCGAACGCGACGCCCGCCAGGAACAGCGACGAGGCGCCGGCCACGATCAGCAGCATGCGCCGGCGCGACTGGTCCTGCACCGCGGGGATCACGAACGCGTAGAGCTGGTACAGCCACACCGGGACGGCCGCGATGATCGCCGCCCAGAAGCACACCTTCAGGGTCGTGAAGAAGGGCTCGGTGGGCGAGAGGGTGATCAGCCCGGTGTCCTGGAAGCGCTGCGGGAGCGGCTGCTCCAGGAACTCGATCAGCTCCTCGTGGAAGCCGTAGGCCACGGCGAACGCCGCGACGAGCGCCACGACCGAGATGATGATGCGGTTGCGGAGCTCGTCGAGGTGGTCGACGACGCTGAGCTGCTCGTCGCGGCCCGCGCGGCGCAGGCGGCGATCACCGAGGATCCCCATCCGGGTGTCCGGTGCCTCCGCCCTAGGCGGGGTCGCGGGGGCGCGGGGGCGCGTCGCCCGGCACCACCAGGCCCTCGAGCACCGCGTCGTCGTCGGCCTGCACCGGCGCCGAGGCCGTCGTGGGCGTCGGCTCGACGGGGCGCGCCGGCGTGGTGCTCGGGCCGTCGTCCATCACGGCGCCCTTGAACTCGCGGATGCCGCGCCCGATGGAGCGGCCCATCTCGGGCAGGCGCTTCGGGCCGAAGACCAGGAGGGCGATCGCGAGGACGATGATGATCTGGATCGGTGAGATGTCGAACATGGCTCCGGTCCGTCGTGTGTGGTGCCCCCCGGCGGTCGAAGGTTAGCCCGAGAGGGCGCGGCGGGCCAGGACGGCGGCCGCGCCGCGCCCCCTGGTACCGTCCGCGCGATGGCCGACCCCGCCGCCGACGCCGTCGTGCGCCAGATGCGCGACGCGATCATGGACACCGACCTCAAGCTGCTCGCCGCCGTGAACACCCGGCTCGAGCTGGTGGCCCGCCTGCGCGCCTACAAGCGCTCCCAGGGGATGGAGTTCGTCGACCAGGCCCGCGAGGACTGGATGCACCGCTACCTCGCCGCCGCCAACCGGGGACCCCTGAGCGAGGAGGGCCTCCACGAGATCTACGGCCACCTCTTGGACCTCACCAAATCAGAAACCGCGAAGGCGGCCGAGACCACGAACCCGGAGCAGTAAGCGAGCCGACGCACGGAACGAACGAGGCCGGGGAGCGGAGCGACCAGGCCGACCGCCCGAGACCACCAAGAAACGCACCAGACCACAGGGAACGCGGGGCACCGAGGCCGCCGCCCCGCCACCAATCCGATCATCCTGTGGTTCTTCGGCGTCCGGTCCCCGCCGAAGGCGGCGACGCCGTCCGCAAACCGACGCGCCAGCGGCGGTTCGTCGCCACCGGTGAGCCGCTAGAGCGAACCGGATGCGTTAGGCCTCACCGAAGTCGTCGGGGCTCACCTGGTCGAGGAACTCCTTGAACTTCTCGACGACCTCGTCGGTGTCCTCGACCTCGTGCTCGAACTCGATGCCGCTCTCCTCGATCACCTTGTCCGCGGCGTAGATCGGGGCGTTGCTGCGCACCGCCAGGGCGAGGGCGTCGCTGGGGCGGGAGTCGATCTCGATCTCGGACGTGGCGGCCCGCAGGGTGATGAGGGCGTAGAAGGTGTTCTCGCGCAGCTCGGTGACCGTGATCTTGGCGATCTCGGCGCTCAGCTCCGAGACGACGTCGGTGAGCAGGTCGTGGGTCATCGGGCGGGGCGTCTCGGCGCCCTGGAGCTTCATCAGGATCGCGGCGGCCTCGGCGTGGCCGATCCAGATCGGCAGGAACTTGTTCCCGGACACGGTCTTCAGGAGGACGATCGGCTGCTTGCCGACCATGTCGAAGCTCACCCCGTAGATGACCATCTCGTGCACGGCGCCTCGCTCTCTCTGCCGGCCGGGCGCCGGCGGCGACCCGGATGGACGATCATAGCCCCGGGTCGCCGGGGGTTGCCCCCGGACCGGGGTCCGGGCGGCCGGGGCGTGGCGTGGTCATCCCCCGATGGGGTTGATACCCTGCCGCGACCCGCATGGGTGAGGGCGATTAGCTCAGTCGGTTAGAGCGCATCTCTGATAAGGATGAGGTCCCTGGTTCGAATCCAGGATCGCCCACTTCGACGGTCGGCCGGACCCGCACCGATCGGGAGGGGTGGCGCAGCGTGACCACGGGGCTCGGCACCAACGGGGGCGACACCCGGCGGATCAGCTGCCTCGTGGCCGACGACCACGCCATCGTGCGCGAGGGCCTGCGTCGCGTGCTGTCCCAGTTCGACGACATGCTCGTCGTCGGGGAGGCCTCCTCGGGCGAGGCCGCCATCGAGCTCGTCGCGCGTCGTCGTCCCGAGGTGGTGCTGATGGACGCCCGGATGCCCGGGATGGGCGGGGTGGCCGCGACGGCCCGCGTCACGGCCGACCACCCGGACGTGCGCGTCGTCATGTTCACGGCCCACTCGGAGCAGGACCTGCTCTGGGAGGCGCTCGACGCCGGGGCCCAGGGCTTCGTGCTCAAGGACACCGAGAGCGCCATCCTCGTCCAGGCGGTGCGGCAGGTCGTGGGTGGCGAGCCCTACGTCGACCAGCGCCTCGCGCCGGGCTTCCTGAGCCAGCTCGCCCGCCCGCGACCGGGAGGCGTGCTCAGCGCGCGCGAGCGCGAGATCCTCCAGATGCTTGCCGACGGCCACTCCAACCGCGAGGTCTCGGAGCGGCTGGTGGTGAGCGTCGAGACGGTCAAGACGCACGTCAAGCACATCCTGGCCAAGCTGGAGGCCGAGCACCGCACCCAGGCGGTCGCGATCGGCATCCGCCAGGCCCTGATCCGCTAGCGGGTGGCCGCGGCCCCGGGGCCCGGAGCCGGGGTCGACCCCGGCCACACCGGCGAGGGTGCGCTCGCCGGCATCGTCGCGCTGGTCGGCGGGGCGGTGGAGCTCGAGCCGGCGCTCGGGCGGGCGCTCGACCTGCTCGCGAACGACCTCGGCGGGCGGGTGGCGGCCCTCTACGTGGGCGACCCGGCGGCCGGCGGCCTGGAGCTGCGCGCCACGGGGGGGCCCGGTGCACCATCCCGCCCGGGGCCCGGCATCCGGCCGGCCACCGCGCCCGCCGCCTGCGCGGCCCTGGGGGAGGGGCGGGACGTCTCGGCCGAGGGCGACCTCGCGCAGGAGATGGCCACCCTCGGCCTGGGCGGCGGGGTGCTGCTTCCCACACGCATCGGCGGACGCACCGTTGCCGCGGTCGGCCTGGCCCCCGCCCCGGCGCGGGTCGCGCCGGGCATCCGCGCCGCCGTGCAGGTGCTCGGCCTCGGTCTCCGCAACGCACGCCTCGCGACCGGCTTCCGCGACCGTGTCCGCGAGCTGGACCGCCAGGTCGTGCAGCTCGACGCCCTCACCGAGGTCGCCCGACGGGTGGCGGGGTCGCTGGAGCCCGAGGAGGCCCGCGGCGTGGTGCTCGGCGAGGCGCGCGCCCTCGTGCGCGCCGACGGGGCGGTCCTCCTCGCGCCCGGCCCCGACGGGGCGCTCGCCGTGGTGGGTGCCGACGGCGCAGCGGGGGCCGCCGCGACCGTCGCCGGGGTGGCCGCCGAGGCCTGGGGCGGGGGCGGGGTCCGGCGGCATGGGCGGACGATGGCCGTCGCCCTGACGGGCGGCGACGCGGAGGCGGGTGGCGGTGGCGTGCTCGCCGTGGTCCGGGACGGCGGCGAGGACTTCGGCGACGACGATCTGGAGCGGCTGCGCGGCCTCGCGGACCAGGCGTCGATCGCCCTGGCGAACGCACGGCTGCTGGCCGACCTGCGCAGGGGCCAGGACGAGCGCGACTCCCTGGCGGCCGCCGTCGTGCTCGCACAGGAGCAGGAGCGGCGGCGCATCGCCGAGGACCTCCACGACGGGCCGGTGCAGGAACTGGTCGGCGTCGGGCTGCTGCTCGATGCGCTGGCCGCCGACATCGCCTCCTCCGCGCCGGTCGCCGCCGGGGACGCCGGGCGGGCGGCGGCGGCCGCGCGGGAGGCGGTGCGGGGCCTGCGCCGCGCGATCGCCGACCTCCACCCGCTGGTCCTGGAGCAGCTCGGCTTCGCCGCCGCGGTGCGCGCGCTGCTCGATCGCCTGGGCTGGGCGCCCGGTGCGGCGACGGTCGAGGTCGCCGACGCCGAGGCGCTCTCGGAGACGCGCCGCACGGTGCTCTTCCGCATCGTGCAGGAGGCCCTCGCCAACGCGTCGCGCCACGCGGACGCCGCGACGGTGTCGGTGCGGGCGCGGGCGGAGGATGGCGACCTCATGCTGGAGGTCGCCGACGACGGGCGCGGCTTCGACCCCGGCGCCCCCCGGCCCGGCGTGGCCGCGGGCCACCTCGGGCTCGCGGCGATCGAGGAGCGGGCACGCCTGGCCGGCGGCGAGCTGACGGTCATCTCGGCGCCGGGCCGCGGCACGACGGTGCGCGTGACGCTGCCGGCCGATGGCGCCGGCGGCCGGCCTCAGGCGGGCGGCGGGAGCCGGTCGAGCGCCGCGGCGAGCGCGGACTCGTCGGCGAAGCGGAGCTCCACGACCACCTGACCGCCGCGGGCGGGGCGCACCCGCACGGGCGCGTCGAAGGCGCCGCCGAAGGCCTCCAGCGCCGCGTCGCCGAGGGCCGTGGGCTCGGGCGCCAGGCGCCCCGGCGCCGAGGGGGCCGCCTCGGCGCGGGCGAGCTGCTCGGTGCGCCGCACCGACAGGCCCTCCGCCACGACGCGCTCGGCCAGCCGGGCCCGGCGGGCGGGGCCGTCGGCCATCAGGATCGCGCGGCCGTGGCCCTCGGTGAGGGTCCCGTCGGCGATCCTCTCCTGGACGCCCTCGGGAAGCTCCAGCAGCCGCACCAGGTTGGAGATGGCCGGCCGGCTGCGGCCGAGACGGTCCGCGAGCTCGCCGTGGCTCTGGCCGAAGTCCTCGATCAGGCACGCGCAGGCCTGGGCGACGTCGATCGGGCTCAGGTCCTCGCGCACGACGTTCTCGACGAGGGCGAGCTCCAGGCGCTCGCGGGCGTCGACCTCGCGGATGACCGCCGGGACGCGCGCGAGGCCGGCGAGGGTGGCGGCCCGCCAGCGGCGCTCGCCGGCGATCAACTGGTGGCGGCCGGCGTCGTCGGCCGGCGCGACGACCACGGGCTGCAGGACGCCGGTGGCCCGGATCGATGCCGCCAGCGCCTCGAGGGCGGCCGGCTCCAGGGTGGCCCGGGGCTGGTCGGGGTTCGGGTCGATGCGGTCGATCCGCACCTCGAGCAGGATCGGGGCCGTCGCCGTCGTGGCGGCCGTGCCGTCTCCGAGCAGTGCCTCCAGGCCGCGGCCCAGGCCGCGGCCGCGGCGCTCGCGTGCGTCAGCCACGGGCGGCGACCTCCTTGGCGGCCTCGAAGTACGCGTCGGCGCCGGCGCAGTGCGGGTCGTAGCGGATCACGGGCTCCCCGTACGACGGCGCCTCGGCGAGTCGCACGTTGCGGGGCACGACGGTGCGGAAGGCCAGCTGCGGGAAGTGGCGCCGCACCTCGCCGATGACGTCGCCGCTGACGCGGGTGCGCGCGTCATGCATCGTCATCAGCATGCCGGTGACCCGCAGGCCCGGGTTGAGGCGCTCCTGCACCCCCGCCACCGTCTCCATCAGGCGGGAGAGGCCCTCCAGCGCGTAGTACTCGCACTGCACCGGCACGATCAGGCGGTCCGCGGCGGCGAGCGCGTTGACGGTCAGCAGGTCCAGCGAGGGCGGGCAGTCGAGGAAGACGTAGCGGTAGCGCTCGCGGGCGGGTGCGAGGGCGGCCGCCAGCAGCCGCTCGCGGCCGGCGCGGCCGGGCAGCTCGAGCGCCGCCGCCGCGAGGTCGGGCGAGGAGGGCAGCAGGTCGAGGTTCGGCACGGAGGTCGTCACGACGGCCTCGTCGAGCGGGAGCCCGTCCAGCAGTACGTCCGCGAGGGTCGGCCGGTCCCGGCCGGACACCCCGAGCCCGCCCGAGGCGTTGGCCTGGGGGTCCGCGTCCACCAGCAGCACCGACGCGCCGGACTCGGCGAGACAGGCCGCCAGGTTGACCGCGGTGGTGGTCTTGCCGACCCCGCCCTTCTGGTTGGCGACGGCGTAGATCATGCGGCGAGCGGGCGCTTGGCCGCGCGGCCGGGGCGACGGGGGAAGCGCGAGGGTGTCGGAGTAGCCTTGCGGAAGACCTGGAGGCGCCGCCGTGCACCGGCGAACGGCGCGACGCGCACGGGCGGGTGCGGCTCCAGCCCGAGCAGGGCGGCGGCGTGCTCGGCATCGCGCTCCGTCGCGGGATCCTCGGCGTCGCCGCGCCAGACCACGACCGCCCCGCCCACGGCCACCAGCGGGGCGGCCAGCTCCAGCGCCACGGGCAGCGGTCCCAGGGCCCTCATCGTCGCCAGCGGGAAGCGTTCCCGCTCACGGCCGGCGAGGTGCTCTGAGCGGTCGGACACCACCCGGACATTAGGGACATCCGCGGACGCCCGGCGTAACCAGTCGGCCTTCCGCGACTCGCTCTCGACGAGGGTGATGGAGAGGGCCGGGCGTGCGATCGCCAGCGCGAGACCGGGGAAGCCGGCCCCGCTGCCGAGGTCGACGAGCGCCCGCGCCGTGGCGATCTCCGGGAGGGCGAGCCCGGCGATGCTGTCGGCCAGATGGCGATCGAGCCCCTCATCGACGCCCTCGATCGCGGTGAGGTTCTGGGGCTCGAGGGCGATGCGGTCGAGGAGGGCCACGAGACGCGCGGCGGCGGGGTCGCCGAGCTCGACGCCGAGCGCACGAGCGCGCTCGGCCAGGCGCCGTGCGGGCCCCCCGGTTTCACGTGAAACCGGGGGGTCGGAGGTCACTCGGCGGGCTCCACGATGATCCGGCGCCGGGGCTCCTCGCCCTCGCTGCGCGTGACCACGTCGGTGCGGTCCTTGAGCGCCATGTGGACGATGCGCCGGTCGTGCGGGGTCATCGCGTCGAGCTCGATCTCCTCGCCGTGCTCGACCGCCTCGGCCGCCGCCTGGGCGGCCAGGTCCTGGAGCGCGGCCTCACGCCGTGCGCGGTAGCCGTCGGCGTCGAGGGTCACCCGCCGGCGTGCGCCCCCCTCCGCCCGGCTGGCGATCTGCGCCAGCAGGTACTGGAGGGCGTCGATCGTCTCGCCGCCGCGGCCGACCAGCGCGCCCGTGCCCGGGCCGTCCACGGAGGCCGCGAGATCCGTCTGCTCGCCAGCGGCGACGACCACCGTCGCGTCCTCGAGCCCCATGCCCGCGACGACCGCCTCCAGGGTCCGCGCAACCGCCGCGGCCCCGGGGCCCTCCGCGCTCACCTCAGTCGTGCCCACGCCTCACCCCTTGTCAGCGCTTCTTCTTCTTGGACCGCGATGACGGTGCCGGCCGCGACCCCTTGGCCGAGCCCTTCGGGCGCGGCTGGCGCCGCTGGCGGCCCGGACCGGCCCCGGACCCGTTGCCCGCGGGCGCCTCGGGGGCCTCCACGGGCTCCGGGGCGGTCGTCGCCTCCGGGGCCTCGGCGGGCTCCGGGGCCTCGGCCGGTGCGTCCGCGGCATCGGCCGTGGCATCGGGCTCCGGGACGGAATCCTGCTCCGCGCCCTCGGCCGCCGCGCCGCGCCGGCGGCGGCGGCGGCGCGCCGGCGTGGTCGCCGGAGCCTCCGCCTCTGCGGCATCGTCGACGACCTCTGATGCCTCCTCCGCCTCGTCGGTGAGCGCGACCGCGGTCGCCCCATCGGACTTCGGGGGGGTGCGCGAGCCCTTCTTCGTCGAGGCGCCCATGCGGGCGTTGAACCTCTCGACCTCCTCGGGGTCGGCCACGTGGAGGCCGATCCGGTGCCGCATCACGAGCTGCTGCGCGGCGGTCCAGAGGTTGGTCGTCATCCAGTAGAGCACCAGGCCCGATGGCACGGGGAACTGGAACACGAACACCACGACCACAACGGGCAGGATGCGCATGATGCGCCGCTGCGACTCGGGCATGTTGGGCGTGGCCGACAGCTCCGTCGAGAGCAGCTGGCTCAGGGCGTAGATCGCCACGATCACGATCGCGCCCCAGCCGATGTCCTGCAGCTCGAGGCGGACGTCGGGGATCACCCACATGAACGAGACGTCGCCGCCCGAGACGGTGGCGTCGTTCGCGAAGTCCCGCAGGACGTAGTACAGCGCGATGAAGATCGGTAGCTGCGCCACGAGCGGCAGGCACGAGGCGAACGGGTTGATCTCGTTCTCCTTGTAGAACCGCATCAGCTCCTCGTTGAGCTTCTGGCGGTTCCCCTTGTACTTGCGCTGCAGCTCCTTCAGCTGCGGCGCGACCATCTGCATGCTCCTCATCGAGGAGTACTGCTTGATGACGAGGGGCAGGAGGGCGAAGCGGACGATCACCGTCAGGACGACGATCGACCACCCGTAGGTGAGGTTCGCGCTCTCGTGGAGGAAGTCGAGGAGCCCGCGGAGCGGGTCCTCGAGGAGCTGCAGCGGGTTCACGGGCGGAACACCGTCTGGTCCGCCGGGTAGTCGACCCCGCCGTGGCTCCAGGGGTTGCAGCGCAGCAGGCGCCACACCGCGAGGACCATGCCGCGCGCCGGGCCGAACTCACGGATCGCCCCGGCGGCGTACGCGGAGCAGGTTGGGTGGTACTTGCAGCGACGGGGGATCAGCGGGGACACGACCCGCTGGTAGACCCGGATCGGCGCGATCAGGACCGCCCTCACGAGCCCACCGGCGCCGTCGCCCGCCGGGCCAGCTCCCCGAGGCGCTCGCCCAGGGCGGCCGAGCCGCGCTCCTCGACGTACTCGGCGGCGCCGGGCCGTGCGATCACGACGACGTCGATGCCCGTCGGCAGCTCCGGCGCGATCGTCGCGAACTGCTCGCGCAGCACGCGCTTCACGCGGTTCCTCTCGACCGCGCCGCCGACCTTCCGGGAGACGGACAGCCCGAGCCGCGCCGGGGCGCCGGCGGGACGGTCGTCGCGCGCGAAGGCGTAGACCACCAGGTGGCGATTGGCCGCCGAGCGGCCGCGGCGGTAGACCGCGTCGAAGTCACCGGACCGGGTGATCCGCGCACGGCGCCGCGGGGCGGTGCCGGCGTCGCTCACGCGTCAGGCCGAGAGGCGCGCACGGCCCTTGGCCCGGCGGCGCTTGAGCACCGCCCTGCCGGCCTTGGTGCTCATGCGCACCCGGAAGCCGTGCGTCTTGCTCCGCTTGCGCCGGTTGGGCTGATAGGTCCGCTTCACGCGCGCCGCACTCCTCGTGTGGATCGTTCCCCGGGGCACCCGTGTGCGGGCAGGCCGACGGCCCGCCGGGGGTGGACGAGCATAGCAAAGGGATGCGGGGCGGCCGGCGGTCGCGGAGGGCACCGCACCACGGGCCCTCGACGGGCCCCGGAACACCCGCTATCCGGGCGCGCGGAATCTCTCCCCAAGTGTGGACACGGTTGTGGAGAGACGCCGAGATCCCGCTGCCCATGAGGTTTCGGCGGCAGGTGCTCCAGGGATGTCGGAGGGGGTGTCGCGCGAATTCGCCGCACCGACGTGCCTTTGTTCTCCACAGCCCGCCGAAGGGGGTTCCGGTCGGGCGGGGGGCCGGGTTAGAGTGCCCGCCCCCGACCCCCGAGACATGTCCACGACCCTCACCCCCGCCACCCCGATCACCTCCGCCCGCCGCGCCGCGGCGCCCCGTCCCGCGATCCGTGTGGCCGTTTGGACCGGCCCCTCCGAGCCGCCCCTCGTGGAGGGCCTGGAGGACGACGACCCGGTGGTGCTGATCGAGGCGGCGTGCGAGGCCGTGTACGACCGCTCGCCCCTGCCGGCGCCCGCCGTGCGGGAGATCGTGGAGAACCTGGCGCACGCCGGCTTCCGCGACGCGGTCGTCTCGGTCCTCGACGGCGGCGCCACCGTGCGCGTGGCCGACCACGGCCCCGGCATCGAGGACCCGCTGCGGGCGCTCCAGCCGGGGGTCAGCGCGGCGCGTACCGAGGTGCGTGGCGTCGTCCGCGGCGTCGGCGGCGGTCTCCCCCTGGCGCAGGCGCTGATGGAGGCGGCCGGCGGCACGCTCGAGATCGCCCCCAATCTCGGGGGCGGCGTCGTCGTCACACTCGCGGTCCCGGGTCACGAGGCGCCGTCCCCCGAGCCGGTCTGCTCGGAGGCGGCGCGCGAGATCCTCGCGCTCCTGCTCGAGGTGGGCGCCGCGGACGCCGCGCGCCTGGCGGACGAGCTCGGGCGCCCGCGCGCCGAGTGCGGTCGCGAGCTCGCGCTCCTCGGCCACCGCGGCCTCGTCGCGCGCGAGGCGGGCGGCGCACGGCGGCTCACGGAGGCCGGAGCCTCCCTGGTCGCCACCCTGTTCTAGCCCCCGGCCCTCCCGGAGCCACCCCTCCCCCCGACGGAGTCGCACGCAATGCCCCCTCAGATCGCCCCGCCCCACGAGCGCGACGCCGTCTGGACCGAGGTGCGCGAACGGCTGCGGGAGACCCTGAACAGCCAGACCTACAAGTTCGCCTTCGCGGGCGCCCGGCCGCTGCTGCTCGCCGACGACCGCATCGTGCTGGCCGTCGAGACCGAGTTGCTGCGGCAGTGGATCCGGCAGCGCTACCTGCCGCTGCTGCGCGACGCCCTCTTCGAGGTGCGCGGCGCCGACCTCGAGGTGGAGATCACGGTCGAACCGGCCGACGCCTCGGCCGAGGCCGAGCCGGAGCCGCGGGCCGAGGAGCGGTCGCGTCCGGCGCCCGCGCCGGCCGACCTGCCGCCGCGGCGCACCCACGGCCTGCAGCCCCGCTTCACCTTCGAGGCCTTCGTGACGGGGCCCTCGAACCGCTTCGCCCACGCCGCCGCGCTCGCGGTGGCCGAGCAGCCGGCGCGCGCCTACAACCCGTTCTTCATCTACGGGGGCGTCGGCCTCGGCAAGACGCACCTGCTGCACGCGATCGGGCATTTCGTCGCGGCCAACCACCCTGAGCTCTCGCTCACGTACGTGTCGGTGGAGACGTTCACCAACGAGTTCATCAACGCGCTGCGCGACGGCGGCATCCGCAAGTTCAAGGACCGCTACCGCAGCACGGACATCCTCCTGATCGACGACATCCAGTCGCTCCAGGGGCGCGAGCAGACCCAGGAGGAGTTCTTCCACACCTTCAACGCGCTCCACGACAGCGGCAAGCAGATCGTCATCTCGTCCGACCGGCCGCCCAAGGCGATCGCGACGCTCGAGGACCGCCTGCGCAGCCGCTTCGAGATGGGCCTCATCACCGACGTCCAGCCTCCCGACATCGAGACCCGCATCGCCATCCTCCAGAAGCGCGTGCGCGCGGACCACTACGAGATCCACGACCCCGAGGTGCTGCCCTTCATCGCCGGGCGCGTCTCGACCAACGTCCGGGCCCTCGAGGGGGCGCTGACCCGGGTCGTCGCGCACGGCTCCATCTCCGGACGGCGGGTCACCGTGGAGCTGGCGAGCGAGGTGCTCGAGGACCTCTTCCCCGCCTCGGAGGGGACGCTCACCATCGAGCTGATCCAGAGCGAGGTGTGCCGGTTCGAGGGCCTCACGCTCTCCGAGCTGACCGGGGACAAGCGCACGCGACGCGTGGTCCGGCCGCGGCAGATCGCGATGTACCTGGCCCGCGAGCTGACCGACGCCTCCCTGCCGCAGATCGGCCGCGCCTTCGGCGGCCGCGACCACACCACCGTGATGTACGCGGTGCAGAAGGTCCGCGACCAGATGAACGCCGAGGGCGAGGTGCTCACGGCCGTCCAGACGCTCACGCAGCGCCTGACGGGCCGCCGCGGCCCCTCCGTCTGAGCGGTGGACGAACCCGGGGACGACGTGTCACGCCTCTCCACGACATCCCCGTCGCACCCCCTCACCGCCCCGGGCCCTGGGGAGGCGTGGGGACGGAACGGGTCCCCGTGCGCGCTCCCTGCACCGACCCCCGCACAGGGCGTCGGTGCCGATGTGCAGGGGATTCGCCCGCTGTCCACCGCGTCCACACGGCCTACTGCGGTTGACGTGAAGACCCTTCTCTCTTCTCTTTCCCATCAGAGGGGCGCGGCGTCGCGGTGGACGACCCCACCCGCGTCCGTCCTCGCGAATCGCTAGGTTGGCGCGGTGCGTCTCGTCGCCGCCAAGGAGGATCTCGCCGGCACGCTCGCGGTCGCCGCGCGCGCCGCGTCGGCGAAGAGCACCATCCAGATCCTCTCCCACGTCCTCCTGAGGGCCGAGGAGGGTCGCTGCGACCTGGCGGCCACGGACATGGAGATCTCGCTGCGCGTCCCCCTGACGGCCACGGTCGAGCAGCCGGGGGCCGTCGTCGTGCCCCGTCTCGCCGGCGACATCGTCCGCACCATGGCCGACGGCCCGATCACGCTGGAGCACCGCGCCAACGAGGGGGTGGTCTCCCTGTCGGGGGGCGGGTCCTCCTTCACGCTGAACTGCCTCCAGGCCAGCGACTTCCCGGAGCTCCCGGCCGACGAGGGGGCCGGCCTGGCGATCCCGGCCGACGCGCTGGTGGAGGCGATCGACCGCGTCGCCCGCGCCGCCTCCCGCGACGAGACCCGCCCGGTGCTCACCGGCGTGCTCGTGCGGCTCGGCCCCGACGGCATGACCATGGTCGCCACCGACTCCTATCGCCTGGCGGTCCGCCAGACGCCGCTCGAGTCGCCGCCGCCCGACGTGCGCGAGGCGATCGTCCCGGCGCGTGCGCTCAGCGAGGTCTCGCGGCTGCTGGGCGTGAGCAAGGCGGACTCCTGCGAGGTCGTCCTCGGCGAGAGCCAGGCGCTCTTCCGGATCGGCGAGATGCGCCTCACCAGCCGCGTCATCGAGGGCCAGTTCCCGGACCACCGCCAACTCGTGCCGGACACCTTCGAGCACGATGTCGCCTTCGACCGGGCGGAGCTGCTCGGGGTGCTCACGCGCATCGGCGTCCTCGCCCAGCGCAGCACGCCGGTCCGGCTCGCCTTCGAGCCGGGGAGCGTCACCATCTCGGCCTCGAGCGACCAGGTGGGCGAGGGCCGGGAGTCCCTCCCCGTGGCCTTCTCGGGCGAGGGGCTCGAGATGGGCTTCAACGTCGAGTTCCTGCGCGCCGGGGTGGAGAGCGTCGGTGGCGACGAGGTGCGCCTCGGGCTCATCAGCCCGCTGCGTCCGGGCCTGCTCCGCGGAGCCGGGGATGAGTACCGCTACCTCCTCATGCCCATCCGCCTCAACGCCTGACGCGGCGCACCCGGCGTCCGGCCCGGACTGGGTCGCGCGGCGGCTGGAGGTGCGGGACGTGCGCTGCTGGGACCGCGCCGCGCTGGAGCTTCCCGCCGGCCTGGTGCTCGTCACGGGGCGCAACGGGGCGGGGAAGACCAGCCTCGTGGAGGCGCTCGTGCTCGGCTGCCTCGGGGTCTCCCCGCGGACGGCCCGCGAGGCCGAGGTCGTGCGCCGGGGCGCCCCCGCCCTCCACGTCACCCTCGACCTGGCGGGCCCCGGGGGCGTGCACCGCCGCGAGATCGGCTTCGCCCCCGGGCGCGGCCGGCGCCTGCGCATCGACGACGCGCCCGTCCGGGCCCTCGGGGACTGGCGGGCGCGGGCGGTCCTCGTGTTCCTGCCCGACGAGTTGCGCGCGGTGAAGGGGCCGCCGGCGGCCCGGCGCCGCGCCCTCGACCGCGTGCTCGAGGCGGCCGTGCCGGGGTTCGCCGACGACCTCGCCGCCTACCAGCACGCCCTCGCCCAGCGCAACGCGCTGCTCCGCCGGGTGCGGGCCGGGCAGGCGACCGAGGCGAGCCTGCCGGCCTGGGAGGCGCCGATGGCCGAGCGCGGCGCCCGAGTCGCCGCGGCCCGCCGCGCCGGCGTGGAGGCCCTCGCGGGCCCCTTCGCGGACTGGCTGGAGCGCCTGGGCGGCGGCGCGGGCGGCACGCTCCGGCTCGAGGCCTCGCCGTCCGGCCTCGCCGACGTGCCCGATGCGGGGCTGGAGGACGCCCTGCGGCGCGCCCTGGCCGAGCGCCGCCCGCGGGAGATCGCGGCCGCGCAGACCCTCGGGGGCCCCCACCGCGACGACCTCTGGATCGGCTCCGGGGACGCTGACATGCGCCGGGAGGGGAGTCAGGGCGAGCAGCGCACCGCGGCGCTCGCGCTGCTGCTCGCCGCGCGCGACCACCTGCGCGCACGCGCGGCCCGGCCGATCCTGCTGCTCGACGACGTCCTCTCCGAGCTCGACCCCGTCCGCCGGCGGCTGTTGCTGGAGGCCGTCCGCGACGGCGGTCAGACGATCGTCACGACGGCCGACCCGACGGCCGCCGACGCCCTCGCCGAGCCCCCCGACGCCCTCGTGCGCGTCGAGGCGGGCGCGTTCGCATGAGCGGGCACCCGCGCCGCCGCCGCCGCCGTGCCGACCCGCTCCCCGCGGCGGACGTGCTGCGGCGCTTCCGCCGGTCGGCCGGCGCTCCCGCGCCCGGTCCCGCCGGCGCGGCCGCCACGGCCTGGCCCGCCGTGGTGGGCGCCGCCGCCGCCGCCCACAGCGCGCCCGTGCGCCGCACCAGGGCCGGCGTCCTCACGGTCGCCTGCTCGAGCGCGGCGTGGGCGCACGAGCTGACGATGCGCCGGGAGGAGCTCACCGCCCGCCTCGCCGAGGCCTGCCCCGACGCGGGGGTCGTCGGCCTGCGGTTCGCCGTCGCGGACCACGTCCCCGCCGCCGCGTCCCCCGAGCCCGGCCCCGCGCCGCGCCCCCCGGCCCCGCCGCCGACGGCCGCGGAGCGCCGTGCGGGCGCCACTGCGGCCTCCTCGGTCGGCGACCCGGCGCTCCGCGAGCTGATCGCCCGCGCCGCCGCGGCCTCCGCGGCCCGCCGCCGCGGCCCGCCGGCCAGGTGATTTACCTGCAAATAGGGCGAAAATGCCCCGTTTCCGGCGGCGGGGAGTGCTAGACTGACGGCACTCTCACCGAGGAGGCAGCACATCACGCCCCCATCCGACGCTCCGTCGGTCAGCACGAACTACGACGCCGGGGACATCACGGTCCTCGAGGGCCTGGAGGCGGTCCGTCGCCGGCCGGGCATGTACATCGGCTCCACCGGGCCCCGCGGGCTCCATCACCTGGTGTACGAGATCGTCGACAACAGCGTCGACGAGGCCCTCGCCGGCTACTGCGACCGGGTCAGGATCACCCTGAACCCGGACGGCTCGTGCACGGTCTCGGACAACGGCCGCGGCATCCCCGTGGCCGAGATGGCCGAGCAGGGCGGGCGCAGCGCGCTCGAGGTGGTCATGACCGTCCTCCACGCCGGCGGCAAGTTCGGCGGCGAGGGCTACAAGGTCTCGGGCGGCCTGCACGGCGTGGGCAGCAGCGTGGTGAACGCCCTCTCGGAGTCGCTGAGCGTCGAGGTCCATCGCGACGGCGGCGTGTTCCAGATGCGCTTCGCGCGCGGCGAGGCGCTCGCCGGCATCGAGCGGATCGGCGACGCGTCCGACACGGGCACCACGACCACGTTCCTGCCCGACCCGGACATCTTCGAGGAGCCCGACTTCGACTTCGAGACGCTCGCCCAGCGTTTCCGCGAGACGGCCTTCCTCACCAAGGGCCTGCGCATGGAGCTCGACGACCGGCGCGGCGAGGGCCGCTCGGTCGAGTACCACTACGAGGGCGGCATCCGCGACTTCGTGATCCACCTCAACGAGTCGCGCGACCCGGTCCAGCGCGACGTGGTGTACCTCGAGGCCGAGGGCGCCGAGGGCTCTCTCGAGGTCGCGATGCAGTGGACCGGCGCCTACAGCGAGGCCGTCTACACCTTCGCGAACAACATCAACACCCACGAGGGCGGCACCCACCTCACCGGCTTCCGCACCGCCCTCACCCGCACGCTGAACGATTACGCGCGCGCCAAGGGGCTGCTGAAGGAGAAGGACGACAACCTCGAGGGCCCGGACACCCGCGAGGGCCTGACCGCGATCATCTCGGTGAAGCTGCGCGAGCCCCAGTTCGAGGGCCAGACCAAGACCAAGCTCGGCAACTCCGAGATCACGGGCTTCGTCAACGCCGCGGTCACCCAGCGGCTCGCCGAGTACCTGGAGGAGCACCCCGCCGAGGCCAAGCAGATCTGCGGCAAGGCGATCAACGCCTCCCAGGCCCGGATGGCCGCGCGCAAGGCCCGCGACCTGGCGCGCCGCAAGGGCGCGATGGACTCCACCAGCCTGCCCGGCAAGCTGGCCGACTGCTCCGACCGCGACCCGGCCTCGACAGAGATCTTCCTCGTCGAGGGCGACTCGGCCGGCGGCTCGGCGATCATGGCCCGGCAGTCGAGCTTCCAGGCGATCCTGCCGCTGCGCGGCAAGATCATCAACGTCGAGAAGGCCCGGATCGACAAGGTCCTCTCGAACACCGAGATCCAGGCCATGATCACGGCGATGGGCACCGGCATCGACGAGGACTTCCTCCTCGAGAAGGCCCGGTACCACAAGCTCATCATCATGACCGACGCCGACGTGGACGGCGCGCACATCCGCACGCTCATCCTCACGTTCCTCTTCCGGCACATGCGGCCGCTGATCGAGAGCGGCTACGTGTACATCGCGTGCCCGCCGCTCTACAAGGTCAAGCAGGGGAACCAGGAGCAGTACATCGAGAAGGAGAGCGAGCTCGAGGACTGGCTGCTCGAGCGCAACCTCGGCGACCTGACGCTGGAGGACGACACGGGGCGGTCCAACGGCCTCACCCGCGCCCGGTACCAGCGCTTCCAACGGGCCCTCAAGGAGCACGAGGCCTGGGCGGGCAACCTGCGCGCGACCTACGGCGGCGCCACGATCGACTTCCTCGCCGAGCACGGCCTGGTCGAGGCCGAGCCGGCCGACATCGAGGCCCTCGGAGCCGCGATCGACGCCGCATCCGACGAGCGTGCCACCCTGACGGTGGAGGGCGTCGACGAGGAGGCCGGCACGATGCTGGCGCGCTCGATCGAGGCCCGCACCGGCGAGGCCCGCACCGTCACCATCCCGCTGGCGATCTTCGGGACGCGCGAGCTCGCCGGCCTGCGCGGCGCCCGCGCCAAGCTGCGCGAGCAGGTGGGCACCCCGCCCTTCCGCCTCACCCGCGGGTCCCGCTCGCGCACGCCCGCGACCTACGAGGCCCTGCGCCTCGCGGTGCTCGAGCTCTGCCGCGAGGGCGTGCAGCTCTCGCGCTTCAAGGGCCTCGGCGAGATGAACAGCGAGCAGTTGTGGGAGACCACCATGGATCCCGAGCGGCGCATCCTGCAGCGCGTGATGATGGAGGACGAGGCCGCCGTCGGCGAGCTCTTCTCCAAGCTGATGGGCGACAAGGTGGAGCCCCGCCGGGCCTTCATCGAGGACAACGCCCGTAGCGTCGCGAACCTTGACGTCTAGCCCCGGGAGGGCGTCGTAGTGGCCATCGACCGCCACGGGCGCATCGAGCCGCGCGAGCTCGAGCGCGAGATGAGCTCGTCGTACCTCGATTACGCGATGAGCGTGATCGTGGGCCGGGCGCTGCCCGACGTCCGCGACGGCCTCAAGCCGGTGCACCGCCGGGTGCTCTTCGCGATGCACGACATGGGCCTCCAGCCCGACCGCGCGTACGTGAAGAGCGCCAACATCGTCGGGCGCGTGATGGGCGAGTTCCACCCCCACGGCGACTCGGCGATCTACGACACCCTCGTGCGCCTCGCGCAGGACTTCGCCTCGCGCTACCCGCTGGTCGACGGCCAGGGCAACTTCGGCTCGAGCGAGTTCGCCGCCGCCGCCATGCGCTACACCGAGGCCCGCCTGTCGCGCATGGCCACGGAGATGCTGCGCGACATCGACGAGGACACGGTCGACGACACGCCGACCTACGACGACCGGCGCAGCGAGCCCGTGGTCCTCCCCTCCCGCGTGCCCAACCTGCTGATCAACGGCTCCTCCGGGATCGCCGTCGGCATGGCGACGAACATCCCGCCACACAACGTGGGCGAGGCGATCGACGCGGTCGTCGCCCTGATCGACGACCCGGCCATCGAGGTCGAGGGCCTCATGCGCCACATCTCCGGGCCGGACTTCCCGACCGGCGGTGTGATCGTCGGCCGTGCCGGCGTGATCGACGCGTACCGCACCGGGCGCGGGCGCGTCGTCGTCCGCGGCCGGGCGCACAACGAGCCGCTCAAGCACGGGCGCAACGCGATCGTCTTCACCGAGCTGCCGTACCAGGTCAACAAGGCCGAGCTGATCCGCAAGATGGCCGACCTGGCCAACGACAAGGTCATCCCCGAGATCGCCGACCTCCGGGACGAGAGCGGCCGCGACGGCGTGCGCGTGGTGGTGGAGCTCCGCCGCGACGCGGTGCCGATGGTGGTGCTCAACAAGCTCTACAAGCACACCGCGGCCCAGAGCACCTTCGGCGTCAACGCGATCGCCCTGGTGGACGGGGTCCCGCGCACCCTCGGCCTGAAGGACATGCTGCGCCACTACCTGGCGCACCAGAAGGAGGTCGTCACCCGGCGCTCGCGGTACCGCCTCGCCCGCGCCGAGGCCCGCGCCCACATCCTCGAGGGCCTCCTGAAGGCGCTCGGCTACCTCGACGAGGTCATCGCCCTGATCCGCGCGGCCGCGGACCCCGAGACGGCGCGCGAGGGCCTCATGTCGCGCTTCGACCTCACCGAGATCCAGGCGCGCGCGATCCTCGACCTGCGCCTCCAGCGCCTCACCCAGCTGGAGGCCGGCAAGATCCAGGCCGAGTACGACGAGCTCCAGGCGCGCATCGCCGAGCTGCGGGCGATCCTCGGGGACGAGGCGCGCGTCTACGGCCTGATCCGCGAGGAGCTGCTCGAGATCCGGGGGCGGTTCGCCGACGAGCGGCGCACGGAGATCGTGCCCGGCGAGGGCGAGATCGACCTCGAGGACCTGATCGCCGAGGAGGAGATGGTCATCTCCATCTCCAAGGGCTCGTACCTCAAGCGCCTCCCCGTCTCGACCTACCGGGCGCAGGGGCGCGGCGGCAAGGGGCTGCGCGGCGCGCGCCTCAAGGACGGCGACTACATCGAGCACCTGTTCATCGCCTCGACGCACCACTACCTGCTCTTCTTCACGAACCAGGGGCGCGTCTACCGGCAGAAGGTGCACGAGCTGCCGCAGGGCTCACGCGACTCGCGCGGCCGGCACCTCTCCAACGTGCTCGCCCTGCTGCCCGGCGAGGAGGTCCGCGCCGTCTTCGCCACCCGCGACTACGGCGAGGGCGAGTTCCTCGTCCTGGCCACCCGCGACGGCATCGTCAAGAAGACCGAGCTCCGCGCCTACGACACGGTGCTGCGCGAGCGCGGCCTGGCGGCCATCCGGCTGGAGGAGGGCGACGAGCTGGTCGGCGTCCAGGTCACCGACGGCGACGAGGACCTGCTGGTCGTCTCCGCGCGCGGCCAGGCGGCGCGCTTCTACGAGCAGCAGGTGCGCGCCACGAGCCGCGACACCCGCGGCGTCAAGGCGATGAACCTCGACGCGGGCGACCGCGTGCTCACGATCTGCGTCGCCCGCGACGACGAGGACCTGCTCGTCGTGACCGGCAACGGCTACGGCAAGCGCACCGCGATGACCGAGTACCCGCGCAAGGGCCGGCCGACCAAGGGTGTGCGCACGATCAAGGTGAGCGACCGCAAGGGCGAGCTGATCACCGCCCGGCCGGTGCGCGACGGCCAGGAGCTGCTGCTGATCTCGCTGCTCGGCCAGGTCATCCGCATCCGGGTCGACGACGTCCGGCGCATGGGCCGCTCCACCGAGGGCGTCCGGGTGATGAACATGGCCGAGGACGACATCGTCTGCGGGGTCGCCTCGGTGGTCGAGCCCGGCGAGTCCGACGCCGAGGGCGTGGGCGACCCGTCGGAGGCGCCGGACGACACGGTGATGGACGGCGGCTCGCTGGGCGAGGGGGCGGCCGAGCGGTAGCGGCGGGTGGGCGCATCGCCCCGCGACGCCGGCGTCGCGGGGCGCCCCGGGGCGTCTGACGGGCCCTAGGAGGCCTTGCGGCGCTTGGCGGGGGCCTTCTTCTTCGCCGCGCCCGCGGCGGACTTCTCTCCGCCGCCCTGCACCCCGCGCAGGCGGCCCTGCTCGATGTCCAGCTGGTCGTCGCCGTCCGCCGCGGCCGTCTTCCGGGAGCGCGTGCGCGGCGCGGGCGCCTCCTCGGCGGCCTCGTCCTCCTCCTGGCCGGCCTCGTCGCCGCCGGCCGCCGCAAGGCTCGCCTTGAGTGCCGCCATCAGGTCGATCACCGGGGCGGGCGACTCGGCCTCCTCGGGCTCGGTGATCTCGGTGCCTGCGGCCTTCGCCTCGAGGAACTCGAGCAGCGCGGCCCTCGTCTGGTTGGGGTACTCCTCGGGTGCGAACGGCTTGGCGAGGCCCTCGACGAGCTGCTGGGCCATCGCGAGCTCCTGGTCGGAGACGTCGACGTCCTCCAGCTTGCCGACGATCTCCTCCTTGTCGCGCATCCGGATGTCCTCCGGGTAGTACAGCGTCTCGAGGGTGAGCATCCCGTCGATCGCCCGCAGCAGCACCAGGTGCTCCTTGGTGGAGAGCACGAAGCGCCCGATGGCGGCGCGCCCCGACTCCTCCATCGCCCGGGTGAGCAGCTTGTAGGGGCGCTCCGCGCGCTCCTGGGGGTCGAGCCAGTAGGCGCGCTCGAAGTAGACCGGGTCCACCTCGGGCAGCTCGACGAACTGCAGGATCTGGATCGTCTTCTCCTGGCGCGCGGCGAAGCGCTCCAGCTCGGAGTCCTCCACGGGCAGGTACCGGCCCTTCGAGACCTCCCAGCCCTTCACCGTCTCGTCGGAGGTCACCTCGACGTCGCGCTGGGGGTCCCAGCGCTTCTGCTTGACCGGCTGGCCGGTCTCGCGGGAGAGCGTCCGGAACGAGACGTCCGACCGCTGCTGGGCGAGGCCCACCGAGACCGGGATCGTGACCAGCCCGAAGGAGATGAACCCGTTCCAGATCGCGCGCACGGTGGTCTCCTTCCCGCGGGGGGCCCGGCCCTATCCCGCGCCGTTTGCGCCGTCGCGCGACGGCACCCGTCCACCGACGCCCGCGAGCGCCTCCAGCATCTCGACGGGGAACGGCAGGATCAGCGTCGTGGTGCGCTCCGACGAGCCGATCTCGTTCATGGTCTGCAGGTAGCGCAGCTGGAGCGCGCCGGGGGCGGCGCTGATGACCGCGGCCGCCTGGCCGAGCTTGGCCGACGCCTCGAACTCACCGTCGGCGGCGATGATCTTGGCGCGCCGCTCGCGCTCGGCCTCGGCCTGGCGGGCGAGTGCCCGCTGCATGCTCTGCGGCAGCTCGACGTCCTTCACCTCGACCACCGAGACCTTGACGCCCCACGGGTGCGTCTGCTCGTCGATGATCGTCTGGAGGCGGTCGTTGATCTGGTCGCGCTCGGACAGCAGCTGGTCGAGGTCGACCTGGCCGAGCACGCTGCGCAGGGTGGTCTGCGCGATCTGCGAGGTGGCGACGAGGTAGTTCTCCACCTGGACGATGGCCTTGGAGGCGTCGACCACGCGGAAGTAGGCGACGGCGTTGACCTTCACCGTCACGTTGTCCTTGGTGATGACCTCCTGCGGCGGGACGTTCAGGGTGATCGTCCGCAGGTCGACCTTCACCGCCTTGTCGATGAAGGGGATCAGGATGAAGAGACCGGGTCCCTTGATCCCGATCAGGCGGCCGAGGCGGAACACGACACCGCGCTCGTACTCCCGCGCCACCTTGACGGCGGCGAACAGGAACAGCAGCCCGATGACCAGCAGGATGATCACGGCATAGGCAGCGGCCATCTCGGCGTCACCCCTCTCTGGGCTCGACGGTCAACGACAGGTCCTCGGGATGGACTCTAACGACGCGCACCTCGGATCCCTCCGCGACCGGGGTCCCGTCGGCCGTGCGGGCGCTCCAGATCTCCCCGTTCACGCTCACGTGCCCGGGCTCCGCGCCGAGTTGCTGGCGGGCGACCCCGACCTGGCCGATCATCGCGGCCCGCCCCGTGGCGACAGGCGCCCGGCGGGCGCGGCGCACCAGCCGGGCCGAGGCGAGGAAGGCGCCCCCGACGACGACGGCCACGGCCACGGCGATCCACGGCGACGCCTCGAGCCCGGGGTCGTCGGAGTCGAACAGGAACGCGCCGCCGAGCGCGAACGCGATCACCCCGCCGAGGGCGAGCAACCCGATGCCGCCCACCTGCGTCTCCGCCACGAAGAGGGCGACCCCGAGCAGGACGAGCCCCACGCCGAGCCAGGTGACGGGGAGGTAGGTCATGCCGGCGATCGCGAGCAGCAGGCTGAGGAGGCCGATCAGGCCCGGCAGCACGGACCCCGGGTTGTAGAGCTCGAAGCCGATCCCGGCCAGCCCGAGCAGGAGCAGCAGGAAGACCACGTCCGGCCGTGAGACGACCTGGAGCACCTCCTCCCACCAGCCGAGCGTCTCGGTCTGCACGGTCGCGCCCGCCGTGTCGATGGTGCCCCCGCCCCGCGCCGGGCGGCCGTCCAGCCACGCGACGAAGTCGTCGAGGGTCGGCTGGACCGTGTCGATCACGTCCTGGTCGAGCGCCTCGGAGGAGGTCAGGTTGAGGGAGTCGGTGACCATCGCCCGATACGCCTCGGCGTTGCGCCCCTGCGCCTCGGCCTGGGCGGCGATGCCGGCCGCCGCGTCGTTGACGACCTTGTCGTCGAGGTCCTCTCCGCCGCTGCTGATCGGCGTCGCGGATCCGATGTTCGTGCCGGGCGCCATCCCGAGATCGTCGGCCGCGGCGCTGATGTAAGCCCCGGCCGAGCCCGCGCGCGCGCCCGAGGGGCCCACCCACACGGTCACCGGCACCGGGGAGGCGCCCATCGCCTCGACGATCTCCCGGGTCGACGACACCAAACCCCCGGGTGTGTCGAGCTGGATCACGACGGCCTCCGCCCCCGCGTCGGCGGCCGCGTCGAGGCCGTCCTCGACGAAGCGGGCGGAGACGGGGTCGATGTCGCCGTCGAGGTCGATGACGCGGACCTCCCCGGCGGGCGCCTGGGCCAGGGCCCCGGCCGCGAGCACCAGGAGGAGCAGGAGTGCCGCGAGGAGGGGGCGGGCCGGGCGCATGGCGTTCCCGATGACGATACCAGCGACCTGCGATGGGCTACGATCCCGCCGATCGTGGCCGATTACACCCTCGTGGACCCGACGGACCTCCTCCCGCACCGCCCCCCGTTCCTGTTCGTCGACGAGATCCTCGAGCTCGTCCCCGGGGAGCGGGCGCGTGCGCGGTGGCACGTCGATCCCGACGCGTGGTTCTTCCCGGGGCACTTCCCGGGCAACCCCATCCTGCCCGGGGTCGTGATGGTCGAGGCGCTCGCCCAGACCGGCGCCCTCGCCGCGATGGCCGACGAGGGGAACAAGGGCACGCTCGCCCTGTTCGCGGCCATCGGCCGCGCCCGCTTCCGGAGGATCGTCCGCCCCGGCGACGACCTCGTCCTGGAGACGCGCCTTACCCGCCGTCGCGGACGCATCGGATCAGGAGAGGGGACTGCAACGGTGGACGGTGAGGTCGCGTGCCGGACCGAGCTCTCGTTCGCCCTCGTGGACGAGGAGGAGGCATGACGCGCAGCCAGGCACGCCTGGTGGCCGTCGGAGGGTACGTCCCGGAGCGGATCGTCACCAACGACGAGATCGCCGGGCGGGTGGAGACCTCCGACGAATGGATCGTTAACCGGACGGGGATCCGGGAGCGCCGCTTCGCGGCGGACGAGCAGACCACGACCGATCTCGCCACGGAGGCCGCCCTCCGTACCCTGGAGGCGGCCGGAGCCGACGCCTCGGACGTCGACACCGTGATCGTGTGCACGGGCTCCCCGGACATGATCTTCCCCTCCACGGCGGCGCTGGTCGCCCACCGCATCGGCACCCCCCGGGCCGCGGCCTTCGACCTCTCGGCCGCCTGCTCGGGCTTCGTCTACGGCCTCGCGCAGGGCGTGGCGCTCGTCGACTCCGGCATCGCGCGCTCGGTGCTGGTGATCGGCGCCGAGGTGTTCTCGCGCGTGACCGACCAGAACGACCGGCGCACCTGCATCCTGTTCGCCGACGGCGCCGGCGGCGCGCTGATCGTGGCCGACGAGCCCCGCGACGAGCCCGGGTTCCTTGGGTGGGACCTCGGCTCGGACGGGACGGGCGCGGACGACCTCTACCTCCCGGCGTCCGGCGAGCGCCAGTCCGCGCCCGGCGAGCCGGTCCCCGCCCCGGGCGCCATCCACATGGACGGCCGGGCCGTCTTCCGGTTCGCGACCCGCGTGATGGCCGAGTCGTCCCGGACCCTGCTCGACGAGCTCGGCCTGACGGTCGACGACATCGACCTCGTCGTCCCCCACCAGGCCAACGCGCGCATCCTGGAGCAGGCCGCCGAGCGGCTCGGGCTCCCGCTGGACCGCCTCTACATGACCCTCGACCGCCACGGGAACACCTCGGCGGCGTCGATCCCGATCGCGCTCGCCGACGCCCGCGACGCCGGGCGCCTGAACCCCGGCGACCGCCTGCTGCTGATCGGGTTCGGCGGCGGGCTGAGCTGGGGGTCCACCGTCGTCCGCTACGAGCCCCTCGGGGGGGAGGTGCCGGGTTGATCGTCGCGATGTTCCCCGGGCAGGGCGCCCAGGCCGTCGGCATGGGGCGCGCGCTCGCCGAGTCCCACGAGCCCGCGCGGCGCGCCTTCGAGGAGGCCGACGACGTCCTCGGGTGGTCGGTGTCGCGGCTGTGCTTCGAGGGCCCCATCGAGGAGCTCACGGCCACCGACGTCTGCCAGCCCGCCCTGATGACCGCGTCGATCGCGGCCTTCCGCGCGGCGACGGACGCGGGGCTCGAGCCGGACATGGTGATGGGGCACTCGCTCGGCGAGTACTCCGCCCTCGTCGCCGGCGGGGCGATGACCTTCGCGGAGGGGCTCGCGATCGTCGCCGAGCGCGGAGCGGCGATGCGGGCCGCCGGACGCGACGCCCCGGGCGGCATGGCCGCCCTGCTCGGCGTCTCCGACGACGACGCCCGCGCGCTCGCGGCCGAGGCCGGCGAGGCGTGGCCGGCGAACTACAACTGCCCCGGGCAGGTGGTCGTCTCGGGCTCGGTGGAGGCGATCGACCGGCTGATGGAGCTCGCGTCCGAGCGCGGGGCGCGCGCGTCGCGCCTGGTGGTCGACGGGCCCTTCCACTCGCCCCTGGTCGCGCCCGCCGCGAACCGCCTGCGCCCGGCGCTCGAGGCCTGGGAGCCCCGTCCGCCCTCGCCCGCGTTCCTCTCGACGACCACCTGCGCCGTCGAGCCGGCCGAGCGCCTGCGCGAGGTGCTGCTCGACCAGCTGACCTCGCCGGTGCGGTTCGGCGACGCCGTGGCGACGGCGATCGACATGGGCGCCTCGTCGATGGTCGAGGTGGGGCCGGGCCGCGTGCTCTCGGGCCTCGTCAAGCGCGTGCTGCGCGACCTGCCGACGCGGCAGGTCGGCGAGCCGGCCGACCTGACCGCCCTCGGGGTGTAGCGGTGCCCGTCGCCCTGGTCACCGGCGCGAGCCGCGGGATCGGCGCCGCCATCGCGCGCCGCCTGGCCGCGGACGGGTTCGACGTCGCGGTCGGCTACGCGGCCGACGCCGCGGGCGCCCGGGCCACGGCGGAGGCGGTCGAGGCCCTGGGCCGCCGCGCGATCGTGCACGCCGCCGACGTGTCCGACGAGGCGCAGGCGGCCGGCCTGGTGGAGGCCTCCGAGGAGGCGCTCGGCACGCTCGACGCACTGGTGCTCAACGCGGGCATCACCCGCGACGGCCTCGCCGTGCGGATGAGCGCCGAGGACTGGGACGCGGTGATCGACACCAACCTGAGCGGCGCCTTCTTCACGGCGCGCCCCGCGCTGCGCGGCATGCTGCGCCGCCGCGCCGGCAGCATCGTGGCGGTCTCGTCGATCGTCGGCCTGATCGGCAACCCGGGACAGGCCAACTACGCGGCCGCGAAGGCCGGGATGATCGGCATGGTGCGGGCGCTCGCCCGCGAGGCCGGCGCCCGGGGGGTGCGGGTCAACGCCGTCGCGCCGGGCTACATCAGCACGGACATGACCGCGGCCCTCGACGAGGCCCAGCGCGGTGCGCTGCTGGCCCAGACCCCGCTGGGGCGCCTCGGCGAGCCCGACGACGTGGCCGCCGCGGTCGCCTTCCTGTGCTCCCCCGACGCCGCCTTCGTGACCGGCGCGGTGCTGACGGTCGACGGCGGGCTGGCGATGTCATGAGGGAGCTCCGCCGCGTCGTGGTGACGGGCGTCGGCATGGTCACCTCGCTCGGCGTGGGCCGCCGGGCGAACTGGGAGGCCGCGATCGCCGGCGTGAGCGGCGCCGCCCCGATCACCACCTTCGAGCCGGTCGACACCGACACGACCATCGCGTGCATGGTGCGCGACTTCGAGCCGACCGACTTCATGGACCGCCGCATCGCCCGGAGGATGGACCGCTTCGCCCAGCTCGCGGTGGCGGCCGGGCGGCTGGCGCTGGAGGACGCCGGGCTGGAAATCGATGCGGCGGTCGCGCCGCGCGCCGGCGCCATGGTGGGCAGCGGCATCGGCGGCCTGAAGACCTTCGAGGAGCAGACGCTCACGGTCTCCGAGCGCGGGCCGGATCGCGTGTCGCCGCTGTTCATCCCGATGGTGATCGCCAACATGGCGGCCGCCCAGGTGTCGATGGTGCTGGGCCTGAAGGGCCCGCTCTCGTGCGTCTCGACCGCCTGCGCCTCGGGCAACCACGCCCTCGGCGACGCGACCGAGGCGATCCGCCGGGGCCGGGCCGACGTGATGCTGGCCGGGGGAACGGAGTCGAGCATCACCCGCGTCGGGATCGCGGCGTTCAACTCGATGCGCGCGCTCTCGACCCGCAACGACGACCCGCAGGGCGCGAGCCGGCCCTTCGACGCCTCGCGGGACGGCTTCGTGATGGGCGAGGCGGGGGCCATCCTGGTGCTCGAGAGCCTGGAGCACGCGATCGCCCGCGGCGCCGAGCCCCTCTGCGAGGTGCTCGGCTACGGCCTCACCGGCGACGCCCACCACCTGACCGAGCCCGACCCCACCGGCTCCGCGCCGGCGGCCGCCATCACGATGGCGCTGGAGGACGCGGGAGTGTCGCCGTCGGACATCGACTACGTCAACGCGCACGCCACCTCCACGCCCGTGGGGGACCCGAGCGAGATCCGCGCCCTGCGGCTGGCCCTCGGCGACGAGGCGGCCTCCCGCGTCGCGGTGTCCTCGACCAAGTCGATGCACGGCCACTGCCTCGGGGCCGCCGGCGGTGTGGAGGGGGCCCTGACCGCGCTCGTCGTGCGTGAGGGCGTGATCCCGCCGACGATCAACCTGCACGACCTGGACCCGGCCTGCGCGGGCGTGGACCACGTGGCCAACGTCGCGCGGACCGCCGACGTACGGGTCGCGGTGTCGAGCGCCTTCGGGTTCGGCGGCCACAACGCGATCCTCGTCCTCGGCCGGCTGGAGGACGCGTAGGCGCCGCGGCGCCACCCCCCGGCCACCCGAGCGGGTGGCGCGGCGCGGCGCACCGCGCCAGCACCCGGGTCTACGGCCCGAGGCGCGGTCTGGAGGGTCTCTCGTGGCTCGGCGAGGAGCGCATCGCGGTGGGGAGCCTGCCCGTCGGCGGCGCGGTCGGCCGGCTCCCGGAGGTGGGGGTCACCCACGTCGTCAACTGCCGCGCCCAGCTCCAGACCCGGCTCTCGCAGGACCTCTGGGCCGAGCGGCGGGTGCTCGGCGCCGACCACGTCGCCCACGCCCCGATGTGGGATCACGGACGCCACCAGCCGCCACGCCTGTGGGCTCCGGCCGCCCGCTTCGGCGCCGCGGCGCTCGAGGATCCCGATGCCGGGCTGCTCGTCCACTGCCAGCAGGGCCGCCGGCGCTCGGCGATGGTCGCGTATGCGATCCTGCGCCTGCGCGGCCACGACCCCGACGCGGCCGAGCGGCTCGTGCTCGACCACCGCGCGCCGGCGGTGCTGGTGCCCGCCTACAAGGAGAGCGTCGAGTCGTGGCTCGCCGCTCCCGACGACCCCCTGACATAATCGGCGGAGCCGTGTCCAAGCGCCCCATCACCGTGTCCGTGGACCGCCTGCTGCGCAAGCGGCCCGAGGGCACCGCCCCGCGCAAGCTGCCGGCGGACGACCGCTCGTGCCCGCGGTGCACCAGCCACTACCGGGCCGACGAGCTCCGCCGCAACCTCGGCGTCTGCAGCAACTGCGGGCACCACTTCCCCGCGGGGGCCCACGAGCGACTCGACCACCTCGCCGAGGGCGGCCCCTGGACCGAGCTGTGGTCCGAGCTGCGTGCGGGCGACCCGCTGCAGTTCGTCGACCTGGAGCCCTACCCCGACCGGGTCGAGAAGGCCGAGCGCAAGGGCAACACCGAGGCCCTCGTCGTCGCCGAGCTGTCCATCCGCGGCCACGCCTGCGTCGCGGCGATCATGGACTTCGCCTACCTGGGCGGCAGCATGGGCTCCGTCGTCGGCGAGAAGCTCGCCCGCGCGGCCGACCGCTGCGTCGAGCGGGGGCTGCCCCTCGTCGTCGTCACGGCGTCGGGCGGCGCGCGGATGCAGGAGGGCGTGATCGCCCTGATGCAGATGGCCAAGAGCGTCGTCGCGTTCGACCTGCTGCACGACGCCGAGCTGCCGGTGATCGTCGTCCTGGCCCACCCCACCACGGGCGGCGTCTGGGCGTCGTTCGCGGCCCTGGGCGACGTCACCTACGCCGAGCCCGGCGCCCTGATCGCCTTCTCGGGGCCGCGCGTCATCGAGCAGACCACCCGCGAGAAGCTGCCCCCCGAGTTCGGCCGCGCCGAGACCCAGCTCGGCAACGGCCAGGTCGACGACGTCGTCGACCGCCGCGAGCTGGCCGCGCGCATCGGCCGGGTGCTGGCGATCCTCGAGCGCCCGTCGGGCCTCGAGCCCGCCCCCGCGGTCACCTGGGCGCAGGACAAGGCCGAGCGCGCGGCAAACGTCGCCCGGGCGCTGCCCGAGCGCTCCCGCCGCCTGGTCTCGCGCGTGCTCAGCACCGACGCCGACGAGGAGGCGCGCCCGTGAGCGTCGCGTCACGCCGGGGCGGCCGCTTCGTCCGCCGCCTCACCCACCGCCTGGGCGGCTCCGCCCCTGAGGCCGAGTCCGTGATCTGGGACACGATCCAGCTCGCCCGCCACCAGGACCGGCCGTACCCGCTCGACTACATCTCCCGCCTCTTCCCGGACTTCGAGGAGCTCCGCGGGGACCGCCTCTACGGCGACGACCCGGCGATCGTCGCCGGCATCGGCCGCGGCGCCGACGGCCCGGTGGCCGTGATCGGCCAGCAGAAGGGCCGCGACACCAACGAGCGGACCTACCGCAACTTCGGGATGCCCGGCCCCGAGGGCTACCGCAAGGCGATGCGCGTGATGGCGCTCGCCGACAAGATGAGCCTGCCGGTGATCACCCTCATCGACACGCCGGGGGCGTTCCCGGGCGCGGGCGCCGAGGAGCGCGGCCAGGGCGGCGCCATCGCGCGGAGCATGCAGACGATGCTGCGGCTGCGGGTGCCGTCGATCGCGGTGGTGATCGGCGAGGGCTCCTCGGGCGGCGCGCTGGCGCTCGGAGTCACCGATCGCGTGATGATGCTGGAGAACTCGACCTACTCGGTCATCTCGCCCGAGGGCGGCGCGGCGATCCTCTGGCGCGACGCCGCCCGCGCGCGCGACGCGGCGGCGGCCTTCCAGCCGACGGCGGCCAACTGCTACCGCTGGGGCATCACCGACGTCGTCGTGCCGGAGCCGTCCGGTGGCGCCCACCGCGACCACGACGAGGCGGCGCGCCTGCTGGGCGGCTACCTCTCGCGCTCGCTCCGCGAGCTCCAGGCCCTGTCGCCGGCCGACCGCCGCCGCCAGCGCCGCGACCGCTACCGCCGCATCGGCGCGTACCGCGAGGTGGCCTCCGGCGACCCCACCGCCCTGGCCGCGGGACGCGCGGAGCCCCCGCGCGCCAACGGGGGCGCCCGGGCCTAGCGGGGGTCCGCGGCGAAGGCCGCGACCAGCTCGCGGCAGAAGTCCGGGATGTCGGCGACGACGCGCCCCCAGACCAGGGTGCCGTCGCGGAAGGCCGGCTCGTCGACCCACTCGGCGCCGGCGTTGACCAGGTCGTCGCGGATCCCGAGGGAGCCCGTCGCGCGCGCCCCGACGATGCCCGCCGAGATGGCCACGCTCCCGCCGTGGCAGATGATCCCGATCGGCCGGCCCGCCGCGTGGACCGCCCGCACCAGCGCGATCACGTCGGGGTCGCGCCGCAGCTTGTCCGGCGCCCACCCCCCGGGGATCACGAGCCCGTCCAGCGACGCGGCGTCGACCGCCCCGGCGGTCGCCTCCGCCTGCACGGCGAGCCCGTTCTTGCCGTGGTGGCGCTCGGTGTCGGAGCCGACGGTGACGACCGTGGCACCCTCCTCGCGCAGGCGCATCACGGTCACCCAGAACTCCAGGTCCTCGACGCCCTCGGCGACGAGCATGGCGTAGGTCCGGCCGGAGAGTCTCATGAGCCGAGTGTACGACGGCCGCCCGGCCACGGCCCCCGGCGGGGCCGTGGCCGGGCGGCCGGGCGCTCAGCCGGTCGTGGTCAGGCCGCGTGCCTCCGCCACCGCGGCGTCGTCGGAGGGGACGCGGCCGGGTCCGTTCAGCACCTGGGAGAGGCGCAGCGCGCCGTCCAACAGCTCCCGGTTGGTCGTCGGGTGCTCGGGCACGACGCCGATCGCGGCGGCCAGCTCACGGTGCCAGCGCTGCATCTCGGTGCTGGGGCGCCGGTCGGGGTCCACCCTGACCATGTCCAGCACAAGTGCCATGAAACCGCGCAGCGTGGCCCGTGGGTCGGGTCCCTGCGTCATCAGCGAGCCTCCTTGCTCGGCGGGACGTGGTCGGGACGCTCCTGTCCCGCACCGTTCAGGTCGGCCGGACGCCCGCCGACTTGAGCGCCGCGCCGCCGGCGGGGTCCACGACGAGCAGCCGCGGCCCGGGGCCCACCCGCACCCGCCGGTGGCGGCCGAGCGGCTCCCCGTCGGCCTGGAGGGGGACGGGGGAGTCGGCGGTGACCTCGATCCCGGCGACCGTTCCCCCGCCCGTCAGGGCCGGGCCGCCGAGCGGCAGGTCGCGCCCCCGCAGCGCCCGGGCCGCGATCCCGGCGAGCTCGTGGGGGCGCAGCCGGGTGAGCGCGATCCACGCGAGGCCGGCGTCGAATGCCGCGCCGGGCACCAGGTCGAGCGGCCGGCGGCCGAGGTAGGTGTAGGGCGTGCCGCAGGCCACCAGCACGGCGACGGCCGTGACCGGGTCGATGCCCTCCCCGCTCACGTGCAGCCGCGGCGCGCGGCGGGCCCGCGCGACCGCCACCAGCGCCCCCGCGGCGAACCCGGCCTGGCGCAGGCGGTGCTTGGTGCGGGGGCGCGACTCGATCCACTCGACGGTGGCGGCGTCGATGCCGAGGCCGCAGTTCATCGCGAAGACCCGCCTCGGCTCGCCCTCCGGCTCCACGGCGCCGAGGCCGGCCTCGCGCACCGCGCCCGCGCGCAGCGCCGCGGCCAGGCGGGGCAGCGCGTGCTCCGGGCGCGCCGGCCAGCCCAGGGCCCGTGCGAAGACGTTGGCGTTGCCCCCGGGCATGGGCGCCATCGCCACCGGCCCGCCGGCGAGCGCGCCGGCGACGTCCGAGGCCGTGCCGTCGCCCCCCAGCGTCACGACCACCGTGGCGCCCTCCGCCGCCGCGGCCCGGGCCAGCCGCCCGGCGTCGCCGGGGCCGCGCGTGACCTCGGCCCACTCCAGGCCGAGCGGCGCCAGCGCGTCCACCAGCTCGGCCCGCAGCTCCCTGCTGGACGTGGTGGCCGCCGGGTTCATCACCAGCGCGATGCGGCGCGGGTCGCTCACGGCCCGGTCAGCGTCAGCTCGAGGCGCGCCAGGTACGCCGCGATGAGGTGGTTGGCGGTGACGTCGTACTCCGCGTGCACCATGTGGCGGGCCCCCGGGACCACGGCCAGCCGCCCCATCGGCAGCTCCCGCGCCAGCGCCTCGTTGTGGCGGAGCGGCGTGAACGGGTCGTCGGCGCCGGCGATCACCAGCACGGGGACCCGGACCCCGCCGAGGCCGCCGCGCAGGTCGACCGAGCGGCAGGCGAGGTAGTCGGCGTGCAGCGCCGCCGGCCCGGCCGCCTCCAGCGCGGCGCGCGCGAGCGCCGCCATGGTCGCCGCGGGGTCGGCGAAGGAGCCGTCCACGAGCCGGGCGGCCTCGGCGGCGAAGTCGTCGCGGGCCCGGGCGAGCGTGGCGTCCGGGACGGGCAGCCGCGCCCCGCTCGCGATCACCACCACGCCGTCCACCAGCTCCGGGCGCGTGCGGGCCACCTCGAGCGCCACCGCGCCCCCCAGCGAGTGGCCCACGAGGGCGCGCGGGCCGGGCACCGTGGCGATCGCCCGTGCCACCCGCTCGCCCAGCTCGCCCAGGTCGGTCAGGGGCTCCCCCTCGGGGTGCCCCGGGAGGTCGACCGCCACGGCCCCGGCGAGGACCGCCGTCTGCGCGGTCCACATGCGGTGGTCGCCCCCCGAGCCGTGGATGAGGATGGGTCGCGGCGCGCTCACTGCGCGATCGTAGTGGCCGCGGGGAGCCGTGGGCGACGGCAACCCCTCTGGTAGCCTCGGAGCGGTGGAGAACCTGCTCATCGCGTGCGATTTCGACGGCACGATCACCCGTCGCGACACCCTCCACCTCATCGTCGAGGAGTTCGGCACGCGCGGCCTGTGGGCGGCGATCGAGCCGCGCCTGCGCGCCGGCGAGGTGACGCTGGAGCAGGCGATGCAGGAGGAGTTCGCGACGGTGCGCGCGACGCCCTCGCAGGTGCGCGATCTGATCCTGCGCGAGGCCGGCATGCGCGCCGGCTTCCCGGAGCTCGTCGCGTGGGCCGAGGCGCGCGGCGACCGCGTGATCGTGTTCTCGTCGGGCTTCCGCTCGGTGATCGACGCGGTCCTCGGCGCCTGGGGCCTCGGCCGGCTGCCCGTCGTGAGCCACGAGGCCGTCTTCAGCCCGGAGGGCGCGGAGCTGGTGTGGTCCGACCGCGGCGAGCCCTGCGGCGAGTGCGGGCGGCGCTGCAAGCGCCACGACCTGCGGCGCCACCACCGCGGCGAGCGCCTCGTCTACGTGGGGGACGGCATCTCCGACCGCTGCGGCGCGCGCCTGGCCGACCTCGTCTTCGCCCGCGCCGACCTCGCGCGCGACCTGGCCGTCGACGGCGTCCCGTTCGTCCCCTTCGAGGATTTCGTCGAGGTGCGCGAGCACCTCGAGTCGGCCGAGCCGATCGCCGCGTGACCGGGCGCTGGCGGGAGGTCCCCCCGGCGGCCGCCTGGGGGCAGATGGAGCAGCGCGTGCTCGCCTTCTGGCGCGACCGGCGGATCGTGGCGCGCGCCACCGAGGAGCGGGCCGGCGGCGAGCCGTTCGTGTTCTACGAGGGCCCTCCGACGGCCAACGGCCGTCCCGGCTCGCACCACGTGCTCTCGCGGGTGTTCAAGGACGTCTTCCCGCGATTCCAGACGATGCGCGGGCGCTTCGTCGACCGGCGCGGCGGATGGGACTGCCACGGGCTGCCGGTGGAGCTGGAGATCGAGAAGCAGCTCGGCATCTCCGGCAAGCCCCAGATCGAGGCCTACGGCATCGCGGAGTTCAACGCGCTCTGCCGGGAGTCGGTGCTCGCCTACCTCGACGAGTGGGAGCGGCTCACCGAGCGGATCGGGTTCTGGATCGACACCGACCGCGCGTACCGCACGATGGACACGGACTACATCGAGAGCGTCTGGTGGAGCCTCGCCGAGCTCTTCGACCGCGGGCTGCTGTACCAGAGCGACAAGGTGGTCCCCTACTGCCCGCGCTGCGGCACGGCGCTGTCGAGCCACGAGGTCGCCTCGGGCTACCAGGACGTGGACGACCCCTCCGTCTACGTGCGGTTCCCGCTGCGTGACGGCACGGGGTCCCTGCTCGTGTGGACCACGACGCCGTGGACCCTGCCCGCCAACCAGGCCGCTGCGGTGCACGCCGACGTCGGCTACGCGGCCGTGGAGCGGGGCGACGAGACGCTGATCCTCGCCGAGCCGCTCGTGGAGCGGGTCCTCGGCGAGGAGGCGCGGATCGTCGACCGCATGCCGGGATCCGCCCTCGTCGGCCGCGAGTACGAGCCGCCCTTCCCGTACCTGCCCGGCGCGCACCGCGTGGTCGACGCCGACTTCGTCACCACCGCCGACGGCACCGGCATCGTGCACCTCGCCCCCGCCTTCGGCGAGGACGACATGCTCGCCGCGCGGGAGCACGGCCTGGACGCCCCGAACCCGGTCGGCCCCGACGGCCGCTACACGGCCGCGGTCGGCCCCTGGGAGGGCCGCTTCGTCAAGGAGGCCGACCCCGACCTGATCGACGACCTCGCCGCGCGCGGGCGGCTGCTGCGCTCCGAGGTGCACCACCACGCCTACCCGCACTGCTGGCGCTGCGGCACGCCGCTGCTCTACTACGCCAAGCCGTCCTGGTACATCCGCACGACCGCCGTGCGCGACCGGATGCTCGCGCTGAACTCGGGCATCGGGTGGCACCCCGAGCGGGTGCGCGACGGGCGCTTCGGCAAGTGGCTCGAGGGCAACGTCGACTGGGCGATCTCGCGCGACCGCTACTGGGGCACGCCACTGCCGCTCTGGCGCTGCGGCGACTGCGACCGGATCGAGGCGGTGGGCTCCTACGCGGCCCTCGCCGAGCGCGCGGCCGCGCCGCTGCCCGAGCCCTTCGACCCGCACCGCCCCGTCGTCGACGACGTCCTCCTCACCTGCGGCTGCGGCGGCACGATGCGCCGCGAGCCCGAGGTGATCGACGTCTGGTACGACAGCGGCGCGATGCCGTTCGCGCAGGAGCACCACCCGTTCGCCACGGGCGGCGACCTGACCGGGCGCCTGCCCGCGGACTTCATCTGCGAGGGCCTCGACCAGACGCGCGGCTGGTTCTACTCGCTGCTCGCCGAGGCGACGCTGCTGTTCGACGACACGGCCTACCGAAACGTCGTGTGCCTCGGCCTGATCCTCGACGCCGAGGGCCAGAAGATGAGCAAGAGCCGGGGCAACGTGATCGAGCCCTGGACCGTGCTCGACCGGCAGGGCGCCGACGCCTTCCGCTGGTACCTGCTCACGGCGCAGAGCCCCTGGGAGTCGTTCCGCTTCAGCCTGGACGCCGTGGACGAGGCGATGCGGCGGTTCCTGCTGACGCTCTGGAACACGCACACGTTCCTCGTCACCTACGCGGCGCTCCCCGACGGCTGGGCGCCGGGCGGGCCCGCGCCCGCGCCGGCCGACCTGCGGCCGATCGACCGGTGGATCCTCTCGCGCCTCGACGGCACCGTGGCCGAGGTCACCGAGCGGATGGAGGACTTCGACGCGACCGCGGCCGGGCGCGCCCTCGAGTCGATGCTCGACGACCTCAGCAACTGGTACGTCCGCACCTCGCGGCGCCGCTTCTGGGGGGGCCGCGGCGGGGCCGCCGCCGACCGCGCGGACGGCGACGCCGCGTTCGCGACCCTGCACGAGTGCCTGTCGACGCTCGCCCTGCTCGTCGCGCCGTTCTGCCCCTTCGTCGCCGAGGAGATGCACGGCACCCTCGTCGCCGCGCACGACCCCTCGGCGCCGGAGTCGGTGCACCTCGCCGCCTGGCCCGTCCCGCGCGGCCGACGCGACCCCGGGCTCGAGCTCGCGATGGCCGACGCGCGCGAGGCGGTACAGGTGGGCCGCGGCGCGCGCGCGGAGGCGAAGCTCAAGGTGCGCCAGCCGCTCGCGGAGGCCGTCGTGGCCTGCCCGCCGGCCGTCGCCGGGCGCATCGAGGGCCTCGTCGACCTGGTGGCCGAGGAGCTCAACGTGCGCGCGGTGCGGTTCGTCACCGATCCCGGCGAGCTGGTCGACGTCACCCTGAAGCCCAACTACCGGCGCCTCGGCCCGCGCTTCGGCGCCGCCATGCCGGCCGTCGCCGCCGCGGTGGCGGCGCTTCCGGCCGCGGAGACGGCGCGGGCGCTGGACGCCGGCGGGACGGTCGCCATCGCGGTCGACGGCGCCGAGCACGCCCTGGAGGCCGACGACCTGCTGCGGGAGGCGCGCCCCACCGAGGGGTACGCGGTCGGCCAGGACGCCGCCCTCGCCGTCGGCCTCGCCACCGAGATCACGCACGACCTGCGCCTCGAGGCGCTGGCGCGCGAGGTGGTGCACGCCGTCCAGGGCGCGCGCCGCACCGCGGGGCTGCGGGTCGAGGAGCGCATCCGCCTGCACCTCGACGGGTCGGGCCTCCTGCGGGAGGCAATCGACGGCCACCGGGCCGAGATCGCCGCGGAGACGCTCGCGACGGAGCTGAGCGTGTCGCACGGGGCGCCCTTCGCGGGCCTGCGCCACGAGGAGCACGTCCTCGACGGCGAGCCCCTTGCGCTGCGCCTCGATCGGGCATGATGGCGGCGTGCCCCGCCTGACCCCCCGGCTCGCCGCCCTCGCGCTGGCGGGCCTGCTCCTCGCGCTGCTCGCGACGCCCGCCAACGCGGCGGTCTCGGTGTTCTTCCCGCGCGGCGAGCAGATGGTCGCGGTGCAGCGGGACGGCTCGACGGTGCAGGACGCCGTGCGGGCGCTGCTGCGCGGCCCGACCGCCGACGAGCGCCGCCAGGGCTTCCGCACCTACATCCCCCGCGGCACGAGCCTGCGCGCCGTCCGCGTGGGGAGCGGCCGGGCGACGGTGGACCTCGGCCCCAAGGTGATGCAGGGCCTGAACGCGGAGGGCCTGAACGCCCGCCTCGCCCAGATCGTCTACACCGCCACCGGCGTCGGGAGGATCCGCTCGGCGCGCGTGCTGATCGCGGGCGGCACCGTCCTCGGCGTCTTCCCCGGCATCGACGCGAGCGTGCCGCTGACCCGCGAGGGCCTCGCCACCCCCTCGGCGCCCCCGCCGCCGCCCACCCACCCGGGCACGGCGGCGCCCGACGGCGGCACCCAGGCGCTCCAGCAGCGCCTCGCGCAGCTCGGGTTCCTCGACCCCGCGGCGGTCGACGGCCGCGCCGGGCCCCGCACCACGGCCGCGGTGATCGCCTTCCAGAAGTGGTCGCGCCTCGCCCGCGACGGCGTCGCCGGCCCGGCGACGCAGGCGGCGCTGGCGACGGCGGCGCACCCGACGCCGGTGACCACGGGAGGTCCCGGGCGCCGGGTGGAGATGCTGCTCGACCGCCAGGTGGCGCTCGCGATCCAGGACAACCGGGTGGTGCGCGTCTTCCACGTCTCCTCGGGCGCCGCGGGAACGCCGACCCCGGCCGGCTCCTACGCCGTCACCCGCAAGGAGCTGCGCTCCTGGTCGGTGCCCTTCCAGGTCTGGCTGCCCTACGCCTCCTACTTCGTGGGCGGGATCGCCTTCCACGAGTACCCGGAGGTGCCGGCCTACCCGGCGAGCCACGGCTGCGTGCGCATGACCTCGTGGGACGCGCCGTGGATGTTCGCGTTCCTCTCCGTCGGCACCCCCGTCCGGGCGCTCTCGGCGTCGTGAGGCTCCGCGCCCTCCTCGCCGGCGTCCTCGCCGCCCTCGCGTGCGCCCCGGCGCTCGCGGCCGGCCAGGCGACCGTGACCCCCGGCTCCCTTACCGTCGCGCTGGACATGCCGAGCGACGGCTTCCAGGTGGGCGCGGCCGACGGCCGCAAGGTGGTCGCCGCGCGCGGCTTCGAGGTCGACCTCGCGCGGGCGATCGCGGGCAGGCTCGCGGCGGCGGGCCGGATCGGCGCCGCAGGGTCGCTCCGCCTGGTGCAGGAGCAGCGCTTCGCGCGCATCCTGGCCCCCCAGGCACCCGACTGGGACATGGCGCTGGCGCAGGTCACGATCACCGACGCCCGGCGGGCGAAAGTGGACTTCAGCATCCCGTACCTGACGGTCGATCAGGGCGTGCTGCTCAGCCTCCGGACCGTGGCGCGCCCGACCTCGATCGCCGACCTGCGCGGCATGCGCCTCTGCGCGCAGGGCGGCTCGACCGGCGCCGACCTGATCGCCTCCACGATCCGGCCGACGCGCGCGCCCCTGCTCCCGGCGAGCGTCGTCACGCTCGCCCGCGCCCTGCGGATCGGCAGCTGCGAGGCCCTGGTCTACGACGCGCCCTCGCTCGCGTACCTGCGCGCGCAGGTCCCCTCGCGCTACGGGCCCTTCGCGGGGGTCATCCGCACCGGCGAGCGCTACGGGGCCGTGTTCCCCAAGGGCAGCCGCCTGCGCGGGCACGTGAACCGCGCGATCACGGCGCTCCAGCGCGACGGGACGATCGCCGGCCTGCAGCGCACCTGGCTCACCGCCGACCTCTCCCGGGCACCCGTCCTCCGCTGACCCCGGGGCCGGGCGGCCGGGTCAGTGCGCGGCGCCGCGACCGCCGCGCCGGGGCAGCAGGTGCAGCGCGAGCACCACGGCGGCGCCCGCCGCCAGCCCGAGCAGGGCCGACCCGAGGGTGTTGACCAGCCAGGCCGCCGCCCCGCCGGCGGCGCCCAGCGCGTCGCCGACCGCCCCCTCGACGGCGTGCACCGCGTCGTAGGGCGCCGAGAGGCCGAGGTCGTCGAGGCCCACGAGCAGGATGTGCCCGCCCACCCACAGCATCGCGGCGACCCCGACGACGGTGAGCACCGTCATCACGCGGGGCATCGCGACAACCAGGCCCCGTCCCGCACGGGCGACCGCGGGGCTGCTGCCGCTGCCCGCCAGGTGCAGCCCGATGTCGTCCATCTTCACGATCAGGGCGACGATCCCGTACACGAGGGCGGTGATCGCCACGGCGACCACCACCAGGATCACGACGAGCGACCAGAAGCCCTCGTCGGCCACCTCGTTGAGCGCCAGCACCATGATCTCGGCGGACAGGATGAAGTCGGTGCGGATCGCCCCGGAGACGAGCCTGTCCTCCTGCTCCCCGCCCTCCTCGACCACCGGGGCGGCGTGCCCGTGGCCGCCGCCCACCCGCTCCCAGACGCGCTCGGCGCCCTCGTAGCAGAGGTACAGGCCACCGGCCATCAGCAGCGGGGTCAGGACCCACGGCAGCAGCTGGTCGAGCAGGAGCAGCGCGGGCACCACGACCAGCAGCTTGTTGCGCAGCGACCCGACCGCGATGCGGCGCACCACGGGCAGCTCGCGCTGCGGCGTAAACCCCTGGACGTAGCGCGGGGTGACCGCCGTGTCGTCGATGACGACGCCGGCCGCCTTGGCGCTCGCGCGGCCGGCCGCGGCCGCCACGTCGTCGGCGGAGGCCGCCGCCGCCCGCGCGAGGGCCGCGACGTCGTCGAGCAGGGCGACGAGCCCGCCGGCCACCTCTCCCCCTCAGGCCGGGCGGGCCGGACGGGCCGGCGTCACGCCCCGCCGCCGCCCCAGGTCGCCGCGCGGGCGCTCTGCATGACGTCCTCGTCGGCGCGCAGGCGCGGCCAGATCCGGTCCGGGTCGAGGCCCAGGCGCTCGATGATCCCCGGCAGCTCCAGCACCTTCTGGGGGTGCTCGAGGCGCAGCCCCACCACCTTGCCGTCTCCCTTGACGAGGATGACCCCCTCCTCGACGGTCTCGGCGCTCATGTCGGCGAACGGCTGGACGTTGCCGAGCCGGAAGTAGATGGCGGGCATCGGATCCCTTCAGTCGGGGGCGGGAAGGTGGGCGACGACGGCCTCCTCGATCGCGCGCGGGGTCACCCGGCCCGCGATGCGCGCGACGGGCTCGCCGCCGTCGAAGAGCATGACGGTCGGGAGCTGGAGGACGTCGTACCGGCCGGCGACGGCCGGCTGGTCGTCGACGTCGAGGCTCGCGACCTGCAGGCGGCCCGCGTAGCGCTCGGCGATGGCGCCGAGGGCGGGCTCGAGGCGGATGCACGGCACGCACCAGGGGGCCCAGAAGTCCACGAGCACCGGGAGGCCGGCCCCCAGGACGCGCGCGTCCCAGTCGGCCCCGGTCACCGGGACCATCGCCGTCACGGGCGGATGGAGACCGGCATCCCGAGCGCCACCTGCTCGTAGAGCTCCTCGACCTCCGGGATGTGCATCCGCATGCAGCCGTGGCTCGCGGCGGTCCCGATCGAGGAGTCCGCGTAGGTGCCGTGGATGCCGATCGCGGGGGCGGTGGTGCCGATCCAGCGGGTGCCGAGGGGGTTGCCCGGGCCGGGCGGGATGGTCGACAGCTCGGCGGCCCACGGCGAGTCGGGCGGGTACCAGTAGGGGTCGACCTGCATGTCGTTGATCTCGTAGTCGCCCGTCGGCGTCGGGTAGGCCGGCGCTCCCACGGCGATGCTGTAGGTCTTCCAGACGCGGCCGTTGCGGATCAGGCGCAGCTTGCGCTGACCCAGGTTCACCACGATCCGGCCCACCATCGCCTGGCGCGTGCGCTCGTCCACGACGCCGGTGCGCGGCAGGTCGTACCGCTTCTGGTAGCGCTGGAGCGACGCCACCGTCACCGCGTCCATCCTGCCGGTCAGCGAGGCCCTGCGCGGGTAGACCCGCGCCTCGCGCAGGCGCTCCTGGAGGGCGACGACGTCCGGCCCGCGGGCGCCGGCGACGAGGTCGGCCGCGCCGAACTCGTCGGTGCTGTCGACGTGGACGACGGTGCTGGTGCGCGTGACGTTGCCGGCGCGGTCGCGGGCGGACACCGTGATGGTGCTGCGCCCCTGGGGCAGTGCGCCGACGGACATGGCGAAGCGGCGGCCGTCGATCTCCAGGGCGGTGCCGGTCGAGGAGGCGTCGCCGGAGCTCGGGGCGAAGTCGTCCGGGCCGGCGGCGTCGGCGCCGGCGACGCGCGACACGACCCGGCCGTTCACCGCGGCCGTGAAGGTGAGCCCACGCGGGTCCTCGGCGGTGATCTGGCCCTGGACCGTGGGCTCGTCGGTCTCGGTGATCTGCTCGCCCACCCGCGGCGCCGAGACGGCGAGCCCGGGAGCGGTGGTGTCGACCGTCAGCCGCCGGTCGCGCGCGGTGGTGTTGCCGGCCCGGTCCTCGGCGGTCACGGTGGCTCGCACGGGGCCCTCGGGGAGCCGGGCGACGGCCTCCCAGGCGCCCTCGGCGTCGGTCCTGGCGCCGGCCCTCCCGCCCGGGAAGGCGACGGTCACGCGGCTGCCGGGCTCGGCCGTGCCGGCGAAGCGGACGGCCCGCCGCGCCCGCAGGTCGCGCGGCGCCGGCGCGCGCACGGCGAGCGTGGGGGCGGCGGTGTCGACCTCGAACTCCCACGTGCGGTCGACGGACCGCGCGAACGCGTTGCCGCTGCCGAACGAGACCGAGACCTCGTGGACGCCCTCGGCGAGCGGGCCGGGCGGGGTCACGACGACCCCGCCGTCCGCGCTGCGCGCGCTGGCGGTGACGTCCGTCCCGTCGACGAGCACGGTCAGGTCCGACATCCGCGCGCCGTCCGGCACCGCGAAGGCGATCGTCGGGGCGGCCTCGGACACCGCGCTCCCGGGCGCGGGGACCGGGGCGTCCACCGACGGGCGCTCGGCGAGCTGCCACACGACGAACGCGGCCGCCACCACCGCGGCGACGACGAGCAGCCCGATGGTCACGAGGCCACCCCGACGCGTGCCCAGAACGTGCAACCCTCGACCTCCGCTCGACCCGCCGTGACCCTAGCAGCGGGTACGGGTGTCACCGCCGTACCCGCGTCCCCCGCAACGTCGTACCGGCGTGCAACGGACGCGTGCAGGGCCCGGCCCGCGCCGGGGCGCAACTTGCCGCAAGATTCTGCGTGGGCCCCGCCTTTCCCTTTACGGATCGCTCATCGTTCGGACGCCCGGCCTTCACAGACGTGGCCGAGATTGCCCGCATGACCGGTGATGAGCGCAATGCACTCCTCCTGACGGCGCGGCTCCTCGAGAGCGGCGTCCCGGTGGAGCCGTCCGATCCGCTCGACGAGGGGGGCCACGTCAGCGTCGCCCTCGCCCTCACCGAGCGCCTCCAGCGCGTCGTCGACAGCCCGGAGCACGCCCGCCAGATCGTGGACTCGCTGCGCTCCGCGGCGGTGGAGCGGGCCTCGGCCTGATCCGCCCGGGGGCGCCGCCGGACGGCCGGCGCTAGCGTGCCCCCGTGACCCCCTCCGCCCCCACCCGCGCCCTCGGGACAGGCGGTCCCCGCGTCGGCCCGGTCGGCCTCGGGACCATGGGCATGTCGCCCGGCTACTACGGGCCGGTCGACGACGACGAGAGCATCGCGACGATCCGCCACGCGATCGATCGCGGGGTGACGCTCATCGACACGGCCGACGTCTACGGCGACGGCCACAACGAGCGCCTGGTGGGCCGCGCCCTGGCCGGTCGCCGGGACGCCGTCGTGCTCGCCACCAAGACCGGCCTGGTGAACGGGCCGGAGGGGCTTGGCGTCGACGCCCGCCCGGAGCGCATCCGCCCGGCGCTCGAGGCATCGCTGGCGCGCCTGGGGACCGACCACGTCGACCTCTGGTACCTGCACCGGGTCGACCCGCGCGTGCCGGTCGAGGAGACCGTCGGGGCGATGGCGGAGCTCGTGGACGCCGGGATGGTGCGCCGCATCGGGCTCTCGGAGGTGGGGCCGGCCACCCTGCGTCGCGCGGCGGCGGTGCATCCGATCGCGGCCGTCCAGTCCGAGTACTCCCTCTGGAACCGCGACCCCGAGGACGCCCTCCTGCCCGCCCTGCGCGTTGCGGGCGCGGCGCTCGTCGCCTTCAGCCCGCTCGGCCGGGGCTTCCTGGCGGGCGCGGCGCCCGAGGCGGAGGAGCTCGCCGGCGACGACCTGCGCCGGCGCCTGCCGCGCTTCACGGGGGAGCACCGCGACCGCAACCGCCCCATCGCCGACCGGGTGCGCCGGGTGGCCGCGCGCCACGGCGCGACCCCGGCCCAGGTGGCGCTCGCGTGGGTGCTCGGCCGCGGGAGCGACGTCATCCCGATCCCCGGCACGCGCCGCGCCGCCAACGTCGACGCCAACGTGGCCGCGGCCGCCCTGGCGCTCGACGAGGACGACCGGGCCCTGCTCGACGACCCGGCCCTGGCGCCCTCGGGCGAGCGCTACCCGCCCGCGCTGATGGACCTCCTCGACCCCGAGGTGCGCCCCGGCGGCGCGGCCCCCTCGGACGACCCCTGAAGGAGTCGGCCGCACGGCCGTGGTCCTCCAGGGCTCTTCTAGACTCCGCGCCGTGGCGGGGGACCTGCCCACCAACGCGGAGATCGCCGACCGGCTCGCCCTCCTGGGCGACCTGCTGGAGCTGGAGGGCGCGGTGCGCCACCGGGTGCTCGCCTACCGCCGGGGCGCCGCCCGCGTGCGCGCGACCCCGACCTCGGTCGCGGAGATGGCGCTCGCCGGGCGTGCGACCGATCTCCCCGACATCGGCGGGACGCTCCAGGCGAAGATCGTGGAGCTCGCGCAGACCGGCGAGATCGCGGCGCTCACCGCGGCGCGCGCACGCGTGCCCGAGGGGCTCGCGGCGATCGCATCGCTGGAGGGGATCGGCCCCAAGCGCGCGATGACCCTCCACGGGGCGCTCGGGGTGACGGACCTCGACGGGCTCACGGAGGCCGCGGCGCAGGGGCGGCTCGCGGAGGTCCCCGGGTTCGGGCCGGCCACCCGCGAGAGGCTGATCGCCCAGCTGGCCCGCCGGGCGGAGGAGGGCGACGCGGGGCCCGAGCGCGTCCCGCTCGGGGTCGCCCTGCCGCTGGCGGAGGAGATCGCCGCCGGCCTGCGCGCGGCGGTGCCCGGCGCGGTCGTCGAGATCGCGGGGAGCCTGCGCCGCGGCCGCGAGTCGGCGCACGACATCGACCTGGTCGGCGCGGCGCGACGGCCGGCCGACCTGCTCGAGGCGCTGGCCGGCCTGCCGCAGGTCGAGCGGGTGCTCTCGGGCGGCGACGCGGCGCGGTCGGTGATGACGCACGCGGGACCCCGGGTCGAGCTCGCCGTCACCACGCCGGACGCCTTCGGCAACCTGCTGCAGCACGCCACGGGCTCGAAGGCCCACAACATCCGGCTCCGCGAGCTGGCCGTGCGCCGCGGCCTGTCGGTCTCCCAGCACGGCGTCGCGGGCCCCGGGGGGACGGCGACCCACGCCGACGAGGCCGGCGTCTACGCGGCCCTCGGCCTGCACCCCGTGCCGCCCGAGCTGCGCGAGGACGACGGCGAGATCGAGCGGGCCGCGGCGGGTCCGCTGCCCGAGCCCGTCGCCCGGGGGGACCTGCTGGGGGACCTGCACTGCCACACCACCTGGAGCGACGGGACGCTCGGCGTGGCGCAGATGGTCGAGGCGGCCCGCCGCCGCGGTCACCGCTACCTGGCCATCAGCGACCACTCGCGCAGCCTGGCGATGGCGGGTGGCCTCGACCCGGACCGGGTCCGGCGCCAGTGGGAGGAGATCGCCGCCGAGGACGCGCGCCGCGACGACATCACGGTGCTGCGGGCCACCGAGGTCGACATCCTCGCCACCGGCCGGCTCGACTTCGACGACGAGCTGCTCGCCGGCTTCGACTGGGTCACGGCGAGCGTCCACTCGGCCCTGACCCAGGACGCGGAGCGGATGACCTCGCGGGTGCTGGCCGCCGTCGAGAGCCCCTTCGTCGACGTCATCGGGCACCCCACGGGCCGGATGCTCGGCCGACGGGGCCACTCCGCCCTCGACATCGGCCGGCTGGCCGAGGCCGCGGCCCGCACCGGCACCTACCTCGAGGTCAACGGGCAGCCGCGGCGGCTCGACCTCGACGCCGCGATGGCGCGGCGGGCGCTCGCCGCCGGCGCCCGCCTGACGATCGGGTCGGACGCCCACTCGGACGACGCGCTCGACTACCTGCGCTTCGGCGTCCTCGTCGCGCGGCGCGCCGGGGCCCTGCCGGGCGACGTCGGCAACACCCGGCCCTGGCCCGAGCTGGCGGCGGCGCGCGCGGCGCGCATCGCCGCCGCGGGTCAGTCCTGAGCCAGGTGCCGCAGCACCGCGAGGGCCCCCTCGGGTCCCTGCACCTCGATGTCGGCCTCCTCGCGCACCGCCCGGGGCACCTCGCCGGCGGCCACCGCGACCCCGAGGGAGACCTCCAGCAGGCCCTCCACCCGCATCGCGCGCAGCGCGCGCCAGGCGTCCGCGTCCGTCCGGTCGTCGCCGATGTAGAAGGCGGCCCGCACGTCGGTGCCGCGCAGCAGCGCGCGGACGGCGGTGCCCTTGTCGACGTCCACCGGCGGCCGGACCTCGAGCACCTCGCGACCGCTCGTGGGGACCAGGCCGCGGTCGAGCGCCTCCGACGCCACCTGGGCCATCAGCAGGCGCGCCGCCTCCGGGTCGCGCGATCCCCGCGCGTGGATGCTGAGCGTGGCGCCCTTGGCCTCCATCCGCAGGTCCGCCGGGGCGAGCCGGTCGGGGGGCCACGCGGCCGCGAAGCCGGCGATCGCGTCGAGGTGCTCGGCGACGCCGTCGGCGAGCTCGGGCTCCCGGCCGACCCGGTGGAGCTCCATGCCGTGGTTGCCCGCGTAGGCGCAGCCGTCGATGCCCACCAGGCGCTCCACGTCGGCGAGCCCGCGCCCGCTCACGAACGCGAGCAGCGCCACCCGGTCGCGCAGCGCCAGCAGGGCCTCGGGCGCGCCGTCGATCAGCCGCGAGTCCTCCGGGCGGGGGACGATCGGCGCGAGCGTGCCGTCGACGTCGCAGAAGAGCGCGGCCTCGCCGAGTCGCTCGCGCAGGGGGGCCAGCGCGGCCTCGAGGCTGCGGTCGGAGACGGTCACGGCGACCGACCCTAGCATCGCCCCCGCGGCCCGGAGCCGCCTCGGGCCCCTCGTGGCGACCGGCCTCGCCGCGGGGCTGTTCGCATCGCTGTTCGGCGTGGGCGGCGGCGTCGTGATGGTGCCGCTCCTCATCGGCCTGCTCGCCTACGACGCCCGGGTGGCCACGGCCACCTCGCTCGCGGCGATCATCGTCACGGCCTCGGTGGGCGCCGCCACCCACGGCGCGCTCGGCAACGTCGAGTGGGACACCGCGCTGCTGGTCGGCCTGCCGGCGATGGTCGGCGTCACGCTCGGCGTGGCCGTCAAGGACCGGATCTCCTCGCGCGCCCTGACCTACGGGTTCGCCGGCCTGCTGGTCGTGGTCGCCGTGTGGCTGGCGGTCACGTCGTGACCGAGGCGCTCCTCGTGATCGTGCTGGGGGTGGCGGCGGGCACCATCGCGGGCCTGTTCGGGGTCGGGGGCGGGATCATCTTCGTGCCGACGCTGACCCTCGTGCTGGGACTCGGCCAGCTCGAGGCCGAGGCGACGTCGCTGCTCGCGATCATCCCGGTCGCGGTGCTCGGCTCGTGGCGCCAGACGCGGGCCGGGACGGTGCGCTGGCACGACGCCCTCGTGATCGGCGCGGTCTCCGTGGCCACCGCGGTGCTCGGTGCCCTGCTCGCCGACGTGGCGCCCGAGCGCGCCCTGCGGCTCGGCTTCGCGGTGCTGCTGCTGGTGACGGCCGCGCAGCTCGTCGGCCGTGCGCGGCGCGGGGACGGAGATGTCCGGCGACCGTAAGCATTTCGTGAGTGACGCGCCCACCCCGGGTCGGGCGCGTGGTACGACCGGGGGGTGGTGACCGCCGCCCGCCACCCGCGCCACGCCGCGCGCCGCCGCGCCCTCGGGCCGGCCGCGCTCCTGGTGGCGCTCGCCTGTCTCGCCGCAGCGCCGTCTGCCCGGGCGCTCGACGTGGCCGCCTCGGTGGCCGGCGTCGACGTGCGGGTCGCCGTCGCGACCCACGGCGTCGCCGCGGCGGAGGTGGCAGTCGATGTCGCGGCGCCCACCACCACCGTCACGGCATCCGCTGCACTCGCCCCAGCCGACGTCGCGATGGTCGTCGTCGACCGCGCCGCGCAGCCTCTGCCCCCTCCGTCGGCGGCCCCCGCCCCCTCACGCTCGGCGCCGCCCGTCCCGCCGTCCGCCCCGCGGGAGCCCGCCCCCTCGGGCGGAGCCCCGGCACCCCCCGGAGCGGCGACGCCGCCTGGTCCCGCGACCGACGCCGCGCCGCGCCCGGCGCCCCGGCCGCCGGTCCCCGAGGCCGAGCCCGCCGCACCCCCGGCACTCGGGTCGCCGGTCCGGACGTCGCCTGCGGCCGCGTCGGCTCCGACGGAGCCCGCGGGCGCGCCGGGCGCACCCGCCGCCGATGCCCCGGCCGCGGCGTCACCGGCACCCGGCCGACCCGACCCGTTCGGGCCGCTGTCGGCGGCGTCCGGCGGATCCGGCTCGCTGGTCCCGGGCGCCCCGGCGACGGTGCTCCTGCTGCTCGCGGCCGTCCTCGCCGCGCTCGTCGTGGCGCCCCCGCCCCGGGCGGGCGCGCGCCTCGGCGCCAATCCCCTCGCGCGGCCCGGACCCGCGCCCCCCGGCTCTCCCGAACGGCCCGGCTAGCCGGCCCGGCGCCCCGCCCCTCGCGGGCGGGCGCCACCGGCTGTCCGAACCGATCGAACAAGGAGACACATCACATGCGACGCCACCTCATGGCGAGCGCGGCCGGTGCCCTGTGCCTGGCCATCGCACCGACCCTGGCCCTCGGGGCCCAGGCGAACACGGCCCCGGCCACCGCGGCCGGGGGGAACTCCGCCGCGACCGAGCAGTCGGCCACCGGCGCCGGCACCGTCGCCCAGACCGGCGCCACCACCCAGACCCTGCCCGTCGCGGCCGCCCCGGCCGTCTCGGCGCAGGTGGCACCGGTGAACGTCAGCATGCCGATCCGGGTGCTCTCGCCCGGTGACGACGGGCGGGTGCGGCAGTCCAACGCGGCGCCCTCCGGCGCGTCCGCCCGCAACGACGCCTCGACGATGCAGGAGGCGTCGGCGGGGCAGGGGGGCACGGCCGCCCAGACCGGCGCCACCACCCAGGTCGTCCCGGTCGCCGCGGCGCCCGCGGTCGCGGTCCAGGCCGTGCCGGTGAACGCCCACGTGCCGGTCCGGATCGCCAGCCCCGGCGACGACGACGCGGTGGATCAGTCGAACTCCGCGCCCGCGTCGGCGGAGGCGGGGAACGACGCGACCACGGCGCAGGTCGCGGGCGGCTCGCCGCCGAACGGCAAGGCCTCAAAGGGTGGCGGAACCGGCGGCACGGCCGCCCAGACCGGCGCCACCACCCAGGTCGTCCCGGTCGCCGCGGCGCCCGCGGTCGCGGTCCAGGCCGTGCCCGTGAACGCCGCGGTGCCGGTCCGGACCGCCGACGAGCTGCCGGCCCTGCCGGTGGACCCGGCCGCGGTGCTGGCCGACCCGCTGGGCACGGTCACCGGGCTCGTCGGGTCGCTCCCGCTGCCCGCCCTGCCGGCCCTGCCGGTGGACCCGGCCGCGGTGCTGGCCGACCCGCTCGGCACGGTCACCGGGCTCGTCGGGTCGCTCTCGCTGCCCGCCCTGCCGGAGGTCGCCGTCTGATCACTTGAGCAGCCCGGCGCCGCCGCCGGCCCTCCGGGGCCGGCGGCGTCCGCCCGCGCGCCCGCGTGACAGTTCCGCCAAAGGCGCGTCGGGCCTCCCGGGGGGACACCGTCCGGATCGAGGCCAGGGGCCAGGGGTCGAACCGATTCGACCGCCAGGCGGGCTGCTGCGTCCACAACGGGCGCTTCTCCTTCTGCTCGCCGCGAGAACCCCGCCCGCACCTACGCGATCACCGGCCCCTGGGCCCGCGTGCGCCGACCGGGAGCCTCCGCATCGCGGGCGCCCGCCCGCGGTGCGGGACCGTTCTCAGGCCGCGAGCAGCGCTTCGGCGGCGCCCCGGCAGGCGTCGATGACCGGGGAGGCCATCAGGGCCAGCACGATCACCGCGAGGCCGGCCCCGACGGTCGCGATCCCGACCGGGCCGGGCACCGCGAGCACCTTGCGCGGGCCGCCCTCCGGGCCGGCCGACCAGGTGACCCAGACGACGCGCAGGTAGTACCCGAGCGACACCATGCTGCCCACGGCGCCGACGATCGCCAGCCAGGTCATGTCGGCCTCGACCGCCGAGCCGAACAGCAGGAACTTGCCGATGAAGCCGGAGAGGGGCGGGAAGCCGGCCAGCGAGAGCATGGCGACGGTCATGACCACCCCGAGCACCGGGCGCGCGCGCCCGTAGCCGGCGAGCGCGTCGAGCCGGTCGCCGTCCTCCACCTCGCGCTCGCGGATGATCACCACGGCGAAGGCGGCCAGGGTCATCGCCGCGTAGGCGAGCAGGTAGTAGAGGACCGCCTCGGCCCCGTCGATCGACCCGGCCGCGACCCCGATCAGCAGGTAGCCGGCCTGCGCGATGCTGGAGTAGGCCAGCAGGCGCTTCATGTTCGTCTGCACCAGGGCGGCCACGTTGCCGACGACGATGCTCGCGACGGCCAGCACTGCGATCGCGACCGACCAGTCGGGCTGGATGTCGGGCATCACCCCGGCGAAGACGCGCAGGAAGGCGGCGAACGCGGCCGCCTTGACCGCGGTCGACATGAAGGCGGTGATGGTGGTGGGCGCGCCCTCGTAGACGTCGGGGGTCCACATGTGGAACGGCGCGGCCGACGCCTTGAACGCCAGGCCGGCGGCGATCAGCGCCATCGCCGCGACCACCAGCGGCTCGCCGGTGAAGCGGGTGCCGTCGAGCTGCTCGCCGATCGCGCTGAGGCTGGTGGTGCCGGTGGCGCCGAACAGCAGCGTGAGGCCGTAGAGGAGGATCGCGGCGCCCACCGCCCCGGCGATCAGGTACTTCAGCCCGCTCTCCAGGGACCGCTCGCGCCACACCTCGAGCGCGCAGAGCACGTAGAGGCTGATCGAGAGGATCTCGATGCCGAGGAAGATCGCGATCAGGTCGCCGGCCCCCGCGACGAGCATCATCCCGGAGACCGAGACGAGCAGCAGCATCACGTACTCGCCGCGCCGGTCGACGGCCGCCGGCTCGCGCCAGGCGAGCAGGATCGTCACGAGCGCGACCGACAGGAACAGCAGGTTGAGGAGCATCGCGAAGCGGTCGGCGCGCAGGCCGCCGCCGAACGCCTCCTGGCGGTCGCCCCAGAGCACGATCGACATGACCGCCGCCGCCACGATGCCCGCGATGCCGAGCAGGGCGGGGCCGTGGCGGCGCGCCGTGCGCCCCGGCAGCAGCCCCGCGGTCATCGCGAGGGTCGCGGTGCCGGCCGTGATCAGGATCGGCGTCGCCGCGACGACGTTCAGGTCGCTCACGGCGCCCCCTCCTGCGCCGTGGCCGGCTGCTCGTCGCCCGGCAGCGGCAGCGCCTCGGCCGGCGGGTTGGCGGGCGGCCGGTAGCCGATCTGGTCCTCCGGCCGGTCGGCCGCCACCTGCGCGGCGCCGAGGGCCCGCTCGACGCTCGGCGTCGTGGCGTCGACGATGCCGCGCGGCCACAGGGCGATCACCAGCATCACCGCCACCAGCGGCAGCAGCACGGCGAGGTCGCGCGCGCGCAGCTCGGCCGCGCCCGGGCGGGCCATGCCGCGCACCGGGCCGTTCATCGACGACTGGTAGAGGCGCAGCATGTAGACGGCGGCGTAGGCGATGCCGATGCACGCCAGCGCGGCCAGCCAGACGTGCTGGCGGAAGACGCCGCTCAGGATGAGGAACTCGCCGGCGAAGGAGTTGGAGCCGGGGATGGCGAGGGAGGCCATCGCCACGATCAGGAAGACGCCCGCCAGCCGCGGCGCGCTGGCGGCGAGGCCGCCGATGCCGTCGATGCGGTCGTCGGGCTCCGCGCGGTTGATGACCGCGACGATCGCGAAGGCTGCCGCGACCACCACGCCGTGGTTGACCATCTGGAGCACGGCGCCCTGCGAGGCCTGCACGTCGAGGGCCACGATCCCCAGCGCGATGAAGCCGAGGTGGGCGAGGCTCGAGTACGCCACCAGCATGCGCATCGTCGGCGCCCGCCAGGCGAGCAGCGACCCGTAGACGATCCCGATCACCGCCAGCGCCCCGAGCGGCACCGCGAGGCGGTCGGCGCCCACCGGGAAGGTGGGCATCCCGATCCGCAGGAAGCCGTAGGCGCCCGCCTTGCTCATCACCGCGGCGAGGAGGCCGGTCACGAGGATCGGCGCGGCGCGGTAGGCGACCGGCAGCCACGCGTGGAACGGCCACAGGGGGAGCTTGATCGCGAAGGCGAGGGCGAAGCCCAGGAAGAGCCAGGTGCTCTGGGTGTCGCTGAAGCCAACGCCGGACAGGTCGCGGATCAGGAAGGTGAACTGGCCCGTGATGTCCCGCGCGATGAAGGCGGTGCTCAGGATGGCGACGAGCATCAGGAGGCTGCCGACCATCGTGTAGATGACGAACATGGAGGTGGCGCGCCGCCGCCCCTCGCCGCCCCAGAGGGCGATGAGGAAGTAGAACGGGACGAGCATCGCCTCCCAGAAGACGTAGAACAGCACCAGGTTGCCCGAGGCGAAGAGCCCGAGCAGGCCCGCCTCGGCGAGCAGGATCATCGCCAGGAAGGCGCGCGGCCGCTCCGGCAGCCGCCAGCAGGCGGCGATCACGCCGAGCAGGAAGATCGCGGCGGTGAGCACCATCAGCCAGAGCGAGATGCCGTCGACGCCCACGTCCCACGAGAGGCCGATGCTCTCCACCCAGCTCACGTGGTCGATGAACTGCAGCTCGCCGCTGTCGCGGTCGAACAGCCCCACCAGGATCGCCACCAGCACGAGGGTGCCGCCGGCGGTCAGGAGGGCGTGGATGCGCGCCTGGAGGGCCCCGCCGGGCGCCTCGGGCACGGCGAGCAGCGAGAGCGCCCCGAGCAGGGGCAGCAGCACGATGATGGAGACCCAGGGCATCGGCTACCGCACCAGGGCGAGGATCGCGCCGAGGATCGCGGCACCGGCGATCATGGCGAAGGCGTAGGCCCGCACGAGCCCGCTCTGCATCACCGACAGGCCGCGGGCGGCGCCCACCAGCCCCACGACGACGCCCTCGACCGAGCCCTGGACGCCGCGCCGCTCGACCGTGGTGAATGCGTCGGCGAGGTCCCGTCCGGGCTGCACGACGCCGTCCTCGATGACGTCGCCGACGCGGTACTGGTCGTGGAGCAGGGCGCGGGCCCCGGGCGCCGCGGGCGCCAGGCGCAGGCGCCGGCCCGGGTCGGCCACGAACACCCACCACGCAAGGGCGATCGCGATGACCGCCAGGGACACCGAGGCGATGCTGACGGCGAGCTCGGCGGCCGTCGTCGCCTGGACGTCGGGGGCGGCGGTCAGGGAGGGCTCGAGCCAGTCGTCGAGCAGGTGCCACCCGCCCGGCACCTGGATGAACCCGGCGACCGCGGCGAGCACGGCCAGGACCGTCACCGGCGCGGCCATGACCCAGGTCGGCGCGTGCGGCGCGTGGGGGTAGCCGCCCTCGGGCTCGGGTCCCCAGAAGGCGCGGAAGAGCAGGCGGAACATGTAGAAGGCGGTCAGCCCGGAGCCGATGATCCCGACGATCGAGAGCACCACGCCGAGCGGGCCGGTGTCCATCGCGTAGACGAGGATCTCGTCCTTGCTGAAGAAGCCCGAGAAGGGCGGGATGCCGGAGATGGCCAGGCAGCCGACCAGGACGGTCGCGTGCGTCAGGCGCAGGTGCCTGCGCAGGCCCCCCATGCGGTCGAGGCTCTGCTCGCCGGCCAGGGCGTGGATCGCGATGCCGACGCCGAGGAACAGCAGCGCCTTGAAGAAGGCGTGCGTCAGGAAGTGGAACATCGAGGCGCCGTACAGGCCGAGCCCCGCCGCCATGATCATGTAGCCGATCTGCGAGACGGTGCTCCAGGCGAGCACCCGCTTGATGTCCACCTGCACCAGGGCGATCGTCGCGGCCATCAGCAGGGTCGCCGCGCCCACGACGGCCACGATGTCGCCGGCGATCGGAGCCAGCTGGTAGAGCACGTTGGTGCGCACGATCATGTAGACGCCGGCCGTGACCATCGTTGCCGCGTGGATGAGGGCGCTGACCGGGGTCGGGCCCTCCATCGCGTCCGGGAGCCAGGTGTGGAGCGGGATCTGCGCGCTCTTGGCCGCGGCGCCGACGAACAGCAGCAGGGCGACCGCCTCGGCGACGCCGGTCCCCGAGCCCAGGCCCTCCGGCGCGACGGCGAAGACCTCGAGGTAGTCGAGCGTGCCGAGCTCGCGCACCAGCAGGAACGCGGCGAGCACCATCCCGATGTCGCCGACGACGTTGATCACGAACGCCTTCTTGGCGGCCGCGACGGCGGACGGGCGGTCGTAGTAGAAGCCGATCAGCAGGTACGAGGCGAGGCCGACGAGGCCCCAGCCGACGATCAGGAAGAAGAAGTTGGCCGCCTCGACCAGCAGCAGCATCGCGAAGAGGAAGAAGTTCATCTCCGCGAAGAAGCGCCGGTAGTCGCGGTCGTGCTCCATGTACTCGGTCGAGTAGAGGACGATCAGGGAGCCGACGCCGGTGACGACCAGCATCATCAGCACCGAGAGCGGGTCGACCAGCAGCGCGAGGTCGATGTCGAGGCCGGCCGAGCGCACCCACTGCCAGAGGGTGGTGACCTCCGAGCGGTCGTCCGAGTCGCGCCCGAGCAGCGTGATGAAGATGATCAGCGTCAGCACGAAGCCGATCGCCGGCATGCCGACGCCCACCAGCCGCGTCAGGCGACGGTCGGGCTCCCCGGGCCACAGCGACAGCACGATGCACCCGAGCAGCGGCAGGCCGAGGACGATCCAGGCGAGGGTCGCGATCACGTGGGGTGGGACCTAGCCCTTCAGCGTGGACATCTGGTCGACGTCCAGCGCCAGGCGCTGTCGGAAGACGGCGACGACGAGGCCGAGGCCGATCACGACCTCGGCGGCCGCGACGACCATCACGACGAGGGCGAAGATCTGCCCGTCGGTGACGTTCCAGTAGCGGCTGAAGCCGACCAGGGCGAGGGTCGCCGAGTTGAGCATCAGCTCGACGGCCAGCAGCAGCAGCAACGGGTTGCGGCGGATCATCACGCCGAGCAGCCCGAGCAGGAAGAGCCCGAAGGAGACCGCCAGGTAGGCGGCGAGGGGCACGCCCTCCACGACCTCGCCGCTCATCGGCCGCCCTCCGAGCGCACGGCGCGCTTGGCCAGCATCACGGCGCCCACGGCGGCCACGAGGAGGGCGAGCGAGGTGGCCTCGAAGGCCACGAGGTAGGTGTCGATGAACGACCGGCCGATGGCCTCGGGGCTGCCGATGTCGTCCACGCGTTGCGGGTCGTCGCTGAAGCCGGGCAGGTCGGTCGTGAGCAGCACCACGACGCCCTGCACCGCCAGCGCGGCGACCGCCAGCCACGCGAAGCCCGCATAGCGGCCGAGGCGATCGCCGATCTCGGCGACCGGGCGCTCGCCCAGATAGGCGATCACGAACAGGAAGAGGACGACGATCGCGCCGGCGTAGACGATCACCTGGATCGCCGCGACGAAGGGCGCCATCAGCAGCACGAACAGCACCGCGATCGACAGCAGGGTGCCGATCAGCGCGACCGTCGCGCGGAAGGGGCCCTTCTGGGTGATCACGAGGACCCCGCACGACAGCGCCGAGGCCGCCGCGATCGTGAAGACGATGCGCTCACCCACGGTCGGCCACCCTACCGGCTCGATCCCTCACGGGATCTCGGAGCGGATCGGCACGGGCTTGGGGTGCGGCGCGAGGAGCATGTCCTTGGTGTAGAGGAGGTCGCCGCGGGTGCGCTCGCTCATCTCGTACTCGTTCTCGAGCGTGATGGCGTCGAACGGGCACGCGATCTCGCAGTAGCCGCAGAAGATGCAGCGGGCCATGTTGATCTCGTAGATGCGCGCGTAGCGCTCGCCCGAGGAGACGCGGTGCTCGGGGGTGTTCTCCTCGGCGACGACGCGGATGCAGTCGGCCGGGCAGGCGGCCACGCACAGCGAGCAGCCCACGCACTTCTCGAGCCCGTTCTCGTGGCGCCAGAGGCGGTGCCGGCCGCGGAAGCGCGGGAACACCGGCGTCTTGTGCTCCGGGTAGCCGATGGTGATGGGCTTGCGCAGCATCTGGCGGAAGGTGACCGCGAATCCCTTGAGCTGGTCGTCGAGTCCCATCAGTCCTCCGCGTTCAGTTGGCGAAGCCCAGGGCGACCACGATCGCGGTCACCACGAGGTTGAGCGTCGCCAGCGGCAGCAGCACCTTCCAGCCGAGCTTCATCAGCCGGTCGTAGCGCAGGCGCGGCAGCGTGGCGCGCAGCCAGATGAACAGGAACAGCAGCGCGGCGACCTTGATCGCCAGCCACACGACGCCGGGCAGCCACGGCCCCGCGAAGCCGCCCAGGAAGAGGGTGGCCCCGAGCGCCGAGATGATGATCATGTTGATGTACTCGGCCAGGAAGAACATGGCGAACTTCAGGCCGGCGTACTCGGTGTGGTACCCCGCCACGAGCTCCGACTCTGCCTCGGGGAGGTCGAAGGGCGCGCGGTTGGTCTCCGCCACGGCGGCGACCAGGAAGATCGCGAAGCCGAGCGGCTGGAAGAGGATGTACCAGGCCGTGTCGCGCTGGGCGTCCACGATGTCCACGAGCGAGAGGCTCTGGGACAGCATGATCACGCCGATCACCGACAGGCCCATCGCCACCTCGTACGAGACGAGCTGCGCGGCGGTGCGGGCGGCGCCCAGCAGGCTGTACTTGTTGCCCGACGCCCAGCCGCCCAGGATCAGCCCGTAGAAGCCGAGCCCGGAGAGGGCGAAGAGGAACAGGACGCCGATGTCCAGGTCGGCGCCGACGAGCGCGATCTCGTGGCCGGCCACCTCGATCGGGTCGCCGAAGGGGATCACGGCGACCGCCGCGACCGCGGCGAACACCGAGATCATCGGGGCGAGCTGGAAGAGGATCCGGTTGGCCCCGCTCGGGACGAAGTCCTCCTTGAAGATCAGCTTCCCCACGTCGGCCAGGGGCTGCAGGTAGCCCAGCGGGCCGGCGCGGTTCGGGCCGTAGCGCGCCTGGAAGCGCCCGAGCAGCTTGCGCTCCCAGAGCAGCGTGTAGGCGAAGGCCGTCACCAGCACGAAGATGACGATCACGGCCTTGATGAGGGTGATGAGGAAGGCCTCGTCCATCAGGCCCCCCGTCCGCGGGCCGCCACTACGCGGCCCCGATCTCGACCCGCACGGGGCCCCGGTCGGCCGGCAGGAGGCGCTCCACCCCGGCACCCGGGACGCCCGCCGCCACGAAGGCGGCACCCGCGGGATGGGCGGGGTCGAGGCGCACGGGCAGCACGCACTCGCCGTGGGGCGAGCGCAGGCGGGCCCGGGCGCCGTCGGCGAGGCCCAGGCGGCGCCCCTCGTCGGGGTGCAGCGTGAGGTCGGCGCCGGTGCGGACGGCCTCGAGCGCCGGGGCCCGGTACGCGTCGGCGTTGCCGAAGATCCGCACCGTGGTCACCAACGGCAGCCCCTGCCCGGCGGGCTCGCGCGGGCCGTTGGCCCCGTTCGGCGAGACCGCCGCGGCCGGCGCGGGCAGCGGCACGCCGAGCACCCCGATCGCGTCGTGCGACAGACCGGCGAGCGCGGGACGGGCGGCCGCCGCGGCCGCGAAGGCGGTCGCCGCGGTGCGGTAGGGCGGCGGCGCGCCGAGGCGGTGGGCGAGGGCCACGAGCAGCTCCCAGCCGGGCGCGGCGCCCTCGGGCGGTGCGGCGCCGGGGCGCAGCCGCTGGGCGCGCCCGTTCATGGAGACGTAGACGCCCTCGGTCTCGTAGTGCGTGGCCGCCGGCAGCAGGACGGTCGCCGTGTCGGCGGTGGCGGAGGCGAAGGACGCGATGGCGACGCGCGTGCGCACGCGCCCGAGCGCCCAGCCCCACTCGCCGCCCCCGGGTCCGCCGAGCGGGTCGGCGTGGATCGTGAGCAGGCAGTCGAGCTCGCCGCGGCGGGCGGCCTCGAGCACCTCGCCGGCGCCGAGGCCGAGGGCCCGCAGGCCGGCGCCGTTGACGTCGGCGCCGAGTTCGATCTGGCGGGCCCCGCGGGCGGCGACGATGCGCGCCAGCGCGCCGGCGGCGTCCGGCTCGGCGGCCAGGTCGGCCTCGTCCCAGAGCACGACGACCCGCTCCGCCTCGGGCAGCTCGAGCCCCTCCAGCGCGGCGGCCAGGCGCCCGGGCTCCGAGCGCACGGCGGTGCCGAGGGCCTCCAGGTCGTGCGGGCGCGGCCCCACCGTGACGACCTGCGCCCCGGTGCGCCGCGCCTTGCGCAGGCGCAGCTCCACGATCGGCTGCTGGTTGGCCGGGTCGCCCCCGACCACCACCAGGAGCCCGCAGCCGTCGATGTCGCCGAGCTGGGCGCCGGGCAGCGAGCGCAGCGCCTCCAGGCCCGCCCCGGGGATGCCGAGGCGCTGGACCACCGCGCCGCGCAGCGCGCCGCCGGCGAGCTCCTGGGCCAGGAAGCCCTCCTCCACCGTGGCGGCGGGGCCGACGAGGATCCCGACCCGCTCGGCGTTGCCGAGCACGAGGGCCGCGGCGTCGACCGCGGCGTCGAGGCTCGTGGGGCGCACCCGGTCGCCCTCGCGGATCAGCGGCTCGGCCAGGCGGTCGGGGGCGTCGTTGCCGGTGAAGGCGAAGCGCGAGAGGTCGCTCAGCCAGCCCTCCTCGACCGCGTAGTTCGGGTCGGGGCGGCCGGTGACGCGGGCGATGCGGCCCTCGCGGGAGGTGAGCTCCACGTTGGCGCCGGTGGCGTCGTGGCCGCACACCGACGGCGCGTTCTGGATGTCCCAGGGCCGCGCCACGAACCGGTACGGGATGCTCGTGAGGGCGCCGACCGGGCAGAGGTCGATCACGTTGCCGGTGAAGCGTCCCTCGTAGGGGTCCCCGGTGAGGGTGCCGATCTGCGAGCCGGCGCCGCGGTCCTCCATCACCAGGTGCTTGTCCTCGGCGACGTCCTGCGAGAAGCGCACGCACCGCCAGCACGAGATGCACCGCTCGCGGTCGAGCGCGATCAGTGACGACAGGTCGAGGGGCTTCGGGAAGTGGCGCTTGGGCTCCACGAACCGGCTGCGCCCCGGCCCGAAGCGGAACGTGCGGTCCTGGAGGGGGCACTCGCCGCCCTTGTCGCACACCGGGCAGTCGAGCGGGTGGTTCTCGAGCAGGAACTCCAGCACGCCGTCCTGGCCGTCCCGGGCGAGCTCGGACTGGGTGCGCACCACCATGTCGGGCTGGACCGGGGTCGAGCAGGCGGTCTGGAGCCCGCGCATCCCCTCGACCTCGACGAGGCACATGCGGCACGCGCCCACCGGCGGGCCGAGGCGCGGCTCGTAGCAGAAGATCGGCACCTCGACGCCGTGGGCGAAGGCGGCGTCGACCAGCATCGTCCCGGCCGGGGCGGTCACCTGGCGGCCGTTGAGCTCGAAGGTCACCTGCCCCTCGGCGGTGAGGTCGACCGGCGCGTAGTCAGCCACCGACGGGCACCTCCATCATGGGCTCGGGCCGCGGCTCGCCGCCGTTCTCGATGGCGTGGACGAACTCGTCGCGGAAGCGCCGGATCGCGCTGCGCACGGGGAGGATGCCGGTGTCGGCGAGCGCGCAGAGCACCCGGCCGCCCATGCGCCCCGCGAGCGACTCGATCAGCTCGAGGTCCTCCATCCGGCCCTCGCCGTCGACGATCCGCTGCAGGATCCGCTCCAGCCAGAGGGTGCCCTCGCGGCAGGGGGTGCACTTCCCGCACGACTCGTGCCGGTAGAAGGTGGCCAGCCGCAGGGTCGAGCGCACGATCGAGCCCGAGTCGTCCATCACGATGCAGCCGGCCGAGCCCAGGGAGCTGCCGGCCTCGGCGAGCGCCTCGTAGTCGAGGGGCACGTCGAGGGCCTCGGAGCCGACGACGTTCACGCTCGACCCCCCGACCCAGGCGGCCTTGAACTCGCGGCCCGGCCGCATGCCGCCGGCGATGTCGAACACCAGCTCGCGGAGGGTGGTGTCGTGCAGGACGATCTCGTAGTTGCCCGGCCTCATCACGTGGCCCGAGATCGAGAACACCTTGGTCCCGGTGCTCTTCTCGGTGCCCATCGCGGCGTACCAGTCCGCGCCCTTCTCGATGATCGGGGGCAGGGCGGCGAGGGTCTCGACGTTGTTGATCAGCGTCGGCGACGCGTAGAGGCCGGCGACGGCCGGGAACGGGGGCTTCAGCCGGGGCTGGCCCCGCTTGCCCTCCAGGCTCTCCAGCAGGGCCGTCTCCTCGCCGCAGATGTAGGCGCCGGCGCCCCGGTAGAGGGTGATGTCGAAGTCGAAGGCCGTGCCCATCAGGCCGGTGCCGAGCATCCCCGCCGCGCGCGCCTGCGCGATCGCGGCGTCGAGCACGCGCGCCTGGTGCTCGTACTCGCCGCGGATGTAGATGTAGCCGCGCACCGCGCCGATCGCATAGCCGGCGATCGTGATGCCCTCGAGCAGCTGGAACGGGTTGGTCTCGATCAGCTCCCGGTCCTTGAAGGTCCCGGGCTCGCTCTCGTCGGCGTTGCACACCACGTAGGCGGGGAGCGGCGAGTCCTTCGGGATGAAGCTCGCCTTGCGCCCCATCGGGAAGCCGGCGCCGCCCCGGCCCCGCAGGCCCGAGCGCACGAAGGCGTAGATCGCCTCGTCCCGGTCCATCTCGGTCATGACGGTGCGCAGCGCCTCGTACCCGCCCGCGCGGCGGTAGTCGGACAGGTCCGTGAGGGGGGAGCCCGCCTCGCGCTGGCGGTAGATGACGTTCTCGATGGGCATGGTTCCGCTCCTACCGCCAGAGCCGCTCGGGCCGGGGGCTCGTGCGCAGCTCGTCCAGCAGGGCGTCCGCGTCGGAGAGCGACATCGGGCCCCGCGTCTCCTCGGCGTCGACCTGCACGCACGGCGCGCGGTCGCAGTAGCCCAGGCACTGGGCCTCCTGGATCGTGATCGCGCCGTCCTCGCTGGTTCCGCCGTGGTGCGGCACGCCCTCGCGGTCGCAGAGGTGCTCGAGCAGCTCGTCCGAGCCCCGCAGCATGCAGGAGAGCGTGATGCACACCGACACCACCCGCGTGCCCGTGGGCTCGAGATAGAGGCGGTCGTAGAAGGAGGCGACGCCCTCGATGTAGGCGGCCGAGTAGCCGGTGGCCTCGGCGACGGCCTCGAGGTCGTCGCGGGTCAGGTGCCCCTTCTCGGTCTGGGCGAACTTGAGCGCGGGCAGGATCAGCGACTTGCCGTCGGCGTACTCGTGCCGGATCGGGTCGATGTGCGCGCGGATCTCGTCGGCCGTCATCGGTCGACGCCCCCCATCACGTCGTCGATCATCGGTCGACGCCCCCCATCACGTTGTCCAGGGAGCCGATCATCGTGATGAGGTCGGCCAGGTACGCGCCGCGGGCCATCGGCCGGAGCGCCTGGAGGTTCACGAAGCTGGGGTCCCGCATGTGCACGCGGCGCGGCTTGGGCGACCCGTCGGCCACGACGTAGCAGCCCAGCTCGCCCCGGGGGCTCTCGACGGCCGAGTAGGCCTCGCCCTCGGGCACGCGGAAGCCCTCGGTCACGAGCTTGAAGTGGTGGATCAGCGCCTCCATCGAGGTGGAGAGCTCGCCGCGCGGCGGCAGCACCACCTTGCGGTCGTCGGCGATGTGCGAGCCCTCGGGCATGCCGTCGAGCGCCTGCCCGATGATCCGCACCGACTCGCGCATCTCGCGGATGCGCACGGTGTAGCGGTCGTATGCGTCGCCGGTGGCGCCGAGCGGCACCTGGAAGTCGAAGTGCTCGTAGCCCGAGTAGGGCGCGGTCTTGCGCAGGTCGAGGTCGACGCCCGCCGCCCGCAGCGCGGGTCCGGTGACGCCGAGGTCGAGGAGCTGGTCCGCGGGCAGCACCCCGACGCCGCGGGTGCGGTCGATCCAGATCGGGTTCTCGGTGAGGAGCGCCTCGTACTCGTCGATGCGGGCCGGCATCTCCCCGATGAAGTCGCGCAGCCGCTGCTCGAAGCCGGGGGGCATGTCGTCGGCGCACCCGCCCACCTGGAAGAAGCGGGTGTTCATCCGCTCGCCGGCGATCATCTCGCCCAGGTCGAGGGCCTTCTCGCGCTCGCGGTAGGTGTAGAACATCACCGTCAGGGCGCCGAGCTCCAGGCCGCTCGTGCCGAGCCAGACCAGGTGGCTCGTGATCCGGTTGAGCTCGCTCATGATCACGCGGATGTACTGCGCGCGGTCGGGCACCTCGAGCCCGAGCAGCCTCTCCACGGACATCGTGTACGCGTGGATGTTGAAGTAGGACGCGAGGTAGTCCATCCGCGTCACGAGCGTGATCGCCTGCCAGTAGGTCTTGTTCTCGCACTGCTTCTCGATGCCGGTGTGCAGGTAGCCGATCACCGGGTGCAGGTCGCGGATGACCTCGCCGTCGAGCTCGGTCACCAGGCGCAGGACGCCGTGCGTGGACGGGTGCTGCGGTCCGAGGTTGATGACCATCGGGGTGCGCGAGCCGGGATCGGCCTCGGTGCGGACGTCGAGGGTGGCGAGCGCCTCCTGGGGCGTCATCGCCTCGGCGCCGGCGATCGCGCGCTCGGTCTCGGTGAGGGGGCGGCCCTCGTCGCCGGCGGCGATCCGCGCCTCGCGGGCCTCGGTGTCCAGCGGGATCCCCGCGCCGGGGGTGTCGATGCTCATGACCTAGACGGCATCGGTGAACTGGACCTCCTCGCCGCCCAGGGGGTAGTCGCGCCGGAGGGGGTGGCCCTCCCAGTCGAGCGGCATGAGGATGCGCGCCAGGTCGGGGTGGTTGCGGAAGCGCACCCCGAACATGTCGTAGACCTCGCGCTCGTGCCAGTTGGCCGTGGCCCACACGCCGACCACGGACTCCAGCTCGGGGGCGTCGTCCTCGCCGGGGTCGGCCCAGGCGCGCAGCCGCAGCCGCGTGCCGCTCTCGAGCGAGAACAGGTGGTAGGCCACGCGGAAGCGCCGCGGGTCCTCGGTGACGTCCGCGCACGACACGTCCGAGAGCAGCACGAACGACAGCGGCGGCCCCTTGACGAAGCGCGCCACGTCGAGCAGCCGGGCGGGGTCCACCTCGATCGTCGTCTCGCCGGCGTGGACCACCTCGTCGGTGACCGAGCCGGGGACGGCGCCCTCGATCGTCGCGCGGACCTCGCTCACCCGGCGACCTGCGCGGGCCGGTCGCGACGCAGGTCCGACGCCGTCGGCAGCCCGTTGGCGCCGATCAGCTTCTGGAGCACGAGGATGCCCTCGATCAGGCCCTCGGGCCGGGGCGGGCAGCCGGGGACGTAGACGTCGACCGGCACCACCTTGTCGACGCCCTGCACCAGCGCGTAGTTGTTGAACACGCCGCCGGTGGAGGCGCATGCGCCCATCGAGATGACCCACTTCGGCTCGAGCATCTGGTCGTAGATGCGCCGCAGCACGGGCGCCATCTTCTGGGCCACCCGGCCCGACACGATCAGCAGGTCGGCCTGGCGCGGGGAGGCGCGGAACACCTCGGCCCCGAAGCGGGCCAGGTCGTAGCGCGGCGTGGCCGTGTGCATCATCTCGATCGCGCAGCACGCGAGGCCGAAGGTGGCCGGCCAGATGGAGCTGGAGCGCGCCCAGGCGAGCGCCTTGTCGAAGGTGGTGAGCAGCAGGCTCTTCTCGAACTCCTGCTCCAGCACCTCGCGCAGGTCGCGGTCGATGTCCGGATCGGTGCGCGGGGCCCGCTCGACCGGGCTCCCGGGGGGTGGGATCAGCGCCATTCGAGCGCCCCCTTCTTCCAGATGTAGACGAGCGCCTCGACGACCGTGAAGACGAACACCAGCAGGACCACCAGGCCGAGCAGCCCGTCGTCGCGCAGCGTCACGGCGATCGGGTAGAGGAAGGCCAGCTCGATGTCGAAGACGATGAAGAGCATGGCGGTCAGGTAGAAGTCGATCGAGAACCGCTGCCGCGTCGGCGCCCCCGGGAGGATGCCGCTCTCGTACGGCAGCATCTTCACCGTGCCCGGCTTGCTGCGGACGACCTTGCTCAGGCCGAAGATCGCCCCGGCCACGGCGAGGCCACCGGCGAAGTACACGAGGATCGGCAGGTAGTCGGAGAGCTCCACGGGCCTCTCGGATCCAGGGGTCGCGAAACGCCATGGAGGCGTATCCCCCGCGCACGCTACCAACGCCTCCGGGGGGCCGCATCAATGTGACGATCGGTACCGCTCCCCGGGTGCGCCGTCGCGCCGCGGCGGATCATGGCGCACGCCGCGCGGCCCGGGCCCGGCCACCTGTACCGTCCGGGGTCGTGATGGACCGCCTGGACTACTTCGCGCGGCTGGTCGAGGAGGACCCCGGCGTGGCCCGCGCGCGCTTCGCCTACGCCAACGAGCTGCTGCGCGCCGAGCGCTGGCAGGAGGCCGTCGAGCAGCTGCGGGCGTACCTCGACCTCGCCGAGGACGAGGGCAACGCCTGGGGGCGCCTCGCCGAGGCCCTCACCGCGCTCGGCCGCGTCGACGAGGCGGCAGACGCGTACCTGACGGGCATCGACCAGAGCCTCAAGCACGGGCACACGGGGATGGCCGCCGACTTCGAGGCCGCCCTCCAGGCCCTGTGAGCGGCGTGGCCGGCCGCGTCGCGGCGGCCTACGCCTTCTGGCCGCGCGGCGCGGCGCACATGTGGGCCCGCAACGCGACCGTGGGGCGCAAGACGCTCCTCACGAGCCTCACGCCGCGCTTCCTGGAGGCGATCGCCTACCTGGCGATCATGGGGCTCGGCCTGGGGACGTACCTGACGACGGTCGACGGGGTCGACTACGTCCAGTTCATCGCCCCCGGGGTGGCCGCGAGCACGGTGATGTTCGGGGCCATCATCGAGACGACCTACAACGCCTTCGTGCGAATCCACGTGCGCCGCGTGACCGAGGCCGTCGTCACCACGCCGCTGTCGCTGGCCGACGTGGTCGTGGGCGAGTACCTCTGGGCGGCGACCCGCGCGGTGGTCTACGGGCTGGTCTTCCTCGTGGTGATGGCCGCGTTCGGGCTCGTGGCGAGCCCGATGGCGCTGCTGCTGCCCCCGGTCTTCCTGATCGGCGCGCTGACCTTCGCCGTGCTCGGCATGGCCTACACCGCGATGGTGTCGAGCATCGAGCACTTCAACATCCTCTTCACCGGCGTCCTGACGCCGATGTTCCTGTTCGGGGGCGTCTTCTTCCCCTTCACGGACCTGCCGGACTGGGCGCAGGTCGTCGGCTGGTGCCTGCCGCTCTCGCACCTGGTCGCGGCGACGCGCGACCTCACGCTGGGCGACGCCGACGTCTGGACCCTGGTGCACGTCGGGGCGCTGGTGGCGATCCTCGTCGCCGTGCTGCCGTTCCCCGCCGCGCGGCTGCGGCGCACCCTGCTCCGCTAGGAGGCCCGACCCCCGAGGCGGCCGGCGGCGAGCCGCCACCCGAGCATCAGGGCCCCGAGGACGATCGCGGCGACGACCACGAACGACGGGGCCGTCCCGCGGTCGAAGGCGAGGCCGCGCAGGAGCATCCCGGCCCCGACCGTGACGGCCAACACGACCGCCCCGGTGGCGAGCGCCGCCGGGCGCCGCCAGGCCCGTGCGGCCGCCCAGCCCGCGGCGGCCCCGATCAGGAACGGCGCAGCCACCTCGAGCGTCCCGGCGACCGCCGAGCCCTCGTCGTGGCTCGCGCGCCCCAGCGCGGCGAACAGGACCACCGCGCCGGCGTCGGCCAGCGCGGCGCCCACGGCGGCGCGGGGGGCGGCTACGACGTCGCGGCCCCGGAGGCCACCCGCGCCGCGCCGGTCTCCTCGGCGGCGGCGCGCACGGCCGCGGCCACGTTCGGGACGAGGCGGGCGGAGAAGATCGACGGCACCACGTTGACCTCCGAGACGCCGCCCTCCTCGGCCGCCGTCTCGGCGATCGCGGCGGCGGCGGCCAGGGTCATCGCCTGGTTGATCTCGGTCGCCCGGCAGTCGAGGGCGCCGCGCCAGATGCCCGGCGAGGCGAGGCCCGAGTTGATCTGGTTGGGCACGTCGGGGCGGCCGGTGGCGTACACGCGTGCCACGCTCGCGGCCTCGACGGGGCGGATCTCCGGGTCGGGCATGGCGAGCGCCAGGACGACGGGGTCGGAGGCCATCGCGCTCACGTCGCCGGAGGTGAGCAGGCCGGGGGCGGAGAGGCCGACGAAGGCGTCGGCGCCCGCCAGGACCTCGGCCGCGCCGCCGGTGGCGCCGCCGGCGTTGGTGTTGGCGGCGATCCAGGCGAGGCCCTCGTCGTCCAGGTCGCCGCGTCCGGAGTGGACGGCGCCGCGGCTGTCGCAGGCCACCACCGATCCGGCGCCGGCGGCGACGAGCAGGCGCACCGCGGCCTGGCCGCCCGGCCCGAGGCCGGCGACCACCACGGAGGAGTCGGCGAGGGTCTTCCCGGCGACGCCCAGGCCGTTGGTCAGCGCGGCGAGGATCGCCGCGGCCGTGCCCTGCTGGTCCTCGTGGAAGACGGGGACGTCGATGCGCTCCTGGATCAGGCGCTGGACCTCGAAGCACCGCGGGGCGGCGATGTCGCTGAGGTGGATGCCCGCGAACACCGACGAGCACAGGACGACGGCCTCGGCGATCTCGGCCGGGTCGCGCAGGTCGACCGGGAGCGGGAAGGCGTCGACCGCCGCCAGCCGGCGCAGGAAGGCGGCCTTGGCCTCGAGCGCGGGCAGCGAGGCCTCGGGGCCCAGGTCGCCCTGCCCGACGACCGACGAGCCGTCGCTCACGACCATGACGCTGTTGCCCTTGATCGTGTACTCCCACGCCTGGTCGAAGTCGTGGTGGATCGCCATGCAGACGCGGGCGACGCCCGGCGTGTAGGCCATCGAGAGGTCGTCGCGGGTGGCCACCGGGACGCGGTTCTGCATGCCGACCATGCCGCCGGCGTGCGCGAGCATGACCCGGTCGACGACGGACTCGACGGTCACGCCCTCGACGCCCTCCGCCGCGCGCGCGACCGCGGCGCCGTGCTCGTCGTCGCGCACCCGCACGGCGATGTCGCGGGTGACCGACTCCTTGCCCGAGCGCACGATGTCGACGCCGCCCACCTCGGCCCCGGCCTCGCCGATGGCGGCGAGCACCCTGCCGAGCATGCCCACGCGCGCGGGGATGGTCGCGCGGATGGTGAGGGAGTGGTTGGCCTGGGGCATGGTGCGGTACCTCGCGGGACGTCGGACCGGGCGGCCGTCTAGCCTACGCCTCCCGGCGGCGCGGGGAGGCGTGCCGGCTCCGGTGCGGTCAGGTCGGCGACCGCGGCCGCGAGGCCGTCCAGGGTCAGCTCGTGCATCGGGAACAGCGTCCGCACCGCCGCCAGCGTCGGCGCGCCGTGCACGCGCCCCCACCAGGACTCCGGGACCGGGTTGAGCCAGGCGCGGGCCGGCAGGCGCTCGGCGAGGCGCGCCAGCCACACGCCGCCGGGCTCCTCGTTGTGCTGGTACCAGTCGATCGCCCCGCCGGGCATCGTCAGCTCGCTCGGCGCCATGCAGGCGTCCCCGACCACCACCAGGCGGTGCTCGGGCCCGCACCGGGCGAGCAGGTCGAGGGTCGCCTCGGAGCGCGAGGGCAGCAGGCGCGCCGAGGTGTAGAGGCGGTCGTAGACGCAGTTGTGGAAGTACCGGACGGTCAGCTCGCGGAAGCCGCCGCCCTGGTGCACGGCCGAGAACAGGCGGCTCACCAGGGCGGCGTGCACGTCCATCGACCCGCCCACGTCGAGCAGCAGGACGACCCGCACCGCGTTGCGGCGGGGCCGGCGGAACCGCAGCGACAGGCGCCCGCCCGCGTCGGCGGTGTCCGCGATCGTGCCGTCGAGGTCGAGCTCGGTCGCCGGGCCCTCCAGCCGGGAGGTGAGGCGCCGCAGCCGGCGCAGCGCGAGGCCCATCTCGCGGACCCCGAGGACCTCGTCGTGGCGGTACTCCCGGTAGCGGCGGTCCGCCAGCACCTGGGCGGCGGTGCGGTGGCCGGAGGCGCCACCGATCCGCAGCCCGCCCGGGTGCCAGCCCGAGTGGCCGAGCGGGGAGGTGCCGCCGGTCCCGATGTGCCGGGAGCCGCCGTGGTGCTCCCCGTCCTGCTCGCGCAGCCGCTCCGCCAGGCGCTCGCGCAGCGCGTCGAGGTCGATGCGCGCCATCGCCTCCTCCAGTCGCGCGCGCTGCCCGGGCGTCGGCGCCACGCCGCCCGGCTGCCGCGCGAGCCACTCCCACACCTCGTCCGCCACCGCGTCGCCGGCCGGCTCCAGGTCGCCGAGGAACTCGGCGAAGGCCAGGTCGAAGTCGTCGTAGTGGCGCTCGGACTTCACGAGCAGCGCGCGCGCCAGGCCGTGGAAGCGCGAGAGGCTGGAGTCGGCGAGCCCGCGCTCCAGCGCGTCCTGCAGCGCCAGCCACTCGTCCATCGCGACCGGTACCCCGCGCTCGCGCAGCGCGTGGAACAGCCCCTCGAAGATCAGGAGCCCGCCGGGGATGCGGGCGCGGCCGTGCGGGCGCGCACCGCGACGTGGCGGCGCGCCATCTCCACGTCGTGCGGGGTCTTCAGCACCACCCCGAGGAAGGGCAGCTCGGCGAGCACGCGGTCGGGCGGCACGCCGGCGATCACGAGCGCCTGCACCCAGTCGATCAGCTCGCTGGTGCTCGGCCGCTTCTGGAGGCCCTCGAAGCCGCGCAGCACGGCGAACGCCTCGATCGCCGCGCCGAGCAGCGCGTCGTCGAGGTGCGGGTGGTGCACCCGCACGATCGCCTCCAGCTCGTGCGGTCGCGGGAAGGCGATGTAGTGGAAGACGCACCGGCGCAGGAAGGCGTCCGGCAGCTCCTTCTCGGCGTTCGAGGTGATGATGATCACGGGCCGCCGGGCGGCCGTCACGGTGCGCCCGGTCTCGGGGATGTGGAAGCTCATCCGGTCGAGCTCCCACAGCAGGTCGTTCGGGAACTCCAGGTCGGCCTTGTCGATCTCGTCGATCAGCAGCACGACGCGCTCGGGAGCGTCGAACGCCTCGCCCAGGCGGCCGAGGCGGATGTAGCGGGCGATGTCCGAGGGGTCGCCCTCGCCGAACTGGCTGTCGTAGAGCCGCTGCACCGTGTCGTAGACGTAGAGCCCGTCCTGCGCGCGGGTCGTCGACTTCACGCCCCACACCAGCAGGCGCATGCCGAGCGCCTCGGAGACGGCCTCGGCGAGGAGGGTCTTCCCGGTGCCCGGCTCGCCGCGCACCAGCAGCGGGCGCTCCAGGGCGACGGCCACGTCCACGGCCGACCGGAGCTCGTCCCCCGCGATGTACCCGCTGGTTCCGGCGAACCCCGTCGTCACCGGCGCACGCGGCGCAGGATGCTGCTCCCCGCGCCGGTCACCACCAGGGCGGCCGCGAGGGCCGACAACGCGAGGAAGGGCCACGGCGGCTGGTCGCGCTCGCCGGGGCCGCGGGGCTCCGGGAGCGTCAGCAGGCCGCCGCTGTCCGCGCCCGTCGCGGGCTGCGGGTCCGCGTCGACCGACAGGCCGAGGATGTCACGGTCCCACGTCTCCTGCACGGCCGCGCCGAACTCCTCGAAGCCCGCGCCGTTCGCCTGGGCGATCTCGAGGGCAGCGCGCAGGTCGGCCGACGAGTAGTGCCCGTCGATCACGCGGTTCTCCGCGTAGTCGGCGAAGATCCGGACCGCCACGGAGGTGTCGCCGCCGTCCTGGGCGGCGGCCGTCGCGGCGCCCGCGCCCAGCAGGGCGAGGACCGCGAGGCAGGCGGACAGCAACCGTCGGGCGCAGCGCATCAGCTGACAGTAGTGACCGCCCCTGGTCCTCGGCAACCGCGCCTCCACGATCCGAACGAAAGCCTGACATCGCGCCCCGCGGGATCCCGGGGGCGCCTTGGTAGCCTCACCGCCCGTGAGGGTCCTCGTCACGGGCGCCACCGGTTTCGCCGGACGGCACCTCTCATCCTCCTGCACGGCGCTCGGCCACGAGGTGCACGCGCTTGTCCGCCCGGGCCGCGAGGGCGCGGTGGAGCGGGGCGTGCGGGCCCACGCGGCCGACCTGGCCGATCCGGACGAGGTCACCGCCCTCGTGCGCCGGGTGGCGCCCGACGGGATCGTCCACCTGGCCGGCGCCTCGTCGGTCGGCGGCTCCTTCGCCGACCCCCTCGGCACCTGGCAGGTCAACCTGGGCGGCACGCTGTCCGTGCTCGAGGCCCTGCGCGCCGCGGCGCCCGACACGCCGGCGCTGATCGTCACGAGCGGTGAGATCCACGGGCGGGTGCCGGTGGAGGCCCTCCCGGTGACCGAGGACACCCCCCTTCACCCCCTGTCGCCCTACGGCGCATCCAAGGCCGCGGCCGACCTCGCGGCGGGCCAGTACCGGGCGGCCTACGGCGTGGCGGCGATCCGCGTGCGCGCGTTCAACCACATCGGGCCCGGCCAGGACCCGCGCTTCGTGCTGCCGAACGTGGCCCGCCAGATCGCCCGGGCCGAGCACGAGGGGCGCGACGAGGTCGTCGTGCGGGTGGGCAACCTCGACACCCGGCGCGACTTCACCGACGTGCGCGACATGGTGCGGGCCTACGTGCTGCTGCTCGAGCGGGGCGACCCCGACGAGGTGTACCTCGCGTGCGGCGGCAGCTCGCGGCCGGTGTCCGACGTGGTCGAGGGCCTCGCGCCCCACGCGCGGATCCCCGTGACGTTCCGCTCCCACGAGACGCTCCGGCGCGAGGGCGAGCAGGCCGACCTCTATGGTTCGCCCGAGCGCCTCCGGGCCGCGACCGGCTGGACCCCCGAGATTCCCCTGGAGACCACACTGGCGGACACACTCGCGTGGTGGCGCGCGCGGATCGCCGCCGGAGACGACGAGGAGTAGACGTGCCGCGTGCGCTGATCACCGGGATCACCGGTCAGGACGGGTCGTACCTGGCGGAGCTGCTGCTGGGCAAGGGGTACGAGGTCTGGGGCGTCGTCCGCCGGGCGTCGACCGAGTCCTACGAGCGCATCGAGCACCTGCGCGACCGCCTGCGCTTCGTCCAGGCCGACCTGCTCGACCAGCCCTCGCTGACCGCGGCCCTCCAGGCGGCCGAGCCCGACGAGGTCTACAACCTCGCCGCCCAGTCGTTCGTGCCGACGTCCTGGACACAGCCCGTCCTGACGGCCGAGTTCACCGCGGTCGGCGTCACCCGCCTGCTGGAGGCGATCCGCCAGGTGAACCCGGCGATCCGCTTCTACCAGGCGTCGTCCAGCGAGATGTACGGGCGGGTGCTGGAGACGCCCCAGAGCGAGACGACGCCCTTCTACCCGCGCAGCCCGTACGGCGTCGCCAAGGTCTACGGCCACTACATCACGGTCAACTACCGGGAGTCGTACGACCTCTTCGCGTGCTCGGGGATCCTCTTCAACCACGAGTCGCCCCGGCGCGGCCTGGAGTTCGTCACGCGCAAGGTCACCGACGGCGTGGCGCGGATCAAGCTCGGCCTCGCCGACGAGCTGGTGCTGGGCAACCTGGACGCGCGCCGCGACTGGGGCTTCGCGGGCGACTACGTCGACGCCATGTGGCGCATGCTCCAGCAGGACGAGCCCGACGACTACGTCGTGGCGACCGGCGAGACCAACACGGTCGAGCGGCTCGTGGCCCTCGCGTTCGAGCACGCGGGCCTCGACCGCGACGAGCACGTCCGCACCGACCCGTCCCTGATCCGGCCGGCCGAGGTCGACCTCCTGGTCGGCGACCCGACCAAGGCGCGCGACCGCCTCGGATGGACGCCCGCGGTCGACTTCGAGGGCCTGGTACGCATGATGGTGGACGCCGACCTGGAGCGGCTAGCTCCGAGGCCGTGACGTCCGGGGGCCTGGTGGTCACGTGGTGACCAGCCTCTCCGAGTACGGTCGCTTCTCCCCGTTCTTCCGCAACCTCGTGAAGCGGGAGGTGCGCCAGAAGTACAAGGGCTCCCTCTTCGGGCTCGCATGGACCATGGTCACGCCGGCGCTGATCGTCGCCTCGTACTGGCTGGTCTTCACCTACGTCTTCAAGGTGAACACCGTCGACCACTACGCCCTGTTCCTCTTCACGGGTCTGGTCGTGTGGACGTTCTTCTTCGGCGGCGCCCAGGTCGCCTCGTCGAGCATCGTCAGCAACGCGAATCTGGTGAAGAAGGTGAGGTTCCCGCGCGAGATCGTGCCCGTATCGGCGATCCTCGCGAACGGCTTCACTGCGGGAGCGATGTTCGCGCTGGCGTTGCCACTGTGCCTCGTCTTCAGCGACGGCTCCTATGCGCCCCTCATCGTGCTCCCGGTCTTCATCGTGTTCGTGGCCTGCCTGACGGTCGGCTTCGGGCTGATGCTGGCGGGAGCCAACGTGTACTTCCGGGACGTCGAGCACATCATCGCCGCGATCGGAGTGCCGTGGTTCTTCATCACGCCGATCTTCTACAGCTTCGACACGCTTCCGACGCAGGTGAGCGGCTGGCTCGAGAACCTCCTCTACTACGGCAACCCGATCACGCCGTTCCTCTCGTCCATCCGGGAGATCATGTTCTTCGGCACCTGGCCGGGTCCTGGGGACTGGATCTACTGCGGTGTCGGCGGGCCAGTGGTGCTACTCCTCGGCCTGCGCCTGTTCCACCGGCTCGAGCGGGAGATGGCTGTCGAGCTCTAGCCCGGATCTTTCGATAGGGCGGCGGTAGCGGGCCGCGGCGAGCGGCCGGAACGTC
>VFQN01000228.1_pt1 | contig 117954 bp, 114 predicted proteins | sample 3512371 | NCBI WGS metagenome assembly VFQN01 (sample SAMN10412370, study PRJNA504923) | tailings metagenome | isolation source: Replicate 2 from Balatoc abandoned mine | place: Philippines: Itogon, Benguet | collected 2017-08-28 | reverse complement strand
CGGCGGCCAGGCTCCCATCAGCCGCGTTCGGAACCTCTGTGGGCACGACAGCTAGCGGCTCACCGGTGGCGGCAAACCGCCGCTGGCGCGTCGGTTTGCGGACGGCGTCGCCGCCTTCGGCGGGGACTGGACGCCGAAGACCCACGGTCCGATCCGGTCGGTGGCGGGGCGGCGTGTGTGGTGCGCCGCGTTCCGTGTGGCCGCTGCGTTTCCTCGTGGTCTCGGGTGGTCGGCGTGGTCGCTTCGCTCCCCCGGCCTCGTCCGTGTCGTGGTGTGGATCGTCTACTTCTCTTGGAGTTCGACCGGGTCCACTTGGCCGTGCGCTCGGGGTCCACTTGGCTCACCCTCGATCCTGGCTCCAGGGTGGGGCCGGGGGTCGAGTCGATGCTGAGGGCGCGGCTCGGGTCGAGCTTGAGGGTTCCGTCAGGGGCCGTCGATGGGTCTCGCGGCGAGACGGATGTCGATGTCGATCTGGTCGCCGGCCCGCAGGAACTCGACGGTGACGCTGTCGCCGGGGGCGCGGTGCGCCAGGGCGGCGGCCAGGGCGGCGTTGGTCGGTGTGGGCGTGCCGTCCACGCCGACGATCAGGTCCTGGGGCTGGAGGGCGCCGGCCGCGGGGCCGGTGGCGATGACGTCCGCGAGGAGCACCCCGCCGTCCACGTCCTGGCCGACGATGCCGAGATAGGGCAACCGGGCGGCGCCGGTGGCGATGATCTGGCGCGCGGCGCGCATCACGACGGGGGCCGGGACGGCGAAGCCGATGCCCTCGTTGCGCCCCCCCTCGCTGGCGATCTGGGTGGCGACGCCCACCACGCGGCCGGAGAGGTCGAGCACGGGGCCGCCCGAGTTGCCCGGGTTGAGCGCGGCGTCGGTCTGGATGACGCCGGTGATGGCGAAGCCGTTGGGGGAGTCGATCTGGCGGCGCAGGCCCGAGACGACGCCGGTCGACAGCGACCCCTGCAGGCCGAAGGGTGCGCCGATCGCCACGACGGGGTCGCCGACGCGCAGACCGGGGTCGTCGGCGAGCGCCAGCGGCGCCACGTCGCCGGGGTCGCCGTCGAGGCGCAGCACGGCGACGTCGACCGACGGCTCGACGCCGCGCACGGTGGCCCCCAGGCGGCGCCCGCCGATCGAGACCTCCACCTGCCGGTCGTCGCCCACGACGTGGGCGTTGGTGAGGACATGGCCCTCGTCGTCGACCAGGAAGCCCGAGCCGGTGCGGTCGTCGGCCGCCACGGCGACCACGGCGGGGGCGGCGCGCAGGTAGACCTCGCGCACCCGGTCGCGGTCGGGGGGCGCCTGCCCCACCCCGCCCACGCTGCCCGCCGCGAGCAGGACCAGACCGGTGACCAGGCCGCCGATCACCGCGGCCGCGGCCGTCCTCAGCGCCTCCGTGCGTCCTGCCACGCGACCTCCCCGGAATCCGATCCCGTCGCGTCCGAGTGTGCGCCCGGCGCCGCCACCGCGCCCCGTCCCCGCGCGGGGCGGGGCGCCCCCCGGGCGGCCAGTTCGCCGCGCCGGTCCTACACTGGACCCATGGAGAGCGGACGGAGGGGCCGGCCCTGAGGAGCACCTACCGGCTCGGGCGCATCGCGGGGATCGACGTGGGCCTCAACTGGAGCGTCCTCGCGCTCCTCGCCCTGCTCATGTGGACGCTGTCCACCGGCGTCTTCCCGGAGACGAACCCGGGGCTGTCCGACAACGCCCACTTCGCGATGGCGGTCGTCGCCTCGCTCGGCTTCTTCGCCTCGATCCTGCTGCACGAGCTGGGCCACGCGGTCCAGGCCCGCCGCGACGGCATGGAGATCGACGGCATCACGCTGTGGCTGTTCGGCGGCGTCGCGAGCTTCCGCGGCATGTTCCCCTCCGCGGGCGCCGAGTTCCGCATCGCGATCGCCGGGCCGCTCGTCTCGCTGGCCCTCGGCGTGGCCTTCGTGGGGGGCGCGCTGGTCGGCCTGCCGGAGTCCGTGGACGCCGTCAGCGCCTGGCTGGGCTTCATCAACCTGCTGCTTCTCGCCTTCAACCTCCTCCCCGCCCTGCCGCTCGACGGCGGCCGGATGCTGCGCGCGGCGCTCTGGCACTTCCGCGGCGACCTGCGCAGCGCCACCCGCCTGGCGGCGGCGGGCGGGCGGGTGCTGTCGCTGGGGATGATCGGCGTCGGGATCGCGATGACGATCTTCGTGGGCGCCGTCAGCGGCGTCTGGCTGGCCTTCATCGGGTGGTTCCTGCTGCAGGCCGCCGGCGCCGAGGCCCGGCAGGTGGAGCACGGGGGGCTCGGCTTGCGCGTCCGCGACGTGATGGTGGCCGACCCGGTGACCCTCGAGCCCTCGCGCACCCTGGCCGACGCCGCCGACGAGGTGCTGACGCTCTCGCGCCACGAGGCCTACCCCGTGACCGAGGCCGGCCGTCCGGTGGGCCTGTTCCCCGCCATCGCCCTGCGGGCGGTGCCGCGCGAGCGATGGGACCTCGAGCGGGTGGCCGACCACATGGAGCCGCTCGTGCAGGTGCCCGCCCTCGATCCCGACGACGAGCTGCCCGCGGCGATCGCCGCCCTCCAGTCGGGGCGCCTCCAGCGGGCGCTGGTGCTGGAGGACGGGGCGCTGGTGGGGCTGCTCTCCACCGCTGACGTGGCCCGGGCGCTCTCCGGCGGGCGGTCCGCCCCGGCCTGACGCCCTAGCCGTCGGGCGCGGGGTCGCCCTGGTCGGCCCGCGCACGGCGGATGGCGTCGCGGAAGCGCAGGTTGCGCAGCATCAGCGCCAGGCAGGTCAGGCCGAGGACCACGTTGGTCACGACGAGGGTCAACTCCATGCCGACGCTGAAGGCGAGCACGTCGGTGCGGGGCGCCGTGCCGGCCAGCATCACCACGAGCAGCGCCTGCTTCGGCCCCAGGCCGCCCGGGGTGGCCGGGAACAGCGAGGCCAGGCCCCCCGCGACCTGGACCGTCAGGGCGGCCTCGAGGCTGGCCGGGACGTGGAAGGCGCTCAGGAAGGACGCGGCGCCCGCGACCCGGCAGCACCACCCGAGGGCCTGCCACGACACGACGGAGGTCAGGTAGCGCCCGGGGCGGCGCACGATCGCGAGACCCTGGCCGAACTGGGCCCAGAAGGTGCGCACGCGGTGGGTCAGGAACACCGCGGCCACCGCCAGCACCGCGACGACGGACACGGAGATCCACGGGTGGGCGAACGCCAGCGAGAGGTCGAACGCCGGCAGCTCGGGCAGCCGCACCCCGGGCAGGATCCCGGCGGAGAGCGCCCAGATCAGGAGGCTCCCGGCCACCAGCATGTCGAAGAGGGTCTCCGCCACCAGGGAGCCGACGAGGGTCGGGTAGCGGGCCGAGGGCGCGTTGCGGCGGACCAGGAACATCTTGACCACGTCGCCGGCGCGGGCGGGGATCACGGCGTTGACCCCCACCCCGGCGCAGTAGGCGCCGAACGCCGTGCGGTAGCGGATGGACTCCCCCGGGAGGGCCGCCCTCAGGATCTGCTGCCAGGCGCGCGAGCGCAGCGCGAGGTTCAGGACGCTGAAGCCGATGGCCGCGGCGAGCCAGCCCCAGTGGACGCCGGCGACGCGGGCCGCGAACGCCTCGATCGCGTCGACGAACCCGCGGATCGAGTCGGCCATCTCAGCCCCGCGTCAGGAGGTAGGCCGCCCCCGCGGCGAGCAGGTTGGGGCGGCGCCCGGCGCGGGCGGTCGCGGCGCGGCCGTCGGGGCCGAGCAGCGCCCGCCGCTCCACTCGCAGCCCCTCCGACGCGGCGAGGGACTCGAAGTCGCGCAGCGTGCAGAGGTGGATGTTGGGCGTCTCGTACCAGGGGTACGGGAGCGTGCGGCTCACGGGCATCCGCCCGCGCACGCCGATGTCGAGCCGCAGGCGCCAGTGGGCGAAGTTGGGGAACGAGACGACGCCCACCCGGCCGACGCGCATCATCTCCCGCAGCAGCGGCACCGGGCGGCGGACGGCCTGGAGGGTCTGCGACAGCACCACGACGTCGAAGGCGCCGTCCTCGAAGTCGGGCAGGCCCTGGTCCAGGTCGGCCTGCACCACCGGGATGCCGCGCGCCACGCAGGCGTGGAAGGCCTCCGTCGAGACCTCGACGCCCTGGCCGCGGCAGCCGCGCCGGTCGATCAGCTCGGCCAGCAGGTCGCCCGGCCCGCACCCGAGGTCGAGCACCCGCGACCCCGGCGGGATCATGCCCGCGACCACCATCAGGTCGGGCCTCACGGCGGCCCCCCGGCGGCGCGGTGGGCGCGGCGCAGGAAGGCCGCGACGGTCCGGTGGTAGTCGGGCACCTCGAGCAGGAACGAGTCGTGACCGTGGGGCGAGGCCACCTCGCGGAAGGTCACCTCGGCGCCGTGGGCCGCCAGCTCCCGCACGATCCCGCGCGAGTGGGCGGTGTCGAAGCGCCAGTCGCTGTCGAAGGAGACCACCAGGAAGCGCGTCGGGGTGCCGTCGAGCGCCCGCGCCGTGGCCACCGGGTCGGCGAAGGCGTCGTAGTAGTCCATCACCCGGGTGAGGTACAGGTAGCTGTTGGCGTCGAAGCGCCGCAGGAACGACTCGCCCTGGTGGCGCAGGTACGACTCCACCTGGAAGTCCACGTCGAACCCGAGCCGCGGGGTGTCGCCGTCCTGCAGGCGGCGGCCGAACTTGCTGCGCATCGACTCCTCGGAGAGGTACGTGATGTGCGCGAGCATGCGGGCCGTGGCGAGGCCGCGGTCGGGCCCCGGCCCGCCGTAGTAGTCGCCGCCCCGGAAGTCGGGGTCGCCCATGATCGCCTCGCGCGCCACCGCCGAGAAGGCGATGTTCTGGGCCGAGAGCCGGCTCGAGGCGCAGATCACGACGGCGGCCCCGAGCTCGCCGGGGGCGTCGAGCGCCCACTGGAGCACCTGCATCCCGCCCAGCGAGCCGCCCACCGCGGCGAGGGGCCGGCGGATGCCGAGGTGGCCCATCAGGGCCCGGTGCACGCGCACGAGGTCGCTGACGGTGAGCAGGGGGAAGCGCAGCCCGTAGGGGCGCCCGGTGGCGGGATCGGTGGAGGACGGACCGGTGGTGCCCTGGCACCCGCCGAGGAGGTTCGAGCAGACGACGAAGAAGCGGTCGGTGTCGAGCGGGCGCCCCGGCCCGACGATGTTGTCCCACCACCCCGGCCGGGTCGCGCCCTCGTGCAGGCCGGCGGCGTGGGCGTCGCCGGTGAGGGCGTGGCAGATCACCACGGCGTTGGAGCGGTCGGCGTCGAGGGTGCCGTAGGTCTCGTAGGCCACCTCGACCGGCGCCAGCGTCGCGCCCGAGTCGAGCGTCAGCGGCCGGTCCGGGGTGAAGAGGACGGCGCTCTGGGTCTCGACGCGTCCGATGGAGGCCGCCACGGCGCGGGAACGCTAGTGAGGCCGACCCCCGGGTGTCAACGGCGGTAGGCTTGGCGCATGGAACCCGGGGTCTCCGTCACGCGCATCGATCACGACACGCCGGAGCGGTTCACGTCGCTGCGGCGGGCGCTCGGGGTGAGCGCGTTCGGCATCAACCACATGACTCTGCGCCCCGGCGAGCGCGGGCGCATCCACACGCACGCGCACCAGGAGGAGGTCTACCTGGTGCTCGGCGGCACGCTCACGCTCGAGACGCCCGAGGGCGTCACCGACATCCCGGAGGGCGGCCTCGCCCGCGTCGCCCCCGACGTGCGCCGGCGCCTCGTCAACCTCGGCCCCGGCACCTGCAGCATCGTCGCCCTGGGCGGATCCGGCGAGCACGTCGGCCGCGACGGCACGGCGTACGCGGCGTGGGACGACGCGACGGGCGCCCCGCCCCAGGAGATCCCGCTCCCCGACGACCTGCCGGCCTCCGAGCTGCGCACCTGAGGGACCCGGGGCGCGCGGCGCCCCGGGGCTCACGGCTCAGGGCTTGGCGGGGGCCTCCGGGCCCTCGGCGCCCGGGTCCTTGATCGCGTCGACGGCGGCCTTCGCCTTGTCGGTCACGCTGCCCTCGCCGGTCGCGATGTCCTTGAGCTCCATCGCGTCCTCCTTCAGCGCGTCCATGCCGCCGCGCTCGTCGATGAGCTTCCTGGCCTCGTCGGTGAGCTTGCTGATGTCCATCGGGGGCACTCCTCCGGATGTGGTGGGACCCTCAGGCTAGGCGAGGGGGCGGGCGCGGGCCACGCCATCCTCGTCACAGCTCGCGGCGCAGCAGCCGCGCGGCCACCTCGCGGCACCGCTCGTGACCGGGCCGCGCCGACCACTCCTCCAGCGTGATCTCCCGCGACACCGCGAGGTCGCGCTCGAACTGCTCCACGAGCAGGGCCGCGAACGCCCGGTCCTGGGCGCAGAGCACGGCCTCGTCGTTGAGCTGGAAGGACCGGTTGTCGAAGTTGACCGACCCGATCGCCGACCAGACGCCGTCGATCACGAGGCCCTTCGCGTGCAGCATCGTGGGCTCGTACTCGAAGACGTGCACGCCGCCGCGCAGCAGCTCCCCGTAGGTCGCCCGGCCCGCGCGGCGCACGACGTCCTTGTCCATGTGGCGACCCGGGACGAGGACGCGCACGCGCACCCCGCGGCGGGCGGCGTCGACCAGGGCGCCGAGGAACGCGGGGCGTGGGGCGAAGTACGCGGAGGTCAGGTCGATGGACTCGCGCGCGGCGGCCAGCGCGAGGAAGTAGAGGGTCTCGGCGTTGGTGTCCCCCACCCCCGCCGTCGACCGGATCACCTGCATCGCGGCGTCGGGGTCGCCGAGGTCGCCGTCCGCGTCGGCCTCCAGGGCGGGCAGGTCGTCCTCGCCGGCCAGGACCTCGCCCGTCGCCTCGAGCCAGTTCTCGGCGAAGGCCCCCTGGAGCCCGCGCACCACCGGGCCGCGCACGCGCACGTGCGTGTCGCGCCAGTGGTCGGGGTCCTGTGCGTCGCCGGTCCACTCCTCCGCGATGCCGACCCCGCCGGTCAGGCCGACCCGGCCGTCGACGACCAGCACCTTGCGGTGGGTGCGGTTGTTGATGCGCCGCAGCGCGTAGGGCTTCGGCGGGCGGAAGCGGCGCACCACGACCCCGCAGTCCTCCATCCGCTCGATCAGGCGCGAGTCCATCCGCATCGCGCCGACGGCGTCGAGGAGCACCCGGCAGGCGACCCCGGCGCGCGCGCGCTCGCAGACCGCGTCGGCCACCGCGTCGGCGATGTCGCCGGTCCAGTAGACGTAGGTGAGCAGGTTCACCGTGCTCCGCGCGGACGCGATCGTCTCGAGGAACGCCGGGAAGATGGCGTCGCCGTTGACCAGCAGCTCGGCGTGGTTGCCCCGCGAGATCGGCGCCTGGGTCAGGCTCTCGGCGGCCCGCAGGAAGCCCTCGGAGCCGACCTCGGGGGCGTCCTCCAGCGTGTAGCCGCGCCCGCCCTCGCGCCGGTGGCGCAGGGAGTCGCTCGCGTACCAGAGGGCGGCGGCGGCCAGGATCCCGGTCGGCCAGCGCCGGTTCACGACATCACCAGACGGAACCGGCCGGGCTCCACCCGCAGGGGCCCGTCCGCGGGGACGATCTCGCCGTCCACGTTCAGCTCGGCGCCGGGCGGCAGGCCCACGACCACCTCCCGGGCACGGGCGCGGGTCACGCCCGGCCGGCGGGCGATGCGGCCGCGTCGCAGGGCGCGCGCGTCGCCCACCAGACGCCGCCGCGACCCGGCGGGGATGATCACGACGTCGAGGAGGCCGTCGCCGGGATCGGCGCCCTCGATCCGCGCGCCTCCGCCGAAGCCCCCGGCGCACGCCACCATCACCTGCCACGCGCGGCCGGCGAACAGCGGGCGCCCGTCGACGGAGACCGTCGCCGGCAGGGGCCGCGCGAGCAGCCCGGCCCCGACCCCGCCGGCGGCGTACGCCGCCGGCCCGAGGACGCGCTTGAGGGGGGCCGCGGCGCGGGTGGCCCGCACCGGCAGGCCCGCGGAGGCCACGTTGACGAACGGCCGGTCGCCCGCGCGCCCCAGGTCCATCCGCCGCAGGGCCCGCCCGTGCACGGCGAGGCGGCACGCGGCGACCAGGTCCTCCGGCAGGCGCATACGGCGCGCGAAGTCGTTGGCGGTGCCGACGGGGACGACCGCCAGCGGCACGCCCGCGGCGCCGGCCGCGTCCGCCGCCGGGCCCACGCCGCCGTCGCCGCTCGCCACGACGACGCGGTCCGGGCGCGCCGCGGGCACACGGGCCGCCTCGCGCGGCGACATCACCTCGGCGTCGGCACCCTCGGCCCGGATCAGGGCGGCGAGGTCGCCGGGCGAGGGGCCGGAGCCCGAGCCGGAGGCCCCATCGGCGAGGAGGATGATGCGCATCGCCCGACCCTACCCCTCTCCCGCCGCCGCCATGCCGCTACCGTGACCGACCGTGGAGCGCCGCGAGACCCCGTTCCCCTGCCAGGTCGTGCGCCACCGGGGCGCCCGGCGCATGAGCCTGCGCGTCAGCGCGGCCGGGGTGCGCCTGACGGTTCCCCCGCGCGTCCCCGCCCGTCGCATCGACGCGTTCCTGCGCGCCCACGAGGGATGGGTCGCCGAGCAGCGGGCGCGCCTGGCCCCCGCGCCCGCCGGCCTGCGCCACGGCGACGCGCTGGCCCACCTCGACGGGACGCTGCGCCTCAACGCCGTCGGCGGACGCCGCGCGGTGCGCCGCGCGGACGTGCTCGACGCGCCGGCGGGGGACCTCGACCGGGCCGTCGAGCGCTGGTACCGCCGCGAGGCCCTGAGTATCACGACCGCGCGCGCGCAGGCGCTGGCGGACCGCCTCGGGACGCGGGTCGCCGCGGTGTCGGTGCGCGACCCGCGCACCCGCTGGGGCAGCTGCTCGTCGTCCGGGCGGCTGTCGTTCTCCTGGCGGCTGGTGCTGGCCCCGGAGGCGGTCCTGGACTACGTGGTCGCGCACGAGGTGTGCCACCTGCTGCGCCACGACCACTCGCCCGCCTTCTGGGCGCTCGTGGCCGACGCGCTCCCCGGCCACGCCCCCGCGCGGACGTGGCTGCGCATGCACGGGGACCTCCTGCACCGCGGGCCGGCGTGGCGCGACGCGGCTCCTGCCGCGGCGCTGGCGCTCAGCCCCGCCTGATCCGCGCGATCCGGTCCTCGATGTTGGCGGCGCCCAGCAGGTCGTTGCGGGCGAGGCTGTCCTTGCGCAGCACCTGCAGGCCCGCCAGCGCCGCGGGCACGTCCAGGCCGAGCCCGGCCATCCGCTCCCACGCGTCGCCGGCGCGGATCGTCTCGCCCCGGTCGGCCAGGACCATGGCGAGCGCGTGCCAGCCGTGGGGGTCCTCGTCGTCGTCCTCGATCACCCGCATGGCGGCCTGCTCGGCCCCGCCGAGGTCCCCGCGGGCGCGCAGCGTCGCCGAGAGGGCGATCCAGCCGGGGGCGTTCTCGCGGACCGTCGAGAGCATGGCGACGCTGCGGCGCAGGGCCTCCTCGCTGCCCGCGAGGTCGCCCACGTCGCGCCGCGCCCCGCCGAGCGTCGTGAGGGAGCCGGCGGTCTCGCGCAGGGACCGGGCCCGCTCGGCCAGCGCCAGGGCCCGCACGGCGGCGCCCTCCACCCGGGCCTGCCGCGCCGCCGCGAGGGTGGCGGCGAAGTCGGTCAGCCCGGCCGCGGCCCGGCGCTCGGCGGCGAGCTCGGCCTCCACGGCCTCGCCGCCGAGGAACATGGCGTCGCCGGGCGCCATGCGGGCGTCGTCGTCGGAGTGGTGCTCGATCCGCTCGCGCGCGGCCTGGAGACGGGCCTCGCGCTCCGCGACGACCCTGTCCGCGCTCGTGCGCGCCCGCCGGGGCGTCCGAGCGGCCGTCAGCAGGGCGTCGTACTCGGCCCGCACGTCCGGGCGCAGCAGGGCCTTCTCGCCCTGGTCGCAGAACGCCTTCTCGATCGCGCGCCGGTTCTGGGGCATCGGGGTGCCCGCCAGCTCGCGCCGCTTGCGCTCGGCGGCCTCGCGGATGGCCGGGGCGTCGGCGTCCGGGGGGATCCCGAACCAGGCGTAGAGGTCGCGGGCCGCGAGCTCCTTCAGGAACCGCGCCCGGCGCGCACGTGGGTCGTCGTCGGCCACCGACGGGAACCCTAACGGAGCGGCGGTAGCAGGTTCTGCGTTTTCCGCACATGACGATCGGGTACTTGCGCGCCCGGCCGGACTGGGCTTCCATGCTCGGCCGGGCGCGTCCCCGCCGATCACGGCGACAACGTGGCGCGCCCCACGCGGATCGGCATGCACGCCGACGCGTCCCCGGGCCACGGCCGAGGGGAGGCCCGCGACGCGGATCACCGGGGGGTGCCCTCGCCCGGTGCCGCTCCCGTGCACGGACACGCGCGGGCCCGACCCCTGCCGAGAGGCCGGATGTGAAGTCGCTGCTCACCCTTGCCGTCGCCCTGACGGTGATCCCCACGGTCCACGCCGTCGCCACGACCCCGCCGCCGCCCCCCGAGGGCGCATCCGCGGGGACCGCCCTCCCCCTCCGCGGCACCCCGGCCGCGGCGCCGCCCGAGCTCGTCGACCGCGCCACCCGGCTCGCGGCCCGCGCCCGGGCGCACGCGCGCCGGCTGGGGCTGACCCCGGGCCGCGCCTCCGCACCGCCTCGCCGGACCGACCTGCTGGAGCGCCGCGTGGCCCGCATGGAGGCCGTCGTGGACTTCCTCGGCGACCGCCGCGAAGCCCGCCTCGCCCTCGACGAGCGCCGCACGACGGCGCCCGCGCCCCGCGGGCGCGGCCTCGACGCCCGCGTCGCGCGGGCCCACTCGCTCGCCGTCGCGCGCGCGCTGCGCCTGGGGCTCACGCACCCGGGGGCACTGCGGCCCGCCGCGACGGCGGAGGCGCGCCGTGCGCAGCTCGTGCGCTGGGGGGCCGTCGCGCAGTGGCTGGGCGAGCGCCGGGAGCGCGTCCGCCCCGGGGAGCGCCCCCTTCGGCAGCGCGTCCCCCACTACGACGCGCTGATGTGCATCGCGAGCCACGAGGCGGGCCCCGAGCACGGCGGCTGGCAGGCCGACACCGGCAACGGCTACTACGGCGGCCTGCAGATGGACCGCTCCTTCCAGCAGACCTACGCCCCCGCCCTGTACCGCTCGAAGGGGACGGCGGACAACTGGACGCAGGAGGAGCAGATGCGGGCGGCCGGGCGGGCCGTCAGCACCCGCGGCTTCACGCCGTGGCCGAACACGGCCCGGATGTGCGGCCTGCTGTGAGCCCTCTCCCGCCCCCGGCGCCGGTGCGCCGGGGGCGGGCACCCTCAGCTGCGGTTGCCCCCGAGCAGCTGGAGCATGAAGAGGAAGACGTTGAAGGCGTCGAGGAAGATGCTGAGCGCGATCAGCGCGACGTCCCCGTTGCCGGCCCGGCGCAGCCGCCAGAAGTCGAACAGCGTGAGGCCCGCGAAGACCACCAGGCCGCCGATGCACCAGATCAGGTTCTCGTTCGGGATGTTCACGAAGATCGCGACGAGCCCGAACAGCAGGAGGGCGATCAGCCCGACGAAGGACACGCGGCCGAGGGCCGACAGGTCCCGCCTGGTCGAGTATCCGATCGCGCCGAGCACCGCCATGAAGAGCGCGGTCAGCCCGGCCGCCTGGGCGATCAGCGTGCTGCCGCCCTCCAGGCTCGCGTACTGCTGGAGCGTCGGGCCGATGGCCACGCCGAGGAGCGTGCCGATGCCGAAGAGCACGCCCATCTGCAGCGACGTCGCCTCGTCCTTGCGGCGCGAGAAGCCCATCACCAGGGTCAGGCCGAGCGCGCCGACCCACGCGGCGATGCCCCATCCCCAGCTGAGGTCGCGGCCGATGTAGGCGCCCGCCGCCGCGAAGCCGGCGGTGACCGCGACCAGGAACATGACCTTGCCGAAGATCGCCCGCGAGTCCTCGCGGACCGCCGCCGCCGTCGCGCGGTCCCAGGTCTCACGGTCGTATCCGTACTGCTCGGGGGTCTCCGCCACGATCGCCTCTCCCGGTCGGTGTGGCGGGAAGGGTAGCGCGCCCGGATCGCCCTGACCAACGGCGATCCGGGGTCACCGGCGAGTCAGCGGATGCGCGCCGCCGGGGCGTTCACGCGCCGGACCGCGGCATGCCCGATGCGCTGGTTGACGCGCACCTGGGCGGCGGTCAGGCGGACCGTGCCGCCCGGGCCGGCCACCGGCCGCGACCAGGGCCCGCACCCGAGGCGGCCGCGCAGAAGCCCGCCGCCAGCAGCATCACCGCGATCCGTCCCGTGCCCATCCGGCACCCTCTCCTCGGAGTCGCGCCCGACGCCGGGCACGGGCGTGAGCGGCCCATGCGACGCCCATGAGGGACCTCTCCTGCGACGTCAGCGCGTACCCGCGGAACCCTCCTCGGGATCCTCCGCGCCCGGCCGGGCCGTGTACCCCGGCCCGGAGGCGGCGTCCTGCTCGGCCGGATCCGCCTCCTCGCGCTCGCGCTGCAGGCGCCGCTCCTGGTCCTCCTCGCCCGGCGGGTCCTCGCCCCGCCGCCGCTCACCGGTCATCGGTCCCCCCTCGGGTCGGATGGTCGGATCCATCCTCCCCGGCCGGGCGGCGGGCCAACCGTGCCCGCGGGCCCGCGACGCCCGGGGGGCCGCCGGGCCTGTGGTAGTCGTGTCGGCGCTGCGGCGCCCCACCCGGCGCCTCCCCCGACCCCGGACGAGGAGGATCGACCCTGAGCGATGCCGTCCGCGACAACGCCCTGCTCGGCCTCGGCACGATCGCCGCCGCGGTGGCCGTCGCCGTCGCCGTCCACTGGGGCATCACCGCACTCATCGCCCGCGCCCCCGGCGTCGCCGGGCCGGTGCTCGTGCGCCACTGCCGGCGGGCGTCGCTGCTGCTGGTCGCGGCGGTCACCGCGCTCGTGGCGCTCCGCGCGCTGGAGGAGCTGCGCTGGGACCTCGGCGCCGCGCGCCACGCCCTGGCCCTCGTGATCATCGGAGCGGTCGCCTGGCTGCTCGTCGGCCTGGTCGGCGCGGCCTGCGAGCTGGTCGCCGGCCGCTTCGACGTCGGCTCGACGGACAACCTGCGGGCCCGCCGGGTCCACACCCAGGCGACCATCCTGCGCCGCATCGCGGTGGTGCTGATCGGCATCGTCGCCGTCGCCGTGGCGCTGACGACCTTCCCGTCGGTGCGCACCCTCGGCGCGAGCCTGCTCGCGTCGGCCGGGATCGCGGGCATCGTGCTCGGCTTCGCCGCCCAGCAGACGCTCGGCAACCTGCTCGCCGGCATCCAGATCGCCGTCACCGAGCCCATCCGCCTCGACGACGTGGTCGTCCTGGAGGGCGAGTACGGTCGGATCGACGAGATCACCTTCACGTACGTGGTCGTCAGCCTCTGGGACGAGCGCAGCCTGATCCTCCCGATCTCCTACTTCACGACGACGCCCTTCGAGAACTGGACCAGGTCGCGCTCGCAGATCGTCGGCGCGGTGCACCTGCACCTGGACCACTCCGTGCCGGTCGACGCCGTGCGCGAGGAGCTGATGCGCGTGCTCGACGCCTCGCCGCTCTGGGACGGGCGCGAGGCGGCCGTGCAGGTCGTGGAGACCCACCCGCACACCGTCGAGCTGCGCGCCACCCTGAGCGCCCGCGACGCGCCGCGCGCCTGGGACCTGCGGTGCGACGTCCGCGAGGCCCTGATCGCCTTCCTGCGCGAGAACCACCCCGACGCCCTGCCGCGCCTGCGCGCCGACCTGGGCGCGGGCTCGCCCCTGGCGCTGGCGACGTGACCGCGCGCGGCGCCCTCGCCGTCGCGGTCGCCGGCGCCCTGTGCGCGGGCGTCCCCGCCGCGGCGGCGGGCGCCGACGCCGCCCTGCTGCGCGCCCGCGACCGCGCCTACCCCGCGGCCGAGACGGCCGCGGCGCGGGCGTCCACCCCCGACGGCGTCCAGGCGGCCTACGACGCCGCACGCGACCTCCAGGAGGCCGTGCGGGCCGTGGGCGTCCCGAGTGCCGCGTGCATCCCGCTGCGCGGCGCCCTGGCGCGCTATGCGGTCGGCCGGGTGCTGCAGATGGAGGGTTACGACCGGCCGAGCGCCGCCGACTGGACGCGCGGCGCGCGGCGCGCCCAGCAGGCGCGCGCGCGGCTGCGTGCGCTCGGGGCCGACGGCGCCTGCCGCGGCGGCGGGGGCGGGCCGGCGCGCGCGGCCCTGCCGATGACGCCCTCGGCCGGCGAGGCGTTCCTCGGGCCCGTCGTCGCCCGGGCGCCGGCCGGCGCCGACGCGGCGCGCCTGGTCGTCGACGGCCGCCCCGCCGCCACGGTCGCGGTGCGGGACGGGCGCGCCCGCTTCACCGTGGGCGCGCCGCCCGGGCGCCACTCCCTGCGGGTGAAGTTCACGCGCTCGGGGCGGCCGGCCGGCGCCACGACGGCGACGGGCGCGTGGCTGCTCCCGCCGTCCGCCGCGGCGGCGACGGCCGGGACGCGCACCGACCCCGCGCTGGCCGCCGCGCTGACGCGCGCGCTCGCCGGCGCGCCGGCATACCGGGCGGCATGGGTGCAGGACCTCGCCGACGGGCGGACCGCCGGCGTCGCCGCGGGGGCCCCGTTCCCCGCGGCCTCGACCGTGAAGATCGGTCTCCTCGTGGGAGCGCTGGCGCGCCTCGGCCCGTCTCCGGAGCGCTCGCGCCTGGCGTACGACCTGCGCGCGATGGCGGGCTGGTCGAGCAACCTCGCCACGAACCGCGTGCTGCGCCGCCTGGGCGGCACCCGCGTCGCGGCCGACGGGCTGCGGCGCCTCGGCGCCCGCGCGAGCACCTTCCCGGGCGAGTACCTGGTGGGCACCGAGCTGCAGCCATCCCTCCCCGCGCCGGGCCCGGGCGCCGCGCCCCCCGCCGTCTCACGCCGGGTGACGACGGCCCAGGACCTCGGCCGGATGCTGTTCTCGCTCCACGCCGCCGCGGTCGGCGCCCCGGGGGCGCGCGCGGCGACGGGACTCACGGCCCACCAGGCACGGCTCGGCCTGGGGATGCTGCTCGCCTCCCAGCAGCGCGGCGACAACGCCGGCCTGCTCGCCGGCGGCGTGCCGCCGGGCACGCCGATCGCGCAGAAGAACGGCTGGATCCGGGCGGCCCGGCACGCCGCGGGGATCGTCTACCTCGACCGAGGGCCGGCCATCGTCGTGCTGCTGACCTACGACGAGCGGGGCGTCGGCCTGGCCCGCGCGCGCACGCTCGGCGCGCGCGTGGCCGCGGCAGCCGCCGGCTGAGGCTCAGACGGCGCGCCCGGCGGCCCGGGCGCGCTGACAGGCACCGCACTCCACGCCAGTGTTGTAGCGGTTCAGGATCGTGGGGCAGCTGATGCAGATCCGCGGCCGGGTGGCCTTGGCCACGCGCTCGGGCGCAGGGCAGCGGCAGAGCTTCGGGCGCCGCGCGCCGCGTGGCCGGAAGAGCTCGGCGATCAGGCCGCAGGTGGGGCACACCACCTCGATCGGTTCCAGGGGTCGCCGCATCCCCCCATCATCGCCCCCTCGGCGGTCGACGTGAAACGCCGGGGTGCGGCGACCGCCCGGGGCGGCGCGGGCCGGCCGATCCTGGGAGACTGCGGGGGTGCAGCGCATCCTCCCCGGCGTCCTCCACTGGACATCGATCCACCCGCGGCACGGGATCGAGATCAGCTCCTACCTGCTCGAGGCCGAGCGGGTCCTGATCGATCCCATGGTGCCCGCGGAGGGGCTCGGCTGGTTCGAGGAGAACGGCGCGCCCGCGGCGATCCTGCTCACCAACCGGCACCACTACCGCGACTCCGGGGCCTTCGCCGACCGCTTCGGCACCCCGGTGCTGGTCAACCGGCTCGGCGCGCAGGAGTTCACGCGCGGGGAGCCCGTGACCTTCTTCGCCCCCGGCGACGAGCTGCCCGGGGGTGTCAGGGCCCTGGAGATCGGGGGCATCTGCGCCGACGAGACCGCGCTGTACGCGCCCGCCCACCGGGCGATCGCCGTGGCCGACGGCCTCGTCCGGATCCCCTCTGACGCACCCCTCGGATTCGTCCCCGACAGCCTGATGCACGACCCCGAGCGCACGCGGGCGCGGCTCCTGGACGCCTACCGGGGGCTGCTGGACCTCGACTTCGACCACCTGCTGCTCGCGCACGGCCACCCGATCGCCGGGGGCGCCAAGGAGGCCCTTCGCAGCTTCGTGGCCGGGCGGACCACCTCGGTCGACCCGGAGGCCTGAGGCTCAGACCTCCCGGTAGCGCGCCCAGGCCAGGCAGGTGAGCGCGTAGGCCACCAGGCCCACGGCGGCCGCGCCGAGCAGCACCGGGCCGAACGGCTGGTCGGCCAGACGGCCGAGCGCCCCGTCGATGCCGACGGCCTCCGACGCGTCGTACTCGATGGCCGCCTTCACGAGGAAGATGCCGGCGAGACCGAACACGATCCCGCGCGCGACGAAGCCGACGACGCCGAGGCGCTCGACGAGGCGCCGTCGCCCGCCGGCGACGCGCATGCGCTCCATGAAGTCCCGGGAGATGCCCTGGTGGACGTTGTAGGCGCCCACGCCGATGACGACGATCCCGGCGACGAGCACCAGCCAGCGCCCGGCCGGCCAGTCGAAGACGCCGGCGGTCGCCTGGCGCTCCTGGCCGGCGGAGTCGCCGCCGGCGCCCGAGTCGGCGACGAGGCGCACCGCGAGGACCATCAGGCCGAGGTGCACGAGGCCGCTGGCCGCCGCGCCGATCCGCGCGACGACGCCGGGGAGGTCGTCGCCCTCGCCGTCGAGGTCGAGCGCGGCCTGGGCGAGCCGCCAGGCGGCGTAGCCGAGGAGGCCCGCCGCGAGGAGCACCATCAGGGCGCGCCCGAAGGGCTGGTCCGCGAGCGTCTGGAGGGCCCCGGCCGTGTCGGTGGTACGGCCGCCCACGTCGAGCGCCACCCCGAGAGCCAGCAGCCCGACGACCGAGTAGAGGACCGCCTTCGCCACCAGCCCCACACGGAAGAGGCGCTCCGCCCAGGGGCTCTCCGCCGCCCGGCTCGCCGTCGCCTGCACCTGCTCGGTCCCCATCGCGCCCACCCCCCGATCGCCGTCGGGCGCAGGCTGCCCGGTCAGGCCGCGCCCCAAACGGCCGGGGGCGCCCCCGGAGCACGGCGTCAGCCGGCCAGGACCTCCACCCGCACGGGGGTGGCCGTGGTGGCCGCCGGGTTGGCGACCGTGACCGGCACGTAGCGCTCCCCGAACGCCGCCGGCGGCACGTCCACCGCCACGGCGCCGTCGCGCACGACCGGCGTCAGCGGGCCGGCGGCGGTGGTGACCACGACCCCGGCGGCGAGTGCCTCGGGGGCGATCCCCGGCGCCGAGAGCCGCACCGTGACGGCGGCGACGGGCGCCGAGCCCCACACCGCGCCCGCGGTGGCCACGCCGGCGGCGGGGACGGTCAGGGTCGCCGGCGCCGCGGTCGTCGCCGCGGGGCCGCCCGCGCCGAGGAACTCGCGCACCTCCGCCGCGAAGGTCACGACGCCGCTCGGCGAGCGGCGGTTGCCGCACACCTCGCGGGCCCCGGCCCGCAGCGCGTCGGTCCAGGCGGCCGCGCCGACGCGGCTCACCACCGCCCCCGCCGCGGGGACCGGGGCGCGCGAGCCCGGGAACGCGCGCAGCATCGCCCGCACGGCGCCGGGGCCGGCCGTGCCGGGGTCGAGCGCCTCCCACACCGGCCACGAGGCGTAGGGGGCCGTCCCGCCCCCCGCCGGGTCGAACCCGGTGCAGAAGCCCGCGGCACGGGCGTTGCCGGAGGTGATCGACGTCCCGCCGGGCGCGACCGGCCCCGGGAAGTCGGCCGGCTCGGCGAGGGCCGCGAACCACTCGGCGGTGCCCTCGCGCAGCAGGATCGGCGTGCCGGGTCCGACGCCCATGACGCACTGGGCCACGTGGAGGAGCTCGTGCGCCAGCACCGCGCGCGGGGCGGGCCCGTCGACCGGGGTGTAGACGACGACCCATGAGGCCACGAAGGTGCGGGCGCGCCCGCGCAGGGTGACGCGGCAGGGCGAGAGCCCGGGCTGGAGGCGCTGCACCTGCCCGGTGGCGCCCGAGGCGTCGAGGACGACGTCCACCCGGCGGTCGCCGCCCACGAAGGAGCGCGGTGTGCCGCGCAGGGCGCGCGCCCGGTCGGCCCGCAGGCGCGCCCGCACGCCCGCGGGCAGGCCGCGCTGCACCCGGGCGAGCTGGGAGCGGGTGAGCCCGAGCAGGAAGGCCCCGCGCGCGCGGCGCGGGATGGTGCCGAAGGCACGGGCACGGTTCGCCGGCGCGAGGCGCAGCAGCGCGCGCAGCGTCGCCGGGCTGCGGACGCCGGGCGGCGCGGCGTCGCCCACCATGGCCGGGAATCCGAGGGCGACCGCGCGCGTCCGCGACGCCTCGGCGGACGCCGCCAGCTCGGCCACCACGGGGGGCACGGTGGCGCAGGCGCCGTCGGAGCCCGCGACGGCCGCGGGCCGGCCGGGCGCCTCGGTCCACCAGAGGCGCATCGCGGGGGTGTCGGTGCGACAGAGCGGCCCGATCGCGCGGGCGCCGTCGGGCGCCGGCGCCGAGCCGGGCACGGCGACCCCGGCCTGCGCCATCGCGTGGGGCGCGGCCGCCAGCAGGGCGACGGCGCAGAGGAGGAGCAGCCGGGGGGCGGACATGGGGGCAACGCTACGGCCCGGGTGCCCGGGCGGCCACGCTACGGGGGGTCGAGGATGCGACCCGCCCGTCCGGCGTCACCAGGGGGCCGGCGCGAAGTCCTTCAGGAAGCAGCCGTGCAGGTCCTCGCCCGCCTCGCCGCGGACGATGGGGTCGTAGACGCGGGCCGCCCCGTCCACCAGGTCGAGGGGGGCCTGGAAGCCGTCGTCGGCGAGCCGCGCGCGGGTCGGGTGCGGCCGCTCGTCGGTGATCCAGCCGGTGTCGACGCTGGTCATCAGGATCCCGTGCCGTCGCAGCTCCCCCGCGCTCGTGCGCGTGAGCATGTTGAGCGCCGCCTTGGCCATGTTGGTGTGGGGGTGCCCGGGGCCCTTGTAGCCGCGCGCGAACTGCCCCTCCATGGCCGAGACGTTGACCACGTACCGCCGCCGCGCCGGCGACGCCTCGAGCGCGGGGCGCAGGCGCCCCACCAGGATGAACGGCGCGACCGCGTTGCAGAGGTGCACCTCGAGCATCTCGACCGGGTCGACCTGGTCGACCGTCTGCACCCAGGAGTTGACCGGCGCGAGGTCGGGCACCAGGCCGCCCGCGTCGATCGCGACGCCCTCGGCCACCCGCGCCGGGGCGGCCGCGCCGGCCGTGAGCGCCAGGTCGACGAGGGCCTGCGGCGTCGGGGTCCAGTGACCGGGCGCGCCGTCGCCGATCTCCGCACGGCCGGGCCCCCCGAGGGAGAGGATCTCCGGGGCGGGCCCGCCGGGGAGCGGCGCCGCCTCCCCCGCAGCGAGCGCGGCGTACGCGCCGGGCGAGCGGCGCACCGTCTGGGCGGCGTTGTTGACGAGGATGTCGAGGGGGCCGCGCGCGGCGACCGCGTCGGCGAGGGCCACGACCTGCCCCGGATCCCGGAAGTCGACGCCCACGATGCGCAGCCGGTCGAGCCAGTCGGCGCTGTCGGGCATCGCGGCGAAGCGCCGCGCGGCGTCACGGGGGAACCGGGTGGTGATCGTGGTGTGCGCCCCGTCGCGCAGCAGCTTGAGGGCGATGTACATGCCGATCTTGGCCCGCCCTCCCGTGAGCAGCGCGGCCCTCCCGCGCAGGTCGGTGCGGGCCTCGCGCCGCTCCCGGTTGCGCGCCGCGCACTCCGGGCAGAGCTGGTGGTGGAACGCGTCGACGCGGGTGTAGCGGCGCTTGCAGACGTAGCACGCCCGCGCCCGCATCAGGGTGCCGGCGCTGTCGCCGCCGCTCGCGGCGCGCAGCGGCAGCCCGCGGGTCTCGTCGTCGATGCGGCCGGGGGCACCGGTGGCCGTCGCGGCGGTGACCGCCTCGTCGTTGGCCCGGATCGCGGCGCGACGCTCGGCGCGCCGGCGCTCCTTGGCCGTCTTGTGCAGGCCCGACGCCGCCCGGCGCACCGCGACGGCCTCGGGGTGCTCCACCGGCAGGGCCTCGGCGGCGGCCACCACGCGCCGGAAGGCGGCCAGGTCGTCGGGGTCGATGCTCACCCGGGCAGAGTAGCCGCCCCGCCCGGGCCGTCCGGGCGGCGGGCGGCCGACCATCCGAGCGGGCGGGGGAACGCCGGGGGGGCCGTACCGCACCCGCGGGGGCACCTTCCCCAGCGGGCCGATCCTGGGCTACGGGCAGTCCTGGACGGCCGACCGCCGCTTCCGGGGCGTCTCGCGGCGCGCGGGCATGACCTGCCGCAGCGTCACGACCGGCCACGGCCTCTTCCTCGACCGCACCCACCACCGGCTGTTCTCGTGCACCGCCGGGCCGCGTCATATCTCGCGCAGCTCCTGCTCGAGCCGCTCGACCGCCCGGCGACGGTCCACCACGTAGCGGAGGCGGTTGACGATCGGCCCGACCGGCGGCGGCACGTCGACCTCGTCCGCGGCGATCGCCGCGCGCAGGCGGTCGAGCAGGTCGCCGGTGGCGCCCCGCACCTCCTCCTCCCCCACCCCGGCGTCGACCACCGCGCCCGCGGAGGTCAGGCCCACGCGCCACGCGTCGTCGCCGAGCTCGAACCAGCCGAGGTGATGGCGCTCGCCGCTCACCACGTGCAGGAGCGCGAAGCGGGCGCCGCCGGCGCCGTGGAGCACCCGGTCGTCCAGCCGGAGGATGCGTGGAACGGTCGTCGTCACCGCCCGAGCCTAGTGCACCACCCCCCGGACGGCGGTCATACCGGGCTCCCCGCCGCGTCCACGGCCCGCAGCTCGGTGTAGGGGTTGATCGCGCCCCGCCCGGCGGGATGCAGCTCGAAGTGCAGGTGCGGCGGCGTGCCCCGCGCGTCGCCGGTGGTGCCCACGGCGCCGACGGTCTGCCCCGCCGCCACGCGCAAGCCCTCGGCGAGCCCCGGCACGATCGACGACAGGTGCGCGTAGTAGTAGGCGTTGCCGGCGTCGTCGCGGATCCAGATCGTGATGCCACCGAGGCCGCGGGGGCGGCGCGACATCCGGCTGACGACGCCGTCGGTGACCGCCACGAGGCGCGCGCCGCGCGGGGCGAAGATGTCGTTGCCCTGGTGCCGGCCCTGGTGGCGGGCCGCCCCCCAGTCGTCGGAGAAGGCGTGGGGCGCCTGCACCGGGAACACGCGCAGGTAGCGCCCCTCGAAGGTCGTCAGGCGGCGCAGCAGGCCGGCGTCGGCGCGGCCCGTGACCGGCAGGCCCAGGCGGCGCTGGGTCCGGGCCACCGCCAGGCGGGTGCGCGGCCCGTACCGCCCATCGACGACGATCGGGTGCCCGCGCCGGCGCAGCTCGTCCTGGAGGCGGCGCACCGTGGGTCCGCTCGCGCCGACCGCGAGGCCTCCGCGCGGGGCGGCCGGGGTCCCGCCGCGCAGGCGCCGCACCAGGATCGCGTCGGCCACCCCGGTCGGCCGCAGGCCGACGCGCCGCTGCGCGCGGCGCACGGCGGCCCGGGTGGCGGGGCCGTACCCGCCGTCGATCCGCAGCGCGCGATCGCCGGCGCGGCGCAGCGCGCGCTGGAGGGCGCACACGCGCGGCCCGTAGGCGCCGAGGCGCAGCTCGCCGCGCGGACCCCCCCGGGCCGTCGTCGGCCCCGGGAGCCCGCACACCGACAACCCGAGGGTCCAGAGGAAGGGCCGGTCGACGATCCCGTTGACGCGCAGCCCGAGGCGCCGCTGGAGGCGCACCACCGCCCGCCTGGTGCCGGGCCCGTAGCGGCCGTCCACCGCCACCCGCAGGCCGCGCCGGCGCAGCTCCCGCTGCAGCGCCCGCACCACCGGCCCGCGCGCGCCGACCCCCAGCACGCCGGCCTCCGCCCCCGGCGGGGGCGGCGCCGACTGCGCCCGCGCCGGGGCGGGCTGGGCGAGCAGGGCGACCGCGACGACCAGCAGGGCCGCGGCGGCGCCGAGGGCCGGACGGGGTGACATCGTCCGGGCGACTTCGCCGCCCCCCGCCCCGGGCCTGCCGCGCCGTGTTTCAGGCCGGGGGCGCCGCCCCGTCCGACGGTGCGTCGTCCCGCACGGCGGCGATGCGCCACGGCGCGTCGTCCGGGCCGTCCAGCGCGAGGGTCCACACCCCGTCGAAGCGGGTGGCGCGGCCGCGCGAGCCGGCGACGACGTCCAGGGTGTCGCGGTCCTCGACGTACCGCACGCCCTGGAGCCGCATGTGGACCGTCGCCGTCGGCGGGCGCGCGTCCGCGTCGACCGCGGTCAGCGTGGTCGCGAGGATCACCGGCGCGCGCACCACCATCCGCAGGTTGCGGCCGTCGGCCGACGGCGGGTACAGGAGCTCGCGCAGCAGATCGGGACGGGCGACGTGGGCGAAGGCCGCGTCGTCGCCGTCGACCGCGTCGGCCCACGCCGCCACGCCCCGGCGCACCGCCGCGTCGATCACGTCGGGGTCGAAGCGGGCGTCGACCAGCGACAGGTCGCGCGCCGCGGCCTGCGCGGTGCGCGCGTCCTCGTCGTCGAGGTCGCCGTGGGTCGCGCCGTCCGGCAGGGCGTCGGCGACGGCGGCCTCCACGCGCGCGCGGTCGGTCATCCGGGCGTCCTCGCTCGGATCCGCCTCGAGCGGCGCCTCGAGCTGGTGGGCGCCCTCCTCGTCCTGCTCGATCGAGAGCAGGATCCAGCGCCCGTCGCGCTTGCCGAGGGTCCAGTACTCGCGCAGGTGCGACTCGGACCCGCTGTTGCCCGTGTGGGTGATGCGGCGGCCGTCCGCGTCCACGACGTGGTCGTCGAGCTCGGCCGAGACCCGCACGACGGCACGGTCCTCGGCGTCGTCGGCACGGTTGGTCAGGCCCACGTACTCGATCGAGTGCTCCTTCACCACGACGCGGTTGCGCCAGCCCTTGCGCGCGAAGTCGTCGAGGCGGCGCTCCCACTCGACCATCAGGTCCGGCGCGACGAGGGTCGCCAGCGTCGCCCGGTCGTCGCGATCCCAGGCCGCCTGGACGGCACCGAAGAGGGCCTCGGCCTCGGCCCGGACGGTCTCCGCGGCGAAGGCCGCGTCGTCCTCCGCGGCGACCAGCGCGCGCCGGTCGACCTCCTCGCGGCGCGCCGAGCGCCGGGAGGCGGTGATCGCGTCGCGGGCCTTCGCGTAGCTGCGGCTCCAGGTGGCCTTGCGCTTCTCCTGGACGACGCCGAACACCACCACGGCCGCGATGCCGCCGAACATCACGATGGTGCCCGTGGTGCCGAGGCTGCCGCCGCCCCCCGACCCCCCGCCTCCCCCGAAGCCGCCGCCCCCTCCCCCGCCGCCGCCACCACCGCCGCCGAAGCCCCCGCTGCCCCCGCCCGCCGCGCCGAGGGCGGCGGCGGCCGAGAGCGCGAGCCCGAGCAGCGCGGCCACGGCCGCGCGGGCGGCCCCGCGACCCCTCACGCGGCCAGCAGCACCGGGCAGGGGGCGTCGCGCACGATCGCCGACGCGAAGCTGCCGAGCACGCGCCGCAGGCCGCGCCGGTGCGGGCAGGCGACGATCACGTCGGCGGCCTCGGCGCCCGCCCACCCGCGCAGCGCCCCCGGCGCGTCGTCGCCCACCAGGACGACCGGCGTGCCGCCGAGGCGCGCGGCGAGGGGGTCGAGCCAGGCGCGCGCCTCGTCCTCGAGGTGCCCCTCGACCGAGGTGGCGGAGCCGCTGCGGGAGGTGCGCCCGCCGCTGAAGCCGGCCGCGGAGTCGACGACGTGCACGAGGCTGAGCCGATCGGCGCCGAGGCCCGCGAGGCGCGCGGCCTCCCGGAGGGCGGGCGCCGAGACCTCCTCGGATTCCACGGCGCACACGACGTGGCGATAGGGCTCGCTCATGCCGCCCAGCCTATGCGGCCCGGCCGGCCGGCACCACGCGGGCCCCGGGCGGATCGTGCGGACGGGCCCGATCGTCGCGAGGGCCGGCGAGGCGGGACGACCGTACCCCCCCGCGCGGCGGCCCCGGGCGACTACCATCAGTGCATGAGCACCGAACCCGTCGGACTGGTTGTGGTGGACCACGGCTCGCGCCGCGCCGAGAGCAACACGATGCTCGAGGAGATGGCCGCGATGGTGGCCGAGGTGGTCCCCTACCCCATCGTCGAGCCCGCCCACATGGAGCTGGCCGAGCCGTCGATCGCCACCGCCTTCGCCGCCTGCGTCGCCCGGGGCGCGCGGACCGTGGTCGTCGCGCCCTACTTCCTCCTGCCGGGCAAGCACTGGAGCGAGGACATCCCCGCGCTCGTCGCCGAGGCCGCCGAGCGGCACCCCGGCGTCGCCTACCTCGTGAGCGCGCCCTTCGGCCTGCACCCCCTGATGGCGCAGGCGGTCGACGCGCGCGTGGCCCACTGCCTCGCCCATGCCCGGGGCGAGGTGCCCGAGTGCGAGGTCTGCGCGGGCACCGGCACGTGCCGGATGCGCGTCGCCGACCGGGAGCCGAGCCCCGCGGCCTGAGCGCCGGTCAGCGCCGGGAGGGGTTCTCCCGGCGGACCGTGACCTTGCGGCCCTTGATCGTGCTCGCGGTCAGCGCGGCGACGACGTCGTCGACCGCGCCCGCGGGGATCTCCACGAGCGAGAAGCGGTCGAAGATCTCGATCGCCCCGACGTCGCGGCCGGTGAGCGGCGACTCGCCGGTGACCGCCCCCACGAGGTCCTGCGGACGCACACCCGCCGCGCGCCCGGCGCCCACGAAGATGCGGGTCGTGGGCCCGGCGGGTCCGCGGCCGCGCGGGGCGCCCGGGCGGCGCGGGGGGCCCGCGCCGCGCTCGTGCCGGCCGCGGTCGGGCCGGGCGGGGGCCGGGACCGGGATGTCCTCCTCGTCGGCGGCCGGGCCGCCCGTGGCGTCGTGGGCCAGCTTCAGCGCCGCGAGGGCGACCTCGACGACGTCGAACTCGTCGGCGAGCGACTCGACGACGACGCGGAAGCGGTCGAGGCCGCCGTCCACCAGCGTCTCCCGCAGGGTGGCGCGCAGCATCTCCAGGCGCCGGGCCCGCAGGTCGGCGACCGTCGGCACCGGGCCGACGGCGATCCGCTGCCCGGTGACGCGCTCGATGTTCTTCAGCAGGCGGTGCTCGCGGGGCTCGGCGAGCGTGATCGCCACGCCCTCGCGCCCGGCCCGGCCCACCCGGCCGATGCGGTGGACGTAGGCCTCGGGGGCGGACGGCACGTCGTAGTTGACGACGTGCGTGAGCTGGTCGACGTCCAGCCCGCGCGCGGCGACGTCGGTGGCGATCAGCAGATCGGCGGTGCCGGCGCGCAGGCGCGCCATCACCTTGTCGCGCTGCTCCTGGCCCATCCCCCCGTGCAGGGGCTCGGCGCGGTGCCCGCGCCCGGTGAGCGTGTCGGCCAGCTGGTCCACCTCGGTGCGCGTGCGGCAGAAGACGATCGCCGCCGTGGGCGACTCGACGTCCAGCAGGCGCGCCAGCGCGGCCGGCTTGTGGGCCCGCGCGAGGATGTACGCGCTCTGGCGCACCCGGGGCGCCTCGCCGGGCGCGGCCCGCTCGCGGGCGATCCGCACGCGCACGGGGTCGCGCAGGTGGCGGCGGGCGATGGCCCCGATGCGCGCCGGCATCGTGGCCGAGAAGAGGACGGTCTGCCGCTCCTCCGGAACGCCCTCGAGGATCGCGTCGATGTCCTCCGCGAAGCCCATGTCGAGCATCTCGTCGGCCTCGTCGAGCACCACCACCGACAGCCGCTCGCGCGGCAGGCTGCCGCGCGCGATGTGGTCCAGCGCGCGGCCGGGCGTGGCCACGACGACGTCCGTCCCCGCCTGGAGCGCGCGCAGCTGGCGGCCGATCGGCTGCCCGCCGTAGACCGGCAGCACCCGGGCGCCGAGCGCACGGCCGTAGCGGTGGACGGCCTCCGACACCTGCATCGCGAGCTCGCGGGTCGGCACGAGCACCAGTGCGGCCGGCGGCGTGGCCCCCGTGCCCACGGCGATGCGGTGGAGGATGGGCAGCGCGAACGCCGCGGTCTTGCCGGTGCCGGTCGCGGCCTCCCCCAGCAGGTCCCGGCCCGCGATCAGCGGCGGGATCGCCTCGCGCTGGATCGGCGTGGGCTCCTCGTACCCCAGGGCGGTGAGCGCGGCGAGCAGCTCGTCGCGCAGCCCGAGCTCGGCGAAGCCCGGCCCGCCGGTCTCGTCCGGATCGGGGCTCAGGTGAGCTGCCCGCCGAGCCTCCGCGGGCGGTCGTGCGCCGCCGGCGCGCCGGCGGTGGGTGTGGACGTCGGCGTCATCGATGCCTTCCTGTGGGAGCGGAGAAGGGTAGCCGCCCGGGCGCCCGCCCGGGGGCCCGACACGCCGTCAGGCCGGCTTGCGGGCGATGGCGAAGAGCTTCGCGAACTCGTAGCGCCAGCCGCGCGGGCCGGCCAGCTCGCGCATGCGGGCCTCGATCGCCGCGGTGTAGGCCGCCACCTCGACGTCGGACTGGTCGCCGATCATGTGCCCGGCGACCACGCGCATCCGCTCCATGTACGCCTCGACCGTCGTGTGGCGCACCCGCGTCTCCATCCAGATGTCGACCGGCTCGAGGCCCGCCTTGACCAGGTAGTCCTCCATCTCCTCCTGGTTGCGCAGGTTGCCGTCGAACGCGCCCAGCCAGCGGTGGTTGATCGGCTCGACGTTGGCGATCACGTCGCGGTAGGCCTGCTCGCCGCCGCGCCCCGACATCAGGATCGCGACGACGCCGCCGGGCCGCAGCGCGCGTGCGATCGCGGCGGCGGCGGCCCACTTGCGCGGGAACCAGTGGTAGGCCATCGAGCAGATCGCCAGGTCGAACGCGCCCTCGGCCACCGGCATGTTCTCGACGTCCGCCTGGGCGAGGGTGATCTCCACCCCCTCGATGCCCCCGAGCTTCGCCTGGAACTGCGCCAGCATGCCCTCGGCCGGGTCGACGCCGGTGATGCGCGCGGGCCGGAAGCGGTCGATCACGGCCTGCGTGGCCCAGCCGGTGCCGCACCCGACGTCCAGCACGTCGTCGTAGCGGCCGGGCGGGACCGTCAGCACCAGCCGCTGGGCGCCCTCGATGTTGAAGCGGACGGCGTCCTCGTAGTCGGCCGCCGTCTCGGTGAAGCCGCCGCTGACGGACTCGTGGCTGGTGTGGATGTGCGACGACATGGGGCTCCGGGGTCTCTCGGCGTGGACCGCCCGATCCTAGCCGGGGACCGCCCCGGGGCCGCTCAGCGGCGCGCGGCCTTGCGCGCCGCGCGGCGGCGGGCCACCGCCTTGCGCCGCTGCGCCCGCCGCCCCGCGTCGGCCGGCGCGACGCCGGCCACGCGACGGCGGTCGGCCCGCCCGAGCGCGTCGGCGTCGACCGCCGACGTGGCGGCCGCGCTCTCCATGAGGCCCGCCAGGCCGTCCGCCCCCATCGTGCGGCGGCTGAGCTCGGCGCGCTGGCGGGGGCTGAGGCGGCCCATCACCGCCCGCGCGCGCCGCGCCTCCTCGGTGTCGCTGACCGCGAGGGCCACCTCGAGGTCGCTGACCGGCCGGCCGGCCGGAAGGGTCCCGTCGCGCTCGCCACGGCGCCGGGCGGCGCGCAGGCCGGCCCGGGTCATCCGCGCCATTGCCCATCGCAGGGGCGGGACGCGCATCAGGCGGCGCGCGAGCGCGGGGCGGCGCATCGCCCACACCAGGCCGAACCAGGCACCGGCGGCGACGACGACGGACAGCACGACGGCGAGCAGGATGGTGAGCAGCATCGGATCCTCGGACGACGGGGGCGGGCCGGCGCGCGCCGGCCTCCCGCACATCGGCCGCCGGGGTCCCCGGCACGAGCCCCGGGGACCCTCCCGTCGTCGACCGCGCGCCCTGCTACGGTGCCGCCGATGGCAGGTATCGCCTCCATGAGGCTCCGCGCCGGCTAGCCCGGCGCCGACGAGCCCAGACCGGCCGCGCCCACGCGCGCGGCATCGCATGGTGCACCGACGCGCCGCGGTCCCACCGCCCCCTCCGGGCGGCCGCCGCGCCGACGCCGCGCGCCCGCCCGGAGCCCCGCCGAGCCTCCGGAGCCCCCATGCCACACGACCGCCCCCGTGGCGGCCGCCACGAGAACGGCCAGAACCTGCTCACCGACCCGCGCGTCGTGCGGGCCATCGTCCACGAGGTCGCCGGCTGGCCGCCGGGACCGATCGCGGAGTGCGCCGCCGGTCGCGGCTCGCTGACGCTGCCGCTCGCGGGCACCGGCCGCCCGGTGACCGCCGTCGAGCTCGACCCCTCCCTCGCCGCCGCGCTGCGCGCGCGTGCCGGCCGACGGGTGCGCGTCGACGTGGGCGACATGCTGCGCCACCCGCTGCCCGCGACGGGCGGCGTCGTCGCCAACGTGCCCTTCCACCTCACGACCCCCTGGCTGCGCCGCCTGCTCGACGCCGACGGATGGGAGCGGGCGCTCCTGCTGGTGCAGTGGGAGGTGGCCCGCAAGCGCGCAGGCGTCGGGGGCACGACGCTGCTGACGGCGCGCTGGTGGCCCTGGTACGACTTCGCGCTCCGCGGGCGCGTCCCCGCGGCGGCCTTCCGGCCGCGCCCGAGCGTCGACGGAGGGCTCCTGCGCGTGGTCCGCCGGTCCGCTCCCCTGCTACCCGCCGCCGAGCGGGCCGCCTACCAGCGGCTGCTCGACGCGTGCTTCACGGGACCGGGGCGCGGCGTCGGGGCGGTGGTGGCCCGCGCGACGGGCCGCCGCGGCGGCGCCGCGTGGATGCGCCGGTCGGGCATCGACCCGCGGGCGCTGCCGCGCGACCTGGGCGCCGGGGACTGGGTCCGGATCCACCGCTGGGCGATGGGCGGGCCCTGACGCGGGGTGCGGCCCCGGGACCCGGGCCGGGTCCGGGGCCGCGTCCCCGCGTCAGCCGAGCGCGTCGTACTCCACCCGCCAGTCGCCGGGCGCGCCCGGCGGCCGGTAGGTCCGGGACACATCCCGCGCGCGCTCGAGCGCCGTGCGCCCCTCCTCCATGTCGAGGAGCTCGAACGTCTCCTGCCGCGACAGCCGTCCGCTCGCCGACACGGCGGCCGAGTACGCGGCGGCCGCGATCGCGTCGGGCATCGAGTAGACGACGAAGCCGTCGGCCGTCCCGAGCATCCAGTAGAAGCCCTCCATGGCGCCGCCGGCGTCCTCGATGGCGGCTCGCGCCGCCTCGGCGCGGTCGGCCGGGTGCTCCAGCATCCGGGCCCACGCGTCGCCCGTGTAGCTGAATGTGCTGACGTATTTCGGCATGTCCGCCCCCTGTCGTCAGGTGCGCCGAGCGTATGCCCGGGAGCCGCCCCGCGTACAGTCCGGGGGCGGCGGCCCCTCACCCTCGCGGCGTCAGCCGGCCCACCAGTCGCGCCGGCCCTCGACGTCGTCGCGTCGCGCGGCGCCGAGACCCGGCGCGCCGACGACGAGGAGCTCGAGGCCGTCCGGCCCGGCCTCGTACCCCCGCCACGACCCCGGGGGCACGCGCACCGCGTCCCACTCCTCGAGATCGATGACCTCGTCGTCGACCTTCATCCGCCCGCCGCCGCGCACGACCACGTAGACCTCCTCCTGCGTGCGGTGGGTGTGTCCGTACGGGAAGCGGTACCCGGGCGGCACGCGCTGGAGGCTCAGACCCGACCGCTCGAGCCCGAGGGCGTCGGTCGCCAGGCGGAACTCCAGACCGGGCGCGCCGTCGAAGCGGGCGCCGACGTCCTCGAGGTCCCGCCGGAGGTTCCTGTGCGTGAACGGCACGACGCGACACTACCCACCCTCCCGCCGTCCGCTCCACCGGGGCGGGAGCGGCCGCGGGCCACGGCCGGCGTGCGCCGTGGCCCGGGGTCGGTCCGCGTCAGCCGTCCATGTCGATCGCGACCTCGTACCGCGTGACCGCGGTGCGCCTGCCGGGGGTGTCCCCCGCGGGCATCGCCTCGAGGATCGCATCGCCGCGCCGGTACGCCTCGTCGTCCGCGAAGATCAGGATCACGAGCGACCGCTCCTGCTCCGGGTCGTGAAGCAGGAGCATCTTGGTGGGGTCGAGGCCCTCCGGGCGCCCGCCCTCGCGGATCTCGCGCTCCAGCTGCGCGACCCGCTCGGACGTGACGCCCTCGAAGCCGACGACACGGGCAACCGCCACCTCACCGCCCTCCTCGTCGTGGTGACCGCACCCGGACGGCTCCACGGCCGCCCGGGGCCTCCCCGCCGCGACGATCCACCCGCGGCCGCACGCGCGTCAAGCGGCGCATGCGCGGGGTCACGCCGCGGCCAGGGCGACGGCGACGACGCCGCCGAGGAAGATGCCGTCGAACGTGCCGGCGCCCCCGATGGAGACGACCGTCGCGCCGATGCGGCCGACCTGGCGGAGGCGCGCCAGGTCCGCGCCGATCAGGGTGCCGACGGCCGCTGCCGAGTAGGCCACCGCGGCCGAGTGCTCGGGCGCGAGCGCCACCGCCGACGCGGCGGCGGCGAGCGGCGCGATCCAGAAGGGCATGACGATCCCGACGCCGGGGACGATCCGCGACGCGAACCGCGCGACCACCGCGACGATCGCGACGGCGGCCAGCGCCTCCACCGACGCGCCCACCCGCACGAGGAGAAGCGCCGACAGGGCGACGGGGAGCACCGCCCCGCCCAGGTTGACCGCCACGATCGTCTCGTGCACGGGGACCACCGGGCGCATCAGGAAGACCCCGCCGCGGAGGCGGATCTCCCACGCCAGGTCCGGGCCGCGCGAATGCAGGTGCGCGACCGGGATGTTGATCCAGCTCCCGGCGAGCGACGCCCCCAGCGCGAGCAGGGCCGTCGTCTCGCTGATGCCGAGGCGGCGCGACACGACGGTCACGCCGCCCGCCAGGAGGATCGCCGCGACGCCGACGAGTGCGCCCGCGAGCAGGACGGCCAGCGCCGCCGGCGTCTCCCCGCGGCTCCCGGGCCCGCGCCCCGTCACGATCCTCCCCGTTCCGTCCCGGGCGACCCCCTCCGCCGTCGGCTCAGGTGAAGATGATCTGGCCGCCCGCCGCCTGCGCGTAGAAGTCGCCGACCGTGATGACGGCCTGGATCTGGGGCACGAAGTCCTCCTCCGCGAGGTCGAACATGTCCACGGAGGCCCGGCAGGCGTACATGCCCGCACCCGTGTCGCCGATCATCTCGATGAACTCCGGGATCGGCGGGATGTCGAGCTCCTCCATCCGCTTGCCCATGAAGTGGGTGGCGAGCGCGGACATCCCGGGGAGCGCCCCGAGCAGCGTGGGGATGTGCATCCCGGGGTTGCCGACCGTCGCCACCTTGACGTGATCGATGCGCTTGCGGTGCACGGCGTCCAGCCCGAAGAAGGTGAAGAAGAGGTTCGCCTCGATCCCCTCGGCACGGGCGCCGTTGGCCATGATGAGGGCCGGGTAGACGCCCTCGAGCGACCCCTTCGACACGATGATCGAGACCTTCGTGATCGGGTCCGGCGCGGCTCCGGCCTCCGCCCCCGCCCGCTCCGGGGTGTCGGCGCTCATCGGGTACGGCATCAGATGCACCCCTTCGGCTTCGGGATGCCCGCGATGCGGGCCGCGGTCTTGGCGGGCCCCTTCGGGAAGAGCTGGTACAGCTCCTTGACGCTCACACCCGACGCCTTGCCCAGCACGCGGACCGTCGGGCCGGTGCCCTTGGCGGCGTGCTCGGCGCGCATGAACTCGATGACCTGCCAGTGGCGGTCCGTCAGCGGGTCGATGCCCTCGGCGCGCGCAAGGTCCGCCGCGATCTCGGGCGTCCACTGGGCGGGGTCGGTGAAGAACCCCTCGCCGTCGACGTCGACGGTGACGCCCGCGTAGGTCGCGGTGCTCATCGTCGTGCCTCCTCCGTGTCGGGTGATGGGGAGCCGTCGCCGGCCGCCGGGGGTCGCTTGCCCGCGGTCGGCATGTCCGGCCCGATGCCGGGGATGTCGCGTCCCGGAAGGAGCGAGTGCCAGTAGAACCACTGGAACATCAGCTTGCCGAGGTGGTTCAGCCGGCTCTCCTTGAGCAGCGGCATCCCGATCCTCCCCGGGAAGTGCCCGGGCAGCGGCTCGGTGTCGTAGTTGAAGTCGATCATCAGGGCCTTCGAGAGCCCGGTCTCGATGAAGCAGTTGGCGTGGCCGTCGTAGCCGGCGTCGAGCGGGCGGCCCTCGATGTGGCGGATCACGTTCTCGGTGAGCACCTCGCCCTCGAAGTGGGTGACCGAGCCCGCCTTCGACGCGGGCACGTCCGTCGCGTCGCCGATCGCGAAGACGTCGTCGAACGCCGTCGAGCGCAGGGTGGACGGGTCGGTGGGGACGAAGCCGAGCTCGTCGCCGAGGCCGGGCGAGCGGAGGACGTAGTCGGCCCCGTTGTGCAGCGGGATCACGACCGCGAGGTCGAACGGCACCTCGCGCCCGTCGTAGCCGACGAGCCGCCCCGACCGGCCGTCGTCGGCGTAGTGCACCTCTCCGGTGTTGAACTCCGTGACCAGGTGCACGTCCTTCTCGGTCAGCAGCCCCTGGAGGGCCGCCGAGGCGACGGGCTTGGTGAAGGCCCCGTCGAGCGGCGTGACCAGGGTGATCTCGACCGCGTCGCGGACGCCGCGCTGCCGCAGGTGCCAGTCGGCCAGGAAGCAGAACTCGAGCGGCGCGACCGGGCACTTGATCGGCATGTCCACCACGTTGACGACGAGCCGGCCGGCGTCGAGGCGCTCGAGCGCCGCCGCCAGCGCGGAGGCCCCGGCGAGGTCGTAGAAGGTGAACGCGCTGACCCCCCATCCCGGCCCGGTCAGGCCCTCGGTCTCCTCGGGCGCGAGCCGGGCGCCCGTGGCGACGATCAGCACGTCGTACGGCACGGCCTCCCCGCCGGCGAGCTCGACGACGTGCGCCCCGGGGTCGACCCGCTCGATCGGCCGGCGCACGTACGCGATGCCGTCGTGCAGCTGCCGGCCGCGCGGGCGCACGATGTCCTCCTCGTGCGCGAGCCCGAAGGGCACGAACAGCAGCCCCGGCTGGTAGACGTGCCGGTCGTCCTGGTCGATGACCGTGACGGCGGCGCGGTCGGCGCCGAGCCGCCGGCGCAGCCGGTTGGCCATCAGCGTGCCGCCGGTGCCGCCGCCGAGGATGACGATGCGCGTGGACATGAGGGGCCTCTCCTTCCATCGCGAAGCCTGCCCGGCGCGGTGCCGCTCCGGCACCCGGGAGACCACCGATCCCCCTCGGTGGAAACCCCGTGGCGGCGGTGGGGGCGGTTCCCGGGATCGTGCGTCGGGTCGCCGTACGTCGCGGGCGGCCGGGCTCCGCGGGCTCAGCCCGGCGGTCGCGGGGGGCCGATGAGGGGCGTGGCGACCGGGGCGGCGGCGCCGATGAACTCGACGAGCCCGTCCCCGCCGACGGTGGGCACGATGTTGGCCCAGTTGTTGGCCACCCAGACGTTCCCGGACTGGTCGACCTGGACGGCGGTGAGGTGCTGGAGCCCGCCGTTGGTGAAGCCGGCCAGCGGGGGCGAGATCGGGTCCCCGGTGCGCGACCCCGGCGGGCAGTTCGCCACCGTCCGCCCGCAGAGCTGTGTCAGCTTCTGCGCGACGAAGCTGGCGACCCAGACGTTGTCGTCCCCGTCGACGGCGACGCCCCACGGGCCGCCGAAGCTGGGCACGCGGAACCTGCCCTTCAGCCGGCCGTCGGGCCCGATGCGGCTGACCGTCTGGTCGACCAGGCTCGCGACCCACAGGTCGCCGCCCGAGTCGACCGCGATGCCCTGGGGCGATCGCATCCGCTCGACGACGAACGGCCCGGCGGCCACCCCGTCCGGCCCGATCCGCGTCAACGACCCCTGCACGCCCGCGTCGATCGCCCCGTTGCCCACCCACACGTCGCCCCGGCCGTCGACCACGACCGCGAACGGCTTGAAGAGGCCGCCGCCCGTGATCACCCGCGCCCGCGACGGGTCGCCCTCCGGGTAGAGGGTCACCGAGGCTCCGAGGTGGTTGGCGATCCAGACGTTGCCGCGCTGGTCCACCGCGATCCCCTGGGGGGCGCGGAGGTCGCCCGCGGTGAAGCCGCCGGGACCGGACAGCGGGATTCCGTCCGAGGTGAGGAGAGAGGCCGCGTTCCCACCCTGGAAGGCCGCGCTGTAGAACGGGTTCGGGTCGTCGCCGGTGAAGTTGCTGAGCCACACCCGGTCGCGCTGGTCGATCGCGATCCCCCACCAGTTGCCCTGGATGCCGCCGCCGGCGACCGCCCCGCCGAGCCGCGGGGCGCCGGTCGGGTCGAGCGCGACGGTGTAGAGGCCCGGGCCGGTGCCCGGCGGCTGGAAGTTGTTGGTGACCCAGACGTTGCCCCGGGAGTCGAACGCCATCCGGCCCGGTCCGTCGAACCCGCCGGCCGTGTGCTTCAGCGACAGCACCCACGACGTGGGCGCCGTCGCGAGGACGGGCCGGTGGGATGCCGCCTTGGGGAGACGGTAGATGCGGCGCACGTTGTGGGCGGGGTTCAGCGCGACGGCGTGGACGGCGGCGAGCGTGTCCCGCGGCGCCGGGCCCCGCGGCGGGGTGGTCGCGCGGAAGAGCGCGTCGCAGCGGCGCGGAGCGCCCCCGGTGCACCCCGCGAGGACCGCGGCGAGGGTCCGGACGGCCGGCAGCGTGTCCGTCGCCGTCCCGTTGGGCGACGTGGCGAGGACCGCCCCGACGCGGCCCGTCGCCGGATCGGCGAGTCCGCGCGCCGTGGCCGCGGCGTTGCGGAGCCCGGTCGGGGCACCCGCGAGCCGCCCGGCCCGGAGGAAGCGGGACAGCGCGTAGGCCGAGGCGACCGTCGTCAGCTCGTTGAGCGTCATCCGGCGCGGCGGACCGGTCCGGGGGTCGGCCACCGTCATGAACCGCAGTGCGCGCGGCGTCGGGACGCGGCCACCCTCGGCCACCGCGTAGACAACGGCCGGGTCCGCGGGCGCGGCGTAGGTGATGGCGAACCCTCCGCGGCGCCCGGTGGTGGCCGCGCCGATGCGCCGCGGCGCGGCGCCGGTGCGGGTGGCGAAGAGCGTCACGTCGGCGGAGGCCACCGGGCGGCCATCGGCCACCACGCTTCCGGAGAGCTGCTCTCCGTGTGCGGTCGCCGCGAGTGAGGCGAGCACGAGCGCGCAGACCGCGACGCCCAGCCCTCCCGTCCGGGCACGGCCCCGGGCTGTCATGCCGACCCCTGGACCACGGGAGCGTCCACGGCGCGACCGTATGGCAGCCGCGACGCCCGCCGCAAGCGGCGCGAGTCCCGCGTGGGCACGTCGGGGCGTTCAGGGGCGCATCCGGGGATCGTGGGTCGGGTCCTCGTACATCGGGGGGCAGCCGAGCTCCTCCGCGTGGGGACGCAGCTCGTAGTGCCACGGCTCGTTGCGGTAGACCTGGCACAGCCCGACGGCGGCGCCGTGCCGGGACAGCCACGCCGCGGCGTCGGGCGGGCCGACGTCGACCGCGTCGCCCGCCACGTGGGCCGACGTCCCGGCGGTGGCCACCCAGCGGGCCGCCTCCGCCTCCGAGCCGTGCTCGGCGACCGCCTGCCGGAGCAGGTGCTCCTGGTAGTCCGGCGAGCGCCATCCGCTCTCGACGCGGACGACGATCCCGTCCCGCGCCGCCGCCTCCGCCGCCCGGCGCAGGGCGCCGCGCAGGGCGGGGTCCAGGCGGGCGACGCCCGGCACCGCGTCGTGGACGGCCGCACCGTCCGGCAGGGCCCCGTCGGCCTCGCCGAACGGTCCGCGGTGCTCGCGGCGCGGGGCGTCCGGCCGCGCGACGGCGCCCACGGGGGGCACCTCCGGGGAGGCCCCCTCCGAGGGGGTTCCACGGACGACGGCGATCGCCGCCACGGCCACGAGCAGCCCGGCGACGAGCACCGAGGGCGTCCGGCGCGGCGTGCGTCCTGGCGGCGTGCGGGCCATGCGGGCCAGTGAAGGCGGCCGCGTGTCGCCGCGGCGTATGCCGTTTCCGATACGGGGGCGATACAGGGCGCCCGCTAGCATCGGGCCCATGCGGGTCCTGCTGGTGGAGGACGAGCCCTTCATGGCGGAGGCCATCCGCGACGGCCTGCGGCTGGAGGCGATCGCGACCGACATCGCCGGCGACGGGGACACCGCTCTCCGGCTGATGCGCGTCAACGCCTACGACATCGCCGTGCTCGACCGCGACGTCCCCGGGCGCTCCGGCGACGAGATCGCCGCGCACATCGTCGCCTCGGGCAGCGGGATGCCGATCCTCATGCTCACCGCGGCCGACCGCCTGGACGACAAGGCCTCGGGCTTCGCGCTCGGCGCCGACGACTACCTGACCAAGCCCTTCGCGCTGCAGGAGCTCGTGCTCCGGTTGAGGGCCCTCGACCGGCGGCGCGCCGTCAGCCGGCCGCCCGTGCGGGAGATCGCCGGCCTGCGCGTGGATCCGTTCCGGCGGGAGGTCCTCCGCGACGGCCGCCACGTGGCGCTGACCCGCAAGCAGTTCGCCGTGCTGGAGGTCCTCGTCGCCGCCGACGGCGGGGTGGTCAGCGCCGAGGAGCTGCTGGGGCGGGCATGGGACCGGAACGCCGACCCGTTCACCAACGCGGTGCGCATCACGGTCTCCGGGCTGCGCAAGCGGCTCGGCGAGCCCTGGCTGATCGCCACCGTGCCGGGCGTCGGCTATCGCATCGCCGGGGCCCCCGGCGGCGCGGCGGGGGACGACCCGCGTGCGTAGGCCGCCCGGGATGAGCGTCCGCCTGAAGCTCACCCTCAGCTACGCCGGGTTCCTCATGCTCGCGGGCGCCCTGTTGCTCGCGGCGGTCTGGCTGTTCCTCCTGCGGTACGTCCCCGATCGCGCGCTCCTCGTCAACGCGGAGAGCGCCACGGTCGACGACGTCTTCCCCATCCGGTCGAACCTCCTTCACGTCTTCGCCCCGAGGGCGGCGGCGGTGATGGCGTTCCTGCTGGCGTTCGGCCTCGTCGGCGGCTGGTTCCTGGCGGGCCGCATGCTCGCCCCCCTGTCACGGATCACCGACGCCACGCGCACCGCCGCCACGGGATCCCTCGATCACCGGATCCGGCTGGAGGGCCGCCAGGACGAGTTCCGGGAGCTCGCCGACGCCTTCGACGCGATGCTCGAGCGACTGGAGGTGCACGTGGCCGAGCAGCAGCGGTTCGCGGCCAACGCCTCCCACGAGCTGCGGACCCCCCTCGCCATCACGCGGACGCTCCTGGACGTGGCCCGCAGCGATCCCCGCCGCGACGGCGACGAGCTCGTCGAGCGCCTGCACGCCGTCAACACGCGGGCCATCGACCTCACGGAGGCGCTGCTCGCGCTGAGCCGCGCGAACCGGTCGGGATTCGCCCGCGAGCGCGTCGACCTCTCGCTGGTGGCCGAGGAGGCCACCGAGGCGCTCCTGCCTCTCGCGGAGACGCACGGGGTCGCCGTCGAGACCTCCGGCGACGTGACGCCGGCCCACGGCTCCCACGCGCTCCTGCTCCAGCTGAGCACCACGCTCCTGCACAACGCCATCGTCCACAACCTCGCCGGCCGGGGCAGCGTCTGGGCGACGACCCGCGCCGGACGCGACACCGCGGTGCTGACGGTCGAGAACACCGGCGAGCGGCTCGCGCCGCACCTCGTGGCCACGCTCGCCGAGCCGTTCCGCCGGGGCGCCGGGCGCACGCGCACCGACCACGGGGGCGTCGGCCTCGGCCTGGCGATCGCGAGGAGCATCACCCAGGCGCACGACGGCACCCTCACCCTGACCCCCCGTGCCGGCGGCGGGCTCCGGGTCACGGTGGAGCTGCCCGCGGGACCGCCCCAGGCCACGGCGCCCGCCGCGGCCTGAGGGGCCCGCCCGATCCCCCTACTGCACCAGCTCGAAGATCTTGAACATCGGCATGTACATCGAGATGACGACGATGCCGACGATGACGCCCACGGCGATCATCATCAGGGGCTCGATGATCGAGGTGAGCGACTTCAGCATCGTCGCGACCTCGTCGTCGTAGAAGTCGGCCAGCTTGTGGAGCATGCGGTCCACGGCGCCGGTCTCCTCGCCGACGCTCAGCATCTGCGTGACCATCACCGGGAAGACGCCGGTGCGCGCGAGGGGGGTCGCGAGGGGCTGGCCCTCGCGCACCCGCTCGGCCACCTCGCCCATCGGGTCGGAGATCACGCGGTTGCCGGCCGTGCGGGCCGTGATGTCGAGCGCCTGGAGGATCGGCACGCCCGAGGCGGTCAGGGTGCCGAGGGTGCGGGCGAACCGGGCGACGGCGATCTTGCGCACGATGTCCCCGATCCGCATCGGGAAGCGCAGCTTGATCGTGTCCCAGATGTAGCCGCCGCGGTCCGTGGACTTCCACTTGCGGAAGGCGATCGCGGTGCCGATCGGCACGACGATGATGAGGTACCAGTAGGACCGCAGCGCGTCGGACACGTTGATCATGAACTGGGTGAGTGCGGGCAGTTCGCCGCCGAGGTCCGTGAACATGTCCGCGAAGATCGGGATGATGAAGAGGACCATGCCGATCAGCACGGCGACCGCGAAGACGCCGATGAGGATCGGGTAGACCATCGCCGAGCGCACCGTGCGCTTGAGGTGGTCGTCCTTCTCGAGCTGGATCGCGACCCGCTCGAGCACCTCCTCCAGGTTGCCGCCCGTCTCCCCCGCGCGCACCATGGCGACGAAGAGGTCCGAGAACACCTTGGGGTGCTTGGCCATGGCCTGCGAGAGGGCGAGGCCGGCCTCGACGTCCTGGCGCACGGCGACGATCGCGTGCTTCAGCTTCGGGGCCTCGGTCTGCTCCTCCAGCACGTAGAGCGCGCGCAGCAGCGAGAGGCCGCTCGAGATCATGGTCGCGAGCTGGCGCGCCATGACGGTGACGTGCCGGGACTTGAGGCCGCGGTAGCGGTCGAGGATCTCCTCGACGGTCGGCGTGTTCGACTTCTGGTCGACGTCCACCACGGTGAGCCCGCGCAGGCGCAGCTGCGCCGCGACGGCGGCCTTCGAGTCGCCCGTGATCTCGCCGGTCGTGGCCGAGCCGCCGCGGTCGAGGGCCTTGTAGACGAAGGTGGCGCTCATGCGGCGGCCTTCACCAGGCCGAGCAGGCGCTTGAGCTCGTCGGGGTGGCCCGCGCGCTCCATCGCCATGTCCATGGAGATGACGCCCTGGCGCACCAGGCTCGCGAGGGTGGCGTCCATCGTCTGCATGCCGTGCGAGGAGCCGGTCTGCATGACCGAGTAGATCTGGTGGGTCTTCCCCTCGCGGATCAGGTTGCGCACGGCCGGCGTCGGCATCAGGACCTCGCAGGCGACCGCGCGGCTGCCCGAGATGGTCGGGACGAGCTGCTGGCAGCAGACGCCCTGGAGGCCGTTGGCGAGCATGATGCGCACCTGCTCCTGCTGGTGCGGCGGGAAGACGTCGATCACGCGGTCGATCGTCTGGGGGGCGTCGGAGGTGTGCAGGGTGGCGAAGACCAGGTGGCCGGTCTCGGCCGCGGTGATGGCGATCTGCATCGTCTCGAGGTCCCGCATCTCGCCGACGAGGATCACGTCCGGGTCCTGGCGCAGCACGCTGCGCAGGGCGTTGGCGAACGAGTGCGTGTCGGCGCCCACCTCGCGCTGGTTGATCATCGAGCGCTTGTGGCGGTGCAGGAACTCGATCGGGTCCTCGACGGTCATGATGTGGCAGGCGCGGCGCTCGTTGATCTCGTTGATCAGCGAGGCGAGCGTCGTCGACTTGCCGGAGCCGGTCGGGCCCGTGACGAGCACCAGGCCGCGCGGCTTGGTGGTCCACTCGCGGAGCGAGGAGGGCAGGCTCAGCTCCTCCAGCGACTTGAGCCCGGTGGGCACCACGCGGAAGGCCGCCCCCAGCGATGCCCGCTGGTAGTAGGCGTTGACTCGGAAGCGGATCTTGCCCGGCACGGCGTAGGAGAGGTCGAGCTCGAGGTCCGTCTCCAGCCGCTGCCGCTGGTCCTGGTTGAGCAGCCCGTACACCAGCTCCCGCGTCTCCTGCGACGTGAGGGGCTTGTCGCCCAGGCGCACGAGATCGCCGTTCAGGCGCATCACCGGGGGCGCGCCGACGGACAGGTGCAGGTCGCTCGCACCGCTGGCGATCACGTTCGTGATGAGCTCGGCGAAGTCGACCATCGTCACCATCCGTGGTGCTGGGGGCAGGGGAGGCCGGGGCGCCGTCGCCCCGGGTCATGGGATCTATCGACCGGCGGGCGTCCCGCCTGAAGCCCCGCGCGGGGGCCCGATCACCCCACCGCGCGGGCGATCTCCTCGATGCTGGTGTGCCCGGAGAGGACCTTCAGCAGGCCGTCCTCGCGGAGCGTGCGCATGCCCTCGGCCCGCGCCTGGCGGGTGATCTCCTCGGAGGTCGCGCCGCTCGCCACCATCCGCTCGAGCGTCTCGCTCATGACGAGCATCTCGTAGACGCCGACCCGGCCGCGGTAGCCGGTGTCCTGGCAGCGGGCGCAGCCCTTCGGCCGGAACACCGGCACCGGGTCCGCGAGGCCGGCGGGCAGCTGCGGCAGGTCCATCATCTCCCGCAGCCGCTCCTGCGAGATGGCCGCCTGCTCGCGGCAGTGGGTGCACAGGCGGCGCGCGAGGCGCTGGGCGAGGATGCCCACCACGGCGCTCGCCGACAGGAACGGCTCCACGCCCATCTCGCTCAGGCGGGTCAGCGCGCCCGCGGCGTCGTTGGTGTGGATCGTGGCCAGCACGAGGTGGCCGGTGAGGGCCGACTCGACGGCGATCTGCGCGGTCTCGCGGTCGCGGACCTCGCCGATCATCACGATGTCGGGGTCGCAGCGCAGGATCGAGCGCAGGCCCGCGGCGAACGAGAGGCCCGCCTTGGGGTTGACCTGCACCTGGTTGACGCCGGCCAGGCGGTATTCGACCGGGTCCTCCACCGTGATGATGTTCTTGTCGGTCGAGTTGAGCTGATTGAGCGCGCCGTAGAGGCTGGTGGACTTCCCGGACCCGGTCGGGCCGGTCACGAGCACCGCCCCGTAGGGCCGCTGGTAGCAGCCCTCGAACTTCGCGAGCACGTCCTTCGTGAAGCCGAGGTCGCTCAGGCGCATCATCACGTTGCTGCGGTCGAGGATGCGCATGACGATCTTCTCGCCGTACACCGTCGGCAGGGTGGCGACGCGCAGGTCGAGGGGGCGGCCGCCGACGGTGAGCCCCACGCGGCCGTCCTGGGGCGCGCGCCGCTCGGCGATGTCGAGGTCGGCCATGATCTTGACGCGGCTCGCGACCCCGTTGGCCAGGCGGAACGGCACCGCGGTGACCGTGCGCAGCACGCCGTCGACCCGGTAGCGGACCACCATCTCCTTGGCCTGGGGCTCGAAGTGGATGTCCGAGGCCCGCTCGTCGACGCCCCGGGCGATCAGCGAGTTGACCAGGCGCACCACGGGCGCGTCGTCGGACGCCTCCGCGATGTCGGCCGCGGCGGCGACGGGGTCGTCGTCGCCGCCGGTCTCCTCCACGAGGTCGGCCACCACCGCGTCGATCCGCGAGGTCTGCCCGAGCAGCGTCTGGATCTCCTCGGCGCTCGCCAGCGCCGGGCGGATCTCGTGCCGGGTCAGGATGCGCAGGTCGTCGATCGCGAAGACGTTGGAGGGGTCCGCCATCGCGACGAGCAGGCTGCCGTCCGGCTCGCGTCGCACCGGCACCGCCTGGTAGCGGCGGGCGCTCTTCTCGTCGACCAGGCTGCCGACCGAGGGGTCGACGCCGTCGGAGAGGGTGAAGAACGGCACGCCCATGCGGATCGCCATGGCCCGCGCCAGCTGGTCGCGGGTCAGGCGCTCCTCGGCGAGGAGCATCTCGCCCAGCTTGCGCCCGTCGCTGCGCTGGCGCTCGATGGCCGCCTCGAGCTCCGCCTCGCTCAGGACGCCCATCCGCACGAGCACCTGGCCGAGCGGCTCGCCCCGCGGGATCCGGCGCGGGCCCGGGCGCACGGCCGGGGGCCCCGCGACCACGGGCGGCCGCGCGGGCGCGGCGGCGGGGGGCGCGGCCTGCCCCGGCGGCGTCGCGGGGCGTCGTGGCGCCGACGGCGGTCCGGCCGGGGCGGCGGGTGCGGGCGGCCGCGGCGGGGCGGCGACGCCGCCCGCGACCGCCGCGGGGCGGGGCGGGGCGGGGGGCGTCGCCGGATCCCCGCTCGCGCGGGCCGGTGATGTCGGGGGGAGAGCCACGGGCACGTCCTGGGAAGCTGGCCTCACCACGATGGATCGGCCGCGCGCGCGAAACGCTTGACCACCGCGGACCCCCGGTCGCTCAGCGCGCGGCGAGCGCCTCCCGCATCACCTCGACGGGCGGGGTGCGGCCGGTCCACTGCTCGAACGCGGCCGCCCCCTGGTGCAGCAGCATCCCGAGGCCGTCGACCGGGCGGGCCCCCCGTGCCGCCGCCGCGGCCAGCCAGGGCGTGCCCCCCGGCCGGTACACGATGTCGGCGGCCACCTGGCCGGGCCCGAGGCCGGAGAGCGGCAGCTCGGCCGGGGCCTCGTCGCCGTGCAGGCCGAGGCTCGTCGCGTTGACGACGAGGGCGCTCTGGCCCGCCACCACGTCCATCGCCGCGACCGTGAAGGGCACCGGGTCGCCCAGCTCCGCCGCCGCCGAGGCGGTGCGGTTGGCCACCCGCACCCGGGCCCCGCGGCCACGCAGCGCGAAGGCCACCGCCCGGGCGGCGCCCCCGGCGCCCACCAGCAGCACGTCGGCCCCGGCAAGGTCGAGCGGCGCCTGCTCGTCGAGCGCGCGCAGGAAGCCCTCGGCGTCGGTGTTGTCGCCGCGCCATCCGCCGTCGCCGTCCGGCACCAGGGTGTTCGCCGCCCCGATGGCCGACACGGCCTCCGAGACCGACGAGCACACCTCGAGCACCGCCCTCTTGTGCGGGATCGTGGCGTTGAGGCCCCCGCAGCCGGCCGCGGCGAGCCCGCGCACCGCCTCCCTCACCCGGTCCGGATGCACGGGGAAGGCGGCGTACAGCCAGTCGAGGCCGAGCGCGGCGAAGGCCGCGTTGTGCATCGCGGGCGACAGCGAGTGCTCCACGGGCCAGCCGATGATCCCCGCGACGCGGGTGCGGCCGGAGATCATCCGCCCGCGTTGGCCCGCGAGCGGGCGACGTCGGCCTGGAACTGCTCGGTCGTCGACGAGAAGTAGTGGCCGCCCGTGCCGTCGTTCTTGGCGACGTAGTAGATGAAGTCGTGCTGCGCCGGGCGGGCGGCGGCCTGGATCGCGGCGAGGCCCGGGCTGGAGATCGGGCCCGGCGGCAGGCCGGGGTACCGGCGCGTGTTGTAGGGCGAGTCGGTCTCGAGGTCGGACTGCGTGAGCTCCGGCTTCCACTCGCCGATCGCGTACTGGACGGTCGCGTCGATGTCGAGGCGCATGTCCAGGCGCAGCCGGTTGTACATCACGCCGGCCACGATGCGGCGCTCCCGCGGCACCTGCACCTCGCGCTCGATCATCGACGCGAGGATCAGCACGTCGAAGCGGGTGAGGTTGCGCGAGCGCGCGTAGCGGTAGTCCACCTGCGACTCGGCCGCCTCGTAGGCCGCCACCTGCTGGTCGACGAACTCCTGCGCCGTGGTGGCGTCGGTGATCTCGTACGTCGCCGGGAAGAGGAAGCCCTCCAGCGAGGTCGGCCGGTCCGCGCCGGCCAGCCGGCGCCCGCGCGGCCCGGGGGCGGTGAGGGCCAGGTAGCGGTCACCGCTCATCGACGTCTCCGCCTCGACCACCTCGGCGACGTCCTCGCGGCGCAGCCCCTCGCGGATCAGCACCCGCTGCGGCGGATCGGCGGGTGCGGCGACCGGCGCGGGCGGGTCCTCCCGGTCCACCCGGTCCCAGGCCAGGGCGAGCCCCGCGGCCCCCACCATCACGACGATCAGCCCCAGCCAGATCAGGCTGCGGCCGCCGTGGGCGCGCGTGCGGCGGCGGCGGCTCACGCGCGGGCCGCCAGGTAGGCCTCGAGCAGCACGCACGCGGCCAGCGAGTCGAGGTCGGCCCGGGAGCCGCCCTCGCGGGCCCGCCGCCCGGCCTCGACCGTGGTGAGCCGCTCGTCCCACATCTCGACGGGCATGCCCACGCGCGCGCGCAGGCGGCCCGCGAAGCCCGCGGCTGCCCGGGCCTGCGCGCCGCGCTCGCCGGAAAGGCCGCGGGGCTCGCCCACCACGATGACCTCGGGCGCCTCCTCGCGGATCAGGGCGTCGAGCCGCCGCCGCCCTGCCGGGGAGTCCACCCGCTCGATCGCGGCGAGGGGCCGCGCGATCGTGCCCGTCGGGTCGCTCACGGCCACGCCGGTGCGGGCCGACCCGTGGTCGAGGGCCAGGACCTTCACGCCCTCCGGGGGGCCTGCATGCCGGCGAGCGGGCGGCGCGGCGTCACGATGCGTCCCGCGGCGCGGTCAGGATGCCGCGCGCCGCCTCCAGCGCCTCGGCGAGCCGGCCGGGGTCCTTCCCGCCGGCGCGCGCCATCGCGGCCTTGCCGCCCCCTCCCCCGCCGACCATCGGGGCGACCTCGCGGATGATCGCGCCCGCCGAGAGGCCGGCCGCGACCGCGCCCGGGGCGAGGTTCGCGACGATCAGCGCCTTGCCGTCCGCGGCGGCGCCGAGCACCACGGCGGCGTTGGTCCCGAGCGACTGCTTCAGGCGGTCGGAGACGGCGAGCAGCTCGTCCATGTCGCCCGCCTCGACCTGCGCGGTCAGCGCGCTGACCCCGCCGGCCTCGACCGCCTGGGCGGCGAGGGAGGTCACGTCGGTTCGCGCCGACTTGGTGCGCCGCACCTCGGCCTGCAGCTCGCGGATGCGCTCGTCGCGCGCGGCGACCTCGGCCAGCAGCGCGCGCTCGCGCTCGCGCAGCCACGCGACCGCGGCCGTCCCGGTGAGCGCCTCGATGCGCCGCGCCCCCGCGCCCGTGGACGCCTCGGAGGTGATGACGAAGGGCCCGATCTCGCCGGTGCGCGACACGTGGGTGCCGCCGCACAGCTCCTGGGAGAAGTCGCCGGCCGACACGACGCGGACGCGCTCGCCGTACTTCTCCTCGAACAGCCCGATGGCCCCGGCGTCGGCCGCCGCCTGGCGGTCAACGATCTCCCAGCCGACGGGCTGGTCCTCGTCGACCCTCGCGTTGACCATCCCCTCGATGGTGGCGAGCGTCTCGGGCTCCACGCGCCCGCGGTGCGTGAAGTCGAAGCGCAGCTTGTCGGGCCCGACGTACGAACCGGCCTGACGGACGCCGTCGCCGAGGGTCTCGCGCAGCGCCCAGTTGAGCACGTGCGTCGCCGTGTGGTTGGCCTGCGTCTGACGCCGCCGGGGGGCGTCGACCGCGGCGACCACCTCGGAGCCCACGGCGAGGGTCCCGCGGTCGAGCCGCACCCGCAGCACCTGGTCGCCGCCCAGACGGTACGCGCCCACCACGGCGCCGGCGCCGTCGGCGCCCTCGATGCGGCCGGCGTCGGACACCTGGCCGCCGCCCTCGACGTAGAAGGGCGAGCGCTCGAGCTTGACGAGCGCCGTGCCGTCGCCGAGATCGGCCACCGCGGTCACCCGCGTGTCCTCGACCACCGAGTCCCAGCCGGTGAACTCGGCCGGGGCGGCCCCGCGGGCGACGGCCTGGAGCTGCTCGGCCACGGCGGCGTCGCCGTCCTGGCCGGCGCCCGCCCGGGAGCGCTCGCGCTGCTCGTCCATCAGCCGCTCGAAGCCCTCGACGTCGACCTCGAGGCCGGCGTCGCCCGCCGCCTCGAGGGTCAGGTCGAGGGGGAACCCGTAGGTGTCGTGAAGCCGGAAGGCGTCGTCCCCGCTCACCCGGCCGCCGGCGGCGCGGTCGATGACGTCGCCCAGCAGGCGCCGCCCCTGGGTGAGGGTGCGGGCGAACTGCTCGGCCTCGGCCCCGATGACGTCGCGCACCTCGGAGGCGCGCTCGCGCAGCTCGGGGTAGGCGTCGCCCCAGCCGTCGACCACCGGGGCGGACAGGCCGACGACGGCGTCGGGCGGCAGCCCGAGGTGGCCGGCCTCGCTGACGGCGCGGCGGACGATGCGGCGCAGCACGTAGTCGCGGCCCTCGTTGCCGGGGCGCACGCCGTCGGCGGCCAGGAAGGTCATGGCGCGCCCGTGGTCGGCCAGGACGCGCAGGGCACGGTCGTCGCGGGGGTCGGCGCCGTAGCGGCGGCCGGAGGCCTCCTCGGCCCAGGTGATCAGCGGCCGGAAGCCGTCGGTCTCGAACACCGAGGGCTTGTCCTGGAGGATCGCGGCGATGCGCTCGAGGCCGGCGCCGGTGTCGATGTTCTTCGCCGGCAGCGGCGTCAGGGTGCCGTCGGCCGCGCGCTCGTACTGCATGAAGACCAGGTTCCAGTACTCCAGGTAGCGGTCCCCGCCGGTCACCGGCCCGCCCTCGGGGCCGAACGCCGGGCCCCGGTCGAGGTAGAGCTCCGTGTTGGGGCCGCAGGGGCCCGTGGGCCCGGCCTTCCAGAAGTTGTCGGCCTCGCCGAGGGCCTGGATCCGCTCCCGCGGCACGCCCATCTCCACCCAGCGCTCGACGGCCTCGTCGTCGCCCGGGACGCCGTCCATGCCCTCGAAGACGGTGATCCAGATCTGCTCGGGGTCGAGGCCGTACACCTCGGTCGACACCTCCCACCCGAAGCGGATGGCGTCGTCCTTGAAGTAGTCCCCGATCGAGAAGTTGCCGAGCATCTCGAAGAACGTCAGGTGCCGGGCGGTGTGGCCCACCTGGTCGATGTCGTTCGTGCGGAAGCACTTCTGCGAGCTGGTCATGCGCGGCGCGGGCGGCGCGTCGGCGCCCATGAAGTAGGACTTCAGGGGCTGCATCCCGGCGATCGTGAGCAGCACCGACGGATCGTCCTCGAACGGCACGAGCGATGCCGAGGGGATGCGCAGGTGGCCCTGGCGCGCGAAGTAGGCGAGGAAGGCCTCGCGGATCTCGTTGGTCGTCATCCGACCGGTGAGGGTAGCGGACGCGCGCCCGGCGCTACCGCCCCCCTCCGAACGCGTCGCGCACCTGCCGGTCGAGGTCCTCCTCCGCCCGCGTCGCGGCGCGGCGGCCCGCGGCGAGCGCCTCCTTCAGCTGCTGCGGGATCCGCTCCCGCTCGCGGGCGATCGTGTCCCGCCACAGCTTGGGATCGAGCGCGCCGATCGAGCCGAGCCAGGCGACCACCCCGCCGAGCAGGGCCAGCTTCACGAGTCTCCCCATCGCCCCGGAGCCCCTAGTACGGCGAGTCGTGCTGGGCGGGCGACGTCGGCGTGGCCTCGCCGGCCGGTGGCTGCTCCGGCGGGGGCGGCGGCACGACGACCTCCGGCGGCGGCGCGGGCGCGACCTGCGCCGCGGCGGCGGCCTCGCGGTCGCGGGCGGCGTCGGCGGCCCGGCGGGCGCGCAGGGTGGCCACGGCCTCGCGGGCCCCGGCGGCCAGCCCGGTCAGCTTGCGCACCGGTGCGGTCACGGCGCTCGAGACGGTCTGGACCGTCTTCTCGGCGCCCTTGGTGGCGCCGACCGCCGTCTTCATCATCTCGTCGACCCGCATCAGCTCGAGGTTGACGCCGTCGACCGTCGTCTGCGTCTTGCTCAGGATCGGCACGACCTCGTCGGTGATGCGCGTCACCGAGACGCCCAGACGCTGGAACACGCCCGCCATCCGCAGGAAGAGGTACGCGAGGCCGACCCCCGTGACGATCAGGAAGATCGAGAGGGCCAGCTTGAGCAGGTCGGACCAGTCCACTACGTCGTCCTCCGGTGGGTGTCGGGCGCCGGGTGGGTGATGGTACCCGCTGCGACCAGGCGGCCGTCGCGGTACAGGGCGGCGGTCTGGCCCGGCGCGACGCCGTCGGCGGGCTCGTCGAGGTGCACGCGCAGCCCGTCCCCCGCCCGCTCGGCGCGACCGCGCAGCCCGCGCCCCCGGTAGCGCACCCGCACCTCGAGGCCCTCCCCCGCGGCATCGCCGTGCAGGCGGGCGTCGTCCAGGGCGACCTCGCCGGTCGCGAGCAGCTCCCGGGGGCCGACGACCACCGCGTTGCGGGCGGCGTCGGTCGACAGCACGTAGAGCGGCTCCGCGCCGGCGATGCCGATGCCGCGGCGCTGGCCGACGGTGAAGCGCCAGTGGCCGTCGTGGGTCCCGATCCGCCGGCCGGAGGGGTCCTCGACCGGCCCGGGCCGCGGCGCGAGGCCCTGGCGCTCGAGGAACGGCACGTGGCCGCCCACGCCGACGAAGCAGACCTCCTGGCTCTCCACGGCGGCGGCGCCCGGCAGGCCCGCCTCGCGCGCGATGGCGCGCACCTCGTCCTTGGTGAGGTCGCCGAGGGGGAACCGCAGCCGCTCGCGCTCCCGCGGGCCGAGCATCGCGAGCATGTAGCTCTGGTCCTTGCCGGCGTCGCGGGCGCGGGCCACGAGCGGCCGCCCGCGCGCGTCGCGCTCGACGCGCGCGTAGTGGCCGGTGGCCAGCAGGCGCGCGCCGAGGAGCGCGGCCGCGTCGGCGAGCACCGAGAACCGCACGGCGCCGTTGCACGTCACGCACGGGTTCGGCGTGAGGCCGGCCCGGTAGCCGGCGACGAAGTCCTCGACCACGCCGCGCCGGAAGCGCTCGGCGACGTCGAGGGTCAGGTGCGGCACGCCGATCGCATGGGCGGCGGCGCGGGCGGTGCGCACGGTCTCCGGCGAGCAGCACGAGCGCTCCGCCGCCGCGGCCGCCGGGTCGTGCCACAGGCGCATGGTGACGCCCACGACGTCGAGGCCGGCCCGGCGCAGCAGGTACGCCGCCACGGCGCTGTCGACACCCCCGCTCATCGCCACGGCCACCCGGTCCGCCCGCTGGGGCAGGCCGGCCGCGCCGAGCCGGGCGGTGTGCCAGCCCTCGAGGGCGCGGGCCACGGCGTCCGCGACGATCTCGGGGCCGTGTGCGCGCTCGGGGCCGAGTCCGCCGAGGTCGGCGTCGAGCGCGGCCGGCGCGAGCGCCATCGCGGCGTCGAGCGGCGCACCGTCGAGCCGGGCGCAGGCCGCCGAGGCCGCCGCGGTGGCCGCGCCGCACCCGAAGGCCTGGAAGCGCGCCTCGCGGACGCGGCCGCCGCGGATCCGCAGGGCGATCCGCACGAGGTCGCCGCACCCGGTGCCGCCGGACTCGCCGACCGCGTCGGGGGCCTCCATCGGCCCGGCGCCCTGCGGCGAGGCCAGATGGCCCATGGCCTGCGGGGGGTAGGGCGGCATCGGGCGAGGCTACCAGCGGCCCGCCCGCCCGTCGCCCCTCACGAGGCCGGCGGCGGCGCGCCCGGCGGGTGCAGGCGGTTGTCGACGCGGACGACCCCGTCGACCGCGGCCACGAGGACCGGGATCTCCTCCACGAGCGCCGGGTCCACGGCGCCGCGGAGCGTGACCACGCCGCCGACGGCGTCGAGGACGATGTCGCCCTTGGGGAGGGCCGGGTCGCGGAAGAGCTCGCTCTCGACCCGGGCGAGCAGGCGCGCGTCACCGGCGACGCCGCCCGCGTGGGCCGCGGGGTCGCCGCGGGGTCCGGAGGCCTCCAGGCCCCGGCGGACGCGCGCGCGGCGGGTCAGCACGACGGCCGCGGCGAGGGCCGCGAGGGCGAGGAGCGCCGGCACGAGGGCGCGGCGCCGGGAGGGGCGGGAACGGGTGAGGAGGGGCATGGGTGGTCGCTACCCCGCCGCGCCCGGCGTCAACCGGGCGCGGTCGGGGGCGACCGGACGACGGTCTCTAGGCCGTGCCCCCGAGCGCGGCCGGCAGGCCCTCCAGGGCGTCGGCCGGGTCGTCGCACACCGGCGACGGGTCGGGCAGCTCCGGAGCCGTCTCCAGCGACGTGAACCTGAGCGTGCCCTGCGGGCTGCGCACCTCGCGCAGCTCGCCGCTGGCGCGGTCGACCGCGTAGCTGACGGTGGTCCCCCCGGACGCGACGTCGATCACGTCGAGCCGGCCCTCGCGGCGGGGCGCCGACACGCGCGTCCCGGCCGGGAGCTGCACGGACGACGGCGGGGTGGCGACCGAGGACGCCGCCGCGCCGGGCAGGCGCGCCCAGCAGCCGGCGCCGCCCGTGCGCACGCTCGACGCGGACGCCGAGGCGACCATCTCGAACCGGGCGCCGCCCACCGAGAAGGTGCCCGACATCCCGTCCGCCGTGCCGTCGGTCAGCCGGATGAGGGCCTCGACGCCCATCGTCCCGGCGCCGGGGACCGGGAACGCGCCGGTCACCTTCACGCCGGGGACGTCCGCGTAGGCGGCGGCCGAGCGCTCGGCGAGGGCGATCCCCTCGGGGCTGCCCACCGGCCCGCCGGTGTCGGCGACGGCGGCGCCGCGGTTGGCGGCCGGCCGGTCGGCGGCGTCGGAGATCGACTGGCGCAGGATCTCGGCGTCGGTGAGGCCGGTCCACAGGTTCACGAGGGTGCGGTCCCGCCCGATCACCGCGACCGCCGGGGTCCCGGTGACGCCCAGCAGGTCGGCGAGGTCGCCGAAGCGGTCCCTGCCCACGCGGTAGACGAAGAAGTCGACGGATCGGCCGGCCCGCTCGGACTGCACGGCGCGCAGCGAGGCGCGCACCCGGGCGTCGTCGGCCGGACCGTCCACGACGAAGGCGACGACCACCACGCGGCTGCCCGCGAGGGCCCGGGCCACCGGCTTCGGGGTGTTCGGGCCGGCGGTCACGGTGCCGCCGGGGGCGACGGCCGCGACGGCCACCGGCGCGGCGACGGCCGCGGGGGCGGTGCCGGCGGGAGGCAGGTCGGAGGACCCGTCGTCCCCGCCACCGAGGCAGCCGGTCGCGAGGGTGGCCGTGGCGCCGGCGAGGGCCAGCGCGGCGAGTGCGCGTCGGCGCCTCACGCCAGGGGGCCTTCGGTGCCCCGCGGTGCCGTTCCGGCCTGTGACTTGAACCTGCGGAAGCAGGTGGGCGACGGGCTGTCCGCGCTCGCGCGGGGACGCGACGCCGTCTCCCTCATCACTCGTGTTGGCTCAAGGTGTGAGCCGGTGGCGAACACTGCAGGGCACCTCCGAGTCTAGCCGCTACACCGAAGGTCGGCACCGCGGGCGGCGGGCTTGAACGCCGGGTTGGGCATCTCGTCCATGAGGGCTTCACGGCGGGGCCCCGCAGGGCGACCCTGAGAGGACGGCAACACCTCCACCGGAGGTATCGGTGCTCGTCCCCGCCCCCCTCCCCGCCTACACCCTCGCCCCCGGAGTCGGCCCCCTGGGCGACGGCCAGCGGGCCGCGCTCGAGGGCTGCCTCGCCGCGCTCACCGGGCGCGTCGGCGGCGTCGTCGTGACGGCCGCCGGCACCACCGCCACGCACCACGTCATCGAGCTGATGACCTCGGCCGGGGCGATCCTCGTGCTGGAGCGGGCCGGGTGCGAGGCCGCCGCGACGCTCGCGCTCACGGGGGTCGCCGGTCGCGTCTAGCGGTGCACTAACCTGGACCGATGGGCGACGGGGCGATCGGCGAGCGGCTCGAGATGCTCCTCGTGGCCCGCTGGCTGGAGGAGGGCGAGGACCCGCGGGGCGAGGTCGCCCTGTCGCCGGCCGCAGCCGCCGAGGAGCTCGGGCTGGAGGAGGGGCGCCGCGGGCTTCTCGGGGTGATGGCGGGCCTGGGCGACCTGGAGGCCCGAGGACTGGTGCGGGTGAGCTGGCCGCAGGGGGCCGGCGGCAGCGAGGCGCTGCTGGTGCTGGCGCCCGAGCTGCGCGCCGACGCGCGGCGGCTGTTCGGCCGCTCCTAGCGGACGACCCGCCAGAGGCGGGGCTCGAAGGGCTCGCGCTCGGGGCCCGTGGCCTCGTGGTCGACGCTCACGCGCAGGTGGCCGGTGGCCGCCAGGCGCTCGAGCAGGCCGATCAGCTCCTCGGGAGAGGCGTCGGCGCCGCGCGCGAGCACCCGCTCGTGCAGCACCGCCTCGCGCACCGGCTCCCCGGCGGCGCGCAGCGCGTCGAGCGTCGCCTCCTCCATCGAGGGGGGGCCGGGCGCGGGCTCCGGCGCGGCGGGGGCGGGGGCCGCGGGCGCCGCGGGGCGCACGCCCACCTCGCGCAGCTGGCGCGCGTCGACCGACGCCGGGGCGCCCGTCAGGAGGTCGGCGCCGGTCGCGGTCTTCGGGAACGCCATCACGTCGCGGATCGACGTCTCGCCGGCCAGCAGCATCACGAGGCGGTCGAGGCCCAGGGCGATGCCGCCGTGGGGCGGCGCGCCCAGGCGCAGGGCGCTCAGGAGGAAGCCGAACTTGGCCTCCGCCTCCTCGGCCCCGATGCCGATCAGCGCGAAGACGCGCTCCTGCACGTCGCGGTCGTGGATGCGGATCGACCCGCCGCCGATCTCCACCCCGTTCAGCACCACGTCGTAGGCGTCCGAGAGGACGGCGCCGGGGTCGGACTCCAGCAGCGCGAGGTCCTCCGCGCGCGGGGCGGTGAACGGGTGGTGGATCGCATCCCAGCGCGCCTCGTCGGCGTTCCAGTCGACGAGGGGGAAGTCGACGATCCAGAGCGGCGCCCAGGCGCCGTCGGGGATCAGCCCGTGGCGCTCGGCGAGGCGCAGCCGCAGCGTGCCGAGCACGGCCTGCGCCACCGGCTCGGCGTCGGCCACCATCGCGATCAGGTCGCCCGGTCCCGCGCCGAGATCCGCGGCGAGGCCGTCGAGGAAGCGTGCGACGGGCGAGCGCAGCGAGCCGTCCTCCTCGACCGCGGCCCACACCAGGCCCTTGGCGCCGAGCTCGCGGGCCTCCCCCATCAGCTCGTCGCCGATCCTGCGGCTGACGCCGGGTCCGGCGCCGGGCACGACGATCGCCCGCACCACCCCGCCCGCGCCCACGGCGCCCTCGAAGACGCCGAAGCCCGACGCCGCGGCGCGCTCGGTCCAGTCCCGGATCTCCATGCCGAACCGCAGGTCGGGGCGATCGGTGCCGTAGCGGCGCATCGCCTCGGTGTGGGTCATGCGCGGGAACGGCGCGGGCAGCTCGACGCCGGCCGCGGCGAACGAGGCGACGAGCACGGCCTCGGTCAGGTCCTGCACCTGCTGCGGCTCGACGAACGATGCCTCGACGTCGAGCTGCGTGAACTCGGGCTGGCGGTCGGCGCGCAGGTCCTCGTCGCGGAAGCAGTGGACCACCTGGTAGTAGCGCTCGAGGCCCCCGACCATCAGGAGCTGCTTGTAGAGCTGGGGGCTCTGCGGGAGCGCGTACCACGAGCCCGGCTGCATCCGGCTCGGCACCAGGAAGTCGCGTGCGCCCTCGGGCGTGGAGCGCGTCAGCATCGGCGTCTCGACCTCGAGGAAGCCCTCGCCGTCGAGCACCCGCCGCATCGCGCTCACGACCCGCGCGCGCAGCTCCAGCGCCCGCAGGCGGCGGGGGCGGCGCATGTCGAGGTAGCGGTAGGTCAGGCGCAGCTCCTCGGACGCCTCCTGCCCCTCGTCCTCGACCGAGAACGGCAGCGGGTCGGCCTCGGAGAGCATCGTCAGGGCGCTCGCGCGCACCTCGACGGCGCCGGTGGCGAGCGCCGGGTTGACCGTCTCGGGCGACCGGGCGACGACCTCCCCCTCCACCAGGACGACGTCCTCGGGGCTCAGCGACCCCGCGGCGGCGTGCGCCTCCGGGGCGTCCGGATGGAAGACCAGCTGCACGATGCCCGAGCGGTCGCGCAGGTCGATGAAGACCACGCCGCCGTGGTCGCGGCGGCGGTGCACCCACCCCGACAGGCGCACCTGCCCTCCGGGCGCGTCGGCCGCCGCCGCGCAGGCGTGCGTGCGGTACCGCGGCGATCCGATCATCCGGTCAGCTCCTCCACCAGTCGGCCGAGTGGCACCTCGCGCTGCTCGCCGGTGCCCATGTCGCGCACGCTCGCCACCCCGGCCGCGTGCTCGCGCTCCCCCACGATCACCGCGTACCGGGCGCCGAGCGACGACGCGTGGCGCATCATCGCCTTCAGGCTGCGCCCGCGCAGATCGCTCTCGCAGCGCAGCCCGGCCGCCCGCAGCGCCTCCAGCGCCGGGAGCATCTCCAGGCGCAGCCCCTCGTCCAGGACCGCCAGGTAGACGTCGAGCCCGTCGGCGGCGCCGGCGAGGGCGTCCTCCCCCATCGCCAGTACGATCCGCTCGATGCCGGCGCCGAAGCCGATCCCCGGGGTGGGCGGGCCGCCGAGGCCCTCCACCAGCCCGTCGTAGCGGCCGCCGCCCCCCACCGCGCTCTGGGCGCCCAGGTGGTCGCTGACGAACTCGAAGACCGTCATCGTGTAGTAGTCGAAGCCCCGCACCAGCGTGGGGTCCTCCTCGTAGGCGATCCCCAGCGCGTCGAGGGCGGCGAGCACCCGGCGCCGGTGCGCCTCGGCCTCGGGCGAGAGGTTGTCGAGCAGGGTCGGCGCGCCGCGCATGACCTCCGCCACGCGCGGGTCCTTCGTGTCGAAGAGGCGCAGCGGGTTGACGCGCATGCGCTCGCGCGCGTCCTCGTCGAGGGCGTCGAGGTGGTCGCCGAGGTAGGCCAGCAGGCGCTCGCGGTGCGGACCGCGGCTCGCCGGGTCGCCCATCGAGCCGATCCGGAGGGTGACGCCCGGCACGCCGAGCTCCCGGTAGATGCCGTGCAGCAGCGCGATCACCTCGGCGTCGAGCAGCGGGTCGTCGCTGCCGATCGCCTCGGCGCCCACCTGCCAGTGCTCGCGGAAGCGCCCCGCCTGGGGCGCCTCGTAGCGGAACATCGGCGCGGCGTACCAGAGCTTCGCCGGCAGCGGCGTCTTGTGCATGCCGTGCTCCACGAAGGCGCGCACCACCGGGGCGGTGCCCTCGGGGCGCAGGCTGAGGCTGCGCCCCGCCTGGTCCTCGAAGGTGTACATCTCCTTGCGCACCACGTCCGTGCTGGTGCCGACGCCCCGCACGAAGAGGTCGGTCTCCTCGAACGTGGGCGTCACGATGCGGTGGTAGCCGTAGCGCGCGAACGCCTCGCGGGCGACGTCGATGACGCGCTGGCGCAGGGCGCTCTCGGGCGGCAGCACGTCGCGCGTGCCCCGCGGCGCCGCCACCCGGCGGCCGGCCCCGCTCACGATCCCGTCTGCCGCGCGCGCTTCTCGTTCCAGCGCTTCAGCTGGCGGGAGTACCGGAAGCGGTCGAGCAGCAGGCCGAGCGGCACCATCAGCCCGAACGCCAGCAGGCTGACGAAGCCGGCGGCGACGGCGGTCTCGCCGACGACGTAGACGAGGTACGGGTAGAAGATCGCGGCGACGATCGCGGCGCGGATGACCACGCCCTTGAAGCTCGGTGCAAGCGGCTCGCCGGGCAGCCGCTTGGGCGCCGGACGACCCGCCTCCGCGGCCGAGGCCGAGGCGGCGCGCCGGGGCGTCCCGACCGGCGGCGGTCCCGCGTTCTTGCGCTTCCTGCGCTTGGCCATCAGGCGTCCCCCTGGAAGTCGATGACCTGGCCCGGGCGGAAGCCGGCGATGCGCATCGCCGCCGGGCTCGGGCCGCCGAGCACCGCGTCGCGCGGCACCAGGCCGACCAGCTCGGCGTCGCCCGCCTCCACGCCGAGACGCTCGGCCTCGGCGCGCACGGCCGCGATCACCAGGGCCGGTGGGGCCGCCCGGTGGTCCTCGATGTTCATCGACACCTGCGCCATGCCGGCCTCGGGCAACCACAGGCCGAGCGCCCGGACGCCGGGCGGGCCCCCGCCCGCCTCCCGCACCCGCGCCGCGATCGCGCGGGCGTCGGTGAGGCTCGCCTCGGGCAGCCAGACGTTGAGCGCGATCAGGGGCGGCCGCACGCCCACCAGCACCGCGCCGGCGCTCGGGTGCAGCCGCGGGGGGCCGGCGTCGGGGACGAGCTCGCCCTCCTCCACCCGCCGCGCGAGGCCCTCGAGGCCCTCGCGCCGGAAGTCGCGCGGCCGGGTGCGCCCGCCGTCGGTCGCGACCGCGCCGTAGAGGAAGACCGGCAGGGCGATCTCGGAGGCCAGCCGGCCGGCGAGGCCGAGGGCGATCTCGGAGGCCAGGCCGACGCCCTCCTCGTCGGCGGCGACGACGGGGGCCACGTCGAGGGCGCCGGTGCGCGGGTGGGCGCCCCGGTGGCGCCGGAGGTCGATGCGGTCGACGCACTCGGCCGCGAGCGCCACGAGCGCGTCCTGGAGGGCGAGCGGCTCGCCGCGCAGGCTGATGACGCTGCGATGGTGGTCGGGGTCCGAATGGACGTCCAGCACCCGCACGCCCGGCAGGTCGCACGCGTCCACGAGCGCGCGGATCGTGGCCGGGTCGCGCCCCTCGGACACGTTCGGCACCGCCAGCGCCAGCGGCGGTCGCGGCGCCGGCGGCATCGCGGCGTCGTCGCGGGTCGCGACTGCTTGTGCGCCCCCGGGGGCTCCCCTATCGTTCACCAGTGAATCACCTTGCGCGTACTCCTCCGCCTGCTCAGCTTCCTCTCGCCGCATCGCGGCAGGGTGGCCATCACCGCCGTCAGCGCCGCAGGCCTCATGGCGTGCTCCGTCACCTTGCCATACCTGACCGGACGGGTGATCGACGACGTCGTCGAGGGCGGGGACCGCGACGCCCTGGCCCCGCTGGTCATCGCCGTCCTGGTCGTCGTCGTGGTGCGGATGGCCTTCGGCGTGGTGCGCCGGGTGGTGTCGGGCCACGTCAGCCTGGCCGTCGAGTTCGACCTTCGCGAGCGCCTCTTCGCCCACCTCCAGGCGATGCCGGTCGCCTACTTCGACCGCATGCCGGTGGGGCAGCTGATGTCGCGGGCGACGAGCGACCTTCAGACCGTGCGCTTCTTCCTGGGCTACGGCCTGATCTTCGTCTTCATGCAGGCGTTCACCCTGCTGATCGTCTCCGGGATCCTGCTCTGGATGAACTGGGGCCTCGCGATCCTGGCGCTGCTGATGGGGCCCGCGCTGCTGCTGGTGGCGTGGCGCTACAGCCGGCGGTCGAACCCGGTGCTGATCGACGTGCAGCAGCGGGTCGGCGAGGTGACCGAGATGGCCGAGGAGAGCGCGGTCGGCATCCGGGTGATCAAGGCGTTCGGCCGCGAGGGCGACCGGACCGACCACTTCGGTCGCACCGCCGAGCGGGCGTTCTCGCGCAGCATGGACGCCGCCCGCATCCGCGCGACCTACCAGCCGCTGATGGAGCTGATCCCCGTGCTGGGCCTCGGGGTGGTGCTCGTGGCGGGCGGCCTGCTCACGATCGAGGGCGCCCTGACGCTCGGCGAGTTCGTCGCCTTCTACCTCTACCTCGCCCTGCTGATGGTGCCGTTCCGCTCCCTCGGGATGCTGGTGGGCCAGGCCCAGCGGGCGATCGCCGGCGGCACGCGGATATTCGAGGTGCTCGACGCCGTCCCCGACATCGTCGAGGCGCCGGACGCCCGCCCGCTGCCGCCCGGCGGCGGCGCCGTGCGCCTGGAGGACGTGTCGTTCGCCTACGACGACGGCCCGCCCGTGCTCCACGGCATCGACCTCGACATCCCCGCGGGCCGCACCATCGCGCTCATCGGGGCGACCGGCTCGGGGAAGTCGACGCTCACGCAGCTCGTCCCCCGCCTGCGCGACGTCACCGGCGGGCGGGTGCTGCTCGACGGCGTCGACGTGCGCGACCTGCGGCTCACCGACCTGCGCCGCGCCGTCGGCATGGTCTCCCAGGAGCCGTTCCTCTTCTCGACGACGATCCGCGAGAACATCGCCTACGGGCGGCCGGAGGCCACCGACGAGGAGGTGGTCGCGGCGGCCCGGATGGCGCAGGCGGACGCGTTCGTCCGGGCGCTCCCGGACGGCTACGACACCGTGGTGGGCGAGCGCGGGCTCACGCTCTCCGGCGGCCAGCGCCAGCGCGTGGCGATCGCCCGGGCGCTGATCACCGACCCGCGCGTGCTGATCCTCGACGAGGCGACCGCCTCGGTGGACGCCGCCACCGAGCGCGAGATCCAGCGCGCCCTCCGCGCCGCGATGCGCGGGCGCACCACGATCGTCATCGCCCACCGCCTCTCGACGCTCGCGCTGGCCGACGAGCTGGTCGTGCTCGAGGGCGGCACGATCGTCGCCCGGGGCACCCACGGGGAGCTGCACGAGACGAGCCCGGCGTACCGGGAGATCCACGAGGGCGGCCTGGCCCGGCCGGACCTGATCGGGCGCGAGGCGTGAGCACCGCCGCCCCGCCGATCGCCGCGGGCGGGCGCACGCCGCCCCCGCCGCCCGTCGCGACGCGCAAGCTGCGCCGGCTGCTGCCCTGGTTCCGCCCCTACGCGGGCCGGGCGGTCCTCACGGTCGTGCTGATGCTCGTCGTCACCGCCGCCGGCCTGGCCATCCCGGCGATCGCCCAGTTCGCGATCGACCACGGCATCCGCGCCGGCGACCGCGGCGTGCTGGTGCTGTCGGTGGGGCTGTTCGTGCTGGCCGGGGTGATCGGGTGGTGGGCCGGCCGCCACCAGACCTACCTGTCGAGCTGGGTCGGCGAGCGCGTGCTGCTCGACCTGCGCACGGACACCTTCCGGCACCTGATGCGCCTGGAGCTGGGCTACCACGAGCGCACGCCGACGGGGCGCAGCGTGAGCCGGCTGACGAGCGACATCGAGGCGCTCCAGCAGCTCGTGACCGACGGGGTCACCTCGCTGGTCGTCAACGGGCTGACCTTCATCGGCGTCGTGGCGATCCTGTTCGGCTACGACGTCAAGCTCGCCCTGCTGACGCTGGTCATCTTCCCGCCGCTCGCCATCGGCACCGCGGCGTTCCGGATCATCTCGACGCGGGCGTACCGGCGCACCCGCGAGCGCGTGGCGGACGTGCTCGCGACGCTCCAGGAGACGCTGTCGGGCATGCGCGTGGTGCAGGCCTTCGGCCGCCAGGAGCCCTCGCGCCGGGTCTTCCGCGAGGTCAACCGGGAGTACCGGGAGGCGAACATGGCGACGATCCGCCTCTCGGGGGTCTACTTCCCGGGCGTCGAGCTGCTCTCGGGCATCGGCACGGCGATCATCCTCTACTTCGGGTCGACCTTCGTGCTCGACCAGGACGTGACCGTCGGCGTGATGGTCGCCTTCGTGGGCTACCTGTCGAGCTTCTTCGACCCGATCCAGCAGCTCTCGCAGCTCTACAACACCTTCCAGTCCGCGATGGCCGCGCTGGAGAAGATCTTCGGCGTGCTCGACACCGAGCCCACGCTGGCCGACGCGCCCGACGCGGTCGACATGCCGCCGCTGCGCGGCGAGGTGGTCCTCGAGGACGTGTCGTTCGCCTACGACCGCACCCCGGTCCTCACCGGCGTCGACCTCAGGATCGCCGCGGGCGAGACCGTCGCCCTGGTGGGGACCACCGGGGCGGGCAAGTCGACCCTCGTCAAGCTGGTCGCCCGCTTCTACGACCCGGTCTCGGGGCGGGTGCTGATCGACGGCCACGACGTGCGCCACGTGCGGGCCCAGAGCCTGCGCAGCCAGCTCGCGATCGTCCCCCAGGAGGGGCACCTGTTCACCGGGACGATCGCCGACAACCTCTCGTTCGGCCGGCCCGACGCGACCGACGCGGAGCTGCGCGCCGCGGCCGAGGCCGTGGGCGCCGCCGAGTTCATCGAGGCGCTGCCGGACGGCTACGACACGGTCGTCACCGGCGCCGGAGCCGGGCTGTCGGCCGGCCAGCGCCAGCTGCTGTCGTTCGCGCGGGCGCTGGTGGCCGACCCGCGGCTGCTGATCCTGGACGAGGCGACCTCGTCGGTGGACCTGCGCACCGAGCGCCGCATCGAGGAGGCCCTCGCGACCCTCCTGGCCGGCCGCACATCGATCGTCATCGCGCACCGCCTCTCCACGATCCGCGACGCCGATCGGATCGTGGTGCTGGAGCACGGGCGGATCGTCGAGAGCGGGTCCCACGACGAGCTGATCGCGGCCGGCGGCCGGTACGCCGAGCTGCACGGCGCCTGGGAGGCGGCCGCCTCCTGACGGTCCGGGCCCGGCCGGGCCGGACCCCCGTGACGTGCGCCCGCCCCCGATGGTAGCGTCAGCGCCGGTCGTGTCATTCGGCACGATCTCGTGCCCGAAAGTGTCAGCCCCAGGAGGCTCTCGATGGTGCCGATCCCGCGGCGCGTGCGGTGGTGGCGCCGGGTGCTCGCGCTCACCGCCGCGGCCGTCGCCGCGGCATCGCTGCTCGCCGCGTGCGGCGGCGAGTCCGGCCCACCCACCCTCACCTGGTACATCAACCCCGACCCGAACCCGCCCGCGGGCTTCTCCGGGGCATTCGGCCAGGCGGGCATCGCCGAGCGGTGCAGCACCGACCGCTACACCGTCGAGCCGGAGCTGCTCCCGCAGAGCGCGACCGAGCAGCGCATCCAGCTCCTGCGGCGGCTGGTGGCCGAGGACTCCTCGATCGCCCTGATGAGCCTCGACCCGGTCTTCACGGCGGAGTTCGCCGATGCCGGGCTCCTCGAGCCGCTCCCCGACGAGCTCGCCACCTCGCTCACCGACGCGACGCTCCGGGGCGCGATCGCCGGCGCCACCTGGGACGACCGGCTCGTCACGGCGCCGCTGTGGGCCAACACGCAGGTGCTCTGGTACCGCAAGTCGCTCGCCGAGCGGGCCGGCCTCGACATGACGAAGCCGGTCACGTGGGACCAGATCATCACCGCGGCCTCCGACAACGGCGCGACCGTGGGCGTCCAGGCCAACCGCTACGAGGGCTACGTGGTGTGGATCAACGCCCTCATCCAGGGCGCGGGCGGCGCCATCGTGAGCGACACGCAGGCCGGCACCGACGCGTCGGTCGACATCGGCTCGGAGGCCGGCGTCCGCGCCGCCGAGGTCATCAGCACCCTGGCGTCCTCGCCCGCCGCCGAGCCCGACCTCTCCGTCTCGAACGAGGGGACGGTGCTCGGCCCGCTCGGCTCCGACTCCGGCGGCTTCATGGTCAACTGGACCTTCGCCTACAACAACTACGCCGACGGCGACGTCATCGACGACCTCGGCTGGGTCCGCTACCCGCGCACCGTGGCGGACGAGCAGTCCCGTCCGCCGACCGGCGGCATCAACGTGGGCGTCAGCCCGTACGGCGAGCACGTCGACCTGGCCCTCGAGGCGGTGGAGTGCATCACCTCGCTCGACAATCAGGTCACCTACGCCATCGAGACGGCCAACATGCCCGCCCGGCAGGCCGGCTACGACGACCCCGAGCTGCGCGACCAGTTCCCCGCCGACCTGCTCGAGCTGTGGCAGTCGAGCATCGACACCGGCGGCCCGCGGCCGGCCTCGCCCTACTGGAGCACCATCGTCAACGCGACGCTGAGCCGCTGGCACCCGGCGAACGAGGTCAACCCCCGGTCGACGCCGCAGAGCTCGGCCGACTTCATCGAGCAGGCCCTCCAGGGGAAGGTCCTGCTCTAGTGCCCCGCTCCGCAGATCACGCGGCAGTCCCCGGCCGAAGGAGGTCCGCATGACGACCGACACCGTCGCCGCGCCGGGCCCGCCGCGGGCCACGACGACGGACCGCAGCCGGGCCGAGGAGCGCCTGGCCTGGAAGCTCGTCGCGCCGGCCGTGGTGCTGATGCTCGCGGTGACGGCCTATCCGATGTTCCGCGCGCTCTACCTGTCGCTCTACCAGTACCGGGCGACGGCGCCGGACGACCGCGAGTTCATCGGCATCCAGAACTACGTCACGGTGCTCACGGACCCGCTGTGGTGGCGGGACGTCTGGAACACCGTGCTGATCATGGTGGTGACCGTCGGCGTCGAGCTGGTGATCGGCTTCGCGTTCGCCTACGTGATGTGGAAGATCATCTTCGCGCGCGGGGTGATCCGCACGTCGATCCTGATCCCCTACGGCATCATCACCGTCGTCTCGGCCTTCGCCTGGCAGTTCGCGTTCAGCCTCAACAACGGCTTCGTGAACGGGTGGCTGCCCTTCGTGGACAGCGACTTCAACTGGTTCGGCCAGCACTGGTCCGCGATGACGGCGATCATGGTCTCCGAGATCTGGAAGACGACGCCGTTCATGGCCCTGCTGCTGCTCGCCGGCCTGTCGCAGATCTCCGAGGACATGATCGAGGCCGCGAAGGTCGACGGCGCCTCGTGGTGGCAGCGCCTCTACAAGGTGATCCTGCCCAACATGAAGGCGGCGATCATGGTCGCGGTGCTCTTCCGCGCCCTCGATGCGTTCCGCATCTTCGACAACATCTACGTGATGACCCGCGGCGCGCAGGACACCGAGTCGGTGTCCTTCCTGACCTACCGCCAGGTCATCGAGCAGTTCGAGCTCGGCCTCGGGTCGGCCCTCTCAGTGCTGCTCTTCCTGTCGGTGCTGATCATCGCCTTCGTCCTGGTGAAGCTGTTCCGCGTCGATCTCGCGGCCGCGAGGAGGGAGTCCTGATGAAGCCCAAGCTCAACGCCGGAGTGGTCATCGGCGCCGTGCTGATCCTCGTGTGGTGCCTCCTGCCGATCGTGTGGATCATCTCGCTGTCGTTCAAGCCGGTCGCGGAGACGGCCGGGGGCAGCCCGCAGTTCCTGCCGAAGGAGTGGACCTGGGACAACTTCAGCTCGGTGATCCAGAACGACGACTTCCAGCGCGCGCTGATCAACTCGTTCGGCATCTCGATCATCTCCACGGTGCTGTCGGTGGTCATCGCGACGTTCTGCGCCTACGCGATCGCGCGACTGCGGTTCCGCGGCAAGAAGCTCGTGCTCACCGTCGCGCTCGCCATCGCGATGTTCCCGGTGGTCTCGCTGATCGGGCCGCTCTTCGACATGTGGCGCACCCTCGGCCTGTTCGACACCTGGCCCGGGCTGATCATCCCCTACATGTCGTTCACGCTCCCCCTCGCCATCTGGACGCTCACGGCCTTCTTCCGCGAGATCCCGTGGGAGATGGAGCAGGCCGCCCAGGTGGACGGGGCGACCTCGTGGCAGGCGTTCCGCAAGGTGATCGTGCCGCTCGCGGCGCCGGGCGTCTTCACGGCGGCGATCCTGACGTTCTTCTTCGCCTGGAACGACTTCGTCTTCGGCATCTCGCTGACCTCGACGATCAACGCGCGACCGGTCCCGGCGCAGCTCGCCTTCTTCGTCGGGCCCGACCAGTTCAACCCGCCGGTGTCCACGCTGGCCGCGGCCGCCGTGATGGTGACCGTGCCGGTGGTCATCCTCGTGCTGCTGTTCCAACGGAAGATCGTCGCGGGCCTGACGGCCGGCGCGGTGAAGGGCTAGGAGGGACGTCATGGCTGCCATCCAGATGAAGAACATCGTCAAGGAGTACGGCGACGGGTTCCCGGCCGTCAACGACGTCAGCATCGACGTCGAGGACGGCGAGTTCGTGATCCTCGTGGGCCCCTCCGGCTGCGGGAAGTCGACGCTGCTGCGGATGATCGTGGGGCTCGAGGACATCACCTCGGGCGACATGGTGATCGGGGGCGAGCGCGTCAACGACAAGGCGCCGCGCGACCGCAACCTGGCGATGGTGTTCCAGAACTACGCGCTCTACCCGCACCTGACCGTCTACGAGAACATCGCCTTCCCGCTGCGCCTCTCGCGGTCGCTCAGCGAGGAGGAGATCGACCGCAAGGTGCGCGAGGCCAGCAGGACCCTCGAGCTGGACGAGCACCTCGAGCGCAAGCCCGGCAACCTGTCCGGCGGCCAGCGCCAGCGGGTCGCCATGGGCCGGGCCATCGTGCGCGACGCCCAGGCGTTCCTGTTCGACGAGCCCCTCTCGAACCTCGACGCCAAGCTGCGCGGGCAGATGCGCACCGAGATCTCGCGGCTGCAGAAGCGCCTCGGGATCACGACGGTCTACGTCACCCACGACCAGACCGAGGCGATGACCCTGGGCGACCGGGTCGCGGTGCTCAAGCGCGGCGTGCTGCAGCAGCTCGCCGCGCCCCGCGAGCTCTACGAGCAGCCGGTCAACCTGTTCGTGGCCGGCTTCATCGGCTCGCCGCCGATGAACTTCATGCCCGCCACCGTCAAGGACGGCAAGGTCGAGCTTCCCTTCGTCACGGTCGACCTGCCCGAGCACGCCCGCGACGGCCGCATCCCCGAGGACACGCTGCTGATCGCCGGGATCCGCCCCGAGCACTTCGAGGACGTCAGCGTCGACCCGTCCCGCGCCGCCGACGGGCCCACGTTCCGCGCCACGATCGAGGTCGTGGAGTGGCTCGGCAACGAGGCGTTCGGGTACATCCCCTACGACGCCCCGCCCGAGGTCGAGGCGCAACTCGAGCAGCTCGCCAAGGACCTCGACTCGGAGGCGCTCCGGACCCAGATCATCGTGGCGCTCGACTCCGCCAGCCGCATCCGCGACGGTGAGGAGGCCGAGCTGCACGTGGACTCGAGCCGGATGCACCTGTTCGAGCCGGGCACGGGCGACAACCTCACCCTGCGCGCCGTGGGCGAGGACGAGCGCGCCGCCGTGTCCTAGCCGGGATCGTCCTCCCGGAGCAGTCGCTCCTCGGGCAGCCCCGGGAGGACGCCCGCGACGTAGGAGTCCATCGCGGCCTCGTTGCCGACCTGGTGGCCGAGCTCCTCGGAGAGCCGGTCGCGGTGGCGCAGCATCTCGTGGAACAGCTCGGGCGGCTCGCGCCGCGAGCGCAGCTCCGGCGGCACGCGGGCGATGCTCGGCTCGTAGACGCGCTCCAGCCAGCGCGAGGCCAGCACGGCCTCCGGCAGGGGGCCGCCCTCGTGGTGCTCGACCCAGGCCCCGTAGGCCGCGATGTCGTTGAGCAGGCGGCGCGCCTGGTTCTCCTGCACCCGCAGGCCGGTGCGGCTCGCGAGCGCACGCGAGTGGTGCCCCTCCTCGACGAGCGTCGGCCGGATGCGCAGGCGCTCCCCGTCGGCGGAGCGGACCAGGGCCAGCTCCTCGACGTCGAACCCGAGCTGGTTGAGCCGCTCCATCCGCCGCGTGATCCGCCACTGCTCGTGGGCGCCGACCTCGTCCTCCCCCGTCAGCTCGTGCCAGAGGGCGCGGTACCGGTCGCCGAACCCCCGCGCCAGCTCCAGGGGGTCGAGGTCCCCCTCGATGCGCCCGGCGGCCTGGAGGTCGACCAGCCCGCCCGCGATGTTCTCGACGGCCACCTCGACGTCGTTCTCGCGCATCGCGTCCGACAGCGAGGGCCGCAGCTCGCCGGTCTCGGCGTCGACGAGGTAGGCGATGAACGCGCCCGCGTCACGGCGGAAGAGGGCGTTCGAGAGCGAGAAGTCGCCCCAGTAGAACCCCTCCAGGTGGAGACGGGCCATCAGCACGGCGCCCCCGTCGAGGAGCCGGTCGAGCAGGCCGGGCCGCCCCCGCCGGGCGAGCAGGTAGTGGTAGGGCAGCGAGTAGTCGAGGTAGCGGGTGACGAGGGTCGCGCGCTCCGGCCCGCCGGGCGCGCGCCAGAGCGCGACGCCCACCGGCTCGACCACGGGGAGCCCCTCCTCGCGCAGCGCCAGCAGCAGCCGGTACTCGCGCCGCGCCGACCCGGCGTCGGTCTCCTTGAGGGCGTAGACCCGCTCGTCGTAGGCCACGAACCGGACCACGTGACGGGAGATGCCCCGGGCCATCCGCACCAGGCGGTCCGTGCGCCAGCCCTCGAGGGGCTCCGACCAGGGCAGGTCGAGCAGGTCGGGGTGGCCGGCGCGCACCACCAGCTCGAGCTCCCCCGACACGGCCGTCAGGCCGCCAGCCCGGCGGTGGCGCCGTCCAGGCGCAGGCGCACGATCGGGGCGAGCGTCCCCCCGAAGTGCCGGCGCGCCTCCGCGGCCCCCGCGGCGGCGACCTCGTCGGCGGTGCGGCCCCCCAGCGAATGCGCGTCGACGAAGCTCGCCACCCGCAGGTCGGGCATCACCAACCAGGAGTACGCCTGCGTCGGCTCCGCGTCGGGGTTGCGCAGCACCACGCCCGACCCGTTCAGCGGCTCGTAGGGCCCGCGCAGGGAGGGGGCCGAGAAGCCGAACAACCCGGTCGGCCCGGCGACGCCGGGGGCGAACGTGCGGGCCTGTGTGGAGATGAACAGGTGGTACCGGCCCCCGTGCACCACCAGGTGCGGGCGCTCGAGCTCGGTGGTGACCCCCTCGGCGTGCAGGAGCGGGGGCTCGAGGGCCCATCCCCCGTCCCCCGTCGCCCGCGCCAGGCCGACCACGCCGTCGAAGGCGCTGCGCGCGGACGCGAGCGAGCCGGCGAACAGCAGCCAGTCGCCGCCGTCGGCCGGGTCGCGGAACGGGAAGGGGTCGCGGAACGCCTTGATGAAGCCCGGCTCGCCCTCCTCGGCGTCGGTCGGCGCGTACCGGTCGCCGTCGGCCTCGAGCACCACGCGGTGGGGGCCCCACCCCTCCAGGCGGACGGCGCCGCCCGGGCCCTCCACCACCCGCGCCGCGGTGGCGACGATGCGCTGGGTGAAGCGGGGCCGCGAGCCGTCACGCGAGCCGGCGGCGGTGTAGAGCACCTCGAGCGTCCCACGGGCGGCGTCGTGCACGGCCGACCCCGCCCACTCGCGCGAGCCGGGCGACGCGCCGTCGGGGAACAGCGGCCCGAGGTCGCGGAACCCGCCCGCGTCCTCGGCCACCAGCCGCAGGCGGGCGATGTCGTGGCGCAGCGCGGGGTCGCCCGTCGCCGGCGCCGACAGGGCGAGCCAGACGACGGCCCCGCCGATCCGCGCCACCCCGCCGTCCGGCGTGCGGACCGGGCCCAGGTCCCAGACGTCGTGCCCGGGGACGATCCTCGCGAGGTCCCCGCCGCCGATGACCGGCAGCGCGTCGCCCGCACCGGGCGCGGCCGCGAGGTGCTCGGGACGCCACGCGCTGACGGGCGGCACGCTCACCGCGGCGCCCCGAGCGTCAGGGCCCCGTCGGGGCCGGCGCGCACGGGCCGCGGGGCCGCGAGGTCGCCCACGAAGCCCTCGCCCCGGTCGCCGATCCAGGCCAGAAACCAGCGCTCCCCGTCGTGCGGCACCACCCGCCCGGCGTACGTCGCCACGCCCGGGCCGGCGTCCAGCTCCCGCAGGGTCCCGGGCGCGAAGGGGCCGAGGGGCGTCGGGCCGCTCAGCTGGTAGGTCCCCGAGCCCTCCAGGCCGAGGCCCTCCGACCGCGTGCCCGGGTCGGACGAGAAGAGCAGGTGGAAGGCGCCGCCGGCCTCGACGATCTGCGGCACCTCCATCTGGCCGAAGCCCATCGGCGCGGTCACCGGCGGGAGCACCTCCCACCGCACCAGGTCGTCCGAGCGCGCGTGGCCGATCACCCCGCGCCCGCGCGGGTCGCCGTCGGGCGCGCGGGCCGTCACGTAGGCGTGCACCGCGTCGTCACCCGGCACGCGGAAGAGCCACGGATCGCGCCACGCCTGGTCGTGCCAGGCCTCGCGGTCGAGCAGCTCGTACCAGCGCGGGTCGGCCTCGAGCACGGCGTGCGGGCGGCGCTCCCAGGAGATCAGGTCGTGCGAGCTCGCGAGGCCCACCCGCTGCACCAGCCCGCCCTCGGCCGAGCAGGTCCCGGTGTAGAGCATGTGCCATGCGCCCCCGTGCGCGATGATGCTCCCGGTCCAGGTGGAGCGGTCGTCGAAGGCGCCGGGCGCGCCGGGCGCGAGCGCGTCCGGGAGGATCTCCCAGTGCTCCATGTCCTGCGTGACGGCGTGGCCGATCGTGACGTTCCAGTGGCGCAGGTCGGCGTCGCCGAGGGCGCGGGGCGCCTGGAGGAAGAACACGTGCAGGTCGGAGGCGACGCTGACCGTCCAGAAGTCCCAGATCCAGCGGTCGGGCAACCGGAGGGTCATGGTCCCGGACCCTAGCCGCGCCGGGGCCGCGACGGGGGCGTCCCGGCCGTGATCGTCGCGGGCGTGGAGGCCGGCGGCACCAAGTTCGTCTGCGTCGTGGGCGACGGCGAGGGCCGGGTGCTCGCCGAGCGGCGGTTCCCCACCCGCGGCCCCGGGGAGACGCTCGACGAGGCGGTGCGGGCGCTGCGCGAGCAGACCGCCTCCACCGGGCCGCCCGCGGCCATCGGGATCGGCGCCTTCGGGCCGCTCGACCTGCGTCCCGGAGCCGGGTGCGGCCGGCTGCTGTCCACGCCGAAGCCCGGATGGTCGGGGGTCGACCTCGTGGGCCCCTTCCGCGACGCCTTCCGGGTGCCGGTGGCGGTCGACACCGACGTCACGGCGGCGGCGCTCGCGGAGTGCCGCTGGGGGGCGGCGCGGGGCCTCGGCAGCGCGGCGTACATGACGATCGGCACCGGGATCGGCGTCGGCGTCGTCGCCGGCGGTCGCCCGCTGCACGGCCTGGTGCACCCCGAGGCGGGGCACGTCAGCGTCCCGCGCCTGCCGGGCGACGACTTCCCCGGCATCTGCCCCTTCCACGGGGACTGCCTGGAGGGCATGGCGTGCGGCCCGGCGATCGCCGCCCGCTGGGGCGCGCGGGCCCAGGACCTCGGGGACGAGCTCCGCGAGCGCGCCGTGGAGACCGAGGCGGCCTACCTGGCGGCCGGCCTGCGCACCCTCGTGTACGCCGTGGCGCCCGAGCGGATCGTCCTGGGGGGTGGCGTCGCCGCCATGCCCGGCCTGCTGCCGCGCGTGCGCGCCCGCCTCGCCGAGGCGCTCGGCGGCTACCCCGGGCTTCCCGAGCACGCCGACGAGGCGTTCGTCCAGCCGGCCGGCCTCGGCGGCATGGCCGGACCGCGGGGCGCGCTGCTGCTGGCGCTGGGCGCGGCGGGTTGAGCCGCCGGGGCCGTTTGGTACCATCGCCTCGGCCCGTCCGGTGGTGGGGGATCGTCTAGCGGTAGGACGCCGGGTTCTGGCCCCGGTAGCGGGGGTTCGAATCCTCCTCCCCCAGCTTCTCCACCCCCCGGTTCGGTCCCGTCCGTGGCGCATTCGTCTAGGGGCCTAGGACGCCGCCCTCTCACGGCGGTAACACGGGTTCAAATCCCGTATGCGCTACTCAGCAGGTGAAGGAGAAAACCCCGCTCAGGCGGGGTTTTTTGTTGCCGCCACGGGGCGACACCACAAGCCAAGAAAAGTCACCGACCGCCCCGTTTGGACCAAATTGGACCAAGAATGGACCAAGCCGAGCGGTTGCCGCGGGGTCAGACCGGACCGGCGCAGAAGCGCTCGAGCGCCATCGCCGACCCTGCCTTCTCGGCGGCGTACGCGTGCCCGTAGCGGGCCATGACGAGGGCCGGCGAGGAGTGGCCGAGCAGCTCCGCCACCGCGTGGACGGTGAGCCCCGCGGCCAGCAGGGCGGTTGCATACGCATGGCGCAGATCGTGGAGCTTCGGTGCGGGGTCGCCGAGCCCCGCCGCGCGCACCGCTCGCGTGAACGCGTGCCTCGGCCGCCCGTTCGGGGTGAGGGCGCGGCCCCGCTCGTCGGCGAATACAAGCTCGCCATCACCGGGTCGGCCGCACGCCAACCGGTGGCGCTTCAGCATCGCCACGTCGCTCGGCCGCACAGGCACCTCGCGCCGGCTGGTACGCGTCTTGGGCGCCACGAACGCGAACGTGCCGGTCTCCTTGTCGCGCACCCGATCGAGCGAGCGCCGCACCCGCACGACGCCCCCTTCGAGGTCGAGCCCCTCGGCGCCCCACGGCAGGGCGAGGGCCTCGCCGAGGCGGAGGCCCGTGCCGAACAGGAGGGCAATGAGCGGCGCGCCGAACGACCGTCCCAGACGGGCGTCGTCGATCGTCGCCGCCTCCAGGATCCCGCTCACCTCCTGGGGGGTCAGGATCCGAGCGGCCCGTTCGATCCGTTGGTCGGCGGGTGCCCGGACCCCAGCGCACGGGTTGGTCCCCGGCTCGATCAGGCCGTCGCGCTCGGCGACCCGCAGCGCGACACGGAGGGCGACGAGCGCCTTGCGCGCATGCTCTGGCGTACGCCCGGCGGCGATGCCGTCGACCAGCCGCTGGATGTCCCCTCGGGTCAACGCGCCGACCGGGACGCCGCCGATCGCCGGCACGACCAGGGTGCGAAGCTGCTCCTCGTACTTGCGGACGACCGACGGCTTGTACGGGGTTCCGGTCCTCGTCCGAACGGCGCCGCTGACCATGCCACGAGCGAGCGAGCGGGCCGCGTCGGCGACCGTCGCCACTCGCCGCGGATGGGGTGGTGGTGGTGCGGGCAGCGCACCGCGATCGACGATGCCCTCCAGAGCCTCGGCTCGCCACGCGAGCGCCGCGGACACCGTCGTGAACGACCGACTCACGAGGGCGCCGTTCTTGCGCACCCGCGCCCGGTACGTCGTGCCCCTCGGTCCCCTGCGCTCCTGGACGCCCGGATGCCCGGTGGCCATTTCCCCTCCCTCATCGCGCCGCATCACGATCTCCTCGCGGACGACGCTATGACGGGATGGCGCACGGGGCGCATGACGTTCGTCGGCCGATCAGTCCCAGAGGCGCTCGCCGGGCGCGAGGGGCGGCGGGGCGGCCGATCGCCCCCGGCGCGCCGAGCCACGCCGGGCGACGCGCTCGGCGACATATCGCGTGATCTCCCCCACCGGGATCGCGACGATCCTCCGGTCACGGAAGACGGCGATCTCGCCTGCCGCTATCCGGCGCTCCAGGGTGCGCCGCGACATCCCGAGCATCGCCGCCGCGTCGTCCAGGCCGACCAGCGCTCGGCCGTCGGGGCTAGCCATCGCCCCCGTCCCGCCGAGCCGGCGACCGTCGAGCGGACCGCCTTTCGGTGGCGGGGGTGTCCTTCCTCGGCACCGGCGGCACCGGTGGCTCCACCGCTCCGAGCACGGTCACGGCGAGGCGCGGCGGCCCGAGGGTGCCGAGCGCCCCGCCGAGGGCCTCGGTGATCCGCAGCGCCTCGGCCAGCACGGCCTCGGCCAGCTCGGGGAGCCTCCGGTCCGGGAGGGTGGTGGCCAGGTGGCCGATCCCGACGGCCGCCACCGCCGTCCCCGAGTGGTCGCGCACCACCGCGCCGATCGAACGACGGGTGAGGTCGAGCTCGCCGTCCTCGAGCGCCCAGCCGCGCTCCCGGGTGCGCTCGAGCTCCGCCTCAAGCTCACCGCGCTCGGTGATCGTGCGCGCGCTCCAGGCGTCGAGCACGACCTCGTCGAGCACCGCGGGCGGGCCCTCTGCGAGCAGCGCCTTGCCAAGTGCGGTGGCGTGGGCGGGGAAAGCCCGGCCGGCCGCGTCGTCGGGGCCCCGCACCTGCTCGACGTACACCGCCCGCGATCCGACGAGCACGGCGACCAGGCCCGGCATGCCGGTGGTCTCCCTCAACGCGGGCACGCTGCCCCGGAAGGCCTCCCAGGCGCTCGTCGTGTCGAGGGCCCGCTCGCTGAGCCGGGCCAGGCGGCCGGCGCCGAGGCGGTAGCGCTTGGTGATGAGGCCGGTCTCGACCAGGCCCGCCTCCTGCAGGTGCAGGATCAGCTTGTGGGCGTTCGGTGTGGCGAGGCCGATCCGGTCGGCGATCTCGGGCAGCGAGAGGTCCGGCGTCTCGGCGAGGACGTCGAGGATCTGGAGGGTCTGCTCGACCGCCTTGACCCGGTAGTGCTCGGACTCGGCCCGCGGCCGGCGGCGCCTCACCACGAGACGCCTACTCCGTGTCCCGACCCCCGTTGCGCACGTAGCGCCCGGCCGGATCGGGATCGGCGGCCAAGTACTCGCGAAGGGCCGCGGCCGAGGTGCGCCACTCCTGGCCCTCCTTCCACGCCGGAAGGCGATCGGCGGCGGCCTCGTGGTAGATCGTGGTCGGCTCGACGCGCAGGAAGGCGGCGGCCTCCTGGGCCGACAGCTCCACCGGCGACTCGGGGAACGCCCGCTCCGGCGCCCTGACCTCGGCCGCCCCTCGCAGCCGGCGCCCCGGCGTCCAGCGGGCGGCGACCGCCTCGGCGAGGAACCTCCACTCCTTCCCCACCCGCCGTGCCGGGAGGCGGCCCTGCCGGGCGGCCCGATGCACCGAGTTGCGATGCATGCCGAGCCAGTCGGCGACCTCGTCGATCGTCAGGACTGGGCGTGGTGGGTCGCTCATGCGACCAAGACTGCCGAACCGGGGCGAGGGTGGCGAGGGCTCGATCCACTCACTGAGTATGCGACTCACCTCAGTGGACTGTCCAGGGCCACGGGTCGAGCGGCGCCACACGAGCCTAGGTCCAACTCGCTCGACCCAGGCGGGATTCGCCCGGAGGCTGTCGGGCGGTCAGCGCGACAGCCTCTCCTCGGGCCCGGGCGCAGAAGAAAGGAACCCGGACAGGAGAGCTCCGTCGGCGATGGCGCGGCCCAGCACCGTCACCGGCTCGTCAGGGTCGGGGATCCGGCGACACCGACCGGCACGCGGAGCAGAACGCGCCGCGGGGTCAGCGGCCGGTCAGCGCCGGCCCGCGGCGCCGCGACCTCCCACACCTGGGCCTCCCGCCCCACGCGGACCGCCGCCATCAGCCCGGCACCGCCCGGCAGCGGCGAGAGACCGGAGACGAGCGGCCCGTTGGCCGTCGCCGCTGCCTTTGCCGAGAGACGCTCGGCCACGGGCAGGACCCACAGGCGCCCGACTCTCTCTCCGCCGCGCCGCTCGTCTCCCGCTAGCACGATCGCATCCGGCGAGGTCCACGCGATCGCCCGAATGCGGTCGGGCGCAGTGAACGACGGCTGCGAGAACGCGGCGGGCGATCCGGGCTCGACCACATCGACCTGCGCCATCGGGGCTGCCGTCGCAAGTGCCAGCCGGTCGCCGTCCGGACCGAAGGACACGACGCCGATGCGACGCCCGGGCGCCGACACGGTGCGTGCGACCGCGAGGGAGGGATAGGAGACGATCCGCGCTGCTCCGGCGCGGGTCACATAGGCGAGGGCCAGAGTGTCCGCCCTCCATGAAGGTCGAACCGGCGCAACGTTGGGATCGACCAGGCGATCGCCCCCGCCGTCGCCCTCGATGATCCGCAGTTCATTGCGATCGCCGCGACGTACCACGTAGGCAATGACGATCGGGTTCGGCGCCCACGCGGCGGCGACCACGGGGCCGGCGGTCGGTTGAGACCAGGCCCGGCGCCCCGAGGGTGTCATCGCGACCAGCGATCGCCCGATCCCGACGGCGGCGTAGAGCGCATTGGGTGACAGCTCCGCACTCGATGCCGCGAGGCCCTGCACGCCGAGACCGGATTCGGTTCCCAGCCACAGTCGTCCTCCCGAGACCAGTCCGATGCCCGAGACTCCCGAGGGAAGGACCACACGCCCGGCGGGAGGGCCCGCGGCCTGCAGGGGGGTCTCATCGGCCGCCGGCTTGCCGATGCGCACGGCGAGCCGGTCGGTCGCCGCCAGGGCGACGCCGGCGAGCGCGACGGCCGCCGCTATGCCGGCGGTCGCGAACAACCACCGCGGGCGTCGTCGCGGCGCCCGGGTCGGCAGGGCGCCGAGTGCCCGCGCCTCGGCGCGCTCGCGCGCGGCCGGGTCGCCGTCGGGCAGGTCCCGCAGTGCCCGGTGCAGACGCCGCTCGAGGTCGCTCACTGTTCCTCTCCGATCATCTCGCGCAGGTCCGCGAGAGCCCGGCCGAGGCGCGAGTTCACCGTCCCAAGCGGCAGCTCGAGCATCGCCGCGATCTCCGGTGGCCGGTAGTCGAGCAGGTGGCGGAGCACGACCACCGCGCGCCGCTCTGGCGAGAGACGGCTGAGGGCGCCGAGCACGGGCCCGTCGAGGGATTCGGGCGCGTCGGGCGACGAGAGGTCTTCGAGCGATGCGTCGCCGAGACTGACCAGACGTCGCTCTGCTCGCAGATGGTCGATGGCGCGGTTGACGACGATCCGGTGCAGCCACGGCGAGAAGGGACGCTGCCGATCGAACTGATCGATTCGCGCGAAGGCGCGCTCGAACGCGTCTTGGGCGACATCGTCGGCGCTCGCCTCGCTTGCGGTGATCGCGAGCGCCGCCTTTCGGGCCGTCGGCCAGTGGCGGGCGAAGAGCTCGGCGGCGGCTTCGCGCGAGCCGCGCTGGATGCGGCGCACGAGCACCGCGTCGCCGGCCACGCGCGGGCGCACGGTCAGTGCGGCACCCGGGTGCCGCCAGGGACCGCGCGGGGCATCTACGAGGCTCGCCCGCACCGGCGCCGCGGCCCGCTCACCGGCGAACCGCGACCCGTAAACGCGACACGGCACCGCTGTCCGGATCGATGCGGGTGATCGTGCCCGTCGGGGTGTTGGCCACCCAGACGGCCCCCGCACCGGCCACCACCCGCGGCATCCAGGCGTAGGCGGATCCGAGGCGCAGCGCAGCGCCCGCGGGGCGTCCGGCCTCGTCCAGTCGGGAGAGGACAGCCTGGCCGCTGCGGACCCCGTACCGACCCGCGCGGATGCCTCGCACCCCGGCGACCCAGATGCTTCCGATGCCAGCGGCGACGTCGATGCTCTCACCCGTCAGCCGCACGCCGGGCAGCGGCAGGCGCGCGCCCCGAGGCCTCACACGGGCGATCCCGCGCCCGGAAGCAGACGCCGCCCAGACGCTGCCCGAGCCGAAGGCGAGCGCCGCGGCCGGACACCCGATCGGCTGGCGCCTGATCACGCGGCTCGATCGAGGATCGATCCCCACCAGATCGCACGTCGCGGCACCCGTCGGTCCGCGCCGTTTGCCCGTGGTCACCCAGATCGCGCCCTCTCCGACCGCGATGTCACGGGCGCCGCGCCCGATGTCGATCGGACGGCCGATCACCCGCCGGGTGGTCGGATCGATACGCAGCACCCGCCGGGCGCCGAGCACCCAGACCGAGCCGTAGCCGGTCGCGACCGCGCGTGGGTTCAGGCCGAGACGGGTGAGCGGCCGCGAACGCCGCCCGGTAGCCGGATCGAAGCGCATGAGGACACCGTAATCGCATCGGGGGCGCCCGCATGGACCGGCGCCCCACACGCCACCTTCTCCGACGGCCAGGTCGAGGAGGGCGCCGGGGAGTGTGCCGACCCGATGAGTGACCCGTAGGCCCGCGGCATCCACCCGCACCAGCTCGTATGTGTTGGTCCACGCCCAGACTTCAGCGTCGCCGACGGCGATGGAGCCGATCGGGCTTTCGCCGTCGGTCTTGGCGCTCACCGGGGCGCTCACCACCAGGAGAGCCGTGATGGCCGTCACGACGGGGAGGAGTGCTGATCTGGCGAAGCGCCCGCTCACCGAAGCTCCACTGGGACGTCGATCCTCGGCGACGCACGTTGCCGAGAGTCTGTTCGCCAAACAGGCCTGCACGAGAGTGAGGTGATCGGAGCCATCTCGGGTTCCCCTGGGTCTCTGATAGCCGGGTACGCCCCTTCTACGGGCGACGTCGCCGTTTCCGTCCCGGGAGCTGGGGCCCAATGGTCGCTATGTCAGCTACATTTCTACGCCATAGACGTAGAAATGTGTTAGACAGGACCCATGGGGCGTCGCGAGTACCTTGACCAGATCTCCGAGGTCGCCGCAGATCAGGGCGGCTACATCACCGCGGCCCAGGCAGCTCGGAGCGGGGTGCCCCACGAGCGCCTACCCGAACTCGTGGCCGGCGGCGATCTTCGCAGGGTCCGCAACGGCGTCTACGCGACCCGGGGCCTCTCGGTTGGTCCGCTGGAGGAGACCATAGCCGCGTGGCTCTCCACCGAGCGCGAGCGCTACCCCTGGGAACGCAGCGGGACCACGCCGAACGCGGTGATCTCCCACCGCAGCGCCGCGTCGATCTGGGGGCTCGGCACGATCATCCCCGGGCTTCCCGCGCTCACGACCGCACGCAGCGCCCGGCCGGGCCGTGGCATCGAGTTCCACCGGCTCGTCGTCGGGAACGACGACTGGAGCTGGTGGCGGCCCGAGGGCGGTCCAGACCTGCCGGTCACGACCCCGGCGCGCACCATCGTTGATCTCGTGATCGAGCGTGAGGAACCGAGCTACATCGAACGCGCGATCCGCGAGGCCGCGGCCGGCGGGCTCGCGTCCGAGGCCGACCTCCTGGACGCCGCCCGACGGCGCCGCTCGCGCAACCGGTGGCTCGTCGACGCGCTCACCCGGATGGCCGCACGGTGAGCTGGCCGTGGCGGCCCCCGGAAGCCACGCGCCGAGGACTCACCGACCGAATCCGGAGCCGCTTCTCCGCCGAAGAGGTGCCCCGACGTATGCGCGAGGTCGCCTACCGTCGGCTCCTCGCCCGCCTGTTCGCTTCGCGTCCGGATGCCTGGGTCGTCAAGGGCGGCGCGGCCCTGCTACTCCGTCTCGACCCCAATCGCACGTCCAACGACATCGACATCGCATACGTCGAGGAGGCCGGCGAGCACGCCGTGGCGCTCGCCGCGCTCCGCGCCGACGCCGCCCTGGACCTCGGTGACTTTTTCTCCTTCGAGGTGGGCGAGGGCCAGGTCGATGACGATGGCCAGCCAACCGACCGAGCCTGGTCCGCTCCGGTCGTCGCACGCATCGGCCAGAAGGAGTGGGCCACGTTCCACGTGGATCTGCTGCTGCCGTCGGCCACCGTGGACGCCGAGACGCTCACCGAGCCCACGGCGCTCGTCGGCGACCAGGCCGTCGACGACATCCCGGGGTTGGCCGTACTCGCCATCGCCCCGCAGGTCGCCGACAAGGTCTGCGCGATGTTCGAGCGCCACGGCGCCGACAGGGCGGCCTCCAGCCGCCCCCGCGACCTGGCCGACATCGCCATGGTCGCCCAGCAGGTCGACGGCATCGACGGCGGCGGCCTCCTCGCAGCGCTTCGCCTCGAGGAGTCGCGCCGACTCGCCGCCGGGAGCCTCGACGGGCCACTCCCGAACGAGCTACGTCTCGACCCCGACCAGGAACGGGACTGGCGGCAGCGCTGGACGAAGGCCACCAGAGCCGCACCCATCACCTTCGAGGAAGCCCTCGAGGTCGCCGAGCGCCTCCTCGGCCCGGCCCTCGCCGGCACGATCGGCGACACGCAGTGGAGCGCCGTCCACCAGGACTGGCGCCCGCTCTGACCGCTGCGGCCTCGCGGAGCCCGGTCATGTCGGGGCGGTGGACCACGGTCCCGAGGGTCCGCACTACCGATCGCGCCCCAGGTCGCGTTCGACGCCGGCTCGGTCGCGAGCCCTATCCATCGACCGGCGGGCGCGCGCGGCATGATCCCGGCCCGTCCACGCGTCGAGACGCCCCTCGATCGTGGCAAGCTCGACGCCCATCTCGCCCGCCGCCGTACGGGCGCGCTCGACCCCGCGCGATCGCTCCACCGCCGGCGCGAGGCGGGTCAGCTCGGCCTTGGCCGCTCGGGACTCGGCTACGTGGCGCTCCCGATCCCGACGGGCCTTTATGACGGACGAGCGAGCCTCCGCTCTTTCGCTCCGCCGCCACAGCGGCAGTCCGTCGAGGCGCTCGCAAAGTCGGGCCTCGCGAGACTCCGCCTCCATCGCCCCGGCCTCAGCACGCGTCACCGCCGCCTGAAGTTCGGCCACGCGCGCCAGCTCGAGGTTGGACACCGACACCGCCTCGGACCGCGCAGACTCGCGAGCCGCGCGCAGCTCCTTGACGCGGGCGATCAACCTCTCGGGCGTCGCAGCGTCGATGTCGGCCCGCACCGCGTCCATCGCCGACTCCCGAGCCGCCGGCTCCACCAGGTCGAGCGCGAGCGCCTTGGCCTGCGAGCGTGACCAGGCCCGGGCGAGGGCCTCCTCCATGCCCTCGGCCTCGTGGTGGGTGACGAACACCTGGAGGTCGTGGCGTTGGCGTGAACCGGCGACATACGCCCACTCGGCTCCCCCGCGCTCGGGGCTCGCCAGGACGAAGGTGCGATCGACCGACTCGCCCTGGGAGACGTGGCCGGTGAGCGCGTAGCCGTGGCGGGCGTGGGTGAGGTAGTCGGCCGGGATGCGGATCGTCTCGCCGTGATCGGTGAACAAGTCCAGGTGCTCGCCGACAAGATCGAGATCGACGACTGTCCCCTGGGTGCCGTTGCGTACCCCGAGGGCGTAGTCGTTTCGTCGGCAAACCATCCGATCGCCGATCGCCCACTCGGTTCCGGCGACCGTGATCCGTCGGTCGGGGATGAACCCCCACTGCTCGCGCCACTCACGCGCGATGCGGTTGAGCTCGGCGACGTCGTGGCGGTCGTGGGCGAGCATCAGGTTGCGCCCCGGCGACTCCAGCTCCGCCTGAGCCCAGGCACTCACCAGAGCAGCCCGGGCGTCGCGGGCGTCGTCGAATCCCTGGAGGCGCCCGCTCTCAGAGAGGAGCGCCACCGCGTCGGCGGCGCGGCCCTCCGCCAGGTGCCCGGCGATCCGCCGCTGCAGCTCGGTGGCCTGACGGCGGTTCTCGGTCAACTCGACCGCGCCGAGGCGATCGGCGAGGGCGGCGAAGCCACCGCCGGCGTCGATCGCCGGGAGCTGCGCCCGATCGCCGACGAGCACAAGGCGCGCCGAGCGCCACGCCGCGGCGTGGGCGAGGCGCTCCAATGCGCGCGTCGGCATCACCGAGGCCTCGTCCACCACCACGACAGAGTGACTCGGGATGGCCTCGACCTCCCCCCTCTCGATCCGGCGCAGGAGAAGAGCGGCGGTCTGGGATGGGATGCCCGCCTCGCGCTGGAGCACGTCGGCGGCCTGGCCCTGCCAGGCGACGCCGATCACCGCGACCCCTGAGCGCTCGTAGGCTTCGCGTAGCGCGGCGAGGGTGAAGGTCTTGCCTGTGCCAGCGCGGGCCTCCATCACCCGGACGCGGTCCACGCCGCTCGCCAGGTGCCGGACGGCGGCGGCCTGGTCGGCGCCAAGGGTGGGACGCGCGGCGATCGTCGCCTCCAGCGCCCGCGGGTCCGCGGTGACCGGGCCTCTGGGATCGCGGCCCGTCGCCGCGTCGAGCAGGCGCACCTCGGCCGCCAGCATGTCCGGCGTCGTGTAGAGCGGCTCGCGGTGGCGGGCGTCCCGGTCCTCGTGGGTGAGCGCGACGCAGACCCGCGCGAGGAACTGGTCGGCGAGGCGCTCCAGGTGACCGGCCGGCGCGCCCTCGGGGTGGACGTCGGCGAGCGCCTGGATCACCTCGCGGCGGGTGAAGGTGGAGCTCTGGCGGGTGAGGCCCTCGGGTCCGAGCATGTGCGTGGCGTGGGCGCGGAGACGCGTCGTGTAGTCCGTCCCGCTGTTGGGGCGCGCCCGTCCGAGGGCACGCGGGAGTTCGTGCTCACCGAAGCCGTGCTCGGCGGCGCGGGCGCGCCAGCCGGCGACGGCGTCGCGTCGATCGACGACTCGCTTTCGGTCGCGGGTCTCGCGCTGGATGGCGGCGAGGCCCGCCATCGAGGTCAGCCCGCGGGCGGTCGCCTCCTCCATGATCTCCGCGTGGCGGACCGAGAAGTGCTCGCGCACCGCCGCGGGCACGGCGGCCAACTCGGCGATGCCGTTGACGACCGGCCCCCACTCGAGGCCGAGGACGCGCGAGAGCTCGGCGCGCATCACCGCGTCGGCGATCGTGCCGGCGGTCTTGGCGTGGGCGTAGACCGGGCGCATGTCGGGCGCCGACCAGCGCCCGTCCGGCCCGCGGACACGATTCGCGATGACCAGGTGGGCGTGCAGGTGGGGATCGCCCGAGCGAGCCATCTCGTGGACGTACACGGCGCCGACGAAGCCCTCGGCGGGAAGCACCGTCACGCCGTTGCGGCCGCGACGGACGAAGCAGGCCTGGCGCTCCAGGTAGTCGAGCGCCGCGTCCACCCCGCGCGCGTGCGCCTCGAGCACCGCCCCTCGGACTTCCCCATCCCCGACCGCCGCCAGCACGCTGACGCTCTTGGGCGCGGCGAACGTCAGGTCGAAGGCGACGTTCCCGCCGGCGCGCCGAGCCGTGCCGGCGAGCTCGGCGCCGCTGCCCGGGTCGCGACCATCGAGCAGGACCCCAAGGTCGCCCTCGTCCGGCGCTCCCGACAACCCAAGGGCCTGCGACCCACGCCCGGCCCACGTGCCGCGGACCTGGCCCCGCTCGGCGTAGTAGTCGTCAGCGGCAAACTCAGGCCGCTCGTAGTAGTCGGGCCCCTTCGCGGCGCGCAACGTCAACATGATCGCTGGGCATCATATCTGATGCAACTGTGCCCCACCCTGCCGATGCCCAGGACGTCGGGGCGCGATCGCGAAAGACGGAAGGCATGCGGCGTCGGCCAGCGTCGTCCGCTCCGCCGGCTAAGGTGCCAAACGACCGCAGCGCTGACGGTGTCCCTTCTCGGTCTGATCGCGGAGGAATTCGTCTTGGCGACCCGTTCGGGGGCAAGGTCGGCCGCAAGAAGAAGAACCGCGTAGGCGACTCGATGACTCGTCCCGAGTGCGTGCGTGCCTGCCACGAGTCGGAGCAGACCTTGCTAGTCCATTGCTGCCCGTCCGACGCGCGGCCTCGTCGGCTTCCGTGATAGCCCCGCCCATGAGCCACTAGGTCCTGAGCGTGCCGCAGCGGACGAACCTCTTCCAGGAGGTCGTGGAGATCCTCCACCGTCACATGGCGGGCGATGCCATGGTGGAAGCCTCGGCGATGCTGCCGAGCCGGAGCACGGGTGCGTTACGGGAGGTTGACGTTGCGATCCGTGCGAAGCAGGCGGGCCACGAGGTCATCGTGTCCGTGGAGGCTGTGGACAGGTCGCGGAAAGCCGACCGGCCGTGGGTCGACTCGATGGTGGGGAAGCACGCCGACCTGCCGACGAGCAAGCTCGTGCTCGTGGCGCAGAAGGGCTTCACGCGGGACGCCCGAGCGGCGGCCTTGGCTCAGAACGCGGTACCGCTCGCGCCCGAGGACCTGCCCAGCACCGACCGGGACGGCGCCGTGATCAGGGCGGTGCCGGCGCTCTGGCCGAAGTTCGTGTCGTTCTCGATCGACAGGGTGGACGTCAACTTCACGGATGAGGGCGTGCCTACCGACGGCTGGGGCGACACCTACCCGACCGTGTTCGTGGACGAAGGCACCTTGGGCGATCTCATGGAGCTCATGCAACGCCTCTACAAGGCGCGGTTCCCCGAGTTGATGGACCAGATCGACCTGGCCAACAAGGCCGAGGATTCGGTGGACCGGTGGATGCTCGTCATCGTGCCGGTCGAGGGTGATGAACTCCAGCTGCCGATCGACGGCGAGCTGAAGACCCTGTTTGTCCTGAACGAGAACGGGATGGGCTATTCGCTCCGGCGGATCAGGGCCTATGGCAAGGCCGAGATCAAGGTAGGCGAGATTCCGCTCACGCACGGCCGGCTCGGCGACTTGAACGTCAACTTCGGCTACGGCGAGGGGAAGGTCGCCGGCCGAGATGCTCTGTTGGTTATCTCGGAACGTGACGAGGGCGGCGGACAGCTCACGATCCGCACCCGTCCGCTCGACGAGGGCAAGGCAACCTGATCACCGCGGGGCCCCTGCGCCTGGCGGCCCCTAACCTCGGGCAGCGATCGGCGTCGCCGTGTGGTGCCCGCCAACCTGCTCGCCGATCCGGCGCAATGAGAAAATCATCCGCTCGGTCTAGCTGTGCTCGCGGCCTGCTGGCGTTCGCGCACAACGGTGGTGCGCGCGTACAGCTACTCCTGCCCGCTCTCGTCGAGCGACTCGAACAGCCCACGGCGATTGTCCACGGCAGAGGTGGCCAGCGGCCGCAATCTAGGGCGCCTCCGCGGCACGGACCGCGCCTACGTCGCACGGAGCAGGGTTCCGCGCGCCCACTGGATATCCCCGGCGCGGCATCTACGCTGAGGTCAACGTGGATCTCGACCTGTATTTCAGCCAATACTTCGACGTCGACCAGGACGCGCTGGTGGCGTACGGCGCGTTCGACATCAGCGTCGTCTCGGACCTGCCGCTGTTCGTCGACCCGTTCCTGCTGTTCAACAGCGAGGACCCGACCTACCAGCAGCTGCACGAGGACATCCTGCGCTACCTGCTCTTCCTGCGCGACCGCGCCGCCGAGGAGGACCTCGACCCGCACCTGATCGACGCCTGGTACCGCTTCAAGGAGGTCAAGCAGAACTGGCTCGGCTTCACGCTGTTCGGCAACGGCGGCGCCGGGCTCGGCAAGCAGTTCGCCGAGGCGCTGCACGGCGCGCTCGCCGACATCTTCAGCGAGTTCGGCAAGGAGACGGTCACCCGCGGCACGCACCTGGAGAAGCTGACGCTGATCCGGCCTGGCGTCGGCCGCGACAACATCAGCGACTTCACCACGAACCTCATCAAGGGGTTCCTGTGCGAGTACACGGACACGTTCGCGCGCGGGCATATCGACCCGCAGCACTGCCAGGAATTCGCGGTGCCGCGCGCGGAGTTCAACTACGACACGCGCACCTGGGCGACCAAGACGTACTACCTGCCGCGACTGTTCGACGACTTCGTGCTGCTGACGCCGATCGACATGCTCACACGCGACGAGACCTGGATCAACTACGGCGACATGGTCTCGAAGTTCCGCCAGCTCCCCGCCGCGGTCCCCGACGACCAGCAGCGGGCGAACATCAACCAGTACTTCGAGCGGGTGCTCGGGCAGAACCCGACCGCCAAGAAGGCGCGCGCAGCGTCGGCGGCGACGATCCGCCGCTTCCCAGAGCTCATCGACCAGTACATCAAGCTGCAGGAGGACGACGGCGACCGGGCCGAGGCGATCAGCGCGGGCAAGGTCGAGGACACCCACCGCGCGCTGGTCGTCCAGATCCAGCAGGCGGTCCTCGACGTCGGCCGCCGCACCGAGTTCTTCGACAAGCCGTGGACGAGCTACGAGGAGTGCCTGGAGCGGGTCCGCTACTTCAAGGCCTACATCGAGGACAACGACGGCTACCAGCTCTTCAACCGCGGCGGCAGGCCATTCTCCAACGAGAAGGAGCTCCAGCTCGCCTTCGGCCTCGTCTGGCTCGGTACCGAGTTCGACGTCAACCGCGAAGTCAACAACGGCCGCGGCCCTGTGGACTTCAAGGTCAGCTTCGGCGCCGGCGACAAGTCGCTGATCGAGTTCAAGCTCGCCAGCAACACCAAGCTCAAGCGCAACCTGGAGAACCAGGTCGCCGTTTACGAGGCGGCCAACCGCACCCGCACCTCGGTGAAGGTGATCGTCATCTACACCGCCGCCGACCAGGCCCAGGTCGACCGCATCCTGCGCGAGCTCAAGCTTGAGAACGAGGAGTCCATCGTGCTCATCGACGCCCGCAGCGACAACAAACCGTCGGCGTCAAAGGCCTGAGCCGCCGGGTCGATGCAGCACGTCCTCGACGTTGATCTCGACTTCTTCGTGGATGGAGTCGAGCACTGGCGTGAGCCCGGCCACGGGCGCCTGGATGCCGTCGAGTACCCAGCGTGGTCGCTGGATGAGACGCTCGACTTCCTACGGACCCGGTGCGGCCTGATCGGGCGCCTGCCAGGGTTCGTGGTCGAGGACCACGGCGAGCTGTTCTACCGCTGGCGCGACGCGATCGATGCCGGCGTGCTCCGGGCGCCGTTCCACGTGACGCACGTCGACGCGCACGCCGACCTCGGCCTCGGCGACTACGGCTACGTGCACCTTATGAGCGATCTGCTGTTCCGCGAGCCACAGGATCGTCGCGACCCCGGCACTGCGCTCAACGGCAGCAACTACCTTGCCTTCGCGATCGGCTGCCGCTGGCTGTCCGGGCTTGACTACGTCTACAACCGCGAGAATCCGGAGGGCCTCAACCCCGGCGATCTGATGTGGTGCCTGATGGAGGGCTTCAGCGCCGACGCGGACCACATTCAGCTTGCCGCACTGACCAAACGGCAGATCGACGACGAGCTGTTGTCGTTCGGCAACCGCAGACCGACGCCGGCGCAGCTTGAGCCGCGCGTGCCGTTCCGGCACATGGGCTGGCCGCAGTTCACCGCCTCCAAGCCGTTCGACTTCATTTGCCTGGCCCACTCGCAGGAGTACACGCCCGAGCCCTGCGACGAGCTCTTCGACGCGATTCGCGAGCGGTTCATCGACGAGGAGGCGCTCGCGCGTTAGCACCCCGGCGACTGACCACCCCTCGAGACGGTCGAGGAGCTCGCCGGAGAAGCTGGACGCGCTACGGTCGAGCGGGCGCGGGTTGGCAGGCCGCGCTGGCCGGTGGCGGTGGCGAGCGTCGCCGCGGGTCAAACGTCCGCATCGCCGAGGAGACCTACGACTCCCACCGCCGGGCGGACTCTGAGTCGCGCGTCGTCAGCGACTAGCCGAGGCCCTCGCCCAGTACGTGGGTGCTTAGTCCAGCCGTCAGGTCGCGGCGCCTGGCAGGCAAGGGACATTCGTCACGTCGGATTGCGCTGGCGTGGCCCCAGAAAGGACCACGTTGCGTCGAGCTCCGATGAAGTGCCTGCAAACGAGCGGGTAGCCCCCGCCCTCTCACGGCGGTAACACGGGTTCAAATCCCGTATGCGCTACTTGGCTCGCGAAAGCCCCGCTCCGGCGGGGCTTTCCCGTTCCCGGGCCGGCGCACCGCGGCGCAGGCGGCCACCCGACGCGGCTCCCCTCAGGCGGCGGGCGGCACCACGGGGACGCCCACGACCGGCCACTCCCCGCGCGCGGGCAGCATGCCGCGGACGCGGAAGGACTCCCGCGCGCGCGGCCCGGTGAGATAGGACAGGAAGGCCGTCGTGATCGGCTGGACCCCGGGCCTCAGGCCGAGGCGCTTCAGGGTCACGAACGTGATCGGGTAGGCGTCGGGGTGCGTCAGGGCCCGCACCGAGGGGTCGGTCGGCGCCGAGCCGCCCACAGGGACGGCGCAGGTCGTCGTCGCGAACGCCCGCGCCCGCGACCAGCTCGTGACGGCCGCCACGGCGAGATCGCCCGACGCGGCCTCGGCGAGACCTCCGTCGCGGGCGGCGCGCGCCCCCGCCGGCATGCGCGTGGGCGCGCCGAAGCGCGGCTCCGCGAACCCGCCGACCCCGTCCCCCGCGCGGCGCAGCGCGATGGCGTTCCCTCCCGGGGGCGCCGGGACCCCCGCGGCCGACCACGTGCGGATGCGGCCCGCGGCGATCCCCCGGGCGACCGCGCGGGAGACGCCCGACGCGCACGCGGGGTGGCCCGCCGCGACGGCCAGGACGTCGGCGTCGCGGCCGAGGTCCGCGCGCACGGCAAGGTGCCGGCGCTCCGTCGCCGTGAGGGGCCGGTCGAGGAACACCCCCTGCGGCGAGGGGAAGCGCCGCATGCGGACCATGTTGCGCAGGTAGATGGAGGCGGACGGGCCGACGACCGCGGCCGCGTTGTCGAAGACGAAGCGGTAGCTGCGCCCGCCCACGCGGACCCGGATCGGCACCACACGCTGCCCGGCGGGATGGATCGCGAACGTCGTCGGCGTGAAGCCGATGAGGTGGTCGACCCGGAGCGGGATCACCGAGTTGTAGAAGGTGCTCTGCACCTGCTGCGCCGACGCCGCGGCGGGAGCCAGCAGGAGCGCGGCGGCGGCGGCGAGGCTCCAGCGCATCACGGCATCAGAGCAGCGCGCGCATCGCGTGGTCAAGCCTCGTGCCCGCCGGCGCGACGACGCCGCCGCCGCGCGGCGCCGCCGGGGGCGGGGCGCTACCCCTCCCGCCCGGTCCTCCCGGTCTCGTGGGCCCAGATGGCGATCTCGACGCGGTTGCGCGCTCGCAGCTTGCCCATCAGGTTCGCGATGTGGGTCTTGACCGTGCTCAGGCTGATGTGCATCTCCGCGGCGATCTCGGCGTTGGTGCGCCCGCGGGCGAGGCGGGCCAGGACCTGCTCCTCGCGCTCGGTGAGCGGCTCGCGCGGGGGGGCGGGCGTCGCGTCGCGCCCGGCGCAGGCGAACGCCGAGAGCAGGCGCGCGGTGACGCTCGGGGCGATCAGGGCGTCGCCCGCGGCGGCCGCCCTCACGGCCTGGCCGAGCAGATCGGGTCCCGCGTCCTTCAGGAGGAAGCCCCGCGCCCCGGCCTTGAGGGCGGCGTGCACGTGCTCGTCGAGGTCGAAGGTCGTGATGACGACGACCGCCATCGGGTCGCCGACGCCGGGGCCCGCCAGGCGACGGGTTGCCTCGACCCCGTCGAGGCGCGGCATGCGGATGTCGAGCAGGCAGACATCCGGCCGGAGCGCCCGGGCGAGGGCGACGGCCTCCTCCCCGTCCCCCGCCTGGGCCACCACGGTGATGCCGGGGTCGGCGTCGAGGATCATCGCGAGACCGGTGCGGACGATCTCCTGGTCGTCGGCGACGAGGACGCGGATGCTCACGCCGGCGCCCCCCACAGGGGGATCACCGCGGTCACGGCCCACCCCCGGTCCGCGCGCGGGCCCGCCACGCACGTGCCCCCGAGGCCCTGGGCGCGCTCGACCATGCCCGCGATGCCGAAGCCGACCTCGGGGCGCGCGTGCCGCCGCTCGCCGTCGTCGGTCACCTCGACGGTCACGGCGTCATCGGCGGCGCGCACGAGCACGTCGATGCGGCTGGCGCGACGGGCGTGCCGGCGCGCGTTGGTCACCGACTCCTGCGCCACCCGGTACGCGGCCGCGGCAACCGACTCGGGCACCCGGTCCGGATCGCCGTCGAGCACGACGTGGACGGGCGTCCCGCCGGGCGGGGCGTCCGCGGCCAGGTCCCGCACGTCGGCCAGCCGCGGTAGCGGCGCATCGATCCCGCGGTCGTCGTGGCGCAGCCTCCGGACGATGGTCCGCATCTCGGCGAGCGTGCGCGACGCCTCGGACTCGATCACCCGGAGCGCCTCGACGGCGGCGTCCGGATCCGCAGGCGCGGTGGCGATGCCGGCCTGGGCGCGGACCGCGATGGCCGAGACGTGGTGCGCCACGGTGTCGTGCAGGTCTCGCGCCAGCGCCTCGCGCTCCGTGGCCCGCGCCGCGGCGACCCGGCTGATCCGCTCCCGGGTGCGCGATCGCACCACGACGCCCAGGGCGAGGGCCAGGAGGAAGATGGCGAACCCGGTCACCGCCTCGCTGACGCTCGTGAAGTCGAGCACGAGGGCGAGGGTCGCGGGGACGAGCATCACGCCGAGGCCGATCAGCGCCTCGCGGCCCGAGCCCCAGCGGAAGAGGGCGTATGCCGGGACGAGGACGTAGACCATCGTGACGAGCCCGGGCGGCTCGCCGGCGCCGCCGCCCAGGACCCATGGCGCGTCCATCACGATCGCCGCGCCGAAGACGCCGCACACGACGGCGAGCGGATGCGTGCGCCGCCACAGCAGCATGGGCACGCCGGCGAGGGCCGCGGCGAACGACAGCCACCGGTAGGGCAGGTCCTCGCGGAGGACGACCTCGACCACGCACAGCGTCGCGAGCACCGCCACGAGGGCCCAGTCGCGCCACACCCGCCGGGGCGGGTCGGCCACCCGGGGCTCACTCCAGAACGATCGCATCACCGCGAGCACGCGCCAATGGTAGGCCGGTCGCCGCCCCGGCGGCATCGGCCGAAAGTGCCGGATCGGAGTGGCCGTCCGGCGGAGCGGGATCGAGCCGGACGCCCGATGTGCCGCGCGGCGACGGCGGGGACGATCGGGCGGTCACCGATCAGCCGTCCCACCAGGAGGACCCGATGTCCCGTGCCCTCGCGACGCTCGGCCGCGCCGCCGCCCGCCGCCCCCTGACCGTGATCGCGGCGTGGCTCGTGCTCGCCGCCGTCGTCGCCGTCGCGGCCGCGGGTGCCGGCCACGAGCTCGACGACGGCTTCACCGTCCCCGGCACCGACTCCCAGCGCGCCATCGAGCTCCTCGACGCTGCGGGCTCCGATCGCGCCGGCCTCACCGCGCAGGTCGTGATGACCCCGCGCCGCGAGGGTGCGACGTTCGCGGAGGGCGGTCCCGAGCTCGCCGCCGCGCGGGAGCTGCGCCGGACACTCGCGGCCCTTCCGCAGGTGGTCGCCGCGGGCGACCCGGCCGAGGCGGTCTCGCCCGACGGGCGGGTGGCGCTGGTGCGCCTGCAGTACCCCGTGACCGCGGAGCTGGACGCGGCCGATCTCGACCGGCTCACCGGCGCGCTCGAGGCCGCGCGCGCCGGCGAGGCCGGGCGCATCCTGCGCATCGAGGCGGGAGGCGACCTCTTCTTCGCCTTCGAGGAGCCCGACGGCGGCCTCGGGGAGGCGGCCGGGGTCGTCGCCGCGGCCGTGATCCTGCTCGTCGCCTTCGGATCGGTCGTGGCGGCGGGGCTCCCGATCCTGCTCGCCCTGTTCGGGCTGGCGCTCGGAGTGGGCGCGATGCCGCTCGTCGCCCACGTGGTGGCGATCCCGAGCTGGGCGCCCATGATGGCGGCGATGGTGGGGCTCGGCGTGGGCATCGACTACGCGCTGCTCCTGGTCACGCGCCACCGCGAGCAGCTGGCCGCCGGCATGGCACCCGTCGAGTCGGTGGGGCGCGCCGTCGCGACCGCCGGGCGCGCCGTGGTGTTCGCCGGCGGGACCGTGCTGGTCGCGATCCTGGGCCTTGCCGTCGCGGGCATCCCCTTCGTGACGGCCGCCGGGGTGGCGATCTCGCTGGTCGTGCTGGTGATGGTCGCCGCCGCGGTCACCCTCCTGCCGGCCCTCCTCGCGCTCGCCGGCCCGCGGATCGACCGCCTGCGGGTCCCGGTCGGCCGCCGGCGCGCGACGCGGGCGGGCGCCGGGCGCGCGGAGCGCTGGAGCGAGCACGTGACGCGGCACCCGCTGGCGTACCTGCTGACGGCCACGGCGCTGCTGCTGGCGCTCGCGGTCCCGGCGCTGTCGCTGCGGCTCGGGACGCCCGACGAGGGCACGCTCCTCGACTCGCGCACGGAGCGCCGCGCCTACGACCTGGTCGCGGCCGGCTTCGGCCCCGGCGCCAACGGGCCGCTCGTGGTCGCCGTCGACGTCGCGGGCGGCGACGACGTGGTGGGCACGCTCGGTGCCCGCCTCGCCGCCGACCCGGGGATCGCCGCGGTGGAGGCGCCGCGGGTGGACCCGGCCGCCGGCGTGGCGACGATCGTCGCCACGCCCACCACGGCCCCGCAGGACCCGGCGACCCGGGCGACCGTCGAGCGGCTGCGCGACGAGGTCCTGCCCGGCGCGCTGGCCGGCTCCCCCGCCACCGCGCACGTCGGCGGACAGGCCGCCGTCTTCCTCGACGTCAGCGGCCGCATCGAGGACCGGCTCGCCGTATTCGTCGCGGCCGTGGTCGGGCTGTCGCTCATCCTGCTCCTCGCCGTGTTCCGCTCGGTGGCCGTCGCCGTGAAGGCGGCGGTCCTCAACCTGCTCGGCATCGGCGCGGCCTTCGGCGTGGTGGTGATGGTCTTCCAGTGGGGGTGGGGCGGATCGCTGATCGGGCTCGAGTCGACGGTGCCGGTCGTGTCGTTCATCCCGATGTTCATGTTCGCCGTCGTGTTCGGGCTCTCGATGGACTACGAGGTCTTCCTGCTCTCGCGCATCCGCGAGCACCACCTGGCGGGCGAGGACGACCGGACCGCGATCGTCGGCGGCCTGGCCTCGACGGCGCGCGTGATCACCGCCGCCGCGCTGATCATGGTGGCGGTGTTCGCCGGCTTCGTGGCCGGGGGCGACCCGACGACGAAGATGTTCGGCCTCGGAATGGCCGTGGCGATCGCGCTGGATGCGACGGTGGTGAGGATGGTGCTGGTGCCCGCGTCCATGACGCTGCTCGGCCGCGCCAACTGGTGGCTCCCGGGCTGGCTCGACCGTGTGCTGCCGGGCGCGGCGCGGCCGCCGGCGGCGGCGGCACCGCCTGCCGCCCCGTCTGCGCAGGCGCCCTGAGAGGCCGGCGGGGTCCTGCGCACGGTCGTCCCGCAGGCGGATGGCGGGAAGCCCGCACGCAGGACCCGCGTCGCCGCGCTCGACCTCCTTCGTCGCATGGCGTGTGCTCAGGCCACCAGCGGCCAGGAGGAAGGGTGACGACGATCGACGGCGGCGGGACCGTCCCGCCTCACGCCGCGGCGCGGGCGGTCGACGCCCGCAAGGTCTACGGCGAGGGGGACGCGCAGGTGCGCGCCCTCGACGGCGTGACGGTCGAGTTCCCCGCCGGGGCCTTCACGGCGATCATGGGCCCCTCGGGGTCGGGCAAGTCCACGCTGATGCAGTGCATGGCGGGGCTCGACCGCCTCACCTCCGGGCGGACGTGGATCGGCGACGTCGAGCTGAGCGGGCTGTCCGAGAAGCGCCTGACGGCCGTACGGCGCGACCGCGTCGGCTTCATCTTCCAGGCCTTCAACCTGGTGCCGACCCTGACGGCCCTCGAGAACCTGCGCCTGCCGCTCGACATCGCCGGGCGCGAGCCGGACCCGGCGTGGCTCGACGAGGTGATCGACGCGCTCACGCTGCGCGACCGCCTGCGCCACCGCCCCTCGGAGCTGTCCGGCGGCCAGCAGCAGCGGGTCGCGGCCGCGCGGGCGCTCATCTCGCGCCCGGACATCGTGTTCGCCGACGAGCCCACCGGGCAGCTCGACTCCCAGTCCTCGGCCGAGCTGCTCGCGTTCATGCGGCGGGCGGTCGACGACTACGGGCAGACCATCGTGATGGTCACCCACGAGCCCACCGCGGCGAGCCAGGCCGACGCGGTCCTCTTCCTCGCCGACGGGCGGATCGTCGGCCGGATGGAGGCACCGACGGTGCAGTCGGTGCTCGACCACATGAAGACGCTGACCGCCGCGGCGGCGTGATCGCGCGCACCGCAGTCCGGAACCTGCTGGCCAGCAAGCTGCGGCTGGCGCTCACGTCCCTGGCGATCGTGCTCGGGGTGGGCTCCGTCGTGGGCTCGTTCGTACTCGGCGACACCATCAACAGCGCATTCGACGACGTGTTCGACACGGCCAACGCCGGCGTGGCGGTCCAGGTGCGGGGCGTCGCGACCGTCTCCGAGCTCGACCGCCAGCCGGTCCCCGCCGAGCTCCTCCCGGTCATCCGCGAGGTGGACGGCGTCGGGAGCGCGGAGGGCACGATATTCGGCACCGCGCAGATCATCGGCTCGGACGGGGAGCCCGCGGGGCTGGAGGGCCCCCCGGCGCTCGGCTTCGGCTGGAACGACGACCCGCAGCTCAACCCCCTGACCCTCACCGAGGGCGCGCCGCCGCGGGCCGCGGGCGACGTGGTCATCGACCGGACCACGGCCGACGACGAGGGCTTCGCGATCGGCGACCCGGTGAGGATCATCACGGCCTCGGGCTCCGAGGAGTACCGGCTGTCCGGCATCGTCGCCTTCGGCGAGGAGAACAACCTGGTCGGGGCGACCCTCGCCGCCTTCGCGCCGGCGACCGCGGCGCGGGTCTTCGACTCGGAGGGCCGCTACTCGACGGTGGAGGTCGCGGGCGCGCCCGGCGTGGCCGACGCCGACCTTGCCCGCCGCGTCGGTGCCGCGCTGCCGCCCGGCTTCGAGGCGATCACGGGTGACGCCGCGGCCCAGGACGCGAGCGACCAGTTCAAGGAGTTCGTGGACATCTTCCGCAACTTCCTGCTCGCGTTCGCGGTCGTCGCCCTGCTCGTGGGCAGCTTCATCATCTTCAACGCCTTCAAGATCACCGTGGCCCAGCGCACGCGGCAGATCGGCCTGATGCGCGCGGTCGGGGCGTCGGGGAGCCAGGTCGTGCGCTCCGTCCTGCTCGAGGCCGTCCTCATCGGCGTCGCGGCCTCGGTCGCGGGCGTGGCCTTCGGGATCGCCTTCGCGGCGCTGCTGCGCTCGGGCTTCAACGCCATCGGGGCGTCCCTGCCGGCGACGACCCTCCAGATCCAGCCGCGCTCCGTGGTGGCGGGGCTGGTCGTGGGCCTCCTGGTCACCGTCGTCGCCGCCCTCGTGCCCGCCTGGCGGGCGAGCCGCGTGCCGCCGATGGCCGCGATGCACGAGGTCCACATGACCGGATCGCCGCGGATCCGCCTGGCCGTGGCGATCCTGTTCACCGCTCTCGGGATCTGGCTGGTGCTGACCGGGCAGCTCGCGGAGCTCGACGGCCTCGCCCAGCGCTTCGCCCTGATCGGGTCCGGGGCCGTGCTCCTGTTCCTCGGCGCCGCGATGCTCACCCAGTACGTCGCGCGCCCGCTCGCCCGGCTCCTCGGGGCGCCGATGGCGCGCACGGGCATCGCGGGGCGGCTCGGGCAGGAGAACGCGATGCGCAACCCGTCCCGCACCGCCCAGACGGCCGCGGCCCTCACGATCGGCGTGGCCCTCGTGACCGGCGTGACGGTGATCGCCGCCTCGCTCGACGCCACATACATCGGGACCATCGACGAGCGCGTCGAGGCCGACCTGCTGATCTTCGCCGGCTCCGGCCAGCCGTTCAGCCCGGCCGCCGCCGCCGTGCTGGACGACGTCCCCGAGCTGTCGGCCGTGACCGCCTGGCGCGACGGGGAGTTCCGGGACGCGGCGGGCGACGTCCAGGGGCTCGGGGCCGTCGACCCCGCGCTGCTCGGCCAGGTCTACGACCCGGACGTCACCGACGGCGACATGGCCGACCTCGCCGAGCCGGGGACGATCGCCGTGCAGCGGGGCTACGCCGAGGACAACGACCTGCGGGTCGGGTCGACGATGCCGGCGCTGTTCGCCCGCACCGGCCCCGCCGACCTGCGCGTCGTCGCGCTGTTCGAGGACGAGAGCTTCGACCGCTTCTTCGTCTCGCTCGACCAGTACGAGCGCGACTTCACCCTGCAGCAGGACACGGTGATCCTGGGCCGCGCCCGTCCGGGGGTGACCCCCGAGGCCGCCAAGGCCGCGGCCCAGTCGGCGCTGACCGGCTTCCCGAACCTCGACGTGCGCACCCGCGCCGAGTACAAGGACTGGATCTCCGGGCAGATCACCACCTTCCTGCGCCTCTTCTACGTGCTGCTGGCGATGGCGGTGGTGATCGCGATCTTCGGGATCATCCTGACCCTCGCGCTGTCGGTCTTCGAGCGCACCCGCGAGATCGGCCTGCTGCGCGCCGTCGGCCTCTCCCCCCTCGGCGTGCGGAACATGATCCGCTGGGAGGCCGTCATCGTCGCGCTCATCGGCGCCCTCGTCGGCCTGGTGCTGGGCGTGTTCCTCGGCGTCGTCACGGTCTCGTCGATCCCCGAGTTCACCGCCGTCGCGATCCCGTGGGGCTCGATGGGCGTCTTCCTGGTCGCGGCCGCGGTCGCCGGCGTGGTCGCCGCCATCCTCCCGGCGCGGCGGGCGGCGCGACTCAACGTGCTCGAGGCGATCCAGGCCGAGTAGCGCCCGGGCCCGCCCGTCCTACATCGCCACCCCGCCGTTGACCGAGAGCACCTGGCCGGTGACGAAGGCCGCCGACGGCGCGGCGAGGAAGGCAACGGCCTCGGCGACCTCGCCGGGGAGGCCGGCGCGGCGCATCGGCGTCGCCCGGATGGCGCCCTCGACGATGCGGGCGCCGACCGGGTCCTCGCGCAGGCGCTCCTCGAAGGGGGTCCGGGTGACCGACGGCGAGACGCAGTTGACGCGGATCCCGTCACGCGCCACCTCGCGGGCGAGCGACTTGGAGAACCCGACGACGGCCGCCTTCGCGCCGGCGTAGACGGCCTCCCCCCATCCCCCGACGCGCGCGGTGTCCGAGCTGATCGAGACGATCGCGCCTCCCTCGGGGGCCTCGCGCAGGGCGGGCAGCGCGGCGTGGCACCCGGCGAGGACGCCGAGGTAGTTGATCCGCACGAGGTCCATCCAGCGGTCCGGGTCGCTGTCCGCGAAGAGGCCCGGCCGGTCCCACCCCGCCCCGTTCACCCAGACGTCGAGGCGGCCGTGCCGTGCGACCACGGCCTCGACGACCCGGGCGCACGACGCCGGGTCCGCCACGTCGTGTGCCATCGCCCAGACCTCGCCGCCGATCGCGCGCGCCACCGCGTCGCGCCGGTCGTCCAGGTCGGTCAGGACGACGCACGCGCCGCGGTCGGCGAGCAGCCGCCCGGTCGCCGCGCCGATCCCCCCGGCGCCGCCGGTGACCACGGCGACGCGGCCGTCGAGCCGGATGGCGTCCGTCACGACCGCGCCTCCGCGGAGAAGGCCTGGAAGGTCCCCTGGGCGCAGGCGGTCATGCGCCCGTCCGGGCCGCGCGCCTCGGCCGACGCGACGACGAGACGGCGCCCCTGGTGCAGCACGCGCCCGACGCCCACCAGGTCGCCCGGGAGCACGGGCGCCGTGAAGTTGAGCTTCATCTCGACGGTCGCACAGCCCTGGCCGGCGGGCAGCCGGGCGAGTATGGCGAGCCCCATGGCCGCGTCGAGCAGGCCGGCGACGACGCCGCCGTGCGCCGTGCCGTACGCCTGGAGGTGCGCGGGGGTGATCCCGATCTCGATGCGCGCCGACTCCTCGTCGGCGTGGGTGACGCGCATCCCGACCAGCTCGTAGTAGCCGCAGGCGTTCCAGGTGTCGAGGAGGTCCGCCGGGGGCGTCGTCACGCCCGCGCCCCCGCCATCGGGGCCGGCGGTGCCGCCAGGGCCGCGGCCAGCGCGCGCCCCACCGCCGCGCGGTCGCACTTGCCGGACGGCAGGGCCGGGATGTCCTCGACGACCACGACCACCCGCGGCACCTCCTCGGCCGACAGACGACCCGCGCTGCGCTCGCGCACGCGCGCGCCGAGCCCCGGCGCCGCCCCCGGGCGCGCCGTGACGACGGCGCCGAGCCGGGTCAGCCCCTCCGCGTCCTCCAGGCCGAGCACCACCGCATGCGCGACCTCGGCATCACGGAGCAGCTCCTCCTGCACGCGTCCGGCCGACACCCACGTCGCGCCGATCTTGAGGCGCTCGCCGGTGCGCCCGAGGAAGCGGTACGAGCCGTCGTCCTCGCGCCGCACCAGGTCGCCCGTGTGGAGCCAGCCGTCGCGGAGGGCGCGCGCCGTCGCCTCCGGGTCGTCGCGGTAGCCCGGCATGACCGAGGCCCCGCGCACCAGCAGCTCGCCCTCCCGCGCGTCGTCCGGGGTCGTGGCCGCCACCCGCACCGCGAAGCCCGGCACCACCCGGCCGACGGTGCCCGGGCGCGGCGCTGCGGGGCTGTCCGAGAGATAGAGGTTGGTCGCCTCCGACGAGCCGAGTCCGTTCACCAGCCGCAGCCCCAGCGCCTCCCGCACGTCCTCCCAGACCCGGGCCGGCAGGTGCTCGCCCGCCGACACCGCCAGGCGCACCCCGGCGAGCGCCTCCCGTGGCATGCGGCCCTGGGTCGCGTGGCGGGCGACCCGCGCCCACCAGGTGGGGACGCCGAAGACCACGTTCACGCCGCCGTCCCGCACGGCCCGCACGAGGCCTCCGGGAGAGCGGTCGCCGCCGTCCAGCCAGGCGCAGGCCCCCGCGCCGAGCGGGAAGTAGCAGCAGTTGCCGAAGCCGTAGCTCGTCGGGAGCGCGGCGACCGACCACGTCACGTCGCCCGGTCGCAGGCGCAGGATCCGCGCGCCGTAGGTCGCCAGGCAGGCCCGCACGTCGCCGTGGCGGTGCACCGCCCACTTCGGCCGGCCGGTCGATCCCGACGTGAGGAGCAGGTAGCTGGGGTCGTCCCAGCGGGTCGGCGCGGGGCCCGGATCGGTCGCGCCCGCCGCCGCGGCCTCCAGGTCCGCCAGCATCAGCGCCGGCGCCCCGCACGCGACGGCCGGGTCCCCGGCCACCACCGCCCGCGGTGCCGCTCGCCCGATCGCGTCGCGCCGGCGCTCGGACGGCGCGTGCGGGCTCAGCAGGGCGCAGACGGCCCCGAGGCGCGCGGCGCCGAGGACCACCGCCGGCCACGCGGGGACGTCCGGCAGCGCCACCACGACGGTGTCGCCCCGCCGCACGCCCGCCTCCGCCAGGGCGCCGGCCATCGCGCCGGCCCGTCCGGCCAGGGCGCCGACCGTCCACTCCCCCCAGGGCCCGCGCAGCGCGGGAGCGTCCCGGTCGCGCGCGAGGCGGTCGTCGAGCAGGAGGGCGGACAGGTTCCCGGTCACGGAGCGATCCTGAGCCCGGGCGGGGCCGCCGCCATCGGGGCGGCGCCCGGAGGCGCTGCGGAGATCCCGCAGACGGCCGGCGACGGGCCCCGAACGGCTTGCCCGTGCGGTTTCCTTGCCGTCCAACGGTCCAAACCCCGGGCCTCAGGCATGGTGTCGATCGGCCGATCCGATAGGTCATGACCTCCCCTGCGCGCCCATCCGGCCCCTCGCGCATCGTGGTGCTCGACCCCGATCCACGGTGGCGGCGGCGCCTGGGCCGGGCCCTGGCCGCCGCCGGCCACTCCGGCGCCGCGACCGCCGGCGACCCCGCCGACGTGACGTCCGCCGGCGCCGGGCTGGTGGTCGTGCGCCCGAGCGGCCACGGCGCCGCCGTCCTCGCCCTGCTGCGCAGCCTGCGCCGTGACCTCCCCAGCCTGCCCGCGCTGATCGTCGCCCCGGCGGGTGGCGCGCCGGAGGGAGCCGATCCCGAGCTGGACGTCGTCCTCGACGGCCCGCCGGAGCCCGCCCTGCTTGGGCCGCTGGTGCGCGCCGCCCGGGCGGCGGGGGCCCTGCACGGGCGGCTCGCCGCCGAGCGGGAGCGGTTCGCCGCCCTGCGGTCGTCGCTCCAGGACGGGCTCTCGGTGCTCGCACCCGACGGCCGCATGCTCGACGCGAACGACCGCCTCGCCGAGATCACCGGCGTCCCCCTCGAGCGCCTGATCGGCGCCCGCCCCCCCTTCGACTTCTGGCCGCGCGACCTGCGGGCCTCGTACGGGCGCCGCCTGGCGCGCGCGCTGGAGGGCGGCGCGACCGGCGAGGACGACCGCGTCTACCGGCGACCGGACGGCGATGAGCGCCACGTCATCGTGAGCCTCGCCCCGCTGCGCACCGGCTGCGCCGCCCGCGGCGCCTTCGTCAGCACGGTCAAGGACGTCACCGCCCGGTTCGCCGCCGAGGAGGACCTGCGGCGCAGCGAGGAGGCGCACCGCCACCTGGCCGAGCAGCAGGCCGCACTCGCACGCGTGGCCGCCGCGGTCGCCGCCGGCGAGGCCCCCGAGTCGGTCTTCGCCAAGGTCGCCCACGAGGTCGCCTGCCTGCTGCGCGTCGAGGCGGGGGGCGTCGCGCGCTTCGACCCCGACGGCCTCACCGCGACGCTCCTCGGCGCCTGGACCTCGATCGACACCCTGCGCCTGGACCCGGGGACCGCACTGCCGCTGACGGGCGAGAGCGTCACGGCGACGGTGCGGCGCACCGGCCGACCGGCGCGCATCGACGACTACGGCTCCCTCCCGCCCGGCGCCGCGGGCGACGGGCACGCGCCGCGGCGCAGCTCGGTCGCGGCCCCGGTGCGCATCGGCGGCCGCCTCTGGGGCACCGTCGGCGCCCTCAGCGACCGGCCCGCGGGGCTCGCCCCCGACGCCGAGGAGAAGCTCGCCGACTTCGCCGAGCTCGTGGCGCTCGGCATCGCGGGCGCCGAGGCGCGGATGCAGCTGACCACCCTCGCGGAGACCGACGCCCTGACAGGCCTCGCAAACCGACGCGTGTTCGACGAGTGCCTGGCCGCCGCCCTCGCGGGTACGCATGCGGCAGGGAGCCCCCTCTGCCTGATCCTCGTCGACATCGACCACTTCAAGCGCGTCAACGACACCTTCGGCCACGAGGCCGGCGACGGCGTGATCCGTGAGCTCGCGGCCCGCCTGCGCCAGGTGAGCCGCTCCGGCGACCTGGTGGCGCGCATCGGCGGCGAGGAGTTCGCGTGGGTCGTCGCCGGCGTCGGCCTGGAGGGCGCCCGCGAGGTCGCCTCCCGGCTGCTCGGCGCCGTGCGCTGCCGCGCCTTCCCGGTGGCCGGCCGGGTCACGATCTCCGCGGGCGTGGCCGAGGCCGCCGAGGGGGACGACGACGCCGCCCTGCGCCGTCGCGCCGACGCGGCCCTCTACGAGGCCAAGCGCCGCGGGCGCGACCGCGCCGAGGTCGCCGTCCCGGCGGTCGCGACGGCCTGAGCCGCCGCGCCGCCGGGGACGGCGGACCGTCAGGCCGTGGCGCGCACCGTCACGTCGCCGATGGCCAGGCCCTCCTCGAACAGGGTCACCCCGAAGGTCTCGTTCAGGGCCGCCGCGCCGTCGGCGCCGAGGGCCACGGTGATGCCCTCGAGGACGATGGTGCCCCCGTCGTCGCTGCGCTGCAGGCCGGTCAGGTCGACGTCGAGGATCGGGACCTGCGCGCCGCCGGCCGTCGCCGTCAGCGTCCCCGCGGCGGTGTCGATGACGAAGTCCGTCAGCTCCAGCTCGGTGCCGCCCGCGGCGAACACCAGGCCGCCGGAGTGGTCGATCGTCCCCGCGAGGCTCTCGGCCTCGACCGAGCCGCCGGTGATCGGGAAGGTGATGCCGTCGTCGCCGGCGGTCGCCGGGTCGATCGGCGCCACGGTGATGTCGTTGTCGGCCAGGACGCCCGCGGTGGCGGGGTCGAGGACGAGCGTCGTGCCCTCCCCGTTCAGGGTCAGGGTGGCCGGCGCCGTTGCGGCGGCCTCGGTGGTGGCGTCGTCGTCATCGTCGCCGCAGGCGACGAGGCCCAGCGAGAGCGCCGCCACGAGGACGGCCAGCAGGGGCAGGCGGAGGAGGCGTCGCACGGTCGTGGTTCTCCCGTCGGTGGATTGCGTGTCCGGGGATGTGTCCGCACCGGCGGCGCCGATCGGTTGAGCACCCGCCCCGGCGGGGCCGGCGCAGCGCGCTCAGGCGAGCTCGCGCCCCAGGGCGGCCCGTGCCGCCAGATGCCCGCACATCCCGTGCACGCCGCCCCCGGGCGGCGTGGCGGCCGAGCAGAGGTACACGCCCGGGATGCCGGCGGCGTACGGGTGGAGGGTCGGGACCGGGCGCGCGACGGTGCCCCGGAGATCCTGGAGCCCGCCGGTGATGTCGCCGCCGGCCTGGTTGGGGTTGTCCCGCTCCATCTGCGCCGGCCCCCGCACCGACCGGGCGACCACCCGGTCGCCGAAGCCCGGCGCGAAGCGCTCGACCTGCGCCTCGATCCGCCCCGCCATGTCGGCCCCCGACCCTTTCGGGACGTGGCAGTAGGCCCACGCGGCATGCAGCCCGCCGGGCGCGCGCGACGGGTCGGCGACGCCCTGCTGGGCCAGGAGCACGTAGGGGCGCCCGGGCGCGCGGCCGGCGTGGACGGCGCGCTCCGAGGCCGCGATCTCCTCCAGCGTCCCGCCCAGGTGCACGGTGCCGGCGCGCGCGCAGCCGGGGGCCCGCCAGGGGATCGGCCCGTCGAGCGCCCAGTCGATCTTCACCACCCCCGGACCCGGCCGCACGCGGCGCAGCGCCCGCGCACGCCGGGCGGGCATACGCGCGCCGGCCATCGCCAGCAGCTGCGGCGCGGTGACGTCGAGCAGCACCGCGCGGGCGGGCGGCAGCTCGCCGAGATCGGCGACCTCCCAGCCCGTCGCGATCTCTCCGCCGAGGGCCGTCAGGTGGCGCGCGAGCCCGTCGGCGACGCGCTGCGACCCGCCGCGCACGACCGGCCATCCGACGTGGTGGCCCAGCATCTGGAGCACCACGCCGAGCGCCGCCGTGGGCGGCGCCTCGAGCGGGAGGAACGAGTGCGCGGCCATGCCGGCGAGCAGCGCCCTGGCCCGCGGCCCGCGGAACCGGGCGCGGGCGAGCCCCGCGGCCGAGCGCAGCCCGAACGGCGCGAGCCGGGCCGTCGCCGCGGGGTGGCGCGGCACCCGGGGCACCGGCCCGAGGGCGTCCTCGACCAGGGCGTCCGCGCGGGCGACCAGCGGCTCCATCAGCTCCGCGTAGGCCGCCGCGTCGGGCCCGAGGCCCGCCGCGGTCGCGGCCACCGAGCGCTCGAGCACCACCGCGCCGCCGTCGTCCAGCGGGTGGGCCGCCGGCGCGCCGGGGTGCACCAGCTCGACACCGAGATCGTCGAGGGGCAGGGAGCGGAAGAAGGGCGAGGCCGCGACCAGGGGGTGCACGGCGGCGCAGACGTCGTGCACCACGCCGGGCAGGGTCAGCTCCGCCGAGCGGCAGCCGCCGCCCACCGTGTCGCGCGCCTCGATCACCAGCACCGAGCGCCCGGCGCGCGCCAGCGTCACGGCGGCGGCGAGGCCGTTCGGGCCCGCGCCGACGACGACCGCGTCGTGGCGGCGGGCCGACACTCAGGGGGTCGGCACGACCCCGGCCCACGCCGCGACGGCCACCGCCACGGCGATCAGGAGCACCATCAGCAGGACGCCACCGCGCCGCCAGACGGGCCGTCGCGTGCCCACCCCGCGGGCCGTGATGCGGGTGGCGCTCAGGTGCACCGGGCGGCCGCGCGGCCGCGGGGTGGGGCCCGTCGCGTTGGGCGGGAGCTCGCGCACCGGGCCCTCCATCGTCACGCCGAGGTGCGTCGCGTAGGCGCGGACGAACCCGTTGACGAAGGCCGGATCGGGGAGGGACTCGAAGCGGCCGTCCTCGATCGCCACCAGGTAGCGCTCGCGGATCCGCGTCGCCTCGGCGCACTCGGAGATCTCGAGGCCCTGACGCAGGCGTGCCTCCCGGAGCCGGGCACCGATGGCGGGCCGTTCCTCCACGGGGGCAGACTACGCACGCGGAGCCCGGCGTGCGCGATCCGTCATGCTGGTCCGGCCCGGTGACCGACCTCGACGACCACTACGCGACCCTCGGGCTGGAGCCCGGCGCCGACCCCGACGCGGTCCGGGCCGCATGGCGCTTCACGATCACGGCCTTCCACCCGGACCGCTTCCGCGACCCCGGGCAGCGGGAGCGCGCCGAGGAGCTGACCAAGCGGGCCAACGCGGCCTGGCAGGTGCTCGGCGACCCGGACCGACGGCGGCGCTACGACGCGCGCCGCGACCGCGCAGCGGCCCCTCCCGCCGCCGCACCGCCCGCCCGGGCGCTCCCCTGCCCCACCTGCGCCACGCGCTGCCGGGTGCCGGACGCGGGGGGGCGGATGGTCGACCTGGTGTGCCCGGCGTGCCGGGAGACCTTCCCGGCGCTGATCGGCGCGCGCTGCGTCGGGCGCCCGCGCCTCGAGCGCCGCTGGATGTCGCTGCGCCACCAGGCGACCTTCGCGGACGCCCGCGGAGGGCTCCGCACCGTCGAGTTCCGCCGCCTGCCCGCCGAGCTCGCCCTCTCCGAGGGCGAGCTCATGTCCGTCGTCTTCCACCCGCGCCGCAGCCGCGCCGTCTACGCCATCGTGCACGGCGCGGGGCTCGACCTGGGCTGGCGCGTGGGCTGACGCCGGGGCCCGGCGCCGGTCAGCGCCGGCGCGGCCCCACGGTGATCCGCACCGAGTCCCGGAGCTTCGCCGACGCCCGGGCCGTGATGACGTACGTGCCCGGGGCGCGCATCCGCGCCCGCGCCGTCCGCGGGAACCGGACCGTCGTGACGCCCGCCCGCGCGCGCACCCGGAAGGTCGCGAGCGGTCGCGCCCGGTCCGCCCGGCGCACGCCGACCGTCACGCGCATGGCGCGCGGCATCCGCACCCGCAGCGCCGGTGCGCGACCCGAGGCGAGGCGCGCGGGCGCGAGCAGCGCGAGGCCGCGGACCGCCGGCGGGGTGCCCAGGGCCGGCACGGTGCCGGTCACCGTCACCGACCGCGCCGGGCTGGCCGCCTGGTTGCCGAGGCCGTCCACCGCCACGACCTGCCAGGTGCGGGAGCCACGGCCCATCCGCACCCGCGCCGAGCGCTCGTCGGCGCCCGCCGTGGCCACGGCCACGCCGTCCACGAGCACGCGGTACGAGGCGACGCCCGTGACGGCGTCGGACGACGCGCCCCAGGCGAGATCCACCATCGGGCCGGGAACGCTCGCCGCGCCCGCGGGCGCGCGCAGCGCCGGCGCGGTCGGGGCCGTGCGGTCGACCGTCAGCACGCGGGGCGCCGTGTGGCGGACGTTGCCGGAGGCGTCCTGCGCCGCGATCGTCCAGATGTGGGAGCCGTCGCCGACGACGGCCGACGCCGAGCGCGCCGACGGGCCCGTCGTGGCCACCGTCGCGCCGCCCACCACGAGGCGGTAGGACACCACGCCGCTGCCCGCGTCCGAGGACGGCGCCCAGCTGAACAGCAGCGGTCCGGGGGCCGCCGTCGCCAGCCCGTCGACCGGGCCGAGTGCGGCGAACGGGTCGGGGGGCGTCGTATCGGGGCCGATGCCCGTCCCGGCGACGGTGAGGGCGCCCGCCAGGTCGAGGCGGCGCCCGGAGGAGGTGACGCCTGCGAGCGCCGGCACCGCCGCGCCGCCGCCGGTGATCGCCGCCTTCACCTGCCACGGCGCGAGGCCGGGGTGCATGCCGAGCACCAGGGCCGCCACTCCGGAGACGTGGGGCGCGGCCATCGAGGTGCCGGACTTGTAGCCGTAGGCGTTGCCGGGGATCGTGCTGAGCACGTCCTGCCCCGGGGCGCCGATGTCGACCGAGCCGGCGCCGAAGTTCGAGAAGCCCGCGAGCCCGTCCGACGGCGTCGTCGCCGCCACCGACACCAGGTTCGTCGCGGGGCAGTTGGCCGGCCACGAGGGGGCGGCGTCGTTGTCGTCGCCGATGCCGTCGGCACCGCCGTTGCCGGCCGCAGCCACCACCAGCACCCCGGCGTCGCCGGCGAGCTGGATCGCGTCGCAGAGGGGCTGGGAGTAGGTCTCGCCGCCCCAGGAGGCGTTGATGACGTCGGCGCCCTCGGCCACGGCGTACTGGATCGCGATGATGGCGTCCGACGTGTAGCCGCCGCCCGGCTTCAGGAACTTGAGCGGCATGAGGCGGACGTTGTCGGCGACGCCCGCGACGCCGGCCCCGTTGCCGCGCCGGGCCGCGATCGTGCCGGCGACGTGGGTGCCGTGGCTGTCGCCGTCGGCGGCGCTGTAGACGACGTTGGTCTCGTCGTGGAAGTTCCAGCCCGCCACGTCGTCGACGCGCCCGTTGCCGTCGTCGTCCAGGCCGTTGCCGGGGATCTCCCCCGGGTTCTGCCAGATGCGCGACGCGAGGTCGGGGTGCGTGGTCTGGACACCCGTGTCGATCACCGCCACGACGACATCGGCGGCGGAGCCCGTGGCGTCCCAGGCCGCCGGCGCACCGATCCGCGGCAGCGCCCACTGGAGGCCGTAGTGGGTGTCGTCCGGGATCTCGGACGGGCGCAGGCGGCCGTCGAGCTCGACCGCGGCCGCGGCGTCCTCGCCGGCCAGCAGCCGGCGCGCCTCGGCGAGCGTCACGCCCTCGGGCAGGTCGTACGCCCGCCAGCCGGCCACCAGCGGCCGCACCCCCTCGGCATCGAGCGCGCGCGAGAGCGCGACGCGCTCGGTCGGCGTCGACCCCGGGTCCACCCGCACCAGCACGGAGTCGCTGCGCTCGGCGGCCGACGCGGACTGGACCGCGGCCGACAGGGCCAGCACGGTCAGCGCCCAGGCGGCTGCGGCGCGGCGGGCGCGACCGGAGCACGACCGGGCGTCGCCGCCCGGTACGGGAGCACGAGTGGACATCAGACGGCCAGGCCTCCTTGCCGGTTCGTCCGCGATGGGCACCGCCCGGTGGAACCCCCGGAGCGCGCCGGGGAGCGGGACGGTGTGGGAGTGGTATCGGCATCACCCTTCCGGGGGACAACCCCCTCCCGGCCCGACCGCGCGACTCAAGCCCGGCGGCCCGCGTGCCGATGATCCCGGGGACGTCTCCGCAGGAAGGTGGGTCCATGCCCCACGTGTCCGGCATCGTCACCGCAGGGATATCGGAGGCCACCCGCACCGCGCACGCGCTCATCCACCGCGGCGCCGAGGCGGGCATGGTCGTGGTCGCGGGCGAGCGCTCGGACCGGATCCACGCCGAGCGCGTCCCGGAGGCCGGCCCGGGCGAGCGGCTGAGCGCGCGCGAGCGCCGCGAGAGGCGCCGGCGCGAGGCCGAGGGCGGCGGGGCGGACGGGCGGCGCCGGCGCGGCGCGGCGCCCGACGTGGACGAGGGCCCCTCGGGGGGCCTGGTGGACCTCCAGGCCTGAGGCCTGGGGTCCTCGGGCCTAGGCCTTGAGGTCCCCAGGCGCGGTCAGGCGGGAGGCGAAGAAGGCGCGGATCGCCTCGCGGCCCCCCTCGGTGGCCGCCTCGGCGAAGCGCGCGGCGAGGGTGCCGTCCGGCCGGGCGTCGGAGCGCACGACCTCGGCGTCGAGGGCGTGCCAGCCCATCTCCGCCAGCTCGATCTCGATCCGCACCTGCGCGGCCGACGGGAAGTCGGCGCCCGCCAGCAGGACCCCGCCCTCGCTCAGGTTGACGCTCCGGGCGTCGACGACCGCGTCGCCGGACACCACCCGCGCCGCGAGCGCGACGTCGGCTCGTGGGTGCGCCCGCCTGTCGTCGTGCGCCGTCCCCTCTGCCATCTCACCCTCCACCGTGCCGCGGCCGCCGGGTCGGGGCGATGCTAGCGGAGCCCAGGGCGCGACCGGCAGCGGCAACGGCCGCTCGTACACCAGCCGGTCCCCGCCGGGACCCAGGTAGCCGGGCGCGAACCGCCCCGCGAAGCCGAGCCGCTCGTGGAACCGGCGCGAGGCCGCCCGGCCGGGCGCGGCCAGCGCGCGCACGCGCCGGCAGCCCCGCGCCTCGGCACGTGCGCAGAACTCGGCGTAGAGGCGCTCGGCCGCCCCGGTGCCGCGCCAGGCGGGGGCGACGACGTGCATGTGGACGTAGGCGAGATCGGGCTCCGCCTCGCTCACGAGGCCCAGCAGGAAGCCCGCGGCGGGCCCGTCGGGGCCCTCCTCCATCCAGACCCCCGACGGCCCGAGCTGGTCGAAGAAGAGCCGGTGCATCACCAGCCCGACGGGGTGGCCGAACCAGTCGTCGACCACGACCCGCGCGCGGGCGTAGTCGCCCGCGCGCAGGGGCCGGCAGGCCAGCCCGGCCGGGTCGGCCGGGCGCCCGCTCACTCGGGCGTCGGGACCGAGCGGGCCACGTAGTCGTCCACGAGCAGCAGGTTCGCCTCGCCGGCGCGGCGGGTCACCTGGAGCAGCTCGCCCATCGTCGCGACCTCCTCGACCTGCTCGGTCACGAACCACTGGAGGAACGTGCTCGTGGCGTGGTCGCGGGTGTCGAGCGCCAGGTCCACGATGCGGTGGATGTGGTCGGTGACCGCCTCCTCCCACTCGAGGCTCGCCGCGACGGCCTCCTCCGCGCTCTCGAAGTCGGGCTTCGGCGCCGCGAGGGCCGGGATCGCCACGGGGCCGCCGACGTCCTTCAGGTACTCGAGGAACCGCATCGCGTGGGCGTGCTCCTCGGCCGCCTGGGCGCCGAAGAAGCGCGAGAGCTCCGGGAGCCCCTCGGCGTCGAACCAGCTGGAGATCGCGAGGTACTGGAGGTGCGCCTCCAGCTCGCGCCCGAGCTGGGCGTTCAGGGCATCGACGATTGGCTTCGCGACGGGCATCGGGGCTCCTTGGACGGCTGGAGCGCCGATTCTAGGGGACGCGCCCGGCGGCGCCGGGCGGGCCTCGACCCCCGTCGGCACGTCCCCCCCCGGACGGGGGATCGCGGCCCTCCGGCACCGCCGGGTAGGGTCCGCCCGTCCTCATCCCCAAGGAGCCCCCGACATGCCCCTCCCCCGCCGCCGGTCCCTGGCCGGCCTCGTCGCCATCGGGGCGACCGCCCTCATCGCCGGCTGCGGCGGAGGAGGCGACGACCAGCTGAGCGCCGAGGAGTTCCGCACCCAGGCGGACGCGATCTGCACCGACGCGAACACCCAGCTCGACGCCGTCGGCGAGCCCTCGTCGGCCGACCAGGTGCTGACGTTCCTGCAGACCTCCCTCCCGATCCAGCGGGCCCAGCTCGACCGCCTGCGCGAGCTCGACCCGCCGGACGACCTCCAGGCCGACTTCGACACCGGCGTCGGCGCCATCCAGGAGCAGATCGACGTCGTCCAGGACGCGGCGACGCGCATCGAGGGCGGCGAGGACCCGAACACGGTCATCACCGAGCTCGGCCCGCAGATCGAGAGCATCAACGAGCGGTCCGACGCCGCGGCCCAGCGGCTCGGTTTGACGGTGTGCGGCAGCGACTCCGACGAGGAGCCGACCGCGACCACGCCCACCACGACGACGGCGCCGGCCACCACCGTGGCGCCCACGACCGCCGCGTCCGGCGACGCCGCCGCGTACGTCGCGGACGTCCAGGAGGCCGCGACCGCGCTCCAGGAGTTCGGCACCATCCTCCAGAGCAGCACCGGCCTGGAGGACCTGCGCACGAAGATCCCGGAGGCCCAGGCCGCCCTCGACACCTTCGACACGGCGATCGCGGACCTCGACGGCTACACCCTCGAGGTGGCCCGGCTCGAGGAGCAGCGCTCCGGCCTCGCCGAGACCGGCCCGGCCGTCAGCGACGTGCTGCGCCGCTTCCTGGACGCCGTCGACGAGGGCGACCTCGCCGCCGTGCAGTCGCTGATCCCCGAGGTCACGCAGACGATCGGCGAGTTCCAGGCCGCCGCCACCGGCAGCTGAGGATCCCGGGGGGCCGGCCGCCGCGGCCGGCCCCCCGCCGCCTCACCGCCCCCGCCGCCTCACCGCCCCCGGCGCGCCCTCTCGGAACGGCTCGCGCCGACGATCAGGGCCGTCGCGATGGCGCCCCAGAACACGCCGTAGGCGAGCCCGCGGCCGACGGGCTGGTTCATGAAGACGATGTGGACCGCCCACAGCACGAGGATCGCGACCGGCAGCAGCAGCGCCACCTGCGCGGCCACGTGGAGGTCCTCCCACCGGCGCAGCCACGCCGGGGGGTCGCGTCGGGAGGGCGGGCTCACACGCCCGAGGATACGCCCGTCGCGCCCACTATCATCCCGCCGGTGCCGGGCCGATCGTCATCCCCCCTCGAGCTCGTCCGCGAGTGGATGGGCACGCTCGCCGACCTCGGCGGGGCCGCCGGGCTGCTGGGGTGGGACCGCGAGACGCTGATGCCCCCGGCCGGCGCCGAGGCCCGCGCCGTGCAGATGGGCACCCTGGCGGCCCTCCACCACCGCGAGCTGGTGCGCGAGGACGCCGGTGAGGCGCTCGCGGCGCTGGCCGGCGACGCCGCCCTGGACGCGGACATGGCGGCCGCGGTGCGGCTCGCCACCCGCGCGCGCGACCGCGCCGTCCGGGTGCCCGAGGAGCTCGTGCGCGAGCTGAGCGTCGCGTCGTCGCGCAGCGTCTCGGCGTGGGCGGAGGCGCGGGCGGCCGACGACTTCGCCGCGTTCGCCGGCCCCCTCGGACGCGTCCTCGTGCTGAAGCGCCGGGAGGCCGAGGCGATCGGCGTCGGTGACGAGCCGTACGACGCGCTGCTCGACGAGTTCGAGCCCGGCGCGCGGGCGGCCGACCTGGAGCCGGTCTTCGCCGGCCTGCGCGTCCGGCTCGCCCCGCTGGTGGCCGAGGCGGCGGCGCGACCCGTACGCACCCTGCCCGAGCGCGACTGGGACCTCGAGGGGCAGATGACGCTCGCCCGCGAGGTGTCCGAGATGGTCGGGTTCGACATGCGGGCCGGCGTCATCACGCGCTCCGTGCACCCGTTCACCGGCTCCCCGCACCGCGGGGACGTGCGCTTCACGACGCGCCTCGAGTCGCACACGCCGATCAGCGGCCTGAGCGCGGTCATGCACGAGGTCGGCCACGCGCTCTACGAGCAGGGCTTCCCCGCCGAGGCCGACCGCACCCCGGTCCACGACGCCCCCTCGCTCGGCGCCCACGAGTCCCAATCGCGCTTCTACGAGAACCAGGTGGGCCGCAGCCCGGCGTTCTGGGAGCGCATCGAGCCGACCCTGCGCCGCATCTTCCCCGAGGCGATGAGCGGGGTCGACGCGGCGCTGCTGCACGACGCCGCCCAGGTGGTGCAGCCGTCGCTCATCCGGGTGGAGGCCGACGAGGTCACGTACAACCTCCACATCGCCCTGAGGTTCGGCCTCGAGCTGGCGATGATGCGCGGCGACCTCACGGTCGCCGATCTGCCGGGCGCCTTCGCCGACGGCATGGAGGACATGCTCGGCATCCGCCCGCCCACCACGGCGCTCGGCGCGATGCAGGACATCCACTGGGCGGACGGCCTCTTCGGCTACTTCCCCACCTACACGCTCGGGAACCTGTACGCGGCACAGCTGGCGGAGGCCGCCGACGCAGAGCTCGGCGGCATCGACCGGGCCATCGCCCAGGGGGAGTTCGCCGCGATCCTCGGCTTCATGCGTGAGCGCGTGCACTCCCACGGCGCCCGCATGCCGACGGCCGACCTGATGCGCGCGGCCACCGGGCGCGAGCTGGGGCCCGACGCCCTGATCGCCCACCTGGAGCGCTCCTACCTCGGGCGCTGACGCCGGCGCCCGCCGGCGGGTGGCGCGACGGTCGAGAGCCGGGCTCCGGCGACCGATATCCGGGGGGTGCGCCCCCGTTCGTCACGACGCGCCCGCCTGCTGCTCTGCGCGGGCCTGATCGCGCTGATCGTCGCGCCGGCCGCCTCCGCCGCGCCGACGGCCGCCGAGGCGCGCGCGGACCGGGACGCGCTGGCGGCGCGCGAGGCCGCGCTGACGGCGCGCATCGACCGCGAGCAGGGGGCCCTGGCGGCGGACCGCTCGCGCCTCGACCGGGCCCGCACCCGCCACGCCGCGACCCTGGCGGCGATCGAGCGGCGCCTGCGCGCCCTCTACGCGAGCCCCGACCCGAGCCCGGTGATCGAGGTCCTGACCGGTGGTGACCTCGGCGAGGCGCAGGCACGGATCGACCTGCTCGAGGCGCTCGGCCGCAGCGACCGCGAGATGCTCCGCAGCCACCGGGAGGCCGCGGCGGAGCTGGCGCTGGCCGAGGCGCAGATCCGCCGCACCGCGGACGAGCTCGTCGAGGAGCGGCGACAGGTGCGGGCGGGGCTGGCCGCGGCGGAGGACCGTCTGGCCGCCGCCCGGGAGCGCGAGGCGCGCGAGCGCGAGGCGGCCGAGGCCGCGGCCGCGCTGCCCGGCCTGGGCGACGGAGTCACGGTCGCCGCGGCCCTCGGGGCGCCGCCGGGCGATCCCGCCCCGGGCGCCCCCGTGCGCGGCCTCCCCATCGAGCTGCTGCGCAACGGCGCGCTGCCCGGCACCGCGCCGCGCGACGCGGTCACCGGGGAGCGCATCGACACCACGCCCCTCGGCGCCGGCCCCTCGGCCTCGCGGGCCGAGCCGGGCGTGGGCGCGGTCGGGCCCGTCGCGGGCGGCGGGCTCCTGCCGGCGCGCCTGCCGACCTTCTCGGCCGTCGCCGGGTGGTACGGGCCGGGCTTCGCCCGCGCCCGGATGGCGGGGGGCGAGCCCTACGACCCCGCCGCCTTCAGCGCGGCCTCGCGGACGCTGCGCCTCGGCACCCTGCTGCGGGTCGTCTACGGGGGGCGCGCCGTGACCGTGCGCGTCAACGATCGCGGTCCCTACGTGCGGGAGCGCGACCTCGACCTGTCGCAGGCCGCCGCCGCGGCCCTGCGCCTGCCCGGCGTCGCCACGGTCATCGTGCAGATCCTGCCCGGGTACTCACCGACGTCCCCCGCGCGCTCGCCCGGGGCGCCCGGGGCGGGGTGAGCAGGGCCCGCGCCCGCAGGGCCGTGCCGATGATCCCCGCCTGGTTGCGCAGCGTCGCCGGCACCACGGGGGCACGCGTCGAGAGCAGGTGGAGGAACTTCTCGGCGCGCCGGGAGATGCCGCCGCCCAGGATGATCAGGTCGGGCCAGACGAGCTGCTCGATGCGGTCGAGGTACTCGTCGAGCAGCGGGGCCCACGTGGCGTAGGACAGCCCGTCGCGCTCGCGGGCGCCGGCCGACGCCCGGCGCTCGGCGTCCTTGCCGCGGATCTCGATGTGGCCGAGCTCGGTGTTCGGCACGAGCGCGCCGTCGACGAACAGCGCCGAGCCGATGCCGGTGCCCAGCGTGAGCACGAGCACCACGCCGCGCACGCCCTTGCCGGCGCCGAAGCGGATCTCGGCGAGGCCGGCGGCGTCGGCGTCGTTGAGCACCACCACGGGGCGGCCGATCGCGGCGCCGAACAGCTCGGCCGCAGGCTGGCCGATCCAGCTCGCGTCGATGTTCGCCGCGGTCATGACCCGCCCGCCGACGATCGCGCCGGGCACGCCGATGCCCACCGGTCCGGCGTCGCGGGGCAGGCTGCGCACCAGCTCGGCCGTCGCCGCCACGACGTCCTCCACGACGGCGGGCTGCGGCGTCGGCACGCGCACCCGCTCCCCGATCAGCACGCCGCGGCGCGCGTCCACCACGCCGGCCTTGATGCCGCTGCCGCCGATGTCCACCCCGATCAGGCCCCTCACCCCGGCACCGCCTCATCGTCGTAGGTCACCAGCGACATCACGTCCCGCCCCGCGAGGGCGCCCCTCCCCGACAGGAACGTCAGCTCCACGACCACCGCGACCCCGACCACGACGCCGCCGAGATCCTCCACCAGCGCGCACGCCGCGGCGGCCGTGCCACCCGTCGCGAGCAGGTCGTCGTGCACCAGCACCCGCATGCCCGGCCGCACGGAGTCGCGGTGCATCTCCACCGCGTCGCTCCCGTACTCCAGCGCGTACTCGCGGCGGACCGTCTCGTGGGGCAGCTTGCCGGTCTTGCGCGCGGCGGCGAAGCCGACGCCCAGGTCCGTGGCGAGCGCGCCCCCCATCACGAAGCCGCGGGCCTCGATGCCCACCACCAGCTCCGGCGCGCGGGGCCGGGCCCAGTCGGCGATGCGTGTCACACCGGAGGCCAGAGCTCCGGGGCTCTGGAAGAGCGGCATCAGGTCGTAGAAGAGGATCCCCTCGTGGGGATGGTGGGGGATCCGGCGGATCGCCGCATCCAGGTCGGGATGCGGCGGCGCGCTCACGGGTTGGCGATCTGCCGCAGCTCGGAGATCAGCATCAGGTGGCGCATGTGCGAGGCCAGGGCGGCGAGGTTCTCGAGCGCCTCCAGCGCCTCGCGCCGCCGTTCGGGGTTGCGGGAGCGCAGACCCACGGTGAGGAGCTGCTGCAGCAGCCCGGCCTCGCGCTCGGCCGCGACGCGGAAGATCCGCAGGTGGCGCGGCTCCACGCCGTAGGCGGCCAGCTCGAGCGCGGTCTGCACCACCTCGCGGTCGGTGTCGTCGAAGCCGCCGCCCTGGCCGTCGCCGACGAGGCCGTACTCGCCGAGCGCCTTCAGGAGCGGCGCCGGCGCCCCGGTGGTCGAGAGGATCTCCTCCGCCGTGTAGCGGCGGGTGGGCGCGGGCTCCGCGAGCTGGGCCCGCTTGAGCTGCTTTGCCTGGTTGGCCACGCTGAAGGCGCCGCTGGTGGACGACTCGAGCTCCTGGCGGATGACGCGCAGGGGCAGGAACTCGTCGCGCTGGAGCCGCAGGATCGTGCGCAGGCGCTCCACCTCCAGCGGCGAGTAGAGGCGGTAGCCCCCGGGCGTGCGCTGCGGGGTGACGAGCTTCTGGTCCTCGAGGTACCGGATCTTCGAGATGGAGATCGACGGGAAGTCGGCCTTCAGGAGGTCGCAGACCGCGCCGATCGTCATGCCCTCCGGCCGGGCGGCGGGCTCGTCGGCCGGCAGGAGGCTGGGCTCGTTCACCCGAGCAGTACGGTCAGGCGGAACTTGCCGATCTGGAGCTCGTCGCCGTCCTCGAGCCGCTCCTCGGCCTCGATGCGGCGCCGGTTGACGTAGGTGCCGTTGAGGCTCCCGAGGTCGCGCAGCGCCAGGCCGCCGTCGCCGATGGTGATGACCGCGTGCTCGCGCGAGACGGTGACGTCGTCGAGGAAGACGTCGGCCGTGGGCTCACGGCCGATCGTCACCGTGGGGCGGTCGAGCAAGAAGGCCGCTCCGGGCGGCCCCCCGGAGCGCACCGCCAGCGTCGGGCCCTCGATGCTCGGGCCGCGCCACTCGCCGGTCTCGGCCTGCTCGTCGCTGATCGCCAGGGGCCCCGTGATCTCGCCGGTCCCCTGGTTCTCGACGATCAGGAGCGCGCCGCAGCGGCCGCAGTACTTGTGGGCCTCGCTCTGGTGGAACCCGCACTCGGGGCAGTACACGCCCGCCTCCGCGCGGAGCTAGTCGCGCTCGAGACGGTCCAGGTCGGGCAGCCGCCCGGCCAGGATCCGGCTGAGCGCATCGACGTCGACCACCGAGAGCGCGCCCTCGTCGCGCCCCTTGAGGCGGCCGACGAGCTCGGTCTTCAGCAGCTCGATGCGGCCGTGCAGCAGGCGGCGCTGCTTGGACACGGCGAGCTCCTCCTCCGTCAGCTGGCGGATGAGGTCCTTGAGCTGCTCGTCGCTGAGCGTGCTGAGATCCGGCGAGACGTCCATGGCGATCCTCCTGGGGGGACTCGCAGCATAGCGGCCCCGGCGGTCAACCCTCACTCTCGGGTCGAGGCCGGGCGCTCGGTGCCCGCAGGTGCCCCAGCGCGATGCGGGTGTAGTTGAGCAGGGTCGCCACCGACAGCGCGGCCGCCGCCCACAGCAGGGCGTCGACCCACAACTGGTCGATCAGCATGGCCCCGCCCGTGCCCACCATGGCGAGCGCGGACGAGATCTTGCCGGCCCGGTCGACGCGCATCTCGATCCCCCGCCGCATCAGCCCGGCGTAGGCGAACACGATCAGCACGTCCCGGCCGATCAGGATCGCGGGGACCACGGGGTGGATCCGGTCGAGCAGGATCAGCCCCACCAGGCCCACGATCACCAGCAGCCGATCGGCCAGCGGATCGACGATGCGGCCGAACCGCGACTCGGCGTCCCAGCGGCGGGCGAGATACCCGTCGAGCAGGTCGGTGGCGCCCACCACGGCGAACAGCAGCCCGGCCCAGGGCGCGGTCGGGCCCTCGGCCGTCGCGAGCATCACCGCGAGCACCGGCAGCGCCGCGAGGCGCAGCAGCGAGAGGACGTTGGGGATGGCGCGGCGCACCACGCCATCCTGCCCTGCCGGGGCGCGGATCACGCGCACCGACGTCCGGATCGAATCGGGGCGAGAGGATTTGAACCTCCGACCGCCCGGCCCCCAGCCGGGTGCGCTACCAGGCTGCGCCACGCCCCGTCGGCCGTCCACCTTACCGCAGGTCGGCGGTCGTGTCGCGTCCCGGCGGCGGCCGTTAGGATCCCCCGCCGATGGCCAAGGCTCCCATCCTCGCCTCGCGCACCGAGGACTTCCCGCAGTGGTACCAGGACGTGGTCGCCAAGGCCGAGCTGGCCGAGAACGGCGCCGCCCGCGGCACCATGGTGATCCGCCCGTACGGCTACGGCCTCTGGGAGCGCATGCAGGCCGAGATGGACGCCCGCATCAAGGCGGCGGACGCCGAGAACGTCTACCTGCCGCTGTTCATCCCCGAGTCCTACCTGCGCCGCGAGGCCGAGCACGTGGAGGGGTTCTCCCCGGAGCTCGCGGTCGTGACGGTGGCCGGCGGCAAGACGCTCGAGGAGCCGCTCGTCGTGCGGCCGACGTCCGAGACGCTCTTCGGCGAGCTGATGGCCAAGTGGATCCAGTCGCACCGCGACCTGCCGCTGCTGCTCAACCAGTGGGCCAACGTGGTGCGGTGGGAGCTGCGCCCGCGCATCTTCCTGCGCACCACCGAGTTCCTCTGGCAGGAGGGCCACACCGCCCACGCAACCCGCGAGGACGCGGCCGCCTACGCCCGCCGCATCCTGATCGACGTCTACCGCGACTTCATGACGAGCCTGCTGGCGATCCCGGTCCTGGTGGGGATGAAGACCCCGCGGGAGCGCTTCGCGGGCGCCATCAACACGATGACCTGCGAGGCGATGATGGGCGACGGACGCGCCCTCCAGATGGGCACGAGCCACGAGCTCGGCACCAACTTCGCCACGGCGTTCGGCATGCAGTACCTCGACGAGACCAACGCCCTCCAGCCGTGCTGGACCACCTCGTGGGGCACCACGACCCGCATGATCGGCGGGCTCATCATGTGCCACGGCGACGACGCCGGGCTGCGCGTGCCACCGCGCATCGCCCACGTCCAGGTGGTCGTGATGGTCGTCCGCGACGACGACGACGGGACGGTCGAGGCCGAGGCACGCAGGGTGGCCGCCGCGCTCGGCGAGGCGGGCCTGAAGGTGCGCGTCGACGCCCAGACCGCGACCGGCTTCGGCCGGCGCGCGACCGACTGGGAGCTGAAGGGCGTGCCGGTGCGCGTCGAGCTCGGGCCGCGCGACGTCGGCGAGGGCGTCGTCACGCTCGCCCGGCGCGACGACCGCAGCAAGGCGACGGCCCCCGCCGCCGGCCTCGCCGAGCGGGTGACGGCGCTGCTCGAGGAGATCCAGGCCGGCCTGCTGGACGAGGCGACCGCGGCCCGGGCCGCGCGCACGGCCGAGGTCTCCACGATCGACGAGGCGATCGAGGCCGCCCGCACCGGCTTCGCCCGCATCCCGTGGGAGGCGGTCGGCGACGACGGCGAGGACCGGCTCGCCGAGCACGGCATCACGGTCCGCTGCCTGCAGCGCGAGGACGGCTCCGTGCCGGACGACGGCGGCGAGGCCGGCCTGCGGGCCTACGTGGCCCGGGCCTACTAGCCCTCCCCCGCCCTCCGGTCAGCCGGCGACGGGCGCCGCGGCCGCGGGGAAGCGCGCCTCGACGTACTGCTCGACCATCCGGATGAAGTCCTCCGCGAGCGTCGGCCCCTCGAGGGTGGTGGCCTTCTCGCCGTCGATGTAGACCGGGGCGCGGGGCTGCTCGCCCGTGCCGGGCAGCGAGATGCCGATGTCGGCCGCGCGGCTCTCGCCGGGCCCGTTGACGATGCACCCCATCACGGCGACCTTGAGCCCCGCCGCGCCCGGGCGCTCGGTGGCCCAGGTGCGCATGCGCTCGTCGAGGTGGCGCTCGATGGTCTGGGCCAGCTCCTGGAAGACGGTGCTCGTGGTGCGCCCGCAGCCCGGGCACGCGGTCACCTCGGGCCGGAAGGTGCGCAGGCCGAGGCTCTGCAGCAGCTCGCGGCACACGCGCACCTCGATCGTGCGATCGCCGCCGGGCTCGGGGGTGAGGCTCGCGCGGATGGTGTCGCCGATCCCGTCCTGCAGCAGGATCGCGAGCGCGGCGGTGGTCGAGACGACGCCCTTGCTGCCCATCCCGGCCTCGGTCAGCCCCAGGTGCAGCGGGTACGCACAGCGCGCCGCCAGCGCCCGGTAGACGGCGACCATGTCCTGCAGGCGGCTCGTCTTGCAGCTGATGACGATGCGATCGGCGGGGAGGCCGATCTCCTCCGCCGCCTCGGCCGAGGAGATCGCGCTGCGGACCATCGCCTCGCGCATCACCGCGTCCGCCGGCTCGGGCTCGGCGCGCCGCCCGTTCTCGTCCATCAGCGCGTCGAGCAGCTCCGGGTCGAGCGAGCCCCCGTTGACGCCGATGCGCACCGGCCGCCGGTGGTCGATCGCGGCCTCGACCATCGTCGCGAAGTTCGCGTCGTGGCGCGCCCCGCGGCCGACGTTGCCCGGGTTGATGCGGTACTTGGCGAGCGCCTCGGCGGCGTCGGGGAACTCGCGCAGGAGCGTGTGCCCGTTGTAGTGGAAGTCGCCGACCAGCGGCACCTCCACGCCGTGGACGTCGCGCAGGCGCGCGCGGATCTCGGCGACGCGCGCGGCGGAGGCCCGGTTGTTGACCGTGATCCGGACGATCTCGGAGCCCGCCGCGGCGAGCTCGGCCACCTGCGCGGCGGTGGCGACCGCGTCGGCGGTGTCGGTGTTGGTCATCGACTGCACCACCACAGGCCGGCCGCCCCCGACGACCACCCCGCCCACGTCGCAGAGATGGGACTCGCGCCGGGTGATCGTCATGCGCCCAGCCTAGCGCCGCGCCGCCGCTGCGGTCCCGGGCTCAGGGCTCGATGCCGAAGCCGTCGCCGCGGATCTTCCCGATGTCGTTGTTGACGATGAAGACCGTCAGCACCAGCAGCAGCGCGAAGCCGATGAAGGACGCGCGGGTGTAGAAGTCCTCGCTCACCGGCCGCCCGCGGACCTTCTCCAGCAGCGCCATCACGATGTGCCCGCCGTCGAGGGGCAGCAGCGGGAACAGGTTGAAGATGCCGAGCGCCAGGCTGACGAGCGCGAAGAAGCGGATCACGACCACCCAGCCGTCGTCGGCGACCTCGTTGTAGACCGCGCCGACGCCCACGATCGAGTTGACCTGCTCGCGGGCCTCCTGGCTCGTGAAGAGCTGCCCGATGGCCGAGACGTTGGCCTCGACCACCTCCCAGGTGAAGGCCGTCCCCTCGCGCAGGCCGCCGACGAAGCCGAACGGCTCGGTGTCGAAGGTGATGCCGAGGCGCCCGATGTCGCCGTCGCTGGTCGGCACGCTGTCGAGGCGCACCCGCTCGTCGATGATGCGGCCGTCGCGATCGACCCGCACCGTGACCACCTGCCCCGGGTTGCCCTGCAACTCGGTGCGCGCGGCGTCGAGGTCCCCCTCGCCCACGCCGTTCACCGAGACGAGGCGGTCGCCGGGCTGCAGGCCGGCGGCCAGCGCCGGGGAGTCGGCGGTCACCACGTCGACCCGGTCGGTCGGCTTCTGCGCGCCGGGCAGCCAGAACGAGACGACGAACAGGACCACCGCCAGCGCGATGTTCACCGCCGGGCCCGCGAGGATCGTGGCGATCCGCTTCCACACCGGCGCGTTGTAGTAGGCGCGGTGCTCGACCTCGGGCGGCACGTCCTCGCCGCGGAGCATCCCCGTGATCTTCACGTAGCCGCCGATCGGCAGCCAGCCCACGCCGTACTCGGTCTCGCCCCGGGTCCACGAGATCAGCGGGCGGCCCATGAAGACGGAGAAGCGCTCGACCCGCATGCCGCACCAGCGCGCGACGACCATGTGGCCGGCCTCGTGGATGATCACGAGGACGATCAGCCCGATGGCGAACCAGAGGATGTTCACGCGGGCACCCCCGCCACCGCGTCCGCGGCCGCCGCGCGGGCGCGCCGGTCGGCGTCCTCCACCGCGGCGAGCGTCGTCGCGGGCTCCGCCGGGACGGCCGCCAGCGACGCCTCCACCACCCGGGGGATGTCCATGAAGCCGACGCGCTCCTCGAGGAACGCCGCCACCGCGACCTCGTTCGCGGCGTTCAGCACCGTCGGCGCCGTCCCCCCCTCCCGGCCGGCCGCGCGGGCCAGCGCGAGGCTGGGGAATGCGCATTCGTCCGGCGCCGCGAAGTCCAATTGGACCCCGACGAGATCCATGGGCTCACGGGCCGGCGGCGGGGCCGGGTGGCGCAGGGCGTAGCCGATCGGCACCCGCATGTCGGGCGGGCCGCAGTGGCTCAGGATGCTGCCGTCGTCCAGCCGGACCATCGCGTGGATCAGGGACTGGGGGTGGACGATGACCTCGATCTCGTCGTAGCCGAGGCCGAACAGGTGATGGGCCTCAATGACCTCGAGCCCCTTGTTCATCAGCGTCGCCGAGTCGATCGTGATCTTCTCCCCCATCTCCCAGGTGGGATGCCGGAGCGCATTGCGGCGCGTGACCCCCTCCAGTTCATCGGCAGTCCGTCCGCGGAACGGACCTCCGGACGCGGTCAGGATGGCGGTCACGACCCGTTCGGCGGGGACGCCCTCCAGGAGCTGGAAGAGCGCCGAGTGCTCGGAGTCGACCGGCACGAGGGCCGCGCCGGTGCGCGCGCGCACCGCGGCGACGAGGTCGCCACCCGCGACGAGGCTCTCCTTGTTGGCGAGGGCCACCGGGATCCCCCGCTCGAGCGCGGCGAGCGTCGGGCGGAGCCCGGCGGCGCCGACGAGGGCGTTGAGGACGAGGTCGGGCTCGGACGCATCGATGAGGGCCGCGAGGTCCGGATCGTGGGACACCGTCCCGCCGCCGGCCTCGGCGGCCGTGTGGACGACGCCGTGGGCCGCCGCCTGCTCGGCCATGAGGTCAACGCGGCGGCCGCAGGCCAGGCCGCACGCCGTGAGATCCGGCGCCGCGTCGATGACCTGGAGGGCCTGCACGCCGATCGAGCCGGTGCAGCCGAGCACGAGGACACGGGTCACCGGCCGAGTGTAGCGACGGTCCCTCGTGGCCCCGTTGCGGCCCGCTTAAGGTTCGCCGGGGTGCCCGCGCGCCCGCGGCGTCCGCACCGCCGGTCGCGGCTCCGCCGCCACATCCTCCACCCGGATCGGGTGGCCCGCGCCGGTGGCCGCCCGGTTCGCTCCCGGCGGCGCCGGCCGCCGCACGGGCCGCGTCCCGCGTCCCGTCAGCCACCGCCCCTCGCGGAACCACCGCCGCATCGTGCGGACGCTCGGGGGCGCCGCCTCGCCGCGCGCGACGCGCCGCCGCAGCCGCGAGATCACGCGCCCGGGAGGCTCCCCTGCGGCGAACGCCGCCTCCGCCTCCCGCCGCAGCGCCGGCCAGGCGTACGAACCCGGGCAGTCCCGCCACGCCGGCCCCTGCCTGATGCGCGCCTGATGCAGCCCGAGCGCCCGGGATCGCCGCCGCGTGAGGCATCCCGACGAGCGCCACACGTGCATCAGCGACGTCACGAAGTCCCGACCCGCCCGCGCCGTCTGGAACTCCCGGGTGCGGTGCGCCGCGCAGAGCCACACGCTCACCCCGCAGGGAAGGTGCAGCTCGGCCCTCTCCCCCTGCCCGGCACCCACGCATATCGCGCACGCCGGGCGCGATCCCGGCCGTGTCCCACTGAGTGGTGTGATTTCTCGGAGTGATCCTCAGCGTGTGGTGG